>Ga0335072_10006800_pt1 | contig 16698 bp, 21 predicted proteins | sample Lox_Sample_21_FD_206725 | JGI IMG/M metagenome (GOLD analysis project Ga0335072, IMG submission 206725) | Soil microbial communities from Loxahatchee National Wildlife Refuge, Florida, United States - Lox_Sample_2.1 | ecosystem: Environmental > Terrestrial > Soil > Wetlands | place: USA...
TATGTGCGTGGTGTATGTATGAATTAGAGTGCTAAATGGTTATTGGTAATAAAGATCTAAAGGGTGTTAAAGGTAGACGTTCTATAAGAGGATGCACATTTTGTAAAGTCGCACGATGTAATTTACTAGCAATTTTTTATGTAACATGCTCGCTTACCCTTGTACACGCTAGTACTATCTCGAGGGGATAATCACCCAGACAGGCTGCCGCCTGTAAGTCGACTATCTGCATTAGTATCCACGATAGGCAGGTAGATACCGACCTAATAGACACGTCTATCTGTAGAAGTTACAGGCGCTGAAAGGTAAGTGTGCGCCATTATGCCAAGCTGGCACGTATCTGGTCGATTAAGTGGATATGCCGCTGAGGCGTAGGCAGGCCTGATGCCAAGATATACGTCGAGATGTTAGGTGTCGAGACGGGCAGGATTCCGAAGGATTATACTACAAGTCGTTCCACTTCGGACGCTCCACCTTGAAGGCTTGATCGAACGTGAACTTCTCGTCGCCGACCGGAGGATCTTCCTTGAGGAGGACAACAGTAATGGCTCGGCGGCTGGCCTTGATACCGCGCGTTCATGGGGTTGTTCTGGTAGTGCGGCTGCTGGTATGGTTGTTGATGATACGCGCTGTTGTAGTAGACCGATAAGACCGAGAAAGATTGAGGCCACGTCAGTGAGGGGCCATTGACTTGTGTCTTACTGCATGCATACATCCAGGCAGCAGGTACGAAAGCAGGTTAGCAGACTCAAGAGGCAAGGATAGTGAGCCCTCCCTCCCTGCATATAAGGAAACAAAAGAGGCCTTGAAATTCCTGTATCACGTCTTATGTGGGTGTTCCAAGCAGCTCCTCGAACCTCGCTTCCCTCATCTAGCCCGAGAAAAAGGAGTTAAGTCGCGAATCACCGTCACAACTCCAAACTAAACACTAGAGGTACAGATAGTACTGGTCTCTCCCTAAGTCTTGAGAACATCAATCAGTGAGAATGGCCGCCTCCGCTGCGTATGTAGGCCTCGCGACGCTGGTGGTAATCTTCTACCTCATACGGAAGATCACCACCATAAACCTCGCCCAGCAAGAGCCGCCACTTTTGAAGCCTCGCGTGCCGTTGATTGGGCATATCATCGGCCTCATGAGGCATGAGGCCACCTACTTCTCTATTCTCCGGTAACGTGCCAGGTATCGCCTGCTAAGAGGGACCTTCCGTATCCTCCGTCTTGTTCGGGTAACTGACTGCTGTCTCGCAGCACGAGGACAAACAAGTCGGTCATAACCATGCCCATGCTCAACCAGAAAAACTACTTCATATTCTCCCCCTACCTGGCGCAGCAGGCTATGCGCCACCGCAACCTGGACTTCGACCTCGTCGGCCTGGCGTTCGCCAAGAGCGTCGCGTCTATCAGCGACCAGGCCATGGCAGAGCGCGTCAAGAAGGGCCCCAACACGTACACGACCGAGACGGTGGCCGCCATCAAGTCCAGTCTGACGGGCCAGGGGCTCTACCGCATGAACGCCGCCATGCTAGCCTACGTCGCGTCGCAGCTTAACGCCATCGGCGCCGGCGACGAGGGGCTCCGCGTGCCAAGCATGTGGCTCTGGATGCGCGACATGATGACCATGGCCACCGTCGAGGCCTTTTATGGGCACGCCAACCCCTTCCGCGCCGACCCGGCCGGCCTGGATGCCCTCTGGGACTTCGACGACGGCCTCCCGGCCATGCTGTTCCTGCCACCCGCCCTGGCCCGCGCCGGCGCCCGCCACCGCGACAGGATCGTGCGCACGCTGCGGCCGTATTTCGACGCGCGGCTAGACCGGAACGATGACGTGTCCGCGTTCGTGGCGCTGCGCACCGAGGCCTCGGTCAAGCACAACGTCATGGGCGACGACCTGTGCAAGGGCGAGGTCATCAACATCTGGGTGTCGACGGCTAACTCGATCCCAGCGCTGTTCTGGACGTTTACGTAAGTAGCTTTCAGCCTACCTCTTCTTCTCTCGGTTGGCCCTAGGAGTATATGTCTTTGTCTTCGGAGTGCGGCCTACTCGTAGGGACCCTATTTGGGCAACCTAAGTTTCTAAGACATATCTTTTTGAGTAATTACTGACTGAAAGGGCCGTAGTAACGTGTGGCTGCGCCCCGGCCTCGTCGAGAAGCTCCGCGACGAGGTCCTCCCGCTCGTCACCTTTTCTGCTGAAAACGGAAAGAGGAAGGCGACGCTCGACATCCGGCTCGTCGAGAAACAGTGCCCGCTGCTGCTTAGCTGCCAGCGCGAGGGCGTGCGCGTGGCCAACCACATGGTGGCGCGGCGCGCCATCACAGCCGACACGCTGCTGACGGACGAGGACGGCACCACGGTACCAACTTTCTGTGTTTCGTTTCCCCTTTCAAGCCGTTTTCAAGTCCAGTCGCCACCTTTTGAGCTTGTCTCAGGAGCAGGACGCCCATGTTTTACTTCCCGTCCGCTCCTTAAATAGTTCTTGTAGAGGCTGTTACTAACTCGGAGTGCTGGCAGTACCTGCTCAAGCAGGGCACAGACGTCATGTGGTCCGCCAAGGTGACGCACGAGATGCCCGACGTATGGGGTGCCGACGCGCTCGACTTCAACCCGGAGCGGTTCGTGAAAGAGGCGGAGAAGGACACGGAGAAGAAGCGGCGAGCCGCGTACATGCCGTTCGGCGGCGGCGCGCACCTGTGTCCCGGGCGTAATTTTGCGTTTGCCGAGATTCTAGGGCTTATCAGTGCGCTTGTCTTGGGGTACGAGATCGTGGGTTTGCGCGCCGAGAAGATCAAGATGGGCCCGCGTGCGATAGCCAGCGCGATCCCGAAGCCGACGGAGGACGGTGACGGAGGCCCGGTCACGCTGCGGAGGAGGGAGGGCTGGGAGGACGTGCAGTGGAGCTTCGCGTGCTGAGCGAGTCCAAGACGGTTCTGCAACAGCGTCTTTGGGTGACTGCCACTTGAGTGTTGTCGTGGTATATGTGCGTGTGTGTGTAAGAAGCTGAATCCACAGTCCTTACGTGATGGGTAGGAAGGTCACGTACAAAATGCGAGAGTAATCCGCTTTGTAGATTGCACTAATCGAAGATACTAAGCTGAGGAGAGGAGAAAAGGAAGGAAGGGGGAATGGTAGGTCTTTATATACACAAGCTAGCTAACCGCCCTTAGCCAGCTGGCCTTGAGAGTTTTAGTGCTAGTCTAAGACAGTAGTTGTTGCGTGCATGTGACGAACCATCAGATATTAGAAATGAATAAATGTTAAGAAAATCAGTATACTTAAATACCTAAAAGTTATTATATATTATTCTATCTAATATTATTCTATATACTCTAAACAATCTATATTATATAAGATTAGTCTAATTATCTGAGAGTATATAGCAAGTATAATGTATACGCTAATATTCTACTCTTAATAATAAGAAAGAGCCGTCTTCTAATTTATAGAAATAATCTAGGAAGAGGCATTAGGCCCTTAGCCTTAGCGACTCTACGTCGCATGACGGGTCGCCAAGGAGCCTTAGGTGATCCATAGTGATCCTGCGGAAATGACTTGTGCTTTGTGAATTGGTTCTAGCAGCTCTAGAAGCTCTGTGAGCTAACCCCAAAAGCTACGCTGAAGAAGCGTTGTAGTATATTCAAAGCTAACATCTAGATGGACAGCGAATTGTCGAAGTGTTTGCTTAGATTTATCTAAAGATAAAGCCATTCAATATTGAGTACTCCATCTTGTGTCTCTGGCTCGAATAATTTGCGTGTCTAAGCCCGTAAACCTTCTCTTGCTTAGCTTGTAGATATGCGTATTGTTTTGTTGCATTTCAAAAGACGTTTGCTATATTAGAAGTTATCTACCAGAATTCTTAGACGCTAGGAAGGGTAAGGATGTCGCTGATGAGAAGCTGAAGACTATGCGAGTTGCACAAGGTAGTAAACATATGTGCTGTTGCAGGAATTGTACGAAAGGCATTGTGGGTTACAAGCATTTGTGGGCAAGTATTAGTAGCAACTGCTCTAAATCATTTAGTGTCTCCATTCGTGATTTCTGTTGTAGTATCAGCAACGCCTCTTGCAAGTTTTTGAGCACTTAATGCTCCTATAGGTGCTTCTTTTTGTCTTATAGTAAAATGAAATCGCCGTTGCTTGTAACCACTAAATAGTTAATCATCTTGTTAATACAAACATTAGTAGATTCATCTGTAACAAGTGTCAAGTTATCAGAAGATCTTAGCTTGTGAACAATCTGTTTTTCTATGTCGTTGTATTCTTTCTCCAAAAGGAAGCTAGATATTTGGTCAGCGGATGGAGGAGTATAGTTGAACTCCTTGAATACAGCCCTCCAAGCTGGATCCTCGAACAAAGTGAAAGGGCTGGCCTGTAACGTATATAGCATAGGCTATTTTTCTATTGATTCTTTCGATTTTGTCCGTGTCCATTGAAATCTTATACTTGTCGAAAGTCGGTTGCACTTCTTGGGCCGCTAGGATTTTATTTCCTCCTTCTATTGCAAGTATCTAGGACACTTCAATAAATGAATGTGCTGGCGCGTAGTAATTTTTGCCACGAACTCAGTCAATCAGTGGCACACGGATGCCGGCAAGTAGGCAAAGCCGGTGCGATTGGTAGTTCTAAATACAAGAATCTAAAGCTAAGGAGAAGAAGAATAAGGAGGAGAGTGTCTACAAAGAGGCTGCCTTTAAACAGGTGATTAGTCACGTGCGTTAGCTAACGGGCGGGAATCGTTTGGCTAACGGTCCGCAAAAGTCGTCCGTAACCCTGCAACCCCATCCGTAACCCTGTCCGCAATAGCTGCAATAGTGCTTGTAATAACTGCAGTTATCAGGGCTATAGCACCTTGCCCGTTTCCGATCGCAGCTAAGGCAGTTACGGACTATTACTTAGCTTACGGTCCGCAACATTTTTTGCATTTGACCATTTGCGACATCGAGCACACTCAGCAATTTCCGTTCATTTGCTGGCATTGACAGTGTAATTGAAGTGCTTACATAGTAGCGTCTGGAAGGCTTCCAGGCATGGTTGGTTCGAATTGGTAGCTAAATAGCAAAAAGTCATGATAATTTCTATGTTGTTTTGGGCATTTGGCAGGGCAACCAGGTCACATGAAATAGGTGCTATACTAGGATAGGTTTAGCGCCTTTGTATTAATTCAGTAATGAACCGGTCATTTTTCATGTTTCCGTATTAATACTCGAAACGCCTAACTGTTACAGTAATAACTGTAATGCTACCAACGACCCCACCAGTTGTGGCGTGTGCAGGCAGGGATGGAGGCAGCTAGCCAGAATTATGCTAGTGCAGCCAGAAGCGCTTTGGCAATGTGGCTTAGTTTAAATTCAGAGTTTGTGGACCTTGATAGCAGACTGAGCAGCGGCCGACATTTCCGCTGCTTTAACAAACTGGGACTACATCATACTGGACAATCATGTTCACAAGAGACACAGGCCATTGAAGCAGCAAAAGCCAGGGCATTAATTACTGATATGTTTAAGTTTATATGTAGGAACTTTTCTCTAAAGCGAAAGTAGGGAAAACATCTCTAAGTTATCGATCTATGTACCCGGAATCTACATGGATACATGACTTATTCAAAAGACGTTGTTCCACCACCCTTTTGAAAGTTAGCAAGTATTCTTAGAGAGTCTCACCAGAATTTACGTACTTGTGGTGGGTGTTTCCTCCGTCAGAGGCTTGTATGTAACCGAAACCCGACTTCCTATAGATGAGGGGAAGATGTGCCAGCAGCAGAATTTCCTACAGGAAAATTTGTTACCAAATATGATCTTACCTTACCGCTACTTGTACTAGCAACAGGCTTTCCGTCTCCAGTAGATGAAGCAGAAGATGAATGAGTGACAGAACTAGCCCCAGATACCTGTATAGCACCAACTCGGTATTACTAGTGGTAAGAGAACTTTGACCTCCCATAGAAGCGGAGAAAGACTAGGCAACGCCAGCACCTCCGGCAGCTACGCGCCCTTTTTGGCCCAATATTGATTGCACTACTAGATCGCCAATCGTATTTGTAACCGAACCAGTCGCCGAAGGATCTCCGCCAGCTGAAAAAGTAGACAAGAAGGTTGCCTTACAGGACCGCGTGTATTTAACTTGTCGGAGATGAGAATTTGAGGACCTGATCCAGCACTCCCTAAAGGGGGGGTTTCTCCCGAAAAGATTGTGTTTCTATCAAGAATAGTGTCCGCGCTGTAGGTAAGGAAATGACTCTTTCTTAAGCTTTGGTACCAATTGACATTATTCAAAGATTGTTCTGGGCATGTGTCAGTACCTCGACTCTCATCAATACAACCTTCGTGCGTTTACAAACCTGCTCTATACTTGCTTCCACATCAGGATATTCACGGAGGCGAAAGCTAACCACAGGTGCATTATTGGTTTTCTTATCAAAATGATAAGCATCGTATAGGCCCTGTGGGCCGACGCGGATTCGTGGAGCTGTATCAGCAACTGATATGCACAAGGTAATAGTCAGAAGAATATAACCAGTGAAAATCATTCGCGTTCATTGCAATTTTGTAGATGTGCGTTGCTCCTCAGCACAGAAATAGAGCAAGTAAAAGAAGAAATGTGCGAACAATAACCTAGCCTTGGAATAACAACCACCAGATAGGCCGTGACTGTGATGTCTCAGTAGTCCTCACTACTCTAAGATTCCCAACAGATTAAAGACACCATTCCTGAGAAAGTATGCTAGATATCTTTGGTGCCTTTTAGGTTTTCCCAATGATTGTTGATATACTTTTACACGTGAAATGAAAGAAAGACGTTTCTCAACACCATTTTCAAAAGAATGGATCAACCGCTGTTCACAAGAAGCTTTCGTGATTAGGTTTATAAGAGCGTCATACGAAATTTTGAAAATACCGTCAAGGCTTAGCTAAGCTCGTAAGTCTGCGCTGGCGTACATTGTCAAGCCGTTAGCGTCGAACAGCGATTCATGAAGCTGAACCGTCCTTTGGAGAAAACTTCACAATGAAACCAAACTTGAGTTGTTTCCTAGGAGCGCCAAAGGACGGTTTTTTTTTTCTTTTTCTTTTTTTACGACCCTGTTCAACAACCAAAATAGCGCTTTTCAATCCATCTCTCCTCATAATCTGCGACAATCATGCACACTACCACCTTCACCTCTGGAAATACCTTCGTCAGTCTATTAAGGCCCATTTTGCCTGCAAAATAAGTGATGAATACAATATTCTCCTGTGGTACGCCGTGGTCCACCAACACCTGAACAGCCATCAGCGCTGCCCCGCCGCTGGACATCTGCGGATCTAATAATAACACGCTTTCGTGTGTTTCAATACCGTCCGGCAGCTTTAGGAAATGCAGCTCTGGCTCCCCATTTCGGATGTTCGATTGAATAAGGATTCTGCCAGTCCTACAGTCGGGAATCACCCGCTTAAGGCCAGTTTCAAAGGCGGAGCCGGCCCGGAGGATAACCACCGCGCTTATTTCGCCGGCTATTTGCAAACCATGGTATTTAGTACCAATTGGCGTTTCAACAATACTCGATGTGAAAGAGATATTGTTCATGGCACTAAAAATCTCAGCTATGTACGCAGATTACGAGAGCCTCTGAGAACAGATGCGGACTTACTATTCAATGAGAAGCGTGGCAAGCCGATCGAAATAGAATATGAAGTCCTCGGCAGAAGTATATCTGTCCTGGATGATAGTATTCATTCCCTTAAGTTGTGGCGTCTGCGGGTGCAGAAGGACTCTTTCTGACAAAGGTTCTTCTTCTACAGCCTTCCCTAACCTCTTGAGTTCCGCACGATGTCTTATGGACTTGTCAATCAACTTTCTCTCAATATACTGAGTTACCATATCTTAACGACCGTTAGCACGGTAGTATCAGTAGCATGCGATGACAGGCTTACTTATGGCCACCCTATTTTCAACTCCCCTGGGCACAATTATGTCTGAATGATAGTCAGTCCTTGATAGATTGAGGATATGACCTGATTTTACCTGCCACTTTGCGTTGAGGCTCCACATAAGTCTCAAAATTTGGTTTAACGAAAGCAAACCACTGTTTGATAACTCCTTCAATATCTCGGCCGCGCTCCTCAACATCTCTCAGAACTGGTCGCATTGTAAGCATTAGCTTGAGTCATACAGACGGGTATGTGTCTATTTACGGACTTCTTCTCGACAAACAAGTATCCGCATCTGCTTCACAAAAAATCTGGAATATGAGTGCTTGCTAAATAGACACGTGATGGATCTTACCTTCATGTCTAATAAATCTAGAACTCTCTTGTCGTAAAGTGCAAATATACCCTCAAGAATTAGTACATGCGGAGAATAAATTGAAGTAGTCTGCTCTTGTCGTTGATGCTTGGCAAATGAGTAGATGGGTATCTCTGCCCGCTTCCTGTCCCACTGGTTACTAAAGAGCATGAAATATTGGTAGAATAACACCATACCCCTGTTTGAGATCGTTTAGACGATTTACAAGGGTATCGAAGTCGATTGCTTCAGGAGAATCAAAATCCCACTCATTTTGAAACGCTTTCTCAGACTGTTCAGGGGTCAATGATTTGTAAAATGAGTCCTATGGTAAAAGTTAATTTGATTTCCTTCTTCATTGGGGGTTTAGGCATTGGCATTACCACAGACAAGATAACCACCCAAGGAAGGCTTAAGGAAGATACGATTGCGTTTGACAAAGTAGATTTTCCAGATCCAGAGCTGCCTGCTATCCCAATGATTGATACATCAGCCCAAGGCGGGGAGTAGTGAGCACGAGATGCTGCTGAATTCTTCGTCGCCATTCTGACCTGATTGAATGAGCGCGCCGCGGCTATGCTAACTATTCTACATCCGACATGGGGAATTAATTCCAAGAAATAAAGCCCATTTTATAGATAGATAGATGTGCAAGACTTCGCCACACCCCTATAACAAGATCATCTGGCAATTGAAGTTATATGCAGAGCAGAGGGATGTAGACACACGCTTGTCGTAACCATAAAAAGAGCCGCAATTTGCCGAATAGCTCCTTGTCGACTGCCGGACTGCCTCGCTAGCCATTCCTAGCATCGATCTAAACTTCCCCAGGCAAACACTTTTTCCATAAATTCCCACCAGTACTTAATTTACACTGGAGCTCAACTATCCTTACTCACCAATCTTGATTTCATTTTACATTGCAGCTAACAGAAACACACGTATCGACCGACTCCCACAGATTACTGTACTTTGCCGAGCTGTTACCAAGAGCGCACATGGAAACAAGGAAGAACTAGCTGCGAAATATGGTTGGTACACTCCCTTACACGGATAGCGGGCTGTGTGACTGACCTTGGTATATGCGTCGTCAACGGCTTCGACGACCACGCCTTCACAACATGCATTCGAGAGGCGCGTGGATGAAATCAAACCTTCAAAGAGGTACGTTGAGCCTGGTAGCTTCCGCTGCTGTCGTGCCTTCCCATTTACTGGCTCCAAATGATGTACTTCAATCAACTGGGAATCTCTCCTAGAATTTCGTGCGGAGAACACGTTTAAGTTGTCTCTCTGATCTTGTTGCCTGTTAACACATGGGATCCCCAAACCAACTTGTTGACATAGTGCTAACTGTGAGCATCCTTGACAGCGATATCAATGCCCTCATCCTGGATTATCTTACAGCAGAGGGCTATCCATCGGCGGCCGACAAGTTTTCGAAGGAAGCAAATCTCAAGCCCATCGAGCAGCAAGAGTCTGTGAGATTACGCAACCAGATAAAGCATGATATTCATCTTGGTAGCATACAAGATGCTATTGAGGCCCTTAATGAGCTCAACCCTCAGGTCAGTGACTTCTGTTTAGAACAACTCACCTCTTTTGCTTGCTATGATTATACAAGTTTCATGCACCACGCATATAGCCCTTTGGGTCGTTGATGAGAAACCATACCATACTTCAGTCCTCAGTATGAGCAAGCAGCGTCATACCTAATTTTAATCCCATCAGAATTTTGGAAGGTGACGATGCTGACTGCTCAATCAGATACTTGACTCAGACCCTTCACTGCATTTTGCGCTCCTACGATTGCAGCTAGTTGAGCTGATCCGGGCGGAAACATAACCCCAGCCTTGAACTTTGCCACAACCCAACTTGCTCCACGAGCACCCACAAATCCTGAGTTCCTCGAGGATCTAGAGCGGACAATGGCACTCCTGATATTTCCACAAGAAAATTTAGAGCCACAACTTGCGGCGCTTCTTAAACCTGACCTTCGGAAAAGTGTTGCTGATAGAGTAAACAAGGCCATATTGGTAAATCAGGGTCAACGACGAGATGCTGCAATCAGAAATCTTGTGCGATTACGTGCCTGGGGTGAAGACTCTGCACGGGAAAGTAAAAAGGATTTACCGGCTCACCTTGACCTGGGTCTTGATTCAGAGACGCGCAATGAAGATTCTGAACTGCATGAAAATGGAAATGAAGCGATGGTTATTTGAGGATATGGAGCACGTTCTGCAGAAATGGGAAAAGGCGTTCAATAAGCGATTTGGCATGAGTACGGCATGGCGTATAGGTTGAGCCAAGGAATAAGGACAATTTCATGGTGGTATGGGGTCGCAGGGAAGGCGTTAATACTCATATCAAATATGGTGGCATTGTGCTGGAGTTACAGGCAGACTAAAATATGGCCTCGATTGATGTCACAACCTTTAGCTACAGTTTCAGTATTGTCACAGATGACAATTTAGAGAAAGAAAAGCTAGAGCTACATTCCTATCATTCTCTTTGGCCAGTGACTAAAGGCTGGTATGAGATGTGTCATCGGGTATCGCGGAGCAAAATTATGGGTGGTGGATGAAAATGTTCGTGCACGGACGTTTGGATCGTTATCACCACTGCGTCATCCGAAGCCGAATGAATCTCAGTGTCACTAGAGGAACTCAAGCAATAACACCACTCTACCATTAACCACAGCCCCTGAAATGCTGGGTAGCTCATGACTGTGTGCGTAGCAGTGACAAAGGGCGAGATCTGAGACGACAATGATGCGGCAGCGCACCCTCGCGTGCATTGCACGACTCAACAACCACACTGCGAGATCTGGAGCCCGCCAGTTCCTCCCGCAATCAACATTAAGGCATGATCTCAGCCAGTACAGATCTTCTACTTCTCGAACATACCGCACAACTCGACAGACTCCATTGCTTCAACAGGCTCTACGACAATCGAATTGGGCTCTCTCCCCATATTCCTATCATGTCCGCTTCGTTTCTGGCAAAGCTCTTCCCAAAAGTCGGTCTTGGATATTGAATTTCATTTACAGATCTGCGGCTTGGTTTGGAGGATCAGTTGCTATCATTGGAATCGGCATTGTTGGTTTCTTCCTTTATGATGCATCCACATACCGAGAAGACCTTACGTACACGGATATCCATGTTTCTGACCTGGCTTTATCTCCACGAAAGGGAGGCCCCAAAAACCTACCCATCGCTGAGGTTTTGGTAGATGATGATGACTGTCCGGAATCTATGCGGCAAAAGGACAAGCCAAAGTTAGTCATACTGGGAGGAGGGTGGGGAAGCGTCGCTCTACTGAAAACCCTAAACCCAGAGGAATATCATGTTACACTTGTCTCTCCAACGAATTATTTTCTATTTACGCCTATGCTACCGTCTGCTACTGTTGGGACATTGGAGCTTAGATCATTAGCCGAGCCAATTCGACGAATAGTCGCCCGCGTAAAGGGCCATTTCATACGAGCAAGGGCCGAAGAGATCGACTTTTCCACAAAGCTAGTTGAAGTATCGCAGATAGATGCCAATGGAAAGGAGGTCAGATTCTATCTACCTTATGACAAGCTCGTCATTGGAGTGGGGTCAACGACAAACCCACATGGCGTATCAGGATTGGAAAATTGTCATTTTTTGAAGGATATTGATGATGCAAGGAAGATAAGAAACAAGATCTTATTCAATCTCGAATCCGCATGCTTGCCTACAACTACTGATGAAGAGCGACGAAAACTACTGTCGTTTGTTGTCTGCGGTGGAGGTCCGACAGGAGTTGAATTTGCTGCAGAGCTCTTTGACCTACTCAATGAGGACCTAGCTAGAGTGTTCCCGAAGATCCTGAGAAACGAGATCTCCGTACACCTAATTCAGAGCAGAGGTCATATTCTGAACACGTATGATGAGGCGGTCTCGAAGTATGCGGAAGAACGGTTCCAACGTGATCAGGTTGAAGTCCTCACCAACTCAAGAGTCAGGGAGGTCAAACCGGACAGGATTCTATTCACGCAGAAGGATGAGCATGGAGAGACTATCACTAAAGAAATCCCGATGGGTTTCTGCCTTTGGTCTACTGGAGTTTCGCAGAGTGAGTTCTGCCAGAGAGTATCGGCAGCTCTCGGATCCGCACAAAACAACAGACATGCACTGGAAACCGATACTCATTTACGTCTCAACGGCACACCTCTTGGTGATGTCTACGCCATCGGCGATTGTGCTACTGTGCAGAACAATGTTGCCGATCACATCACCTCGTTCCTTCGTGGCCTGGCTTTCGAAAGAGGCAGGAATCCAGAGACTATGCAAATCACGTTCTCCGAGTGGCGAAGTGTCGCCCAGAGTGTCCGCAAACGCTTCCCACAGGCCACGGACCATCTCAAGCGCCTTGATAAGTTATTTGCTGCATATGACAAAGATCAATCCGGAACTCTCGACTTCGGCGAACTAAGGGAGCTGCTAATGCTGATTGATTCCAAGCTGACCTCTTTACCAGCGACAGCACAACGTGCACATCAGCAGGGTCAGTACCTGGGTCGCAAGTTCAACAAGATGGCTCGGGCCATGCCGGGACTCAGCATCAATGACGTAAAGGATGGAGACTTGGATGAGGCGGTTTACAAAGCGTTTGAGTATCATCACCTAGGAAGCTTGGCCTATATTGGCAACTCAGCGGTGTTTGATCTCGGCAGGGGTTGGAACGTCGCGGGCGGTCTCTGGGCAGTCTATGCATGGCGAAGTGTCTATTTCGCACAAAGCGTGAGTTTCAGGACTAGGATATTATTAGCTATGGATTGGGCGAAACGGGCACTATTTGGTAGAGGTGAGTATCTTTTTTTCACTCCACTGTTTACTCACTGTTGCTGACTCATCCGCAGATTTAATGAACTTTTGACAAGAGCGGGATAGATAAGCGGTGTAAGTGATTTTATGTGGAAGACTTGCGAGAGTCTGTGTTGGTTCTTCGCATCGGGTGGATCAGGAGGCGTAGGACAATTGTGCTATAGGGAGCAGCCACAACACAATATCTTTTCCTCCCCTGTAAATATATCCTGCCTTTTATATAAAATACCCCAACCTAGAGGGTACAAAATTTGCATCCAAATAATGAAAAGCTTGCGTAATAAGTTTCCAGTGCAAGCTGTTACATAAGCCACCATCCAATTTTCCTTCAATTTTCAGGCATGCAACCCTCCGATTAATTGACTAATATATCAAAATATGCAAAGGATTTTCATGCAGGTGCAGTGATGGATTGATCGGAATAACCATCTCAGGTCAATCTACACCGTGGTCAAGGACAAAGGAGGAGGATTGAAGGGGTCATCGACAATAATACACAACCCTGACAAATTCGGGCATTCACCAGTGCTTGCGACATAACGACATTATGGCGGAAGTAAAAACCCGGCTGGAGGTTTCCTATACTTGTTCCGAAAGGGGTGAGGAGTCTTTTTAATTTTTGGGCTCTGTTTATTCTTTTTTGGTCTTTGGGGAGTGTGTAGTTTATATTTTGCATGAAGTACATACATCTAGATGTGAAGTATCATATGGGGTTATTATATAGGGTCGTACTAGGCTTTTCAAAATAAATCTTCGTCACACTAGACATTTGAAAAGCAGCACAAAATAGATAAGGCTCAAACCAACATTGTTGGGCAATGACATGGCCTATTATGATTTGCCACTCATGAATGTATCTACTAATCTAGTGTAACATGAAGTCCTTATGCGTCCACTTCTCTGTTGCCTTCCTCTTTGCCTTCTTCGCGAAACTGATAGGTCTCCTACTCTCTACCTTGCCTCTCACCAGGAAGCTTCTGTATCTCTCCTTGAGGAGGTTTCCCTCTGGTTTCAGAAGACGTAGTGACTCTTGCAACTCGTCCGGGAGTACGAGTTCTAGTTGCTTCTCGGGCAAAGGTATCTTCCCCAACTTTCGTCGCCGCAATTCTAAATCATCACCCTCACTGCTGCTGTCATTTTCTGGCATGACCAGAGCACTAACATTCCCTCTCTCTACCATATCTTTTGCGATTTTTTTCACCTGTGCAGCTTGTTCGTGTTTCCGCTTGATCCCAGCCGCCATCTTTGCCTTCCTTTCCTCCTCCTTCCTCCGCTTGATTCTATTTCGCTGCGCCGGTGTCTTTCGTTCAGGTCTCTTGGCACTGAGCTTCAAATCCTCAGTCCCGCTCTCAAACCCTTCCCATGCAGAATCCTCCTCCCACTCTGACAGATCTCGCCTAGCCTCCGCGGCTTCCGCTTCAGCAGCAGACTTTGCAGCCGCCTCAAGCTTGAGACGTTCAGCTTCCGCAGTAGCAAGGCGCTTTTTCTCGGCTGCCACCTCCCTCTCGCCTTCAGTTAGGAGACGTTCTTCGTATTCAGCGTACGTAGGGTTATAGCTATATCCACCCTCTGGCCTTTTGACTGCCGGGATAGCCTTACCACTTGCCGCTAACGAGATAGGTTTGTGTCGGAGTGTTTTTGGCACTCTTTTCTTTTCTGGCTTTGGGAGGAAGGAAAATCTGGGATCCTGGACTTGTGCGTGGATATCACGTTGCTCGTCCCATGGGTCATATGCTAGATCCGTAACCTGAACAACATCCTGACCTTGGTAACGACCATCAGCGATGTTCCGCAGGCGCATCAGCTCTTTATGGGAGACATAGCTAGTTCGTTGGCGCTTCGGTTCAACAATGCCATCGGTGGTCTTGTCGCCAGGACGCTTCCGTAGAGTAACAGCAGGCACAGTGGAGCGCTGTGCAATTATCTCGTCGGCTTTGAGGGGCTTCCTATTTTTCAGATACTTGTTGATTCCAGAGTCGCCAGTAGTATCTAGAGTGAAAAGGTCGGCAGAATCTTTCTCAGCAATTACGCCCCTATATTACATGTCATCATTATAGTCCTTCGCCTGATTGAAGAGCGCTTATACCCTTTAATCACTTCGTCACGCACTATTTCAAGCCCTTCTTGAATATCAGAAACGTCAACATTTTTGCGCCACGCTTTTTTGCCCTTCCTTGAATGCTGCCTATGCTGTTGAGGAGCGCCTGGTGAGACTGTTGCTGGTTTGAGGATTGGCATTCTGGCCAATCCAGCTTCGAAGTCTGCAAGTCGACGACAAGTTGAATTTTGAAGACGAAATATTTGGAAATAATGCGGGAACGGACTTATGTTCCGCCGATTCTCCGAGGCTAATCGAGCCCGGGATTCAATCGCGCCAAATAATGCGGATGCCCTCCTGATCTATTTTTGAAATAATTATTGTTGCCGACGATTCTTCATAAGACCCTACGAATATCCCTTAGACTACGCTGAACTTCGGAAGGATTACGCTGCACATCTTCAGGCTAACTCAAGTAAGATGGCACAGGCAGGAGTCGGAGGATCTTACAACAACCCCCTCAAGAAGTTTAAGTATGTCACGTATCTTCCGCTGCCAGCCCATATGAGGATTATACTGATATATGCAGATTGGTGTTTCTCGGTGAGCAAAGTGGTATGTACCAAGTGGTTCGCGAGTCCTGTATCATTATACTGAACAAGGACTGCTCATAGTCGGGAAGACATCCCTTATAACACGGTTTATGTATGACTCGTTCGACAATATGTACCAGGCAACTATCGGAATAGACTTTCTATCAAAAGTTCGTTCGCAGGAACAAACATACTATGCGACGTTTTAACTAATTGAGCGTACAGACAATGTACCTTGAAGACCGGACAGTACGATTACAATTATGGGACACCGCTGGACAAGAGCGATTTCGCAGTCTGATACCATCATATATTCGTGACTCCAGTGTAGCTGTGGTGGTATACGATATCTCAAGTATGTCGAATCCCTAGATCAGGTTAGAATTCCTAGCTTACTTTCGATGGCAATCAGATGCGAAGTCGTTCCAAAATACACGAAAATGGGTAGACGATGTGCGCGGCGAGCGAGGTAACGATGTGATTATCGTCTTAGTGGGAAACAAGACGGACTTGAATGAGAAGCGTGAAGTGACGACTCAGCAAGGGGAGGAGGAAGCCAAGAAGCACAATTTGATGTTCATTGAAACGAGTGCAAAGGTTGGACATAACGTCAAGAATCTTTTCAGAAGAATTGCCCAAGCGCTGCCAGGTATGGAAGGAGCCGAAGGTGCTGCCGCTGCAGGAAATCAGAGTAAGTCATATTCTTGTAACACAAAGACCCTTATATTAATTATTTGGGATAGTGATTGACGTGAATATCAACTCTACACCGGCCAGCCAAGAAGGTTGTGCTTGCTGATAAGAGCAGCAGCTGGTTTGATTTTCTGAAAATGCATTTCTTGACTAAAGTTGGAGAGCGGGGCCGAGTCTTAAGAGGTCAATAATACTGTATGATATCGAATATGCCCTTATATGTAAAGTAGATGTCGTAATGTGTTAGTAGTGCGAGATCCTAGATT
>Ga0335072_10006801_pt1 | contig 16697 bp, 13 predicted proteins | sample Lox_Sample_21_FD_206725 | JGI IMG/M metagenome (GOLD analysis project Ga0335072, IMG submission 206725) | Soil microbial communities from Loxahatchee National Wildlife Refuge, Florida, United States - Lox_Sample_2.1 | ecosystem: Environmental > Terrestrial > Soil > Wetlands | place: USA...
GTCGAATTGAGTTACCGTCATTGAGATTTTTTTGACCTTCCGCGGCGCAACATGCGCGGCGTTTTGCATTTCACTCTGCACACAGGAGAAAACATGAGTAAGATTGCCAAGCTAGCCCTTTGCATCACTGTAACTGTGCTGTTGCTCGGAGCGTATTTTATTGTCTCCGCGGCAGGAAACACGCAAGCTGGTCCCAACACCAAGAATATCGCCCTTTCCGCGCTGCCTAGCCTGAATGTTCCGACGAACTATGAAGGGCTTCGGTCCAACTTCGTCACCGCTTACACCTGCTCGCCCTACTGCGCTTTGGGCGCCGGCTTCACGATTGAAGATAACGTGCGATTCCAGTGCGGCAGCACCGGCGCCAGCACCTGCACACTGGTGGTGAATTCGTTCGCGACTAGCTCCGGCGGCGGGGTTACTAACGACCTGCGCGCGCTCTGCCTTGTGCTCGACGGCTATATCGTGGGCGCCTGTGCTTATGATGGCGAAGACCTTGCGGACGGAACATACAGTGCGGTGAATGCCATAAATAGCGTGAACAACATCCCGGTGGGTAATCACACGGCGTTCATGTTGTTCTACTCAACCTATGGCGATGACTTCTTCACCTTTACCAACCAGTACAACGTCTACAAGCCGTAGTTCTCACAGACAGAAGATGCAAAGAAGGCGGGCTGCCATGGCCCGCCCTTTCTTTTTCATCTCCGTTTCGCTTTGGATCCCGCTTTCTGCCGGTGCAGGCGCAAAGCTACTGGTGTGCAGCAAGTTTCACTGCGGGAATATTTTTGTTGAGGTAAGTAGCGCTAACTCCTTGAAAATAAAGCAGCCCCGTCCATGTCCGATTGGCCTCGAACTTGCCCCTTCATCACGATCTGTTTTTATCGAGAAGGAACTGGACTCATGCCCTGCCGCAACTGGCCTGCGGTTCTCTTATTATTGGTCTCCGGAGTCGCGCTGGCCGCGAACTCATCGGTAGACGAGTCGCATCCGGCCACGCTGCAGCACCGCGAACGGAAACTCGCCAAGTTGATGGTCCGGGCCTCGCAGTTCGCCAATGTTCCTCATATCAGCGCGTTGCCGCAATGTGAGGACGTTCAGCCTCCCGAGGAATTGGCCACTCCCGATCCTCTCTTTGCCCCCGGCGCACACGGAAAACGGGTGAAGGTGAGCTTCATCATCGGTGTTGACGGTCACGTTCATAGTCCGCTGATTCTTGAGAGTGCCGGGATTGCTGGCGATCGTCACGTCCTGGAAACTGTGCGGACCTGGCGATATCGTCCCGCGACCTGCAATGGCATCCCCACCGAGACTGAGGGCAAGATCGAGTTTTCCAGCCATTAAATCTGGCTCTCGACTAGAATGGCATCAGAAGCGGCGAAGCCGCATCCCCCAAAATTCGTTGAACTCGTGATGATTTTCAAAACGTAGCTGACTGAGTGATCGTCGTAGGATGATTTGTGGACAAAGATAAGAAAAATCAATCGAACTCGATCTCGGAGTCGCGGCGCTCGAAGTCGGCCCCCGATCCCATAGCAGCGGCTCTGCAGGCCGCGCAGCGGCTCTCCACCGAAACTGGTGCGGAGCAAGCCGCGGAAGATGCAGCGCAGCAGTCCGCCAATGAATTTGAAAACGATGTCACCTCCGCGATCTGTCCGGCTTGCGGCCATTTGAATCGCGTCGGCAACAAGTTCTGCAGTAAGTGTGGCAATGCCGTCGAATCGTCTGAATCGGCTTTTCCTTCATTTGCCGAACCACGCCGTCCTCGACCCATCGCACTTCATCCCAATCCTTTTCTCGATCCTGAACCGGAACCCGAAATGAGGCCATCGATTCCGCCTGCTTCACGGCTAGTCCCGGAACGTCATCCCGATCCTCGCGCGGCTGGACAGGTGGAAACCCACCACTACCACCATCACTATCACCATCACTTTTTTCAGGGTGACGGAATGCCCTCCGTCGCGGGATTCGTTCCGCGCGCAGCCGATTCTGGGCGCGACGTCGATCGCCTTCGTCCGAACGCGGCGATGCGCGGCGACATGAGCCGCGCCGAGGCCGCCGTCCGCCGCATCGCCCAGGAATGGGTCCTGGCCTGCAACACCAAGCATCTCGACGATCTCCTGGAGCTTTATATTGCCGATGCGCTCGTATTGCGTTCGAACGTCCCGCCAATCCGCGGTGCCGCCGCCATCCGCGAATTTTTCTTCGGCGCGCTTGACGCAGGACTCGGAGAAGTTGAAATCGAACCGCTGCGCGTCGAGGTCATCGGCGAAATGGCCTACGAAGCTGGACGCTGTAAGGCCCTCGTGCCCAGCGCCATTGGCAAGCGCCGCGAAGAACGTGGCAAGTATCTGTGGGTGTGCATGCGCCAGAACAATGGCGAATGGAGACTCGCCGTCGACAGCTGGTCGAGTGATCTTATGCTCGGAATCCTGGAATCCGAGATCCCGCCAAGCCCTGGCGTGAAGACCAGTCAGCCCCGAAAACCGTAGGGGAGTCCAGTCGAATCTCGCTTCGGATGCCCGCACTGGAATCGCGCACGCAGCTAGCTCTGGTTTCCGTTTTGCTTCTTTTGTGACCTCTATCACATTCCGCCGCGACCCTTGTCACTGTTCAGGAACCGGTTCAGAGATGTAATAAGAGCGGCGCTGGCACAGGCGCGGAACGGCGTCTGATCACGGCGTGATTTTCCGGATAAAAGAGGCCGGCATGATTAATGATGACGTTGTTAAGTGTCCACTGTGTGGCGGGTTCACCCACATCGAAAACCCCGATCTTCTTTCCGCTCTGAAAGAGCCGCGGATTCGCGAGCAGGTTGAGCAGTACATCTCGCAATTATTGAAGTCTCCAGTCGACGATCTGGCCTCGGTGGGTACAACTCAGGCAGGCCGTGATTTCCAAAAAGACGTACACAGCTGGAATCCGTGCGTGCCCATGTGGCGGAGGAGCCCAAAAGAGTAGGCAGCAGCAAAACGACCGCCCAAAGGACGATCGGGGAACAGGAGAGCCGATGGCTCCCGGAACTGAGGTGTGTCGATGAAAGTGAAAAAAATTCTGATTCTCGGTGCAGCAGGCAGAGACTTCCACAATTTCAACATCGTCTTCCGCGGCAGCGGTGATTATCAGGTTGTCGGTTTTACCGCGACGCAGATTCCGGGCATCGCCAACCGCCGTTATCCGCCGGCGCTGGCCGGGCCGCTCTATCCTGCCGGCATCCCGATCTTTGAAGAAAAAGATCTGGAGCATTTGATTGCCGAGCATGAAATCGAGGTAGTGGTTTTTTCTTATAGCGATATCTCTCATCAAAACCTGATGCATCTTGCTTCCCGCGTTATTGCCGCCGGATCCGATTTCTGGTTGCTCGGAGCGGAGCACACGCAGCTGAAATCGTCCGTTCCCGTCGTCTCGGTTTGCGCTGTGCGTACGGGTTGCGGCAAGAGCCCCATTGCACGCCTGGTAACTTCCGAGCTTCGCCGCGAGGGCTGGAAGCCCGTCGTCATCCGTCATCCCATGCCCTATGGCGATCTGGAGGTTCAAGCTGTCCAGCGCTTTGCCACCATCGCCGATCTCGACCGCCAGCAGTGCACCATCGAAGAACGCGAGGAATATGAGCCGCACCTGCGCGAAGGCACAGTGGTCTACGCGGGCGTCGACTATGGACGCATTCTGCGTCAGGCCGAGCAGGAAGCTGACATCATCCTCTGGGATGGCGGCAACAACGACACTTCCTTCTACGCTTCCGATCTCGAGATCGTTGTCGTCGATCCACATCGTCCTGGCCACGAACTCTCGTACTATCCAGGCGAAGTCAATTTGCGCCGAGCCGATGTCATCGTCATCAATAAAGTCGACACCGCCGCCGCCCAGGACGTCGAAACCGTCCGCAAAAACGTTCACGCCGCTAATCCCAAGGCCAGAGTGGTTGAGACCGCCTGCCGGGTCGCAGTCTCGGAGCCGGAGATCGTCAAAGGTCGTTCGGTTCTTGTGGTCGAAGACGGCCCGACGCTCACGCATGGAGAGATGCCGTATGGTGCAGGCGTCGTTGCCGCCCGCCAGTCGGGTGCGTCAGAATTGGTCGATCCACGGCCATACGCGGTCGGATCAATCCGCGGAACCTATGAAAATTACCGCCATCTGACAAGCCTTCTTCCGGCGATGGGATACAGCGCCATCCAGTGTCACGAGTTGGAGGAAACGATCAACCGCGTTCCCTGCGATCTTGTTCTGGTGGCCACTCCCATCGACCTGGGTCATCTGATCAAGCTGAACAAACCCAGCTTGCGTGTGACCTACGAAGTGGAAGACTTGAGTCACCCCGGATTAACCGAGATTCTTGCCCGCTTCACCCGGGAACGCTCGGGAGTTCCGGCTTAGTCAAATCTGGGCTCACCGCGATATGTGATCACAATCACAGCCCGTCCCTGGCGGCAGGCATATATCAGGGGCATAGCTTCTCTCGAGCGGCGAGGTTCTGCGCCGTCAGGAGGCTCCCATGGCCACCGCCCCACAGGTCGCTCGTATCACTCTCAGAAACATACTTTTTCCTACAGATTTCTCTCCCGCTTCATCAGCCGCTCTGCCCTTTGCTCTGTCGCTGGCAAAGATGTACGGCTCGACGCTTTTGATGGCGCATGCTCTTTCTCCCGCGCCGCATCTGCAAGTGATTCCCGATCACGTTCCTGAAGAGGATGACTGGGAATGGGAAGATGCGCGCGACAAGCTGGATGCGTGCACGCATGATCCTTTGATCGGCGACACTCGCTGCAAAACCTTACTGAACCGCGGCGATCTTTCGAGTGTCATCCCCACGATGATCCAAGAACATAGCGTTGATCTGGTTGTTTTGGGAACGCATGGCCGCCGCGGAGTTTCGAAATTGGTTCTTGGTTCCGGCGCGGAGAGAATCTACCGTTCTGCTACCTGTCCCGTTCTCACCATTGGTCCGAAGGCGCAGAAAGCAGGCGCGGAATGGAGTCCTCGCCGCATTCTTTGCCCTGTGGATATTGCTGAGATATCGAGTAAGCGACAGACCGAACCGGCATTGCATTACGCCTTATCTCTGGCGGAAGAAAATGAAGCGCAGTTCCTTTTGATGCACGCGATTCCGCTCGTGCCTTGGCAGCACCGCGATGCCGTCGGACAGCAGACCCGTGAGGTTTTGGAGCGTTTGCTTCCGCCGCAAGCCAGCGATTGGTGCACGCCAGATTTGGTAGTGCGCTATGAGCCTGCAGTCGAGGCCATTCTGCACATAGCAGTGGAACGCGAAGTGGATTTGATTGTGATGGGAGTTCATAAGGCCAGGGCTGCCGGTCTGTCGGCTCATTTGCCATGGCCCATTGCGTCGGAAATTGTCAGCAGGGCTATTTGCCCGGTGCTGACCATTCGAGTTTGAGCTTATCCGCCACGAAACTTTTTCGTACTGGCGGCGAAATATTACGGAGGCAATCATGCTAGTCACCAAGCAGCAGGCCCTTGACTACCACCAGGGGTCACGCCCGGGAAAGATTGAAATTACCCCTACCAAACCTTGCCTGACTCAACGCGATTTGAGCATGGCTTACACTCCGGGCGTCGCGGAACCTTGCCTGGAGATTGAAAAGAATCCACACGATGCTTTCAAATACACCGGCCGGGGCAACCTCGTCGCTGTCATCAGTAACGGCACCGCGGTTCTCGGTCTCGGTGATATCGGTGCTCTCGCCGGCAAGCCTGTCATGGAAGGCAAAGCCGTTCTGTTCAAGCGTTTCGCCGACGTTGACGTCTTCGATATCGAAGTCAACTCCCACAATCCTGACGAAATCATCAAGCTCTGCCAGTTGTTGGAGCCGACCTTCGGAGGCATCAATCTCGAAGATATCAAGGCGCCCGATTGCTTCTACATCGAAGAGAAGTTGCGCCAGACAATGAAGATTCCCGTCTTTCACGATGATCAGCACGGGACCGCCATCATTTCGGGTGCCGCTCTGTTAAACGCCCTCGAAGTGATCGGAAAAGACATCTGCAAAGTGCGCGTCGTCTTTAACGGTGCCGGAGCGGCGGGCATCGCCTGCGCAGAACATTACGTACACCTCGGTGTGAAGCGTGAAAACATCATCCTTTGCGATACCAAAGGAGTGGTCTACAAAGGTCGCAAGGAAGGCATGAATTCCTACAAGGACCGCTTCGCGCAGGACACAAAACTACGCACCGTTCATGAGGCCTTGGTCGGAGCTGACGTGTTCGTCGGACTCAGTGTCAAAGGCGCGATCACACAAGACGATATCCGGGCAATGGCCGCCGATCCGGTTGTCTTCGCCATGGCGAATCCCGATCCCGAGATTACCTACGATGAAGCCAAGGCTGCTCGTGCCGACGTCATTATCGCGACCGGCCGCTCTGACTATCCCAACCAGGTGAACAACGTTCTGGGATTCCCATTCATTTTCCGCGGCGCACTCGATGTCCGCGCCACCGCCATCAATGAAGAGATGAAGCTGGCCGCGACCCGGGCTCTCGCCAATCTCGCCAAGGAAGACGTACCCGACTCTGTTTGCCGGGCCTATGGCGTGGAGCGGTTGAAATTCGGCCGCGACTACCTCATCCCGAAGCCATTTGATCCTCGCGTTCTCATGTGGGAGGCCTCAGCTGTTGCAGAAGCCGCCATGCGCACCAAAGTTGCGCAAGAACCCATCGACCTCGATACCTACCGCGCTCAATTGGAACGTCGGTTGGGCAAGGCCTATGAAGTTTCGCGCACCATGATTCACAAGGCGCAGACCAATCCGAGGCAGGTCGTCTTCCCCGAAGGCGAGAACGAAAAAATTCTCCGCGCTTGCCATGCTCTGGTGGAAGAGAAGATTGCCAAGCCAATCCTCCTGGGCGATTCGACCAAGATTCGTGCTCGCGCCGGTGAACTCGGCATCGACCTGGAAGGCATGACGATCGTCGATCCGTCCACTTCACAGCACCATGAAGCCTATGCTCTCGAGCTCTTCCGCTTACGGCAACGCCGTGGCGTAACCTTGCACGAGGCCAACACGCTGATGGCCGACCGCAACGTCTTCGGCTCGATGATGGTGCACATGGGCGATGCTGATGCGCTCGTTTCTGGCGTCACGCAGCATTTCCCTGACACTATTCGTCCCGCGCTGCAGATCGTGCGTATGCGCGAAGGCATCCACAAAGTCTCCGGCTGCTATGTTTTGATCTCACGCAAGGGAGAAGTCTTCTTCCTGGCTGACCCAAGCGTGAACATCGAACCCACGGCCGAAGACCTTGTCGAAATCGCACTTTGCACTGCGCACATGGCGCGCCGCTTCGAAATCGTGCCACGCGTCGCGATGCTGTCGTTCTCCAGCTTCGGCAGTGTGGATCATCCCATCTGCTCGAAGGTCCGAAAAGCGACGGAACTGCTCAAATACGCCGATCCCACGCTGATTGTCGACGGAGAAATTTCAGCCCATGACGCGCTTTCTCCCGACGTCATCGAGAAGCAGTATCCTTTCAGCACGCTGAAAGGCGGAGCCAATGTGCTGATTTTCCCGGATCTGGCATCGGCAAACATCGCCACCCGTCTTCTGGCGAAGATCGGAGGAGGTGAAAGTATCGGTCCTATCCTCATGGGAATGAACCGCCCAGTGCATGTGCTGCATCGAACAGCCACGGTGGAAGAGATTGTCAGCGTGGCGGCGATCGCGGTGGTGGACGCGCAAGAGAGCGAGACTTATGCCCGCCCACACGCGCACGCTTCGACCGAACCCGAGCTCGTGGGACAGGATTAACTAAAAAGTTTCTCAGCTTGAATGGTTCAAAGTATTAGATAGGATCAAAGTGGCAAAGTGGCAAGGTAACAAAGTGACAGAAGGGGCAAAAGTGGCAAGGTGACGTAGTGGCGGCACGCGATCACGATGAATCAGCGCCCGACCTTGAAACGTTGCAATGCGGACCCTTGTCAATTGTGCCACCTTGTCACTCGGGTACTTTGCCACCTTGCCACTTTATCGCTCTAGAAAGGACCTCATGTCCACACTCTGGAAATCCCGGTACGCGCAGCGCACTTTGGGCATTACCAGTTCCGCGATTCGGGAGTTGCTGAAAGTCACGCAGAAGCCGGAAATCATTTCCTTCGGTGGCGGCTTGCCCGCACCCGACGTTTTCCCCGTGCAGCGGTTCGAAGAAGCCTGTCACAAAGTCCTAAGCGAGCACGGGCCAATGGCCCTGCAATACAGCACCACTGAGGGATATCAACCGCTACGCGAAATGATCGCCGGTAATCTCGCCCGTTACGGCATCGTTGCGACCCCAAACAACGTCCTCATCACTTCCGGTTCACAACAGGCTCTGGATCTCATCGGCAAACTGCTCATCAACCGTGGCGACCGCATCTTGGTCGAAGCGCCAACCTACCTCGGCGCCTTGCAGGCATTCAACGTTTATGGGGCGCAGTATGTCTCCGTCCCCATCGACGACGATGGCCTTCTGACCGAGCAACTCGATGCCAGCCTTCGTTCCGGTCCGAAGTTCATGTACATCCTGCCGAATTTTCAGAATCCGGCTGGAGTTACGCTCTCTGAAGGGCGACGCCATCAACTGATCCTGTTAGCCGATAAGTACGGCATTCCTATCGTCGAAGACGACCCTTACGGTCAGCTTCGCTATGAAGGCGAACACATTCCGCCGCTGGTGGTTCTGGATCGCGAGAATCTTCCCCGCGACAACGGATTCACTCTGGGCAACGTGATTTACCTGAGCACATTCTCGAAGACGCTCGCTCCTGGAATTCGTCTCGCCTGGATCGTCGCTCCCGAGGATGTCATCGCCAAGCTGGTGTTGCTCAAACAAGCCGCCGACCTGCACACTTCCACCTTCAACCAGCACGTTGCTTATGAAGTCGCTCGTGACGGATTCCTCGATCAGCATGTAAAACTGATCCGTCAGGTTTACCGCGAGCGTCGCGACACGATGCTGCAAGCTCTCCACGAATACTTTCCTCCCGAAGTTACCTGGACGCATCCCAAGGGCGGATTGTTCTTGTGGGTTACCATGCCCGAGGGCACCGACTCGGAGGCCTTATTCCGCGCCGCTCTTGCCGAGAACGTCGCTTTCGTGCCTGGTGACAGCTTCTACGCTAATAACGGCCACGAAGGAGGGCGGCACATGCGGCTTAATTTCTCTCATTCGCGCCCGGAACAGATTCGCGAAGGCATCCGCCGCCTGTCGATCGCGGTGAAGATGCAGCTGCGATCTGCGCATCCATCTTCCACCGCCCGCTAGGTGCCAGAACCGCGAAACTGAATCACGGAGAGATTGTTTCCTGTGATTCCTGTCACAATTTTCGGTGACTTCCCGCACCGCCGCTTCGTGTGCCTCCGCGCACACTGGGCTTGCAGGGTGGTCCGGCATTCTCAGCTCCTCGCCGGGCCGGAGGCGATCCATGTCGCTCACCGTCCTCCTCGTTACAGTCGTCGTTCTCTTCGCTCTGGGGCTTTTTATTTTTCGCGCCATTCCCGGGATCCGCGCGTATTTGCAATTTCGTGGAAAACGGCTGGTCACTTGTCCTGAGTCACACAGCACCGAGGCCGTCGGAATAAATGCAACAGAAGCCGCTGTCGGCGCCTTCCTCACTGAACCGACTCTGCGCCTGAAGGAGTGTTCCCGCTGGCCCGAGCGTCAGAACTGTGGTCAGGATTGCCTGCAGCAAATCGAGATCGATCCCCAGAATTGTCTCGTTTGGAATCTGGTCTCGAAGTGGTATGAAGGGAAGAGTTGCGTGTTTTGTCACAAACAAATCGGTCCACTCCATCATCTCGACCACGCGCCTGCGCTGCTCGCGCCCGATCTCAAAACGATTGAGTGGAAAGACGTTCAGCCCCAGCAATTGCCCGAAGTTTTTGAGACGCACCGCCCGGTCTGTTGGAACTGCCACGTCACCGAAACCTTTCGGCGTCAGCATCCGGAACTGGTAGTGGATCGGGAACTCTCGATCAAGCGTGTCCACTGAACGGCTTGCTCATCGTCACCGGAAATCACTGCTTGGTCGTAGCTCCCTGTGCAGCTGGCTCAGCACGTTTGTGATTGATGGCACGCCGAACATCGGGCCAGAACTCCTTTACCACCAGTGTCAGCGAGTCATAGCCAAACTGTGTTCCCCAGACCTTGGTCGTATTCGTCAAGGTTCGATCAGAAGCAACAAATCGATAATACGGATACGTCGGCGTGGAGAATACGTGACTCCTGGGATGATAGCTGTAGGTCGAAATGGCCGCCGCCATCGCCCCGCCGACAACTTCCGAATAGTTGAATTCTTTCTTGCCGGAATCAGAAAGCGTAACAACATTGCGGCTGACCGCGTAGAGAGTGCGATGAACGAAACTTCCGTGGCCGAGTTCGTAGAACCTTGGATCCTGATGAAGCACACTCGGCAAAACCGCACCCGTCATGTAGTTTTCGACCGTCCCATCGGCAAAGCTCGTCGCAAACCGTTTGCCGTAAGCTCCCCATCCTTGCCCTAGCCCCGGTTCACTATCCTCTGCCTGCCCAACTCCTGCAAGGAATGCATACCAGGGAGCTTGAATGTAGTCGAATGATCCCCGCGTCACCACCCAGAATTTTTGACCTGTCGTGAGCGGCGGCAGCTGCTTCCTGCTCTCCATAGTCAGGAAGTTGGGCAGGGTATAAAAAAGCCGGTCATTGGAGGTGCCGGCGTTTTTACCTTTTTCGCTCTGCTGGTCGGTTTTGTCTTTATCCTGCTGTGTTTGATTCTGCTGGGGCTGACCCTGCTGGGCTGGGCTGGAATCCGTCCCACTGCTCGCTGCCGGATTCTTTGCCTGAGCGCTGCTGGACGTCGCTGCACTCGTCCCACTCGACGCCTGCTGCGCATAAGAAATAAGCGTGCACGTGCTCGCCAATGCAAAGCAGGCTAAGTACCTCACGATTTTCAGTGCCAATCATTTCTCCCTAATTAATAGCGGTGTCTAGCGATTCAAGAATTCTACCAAGGTGGTTGGATGCGCAACGCCTGCTACTCGTTCCTTTACATTCGTTTACACAAATCACCATAGAAATAAACAGGCGGCCCGCAGGCCGCCTGGGAAGGACATACGCAACTCTAGAAATGCAACCCAATTTCCGCCGTCAGCGCTCGCGGTGTCACATAATGCGTACCGCTAAACGTCGAAAGAAAGTTGTAAAGCGCATACTTATTCGCGATGTTCACTGCCGTCAGTTGCAGGCTGACTTTGTACTTGTCTCCGCCGAAAATGTTGTCATGTCCAACCGCCAGATCAAATAAATTCCGGTGCAAGATCCGCGGCGGATCGTGATCGTCGTTCTCAGCGCCCGGCGCCGGGACATCGATCAGGTTGGAACCGAATCCGCTGGCCGGACAGTTGAAGGGTAGAGGTGCAGTGGGCGTAGCCCGCACGCCATTGCAGGTGAATCCAGCCTCATATTCCTGATCGGCGCTCAAGGGTATGCCCCCAACGTTCGAGGCAATCATTGAGACTTCCGGTACGCCCGTCGGGCTCAGAAGCGAGCCGGGGCAGTCGTTATAGGCCGATAGTCCAAAGCAGGGCGTCGCTCCAGCTACCAGTCCGCTGTCGTATCGCCAGTTGAAACCAAGCCACGGCCCACGCTTGCCCATCTGATACTGCAGATGTGCGGTCTCGTTGAACTTCTCGTCGTGATCGATGCGGAAGGGAAGTCCCGCCGAGGTCGCCACAGTCGCACCAGCTCCTCCGATCTGGGGCTGGAAGAATCGCGCCGCGACGCTCGAGAAGACCACCAGAGCCGACAGCCCATGATAGTTCGGCATGCTCAAGCGACCGGCAAACCCGGGAATCTTCGACTTGTACCATTCAATGGGAAACGTAATCGGCGTATTCCCCAGCACGCTGAAATCAAAACCGCGGTCCGTGTATTTCCAGATATATTCGCCGGAAAACACCAAATACTTTCCGAACGCCTGTTCGAGCCCGACGTGATACTCGTTGCGCGTGCCGGGACTCAACCGGTTCGGCGTTGGAGCCGAACAGATCAGTAGCGGATTCAGAACATCGTTCAGACAGCCCAGGCTCGACAGAATGAGGTTTTCGTTGAACGGTGTTTCCATGGTCCGCGCGTAGGAAAAGCGCAGCACCGTGTTCGATCTCTTAATGTTATATGCTGCACCCAGCCTCGGCTCCGCTGCTTGCGCCGTCGTCAGACCGTTGTAGACGTCTCCGCGAATGCCAAGATTGAAATTCCACGCTCCCTTGGTGATCGTATCTTCCACGTACATTGCCAGTTCTTTCACATCCGTATGCGTGAGGTACGGAGCATTGGTCTGCACGTTATAGGTAATCCCTCCCCGCGTCAGATCGTAAGGCAGCAGCGTTGGATTAAAAGCCGGGTAAAACGGCGTATTGGGTGCGTTCGCATTGACCGTTGGATCATTAGGAGCCAGGGCGACCCCATCAAATGTTGATCCCGCGCACTGCGAGGGATCGGTGAAACCCGGCACAGGCACACTGGGAACCGCGGCCGTCGCCGCCGTCAAACAGGGCGCGTTAAAGATGGGATCCACAATTCCGACGGTGTCTTGCTCGTTCAGAAAGGTCTGCTCGTAATCCGCCCCGATTTTCGCATTGTGAACCCCTTTCACATAGGAAAGACTGCTACGTAGTCCTGCATTGGTGAGAGTTCGATACTGTCCGACCGTCTGCCGTTGTAGGCTTGGCGCTCCCAGGTCAGCAAACGGATCGTCACTTGGGTAATAGTTGTACCCATCACGACGCACCCACGCCCCCAGCGTGAATACGGAATGCGTATTGAGCAAGCGAGTCCACGATGGGCCAATATTGAAGGTCCCGATTTTCGAACGTTGATCCGACGATCCGACTGGCAATCCATCCGGACCAATGCCACCGTAGTTTTCCACCGAAGGCAGAAGGCCATCCAGTCCGTTCCATGGTGTGGCAAGTTCTGAATCATAGGAATTCGGCGTCTGGAACCATGACCGTGTATATCCCAAATCCACGTGAATCGAATCCACGTTAGAAACCTGAAAATCCACGCGGTCAAAAAAGTTCTCTTCATTCCCTTTATCGTGAACGACCTCGAATTCCGAAGGATCGAGGAATCGCCCACTGTTCATCCCACTGGCCGAGATGAAATTCCCCCACTTCTTCCCACCGTAAGACAGGTCGAATCCAAGCTTGGACGACCCAAACGAACCATAAGACGCTGTTACACTTCCGTGCGGCGTGGTCACACCCAAACCGGATCGCGTAGTCACATCAATCACCACGCTGGTTTTATCGCCGTATTCCGCTGGCGGAGCCCCAGCAATCACCTCCATCGACTGCACCGCGCCAAGCGGGATCTGATTCGAGAACACTTTGCTCTGCTGATCGGTGATCGGCTGTCCGTCCACGCTGAATGAATTTTCCGCGTGATCGCCTAATCCGTGAAACAGGCCGTTGGAATCCGCCGCAATTCCTGGCGTCGAGAGCGTTACGGCGGAACTTACCTCTGACGATTGGCTCTCTAAAGGAAGCCTATCCAGAATGTTCTTATCCACGTCGGTGTGGAAGGTTGAATCGTTCTCCACCAGGTCCCCGCCTTCTGCTTGTACCGTTACGGAAGTGCTTGACTGCTCCAGATGCAACTTAATCGTCAGAGAAATCGGAACCGAAGATCGCGGCTGCACATCCTGCACGTAAGACTGGAAACCGCTGGCGACAACGGTCAAATGATAGGGATTGAAGGGAACATTCGTGAATTGGAAGCCGCCGGTGGCGTCGGTGGTAGCCGTCCGATCGTAGCCGCTGACCGGATTCTGAATTTCCACCTTCGCCCCCGACACTACCGCTCCGGTCGGGTCCAGCACAGTTCCATTGACCGAACCGCCATTGCCAATCGACTGGCCATCGCCATCACTTGATGCAAGCACTGCCGCCGGCAGTGCAACTGACACCAATGTCATCACGGCTAAGATCAACCGAAACACAACACGCATTAAATCCTCCTGAGATGCATAGGGAATCAGCCAGCGTCCACGCTGGCACCACCGCACAACAGCGAAGAGGAAATTCCCTAGAGGCTTGGAGGACCGCGGATTCCGAGATCAGAAAAATCGAGCCGCGCCTTCGCAATTACTACTTCTTCTTGCATCAGCCCGACGGCTGCGAAGACCGGCGCTCGATTTGCCGAGATGGGAGCAGGATTCGCCGTGTGTGCTACTACGCAGATAGGGCACGAGGCCGCCTCAGTTTGCGTGGGATGGTGATGAGTACACTCCTCCGCTGCCGTCCACAGCATCAGGGACAGCGACAGCAAGGCGACCCATTTCATCCAGGAGCACACTGGTCTTCCTGCTTTGGAATTAGACTCCGTTGAGCTTACAACGGTTACCTGAGCAAAGCAATTCTCGACAAGTTACTATAGAGGCGGCGCGGATATGAACTCAGGATATATCCCTAGCCCAAGCAATCTTGCTCACGAGGGAATCATGGCTGAACCCACTTACGAAGAATTGAAAGCGAAACTGGCCCAACTGGAGAAAGAGGCCGATACCAGAAAGCGCAGCGGCGATCTGATTTTCAAAGTCGGAGAAAAGGGAGGGGTGAGCGTCTACGGGTTGGGCCGCTTTCCCGTCACCCTTTATTACGAGCAGTGGAACCGCCTCCTGGGTGCCGCTGAGGACATCCGCAAGTTTATGGAGGAAAACAAGTCCAAGCTCAAACTGAAGGAACAAGCCTAAGTTTTCGGGTTACCCATCCTTGTCGCGCCTTTGGCGACGGGGGAAGGTTCTTGACCCCCACATCGGGGTCGCGGCCCGATGCAGGGTTGGCATCTCCTAATAGCGTGCGCTCACTACCCTCGCGTAATATCCGCCGCGTGCATGCACGTGCAGGTTCTTCCCATCTTTCCGCACTTTGATTTTCACTGTCCGGTATTTTCCGTTTGCGGCAAAGTTCGCCGGGCGGTACGCGATCAGATAACGGCTTCGGATGGCATCGCTTATCTTGTCTAGGAAGTGAGTCAAGTTATGCAGGTTACCTGGAAAGATTGCTTCCCCACCGGTGCGCTCGGCAAACATCTTGAGGACCCGGTCCGCATCGCTGGTTCCCGCGAAGTCGCTCGCGGTGCTCAACGTGTAAATAGTGACCCCGCTGGCTTCGGCCGCCTCGATGGTTTGTCGAAGACTCCTATGGCTTGAGTTGTCCTGTCCATCCGTTAGTACAATCAACACCTTGGCAACCCGATCGTTGTCCGGGAAAGCCGCCAGCTTCCAGCATGCAAAATAGATTGCGTCGAATAGTGATGTGCCGCCTTGACCATCATGGATGTGATCGATTCCCTCCCTCAATGCTTCCGGATTCGCTGTGAAATCCTGCGTCACTGAAGAGTTCTCACTGAATCCTGCAATGAAAGCCAAGTCCGACCGGGGATTCAAAATTCGTTCCAGAAAATTTTCCGCCGCCTGTTGCTCAAACGAAAAGCGATCCGCCACCGATCCGCTGACATCAATCAGAAAGCCCAATCGCAACGGCAACTCTGCCTGCGGACTGAATTGCAGAATTCTTTGTGGGGGGTTGTTGTCGTCCAGAATCTTCACGTCAGAATCCAGCAGATCATCAATCCGCCGGCCGTGTCGGCTGACGGAGAAGAACAAAGCGGTTTCATCCACCGACTTCCGGATCGTAAAGAGCCCGCTCCGGTTTCCCTTGCTTACAGCCGTGAGCGGCTGTGCTGGAAAGGAGTCCGAGGCTAGTACGGCTACATCCGGTGAGGGGTTACAGTTCTCGCACTCGCCGAGGTCTGAGAAATCCTTCATTGAGTTCAGTTCTTCGCTAAGCCGGGGAGTATTCGGAAAGCCTTGTGTCGCCGTCACTGTAGTCGCAACGGCCTTGTTTTCTGATTTGTGTTCTTGCGGCTGCTGGAAGGAGTGGTTCATGCCTGCAGCAAGTTTTTCCTTCGCGATCGGAGCCAGTGGATTGGCAGGATCTTCCCTCAGGAACCGCTTTAGTTCGTTCCGCATGGCTTCGGAATCGCCCAGCGACATGGCTGCCGAGGCCCCGATGTAGTGAATGCCGGCCAGTCCTCGGTGATTGAGGCCGTGTACGACGTTGACTGTCTTCAACGCGTCGGCATACTTGCCATTGCCGTTTTGCGCAAAAGCTAACGCGAATAGAATCTTGGGATCTTTGGGACTGATGTACGCCGCTGTTGTCAGATCTGATTCTGCAGTCGGGAAGTCGTCATTCCACAGGGCTAGCACTCCAAGATTCACAAATGCGCACGCAAAATTGTTATCCAGATGCGAGGCGATCTCGAACTCGGTCTTCGCCCGCGGATCACGCTGATCCAGATACGCCAACCCCAGCGCGTTGTGTGCCGAGACGAACTTGGGATACAACTTGATTGCTTTCTCGAGCAGGGGAATCGCCTCTTTAAAATCCTGCGATCTCATGTAAACAATGGCGCGCTCGAATTGACGAGTGGCTGCTGCGGGCGCTTCCATGTCGAGCACGGATACGATTCTTTCCCCTGCAAACGAGTCGTCCAAATTGCTGCCGGGAACGTTCGTACCTAGCCACGCATCGTCTTCGTGGTACACCTGCGCGAAGTCGATTTGGGCGAATGCCGAATCTCGTCCTCCGGTCATGTAGGGCAACTGATTTTGTGCCATAACGATTTGGCATAATGCCAGACCCCACAAGGCGCATACTGCGACA
>Ga0335072_10006802_pt1 | contig 16692 bp, 15 predicted proteins | sample Lox_Sample_21_FD_206725 | JGI IMG/M metagenome (GOLD analysis project Ga0335072, IMG submission 206725) | Soil microbial communities from Loxahatchee National Wildlife Refuge, Florida, United States - Lox_Sample_2.1 | ecosystem: Environmental > Terrestrial > Soil > Wetlands | place: USA...
TGGTTGTCACCGCAAATACCGCAGATGCGGCTGGTGATGAAGTGGGCGTCGCGTGGGTCCTTGCCCTTCATGAAGATCGAGTAGCCGCGGAAGATCGACGACGTGCTGTGACACTCGACGACTTCTTTGTTCTCGAAATCGATTTTGGTGTAGATGCCGAGACTGCCTACGATCCTGGTGATGGGATCCCACGCCATCTCGACCAGTTGGCCGGGTTCGCGGGAGGCGTGTGACGGCTCGGGGATGATCGTTGTCATCGGCCTTCGCTCTCTGTTGAGACGATCAAGTTGAGACGATCAAGATTTATCCGGTGTCACCTTGATGGCGCTGCTTTCTCAACGCCAGTGCACCTACCAGGTGCGGCGGGCTCCGGTGGTGAGTTTGTCGCCCTTGTGGCGCCAGCGCGGCTCCTTGTCGACGGTGCGCGCCGTGATACCCCTGAGGTTGCGGATTATGGATCCGTACAGACCCGACGCGGTGGTGGAGACCTTGCCGCCCGGCGGCTCGTCCATGAACGGCATGAACTTGTCCGGGAAGCCCGGCATCGTGCATCCGATGCAGATGCCGCCGACGTTCGGGCAACCGCCGATGCCATTGATCCAGCCACGCTTGGGCACGTTGCACTTGACGACCGGGCCCCAACAGCCAAGCTTCACAATGCATTTCGGTGATCCGTATTCGGTGGCGAAATCACCCTGCTCGTAGTACCCGGCCCGGTCACAACCCTCGTGCACGGTGTTGCCGAACAACCAGCTGGGGCGCAGCGCGTCGTCGAGCGGGATCATCGGTGCCTGGCCGGTCGCCATGTAGAGCAGGTAGGTCAGCGTCTCCGACAAGTTGTCCGGGTGGATCGGGCAGCCGGGCACGCAGACGATCGGGATGCCGGCCTTGCTCTTCCAGTCCCAGCCGAGGTAGTCGGGCACGCCCATCGCGCCGGTCGGATTGCCCGCCATCGCGTGGATGCCGCCGTAAGTGGCGCACGTCCCCACGGCGACGACCGCGGTGGCTTTGGGCGTCAACCGGTCGAGCCACTCGCTGGTGGTCATCGGCTGCCCGGTGGCGGGGTTGTTACCGAACCCGCACCAGTACCCCTCGTCCTTGATCTTCTCGTTGGGGATGGATCCCTCGACGACGAGCACGAACGGTTCCAGTTCGCCACGATCGGCCTTGAAGAACCACTCGAGGAAATCATCTGCTCCGCCGGTTGGTCCGCACTCGAAATCGATCAGGGGCCAGTGCACGGCGACTTTCGGGAGACCCGGAAGAGCGCCGAGTGCAATCTCCTCGACGCTCGGTTGGGTGGCGGCAGTCAACGCCACCGAATCACCGTCACAACTGAGGCCCGCATTTATCCATAGAACATGGATCAATGTTTCTTCTGCTTTGACTGCTGCTTCCGTTGGCATGCTGCAGCTTTCCGGGGCGGGCTGAAGCCCCTGCGCCACCGGAGTCGACCGTCGGCCCACTTGCGCAGCGCTGTTTTTGGGTCTACCCCCGCCATCAGGCGTTGTCAACGGGTCGCAATTAAAGGGCAAATATACAGGCGTTATATAGCACTTCTTAGCTGGTTCAATACCGTTGTCCAACAGATGATTTCGGCACTCCGGGGCAGTCGTCCGCAACTAGTAAGGCCATCTAATAGCGCACGGTGATTTCGGCTGTCATGCAAACCATTTGCAGGAATTCATCATGCAAATCATTTGCAACTGTAGGGCTCGACTTCAGGCTTCGCAATCTCGGGCGAACCGACGCAGCCAGCCGAACCAGGCCCCCATGCCGGCTCCGGTGCGGGCGCTGACGGGGAGGATGGGCGCGTCCGCGTTGACCTCGCGAACATGCGCAATGTAGTTGTCCACATCGACATCGAGGTAAGGCACCAAGTCAATCTTGTTGAGCAACACCACATCCACGGATCGAAACATCACCGGGTATTTCAGCGGCTTGTCCTCGCCCTCGGTGACCGAGTACACCATCGCCTTGGCGTGCTCGCCGACGTCGAATTCGGCCGGGCAGACCAGGTTGCCGACGTTCTCGATGATCACCAGGTCCATTTCCGGGAGGTCGAGGCCCGGCAGCGCCCGGTTGACCATGGGTGCGTCGAGATGGCATTCGCCGCCAAACCCATTGCTGGTATTGAGCAGTGACACCTGGGCGCCCCGACCGCTGAGCTTGGCCGCATCCAGGTCGGTGGCGATGTCGCCTTCGATCACGCCGATCGCGAATTCGCCGGCCAGCTCGTCCAGCGTCGCCTGCAACACGGTGGTCTTACCCGATCCCGGTGAGCTCATCAGGTTGAGGGCGCGGATCCCATTGTTTTCGAACGCAGCCCGGTTCGCATCGGCGAGAATGTCGTTCTCGGCGAAGATCGACTCCAGCACGTCGATGCGTTGCGCTCCCGTCTCGTAGCGGGAGTGATCGCCGTGGTCATGCTCATGGGGAAGATGGTCATGCTCCTGGGCAAGATGGTCGTGCTCGTGGGTGTGCACGGTCCCGTCGTCGTGCCGATGGAATCTACCCATGGTCAAACCGATTCATAGTGAACACCTTTCACGAGACGTCCAGCGACGTCACCAGGAATTCGTTGCCGCGGAGCACCTCGACATCGGGACTGTCGCACCGCGGACACCAGATCGACCAGGCCGACGTGATCTCCGACTGCCCGCCGCAGGCACGGCAGCGCACTTCGGCGGTGACGCACTCGAGTTCCAGCTCGGCGTCCGGCATGTTCTCGGAATCCCGGATGAGTGTCCAGCAGAACGACAGCGATTCCGGTACCACCTGGCGAAGAGCCCCGATCCGCACCCGCACCACATCGACGTGCCGGCCGTCGGCGTGCGTCTTGACCACACCGGCGATCGCTTCGCACAGCGACAGCTCATGCATCGCTGGTCACCGGTGTCTCGCAGCCTCGCGGTCCAGGCGGGCTAGGCCCATGAAGACGTTTCTACACCCCGGACGCGGTTATCCTGAACCTCGCGGGGCGCACTGTGAAAGTCGACGAGTTATACGCCTCGATCGAGGCGAACCGCCCCGGTCGCGATGACGTCGTGCACCTGGAGCGGCGTGGCGACCAGTATGACTGGTGGATCGTGCCCCCGGACGGCGTGCCGCGGCCCGTCGGCACCGACCATCCCGATCCCGATGTGTGGATGTCGTTTTCCGCGACCTGGCCGGCGGAACCGGAGCGATTGCGCTCGTTCTTCGACGACCTGCTCGCCGAACTGGAGTCGATGGCCGCCGGCGCCGACCGGTGCCGCTGGCCGGCTGACGAGCCCTGGCCGCACTTCCATTGATCTCTTCAACGATTTCTTCAACGATTTCTTGAACGGGGGGCCGCACCGTGAACTTTCGAATTACCGAGGACGACCGCGCGCGATTCAAGCGGTGCCGGCGGCAATGGGACTTTGCCTCCCGGCGTGGGCTCGAACCGATTGCCGGCATGGAACCGGCACTGCCGGTGGTCCTGCCGATGGTCCTGAAAGATGCGCTCGCCGTCTACTACTACCCGGGCACCTGGGACTGGCAACCCGAGCTGAGGCAATCACTGGTGCACAAGGCGGCCGGCCGGACTCTGCAGGAAGTCGGCGCGGCCGACGCGCTGCCGGCCGCCACGGCGATACTCGACGCCTACGACGCGTGGGCGAGCACCGTCGACGACTTCGCCCCGGTGAGGATCGGCCACGACGTCGCGGGGCTGGTGCCCGATCCGCGCGACCCGGAACGGGGATTGACCGCCCCGGACGGAGCCGCGGTGATCTACAGCTGCCGGATCGACCTGCTGGCCGTCGACGCCGCCGACGAGTACTGGGTGGTGCGGCATCTGATCCTCGACGAGTGGCAAGAGCTGGATTCGCTGATCGGTGACGAGGGCGCGGTCGCGGCCTGCTGGGCCTGGGAGCAGGAATACCTGGGCATGGAGATCTCGGGCACTATCCACAACGAGGTGCGCGTCAGCGGTCCGCAGGACCGTCCCGTCGCCGATGCCCCCGCGAGAAGTCGGGTTCACCAAAGCGAGGGCAGCGGCGGGGGTCGGGCCATCCCGCAACACCGGCGGCTGTCGGCGCGCACGTCACGAAGTGGGGATTCGGGCCATATCGAGCAGTCCACCGCCGGTTTCGTGCGGCGGACTCGTATCCGCCGAAGCCGCGCCGAAATCGCGGCCGTCGGCGCACTGATCGGTGCCGAGGCGGTCCAGATGTGTGGGGAGCCGGCGATCTATCCGACCTTCGCCGCGCACTGCCAGGCGTGCGAATTCCTGGCTCCCTGCCAGGCCATCGTCGAGGGAACAGACCCAGAACCGCTGCTGGCGGCAAAGTTTCGCCGTCGCCCGGCCGACGATCAGCGTAAGCCGCGACTGGGCCAGGCGACTTGGGGCTTCGGCCGGGGCGCCGCACCGCCACAGTGGTAAGGCGGTTAAGTCGCGCTCTAGGCCGAGCTCCACTTCTCTTCGATACGGCCATAGCGCCACACCAGCAGGGCGACGGCCCAGGTGAACACGAACATCCCGACGATCATGAAGCCGACGATGTTGAGGTCCAGACCGCCTATCCAGTCCCAGAACGGGCCCCGCCAGCCGAGCTGGCCGGCGAACAGGCCCAGCAGTTCGATACTGCCGATCAGCAGGGCGACGGCTACCGACAGCCCGGTGATGGTGATGTTGTAGTAGATCTTGCGCACCGGGCTGGCGAAGGCCCAGCCGTAGGCGAAGTTCATGAACGAGCCGTCGATGGTGTCCAGCAGGCACATGCCGGCTGTGAACAGCACGGGTAGACACAGGATGGCGTACCAGGGCAGCCCGGCCGCCGCGCTGGTGCCGGCCAGCACCAGTAGCGCGATCTCGGTGGCGGTGTCGAATCCCAGCCCGAACAGCAAGCCGACCGGGTACATGTGCCAGGACCTGGTGATCGACTTGGTGAAGCGGCCGAGGAACCGATTGAGCAATCCGCGGTTTTCCAACTGCTGTTCCAGTTCTGCCTCGTCGTACTCGCCGCGGCGCAATCTCACGAACACCCGCAGGATGCCGACCAGGACGATGAGGTTGAGCAGGGCGATCACATACAGGAACACGCCCGAGACGCTGGTGCCGATCAGGCCGGTGTAGTGGTGCAGCGCCGAGGAATCGTCCTGGACCGGCCCGACGAGGGCCTTGACCCCGGTTGCCAACAGCAGCGCCAGCCCGAACACCACCGTGGAGTGGCCCAGCGAGAAGAAGAATCCGACGGCAAGGGGGCGCTGTCCATCGTTCATCAGCTTGCGGGTGGTGTTGTCGATGGCGGCGATGTGGTCGGCGTCGAAGGCGTGCCGCAAGCCCAGCGTGTAGGCCGTCAGCCCGACGCCGAGGCCAAAGGCCTTGCCGCCCAAGCTGAGTTGCGCGGGCTGCACGAAGCCCACCAAGGTGATCCAGCCGATCAGATGCAGGACGACGATCACCGTCAGCATCGCCCCCAGCCGCCACCACTCGGTGGGCGACAGAGCGCTGCGCACACTTGACCACCTGGACGAGTGCCGGTCGAGCTCCCCACTGGCCATGTCGGTCCTTCCACCCGGGTAGAACGCAACAGGCACGACTGTAGGTTCGGTCCGCAGCTGGATGCAAGTGACTTGCAGGAATCAACCGAGCCCGGTTGCCGTCGAACACTGGTAATCCCCGGTGTCCGGCGTAACACTGAACACGTGGCGCCTAAGCCCTCGGCCCTGGACCCCGCGGTAACCGAGCGGATCGGTGAGTTTCTGCGCGCCCGCGGGCTGCGCCGGATGGCGTCGAGGATCCAGGTACTGGCGGTGCTGGAGCCGGTCAACGGGCACCTGCCGGTGGCCGAGATCCACCAGCGGGTGCGCGGCTGCCTGCCGCCCGGCGCCCAGCCGCCCGATGTGGCGACCATCTACCGCACGGTGACCACCCTGGTCGATCAGGGGTTGCTGCATGCGCTGACCCTCGACGGCGGCGTCACCACCTACGGCCTGGCCACCGCACCTCACCACCACGCGGTGTGCACGAAATGCGGCTCGATCATCGAGGTGCCGGCCCGGCAGCTGAGCTCGGCCCTCGAACAAGCGATGGCGGGCAGTTCCTTCGCCCTGTCGGAGCGGGCCGGCCTGACACTGCGCGGCCTGTGCCCACAGTGCCAGAACGGCGAGCACAATCCGCGCCTACCTGCACGCTGACGTCAGCACAGACCCAGCAGCGCGTTTTCGACCACCTCGGGCAGCGCCGGATGAATCCAGTACTGGCCGCGAGCCATTTCCGGTGCGGTCAGCGCGAAGCTCATCGCTTGGATCAGCGGCTGGATGAGCGACGACGCCTGGTGGCCCATGATGTGCGCGCCCAGCAGGCATCCGCTATTCCGCTCGGCGATGAGTTTGACGATTCCGGTGGTGTCCTCCATCGCCCAGCCGTAGGCGACATCGCTGTAGCGTTGCACCGCGACACACACGTCGAATCCGCGTGCGATAGCCTGGTTTTCGGTCAATCCCACGGTTGCCAGCTGTGGCTCGGTGAATACCGCCGATGGTACGTAGCGGTGGTCGGTCACGGCCATCGAGTCGGTGTCGTCCCAGTCGCAGCGCAGGTTGTGCTGCACGATGCGGGCCTCGTGGTTGGCGACGTGCTTGAGCTGATACGGCGAGGAAACGTCACCCAGCGCGAAAACCCCACGCGCGGAGGTCCGTTGGTATTCGTCGACCACGACCCGGCCATTCTCGACATCGACACCGGCCTGCCCGGCATCCAGTAGATCGGCGTTGGATAACCGGCCGGTCGCCACCAGCAGCAGATCGGCGTTCATCGTGCTGCCATCGTCGAGCTCCAGCGCAAGGCCTGACCCACGGCTGAAGGCACCCACGACGTTATGATGGGTGCGTAGTTCCCATTTACGCGATGCGACGCGGGTGAAGCGTTCGCAGATCGTGTCGTCGAGATGGCGCAGCAGTGTGCCGCCCCGGATCACCAGGGTCACCCGCACGCCGAGCGCGGAGAATATGTGCGCGAATTCGGCTGCCACAAAGCCACTTCCGACGATCACTATGTGTTCGGGCAACTCGGCGATCCGCATGACGGTATCGCTGGTGTGGTATTGGACGCCGGATGCCAGGATCGCCGGCGGTATCATCGGTCGCGAGCCCGCTGCGATCACCACCTGATCGGCGGCGAATTCCTCACCGGCGTCGGTCCGCAACAGATAGCGCCCGTCCGGCTGCACCGGCCCGAACCTGGTGTGCTGGTGGTACACGTCGATGTTGGGCGCGCAGCGCCGATGGTCCTCACCGCTGATCGCGATGGGATCGATCCGCCCGAAGACGCGCGAGACGATGTCGTCCCAGCGCACCCGGTCGATGTGGGCGTCGACGCCGTACCGCGCCGCATCGCGGATCGTGTTGGCGACCCCGGCGGCGTACACGAACATCTTCGTCGGGATGCACCCCACGTTCAGGCAGGTGCCGCCGAAGGTGCCCTGCTCGCAGATCGCCGCCCGTTTGCCGGCGTAGCGCTCATCGAGAATGATGTTGCCCGAACCGGTTCCGATGATCGCGATGTCATAAGTCTCCACGCTGTCACCCCTTCCCGGACGGTGTCGATGCGTCGGTGTTGTTGGTGTCGAGGTAGCGATCCAGCCACAGGTCCAGTTGCCGATAGGCGACCTGACGCGGCTCCGGCAGCGACAAGAACACGTCGTGTTTGGCGTCGGTCACCGGAATGATGGTGCTGCGATTGCCGATACAGCCCGCCCACCTGGCGATCTGGGTGACGTCGAGAACTGCGTCGCCGCACTGCATGGCCGCGGCATCGTTGCCTTCGCGGACGCTGTGATCCGACCTCAGGATCAGATTGGGCACACCGACGTCGAGCCCGCGATGCAGCCGGGCCTGGCCCCGGCGTATGGCGTGTAGCCACCCCAAGGTGATCGGGAAGCCGCCCAACGGTTTCCACTGCAGGTTGTAGTCGAACTCGCCGGAATAGTCACGGTGCAGGGTGGTGCCATAACCACCGTCGGTGGGTGAGCGGACCACCCCCTTGGAGCGCAATCGTGAGAGCCCGGCGATCATCGCCGAGGTCACCGGCAGGCGCAGTACCGCCGGGCCGTGCAGGTCCAGAAACGGGCTATTGAGAACCAAGCCGTGCACCAAGCCGCCGATGCCGGCATGGGCCGCCGGGCCGCGTCGGCGCATTCGGTCCAGCCATAACGACACGATCAGCCCGCCGGCGGAGTGGCCGTACGCCAGGACCTGCACCGGCTGGTGCTGCTCGTTGATGACGGCCAGCGCCGTTTCGAGTTCGGCGTCATAGTCGGCAAGGTCGGCGATGAAGTGCGGGGTCTGGCTGTCGCGCCGCGACCGGCCGCACTTCTGCAGGTCCAGTGCATAGAAAGCGAATCCTCGCTCGGCGAAGTGATCGGCCAGCGCGGTGTGGAAGAAGTAGTCGGTGTAGCCATGCACCGCCAGTACCGCGTGATCGGCCCCGCGGGTTTCCGCTGCGGGCCCGCGCCGGATCAGGGTTGCGACGATGTCGCCCTCGCCGGCGCGATCGTGCCCCAGCGGGAGCGTGCACTGCCAATACCCGGGCAGGACATCAGCTACCCAGCCAGTCACGAGGCCAGCTTAGAGCGTGGTCAAGGCGCCGGCCGTGCTACCCGTCGCGATAACCTGGGAGCCGTGTCGAAGGTAGCCAGAGCCGACGTCGTGCTGGTAGGCGCGGGCATCATGAGCGCCACGCTGGGTGCGCTGCTGCGGCGGCTGCAGCCGGACTGGTCGATCACCCTGATCGAGCGGCTGGACGCCGCCGCCGCTGAAAGCAGCAGTCCGTGGAACAACGCCGGCACCGGGCACTCCGGGCTGTGCGAGATGAACTACACCCCGGAGCGCCGCGGCTCCCCAGGCTCCATCGACATCACCAAAGCGGTAGCCGTCAATGAGCAATTCCAGGTGACCCGCCAGTTCTGGGCGTACGCCGTCGAGAACGGCATCCTGGGCGACCCCGGCTTCGTCAACGTCGTCCCGCACGTGAGTTTCGTGCACGGCGCCGAGCGCGTGGATTACCTGCGACGGCGTCAGCAGGCGCTGGCTCCCAACCCACTGTTCGCCGGTACGGAATTGATCACGGACCCCGACGAGTTCGCGCGCAGGCTGCCGTTCATGGCCGCCAAACGTGACTTCGCCGAGCCGGTGGCGCTCAACTGGGCCGCCGAGGGCACCGACGTCGACTTCGGCGCACTGTCTCGACAGCTCATCGGCTTTTGCGTGCGCAACGGCACAACCGCCCTTTTCGGTCATGAGGTCGGCAACCTGACCCGTCAATCCGACGGCAGCTGGACGCTGCTGATCCGCAATCGCCGCACCGGCGAAAAACGCCGGCTGAACGCAAAATTCGTGTTTGTCGGAGCAGGCGGCGACGCGCTGCCGCTGTTGCAGAAGTCCGGCATCAAAGAGGTCAAAGGCTTCGCCGGCTTCCCGATCGGCGGCCGGTTCCTGCGCGCCGAGAACCCGGCGCTCACCGCCGCGCACCGGGCCAAGGTGTACGGCGTTCCCTCGCCGGGAGCCCCACCGCTCGGGGCGCTGCATCTGGACCTGCGGTTCGTCAACGGCAAACCGTGGCTGGTGTTCGGCCCGTATGCCGGCTGGTCGCCCAAGTTCTTGAAACACGGCCACTTCAGTGACCTGCCCCGGTCAATCAAGCCCAACAATGTGCTGTCGATGCTCGGTGTCGGTATCACCGAGATGACACTGATCAATTATTTGATCGGCCAGCTGCGCCTCTCCGAACCGGACCGGGTCCGCGTGCTGCGCGAATTCGCGCCCAGCGCCCTGGATTCGGACTGGGAATTGACGACGGCCGGCCAGCGCGTGCAGGTGATCCGTCGAGATAGGCGCAAAGGCGGCGTGCTCGAGTTCGCCACCACCGTGCTGAGTGACACCGACGGCACGATCGCGGGGTTGCTCGGGGGCTCGCCGGGCGCATCGACCGCCGTGCCGGCCATGCTCGATATGCTGCAACGCTGCTTCGCCGGCCGCTACCAGTCGTGGTTGCCGACGCTCAAAGAGATGGTGCCGTCGCTGGGGGCCGAGCTATCTCGCGAGCCGGCGTTGTACGACGAGGTGTGGTCGTGGGGCACCAAGGCGCTGCAGTTGGGCCCCGATTCGAAGGAGCAGCGCCCATGACGGAAGCGTTGCGCCGCATTTGGGCCAAAGACCTTGACGCTCCGACTCTTTACGAGTTGCTCAAGTTGCGGGTGGAGGTCTTCGTCGTCGAGCAGGCTATCCCGTATCCGGAGCTGGATGGGCGCGACCTGCTCGCCGAGACTCGGCACTTCTGGCTGGAAACACCTGACGGCGAGGTGATCTGTACGCTGCGGCTGATGGAAGAGCACGCCGGAGGTGAGAAGGCATTTCGGATCGGCCGGCTGTGCACCAAACGCAGTGCGCGCGGCCAGGGCCACACCACCCGACTGCTGCAGGCTGCGCTGGCCGAGGTGGGTGACTACCCGTGCCGGATCAACGCGCAAACCTACCTGGCAGACATGTATGCCCGTCACGGGTTTGTCCGCGACGGTGACGATTTCGTTGACGACGGGGTGCCGCACGTGCCGATGCTGCGGCCCGGTTCCGGTCCGGTGGCGCAGCCGTGAAGCCGTATCCGTTCAGTGCGATCGTCGGGCACGATCAGCTGCGGCTCGCGTTGCTGTTGTGCGCGGTTCGACCCGAGATCGGTGGGGCGCTGATCCGCGGCGAGAAGGGCACCGCCAAGTCGACCGCGGTGCGCGGGCTTGCCGCGGTGCTGGGCGCCGGCCTGGTCGAAATGCCGCTCGGCGCAACAGAGGACCGGGTGATCGGTTCCCTGGATCTGCAGCGGGTGCTGCGCGACGGTGAGCACGCGTTCTCGCCCGGACTGCTGGCCCGTGCTCACGGTGGCGTGCTTTACGTCGACGAGGTCAACCTGCTGCACGATCATCTGGTCGACGTGTTGCTCGACGCCGCTGCAATGGGACGGGTGCACATCGAACGTGACGGCATCTCGCACTCCCACGAGGCTCGGTTCGTGCTGATCGGCACGATGAATCCCGAGGAGGGCGAACTGCGTCCGCAACTGCTGGACCGGTTCGGTCTCACCGTCGAAGTGCACGCGTCGCGTGACGTCGACGTGCGGGTGCAAGTCATCCGGCAGCGGATGGCCTACGAGGCCGACCCGGATGCGTTCGCCGAGCGCTATGCCGACGCCGACGCCGAGCTGGCCCGCCGGATCGCGGCCGCGCGTGCGCTGGTCGACGATGTGGTGTTGCCGGACAACGAATTACGGCGCATTGCGGCGTTGTGCGCGGCGTTCGACGTTGACGGCATGCGGGCCGATCTGGTGGTGGCCCGCACCGCCGCCGCGCACGCGGCCTGGCGTGGTTCTGACACCGTCGAGGAGCAGGACATCCGGGTTGCGGCCGAACTGGCGTTGCCACATCGGCGCCGCCGCGACCCCTTCGACGATCCCGGCATCGACCGCGACCAGCTGGACGAGGCCCTGGCGCAAGCCGGCAGCGATGGGGAGCCCGACCCCGACCCGCCGGGCGGCGGTCAACCAGCGGGCACGGAATCGGATCTGCCGCAAACGAACTCTGCATCGTCGTCCAGACCAGAGCCGCCGGGCTCCAGCGCGCCGCCGTCGAAGACCTTCCGTACCCGAGCGCTGCGAGTGCCGGGCGTCGGCGAGGGCGCACCGGGCCGACGGTCGCGGGCCCGCAATGTCTCCGGCAGTGTGGTGGCCGCGGCCGACGGTAACGACACCGGGTCCGGGACTCACGGACTACACCTGTTCGCCACCCTGCTGTCGGCCGCCGAGCATGCCGGAGCGGGGCCGCTGCGACCGCGGCCGGAGGATGTGCGCCGGGCCATCCGCGAAGGACGCGAAGGTAATTTGGTGATCTTCGTGGTCGACGCGTCCGGTTCGATGGCCGCTCGTGATCGCATGGCCGCCGTCAGCGGCGCCACGCTGTCGTTGCTGCGCGACGCCTACCAGCGCCGTGACAAGGTCGCGGTGATCACCTTCCGTCAGCAGGGGGCGCGGCTGCTGCTGCCGCCGACCTCGTCGGCGCACATCGCCGGGCGGCGGCTGGGCAGGTTCGACACCGGTGGCAAGACTCCGCTGGCCGAAGGCCTGCTGGCCGCGGGTGAGCTGATAGTCCGGGAAAAGGCGCGCGACCGCGCCCGCCGTTCTCTGGTGGTGGTGCTCACCGACGGCCGGGCCAACGCCGGACCGGACCCGTTGGGCCGCAGCCGAATCGCGGCAGCACGGTTGGTCGCCGAAGGTGCTGCCGCGGTGGTGTTGGACTGCGAAACATCCTATGCGCGGCTGGGCTTGGCCGAGGAGCTGGCCCGCCAGCTCGGTGCGCCGGTCGTGCGGCTCGAGCAGCTGCACGCCGATTATCTGACGCGGGCCGTGCGCAGCGTGGCCTGAGAAAGGTAACCGCTTATGCCACAAGGCCGTCCGCTGCAGGTTCCCGATGATGGCCTGACCACCAGGGCGCGCCGCAACGCGCCCGTATTGGCCGTACACACCGGTGACGGCAAGGGCAAGTCGACCGCAGCATTCGGAATGGCGTTGCGGGCGTGGAATGTCGGACTCGACATCGCGGTGTTTCAGTTCGTCAAGAGCGCCAAGTGGAAAGTGGGGGAAGAGGCCGCATTCCGTCAGCTCGGCGAGTTACACGACCGGCACGGGGTCGGTGGGGCCGTCGAATGGCACAAAATGGGTGCGGGCTGGTCCTGGTCGCGAAAGGCGGGCAACGAACCCGACCATGCTGCCGCGGCCGCCGACGGCTGGGCGGAGATCTCGCGCCGGCTGGCCGCGCAGCGCCACGACTTCTACGTGCTGGACGAATTCACCTATCCACTGAAGTGGGGCTGGGTCGACGTGGAACAGGTGGTGGACGTCTTGGCGGCCCGGCCCGGCCACCAGCATGTCGTGATCACAGGGCGCGACGCCCCGGCGCGGTTGGTCGAGGCCGCCGACCTGGTGACCGAGATGCTCAAGGTCAAACACCCGATGGACGCCGGGCGTAAGGGACAAAAGGGCATCGAGTGGTGAGCGCCGCCGCACACCCGTCGCCGAGTGCGCGTGTCTGTACAGCGACACGCCGCATGGCATGGCATTTTGCGGACGCTCGCGGTGGTAGGTGACCCGGTGAACGCGGTGCCCGCGGTCGTCATCGCTGCGCCCGCGTCGGGTAGCGGAAAGACCACGGTCGCAACGGGTTTGATGGGCGCGCTGCGGCAGGCGGGTCACACCGTCGCACCGTTCAAGGTAGGTCCGGACTTCATCGACCCCGGATACCACACTCTGGCGGCGGGACGGCCCGGGCGCAACCTCGACCCGGTACTGGTGGGGGAGCGGCTCATCGGGCCGCTCTACGCCCGCGGTGCCGGTGGCGCGCACATCGCGGTGATCGAAGGGGTGATGGGACTGTTCGACGGCCGGATCGAGCCGGCCGCGACGACCCCGGCGACAGGCTCCACCGCCCACGTCGCCGCCCTGTTGGGCGCCCCGGTGATCCTGGTGGTCGACGCCCGCGGCCAGAGTCACAGCATTGCCGCACTGTTGCATGGCTTTTCAACGTTTGACACCGCAACCCGGATCGCCGGTGTGATCCTCAACCGGGTCGCCTCGGCCAGACATGAGCACGCGCTGCGACAGGCATGCGGGCACGCCGGGGTCCCGGTGCTCGGCGCCATTCCGCGGACTGTTGAATTAGAGCTTCCGACAAGGTATTTGGGTCTCATCACCGCTGTCGAGTACGGACGACGTGCGCGGCTCGCGGTCGGGGCGATGACCGCCTTGGCCGCACGCCACATCGATCTTGCCGCTGTGGTTGCGGCTGCCGGGATCCGCGCCACCGATGCGCCGTGGGATCCCGCGGCGGCACTGGGCCAGGCGCCGGGCGGGCGGCCCGTCGTCGCAATGGCGGCGGGCAAGGCATTCAGCTTCGGCTACGCCGAACACGCCGAGCTGCTGCGCGCCGCGGGTGCCGACGTCGCCGAGTTCGACCCGCTCGTCGATGCGTTGCCCGACGGCGCCGACGCGGTGCTGCTGCCCGGCGGCTTCCCCGAGCAGTTCACCGCGGAGCTCTCCGCCAACGACGTCGTCCGCCGGCAGATCAACGAGCTCGCCGCCGCCGGGGCGCCGGTGCATGCCGAATGCGCCGGGCTGATCTATCTGGCCACCGAACTCGACGGGTACCCGATGTGCGGAGTGCTGGCCGGATCGGCACGGTTCACCCCGCAGCTGACGTTGGCGTATCGCGACGCCGTCGCCGTCGCCGATTCGTCGCTGTACTCCGCCGGCCGGCGGGTGGTCGGGCACGAATTCCACCGAACCGCAGTCACATTCACCGATAGTTATCAGCCGGCGTGGGTGTACCAGGCTCAGGAAGAAGACCAGCAGAGGGCTCCGGTGCGCGACGGCGTGGTGCATGCCGGGGTGCACGCGTCATACCTACACACCCATCCCGCTGCGGTGCCGGACGCGGTGATGCGCTTCGTCGCGCACGCGGTCGCCACTAGGCTGATGGGTGGCGACCCGCCGCGCCCGGCGTGACCGCCGCGCTCGCGGTCGCCACTAGGCTTGGGCGGTGACCGAGAGCGCCTATCTGGTCGGACTGCGGCTGGCCGGCAAGAAGGTCGTTGTGGTCGGCGGGGGGACTGTCGCCCAACGGCGCCTGCCCCTGCTCATCGCCAGCGGCGCAGACGTCCACGTCATCTCCCGTACCGCCACCCGCGCTGTCGAGGTGATGAGCGGAATCAGCTTGTCGATGCGTGAATACCGCGACGGAGACCTCGCCGGAGCCTGGTATGCGATCGCAGCCACCGACGACGCGCAGGTGAACGCCGCGGTGGTCGATGAGGCCGATCGGCGCCAGATCTTTTGCGTCCGCGCCGACATCGCTGTTGAGGGGACCGCGGTGACCCCGGCGTCCTTCAGCTACGCGGGTTTGTCGGTAGGAGTGCTGGCCGGTGGCGAGCACCGCCGCTCCGCGGCGATCCGGTCGGCCATTCGCGAGGCGTTGCAGACCGGGGTGATCACCCCGGAAAGCTCCGTGGACTCCGAGAGCTCCGACGTGGTACGTGGCGGGGTGGCGCTGATCGGCGGCGGCCCCGGCGACCCCGAACTGATCACCGTCCGTGGCCGCCGGTTGCTCGCCCAGGCCGACGTGGTGGTCACCGACCGGCTGGCGCCGCCCGAACTGCTCGCCGAGCTGCCGCCGCATGTGGAGGTCATCGACGCCGCCAAGATTCCGTACGGGCGGGCCATGGCCCAGGATGCGATCAACGAAGTCATGATCGACCGGGCCCGGGCCGGGAACTTCGTGGTCCGCCTCAAGGGGGGCGACCCGTTCGTGTTCGCGCGCGGTTATGAAGAAGTATTGGCGTGCGTCGAGGCCGGGATTCCCGTGACGGTGGTGCCAGGTGTGACAAGTGCCATAGCCGTGCCCGCTTTGGCGGGTGTTCCGGTCACCCATCGGGCGGTGAATCACGAGTTTGTGGTGGTCAGCGGCCATCTGGCGCCCGGGCATCCCGAATCGTTAGTGAATTGGAATGCTTTGGCAGCATTGTCCGGCACGCTCGTCTTGCTGATGGCGGTCGAACGCATCGAGCTCTTTGTGGAAGTCCTGCTGAAGGGGGGTCGACCTGCGGATACGCCTGTGCTGGTGGTCCAGCATGGAACCACCCCCGCTCAGCACGCGTTGCGGGCCACCCTCGCCGACACGCCCGAGAAGATTCGCGCCGAGGGGATCAGACCTCCCGCGATCATTGTCATCGGGCCGGTAGCGGCGTTCGGGCTTTAAACGATTCTTAAGATTACTGTAAGGTAACCCGTTATGACGGCTCTCAACGACTCAGAGCGCGCAGTCCAAAGTTGGACAGCCGCGCGCCCCGATCGTCCGGCCCCGGTGCGCGCTACGCCTCCGGCGGAGACCGCCTCAACACGTATCAGCAGGTATTATCCCGCGTGGTTGCCCTCTCGTCGCTTCATCGCAGCGGTCATCGCGATTGGTGGTATGCAGCTGCTGGCGACCATGGACAGCACCGTCGCGATCGTCGCGCTTCCTAAGATTCAGAACGAGCTGAGCCTGTCCGATGCCGGCCGTAGCTGGGTGATCACCGCATATGTGCTGACCTTCGGCGGGCTGATGCTGCTCGGCGGCCGGCTAGGCGACACCATCGGCAGAAAGCGCACCTTCATCGTCGGCGTCGCGCTGTTCACCATTTCCTCGGTGCTGTGCGCGGTGGCCTGGGACGAGGCGACGATGGTGATCGCCCGGCTTTCGCAGGGCATCGGTTCGGCCATCGCCTCGCCGACCGGTCTGGCGCTGGTCGCGACCACCTTCCCGAAGGGTCCGGCGCGCAATGCCGCGACGGCGGTGTTCGCCGCGATGACCGGGATCGGCTCCGTGATGGGCCTGGTGGTCGGTGGGGCCCTCACCGAGGTGTCCTGGCGGTTGGCGTTCATGGTGAACGTGCCGATCGGGCTGGTGATGATCTACCTCGCCCGCACCGCGCTGCGGGAAACCAACCGGGAGCGGATGAAGCTCGACGCCACCGGGGCCGTGCTGGCGACCCTGGCCTGCACCGCCGCCGTGTTCGCGTTCTCGGTGGGTCCGGAAAAGGGCTGGATCTCGGTCACCACCATCGGTTCGGGCGTAGTGGCCCTGGCGGCCG
>Ga0335072_10006803_pt1 | contig 16689 bp, 16 predicted proteins | sample Lox_Sample_21_FD_206725 | JGI IMG/M metagenome (GOLD analysis project Ga0335072, IMG submission 206725) | Soil microbial communities from Loxahatchee National Wildlife Refuge, Florida, United States - Lox_Sample_2.1 | ecosystem: Environmental > Terrestrial > Soil > Wetlands | place: USA...
CTGGCGGCATTGACAGGGGTCTGCCAGCCAGCGCTCGTTGCCACCATCGATTCGACGGCAAGTCCTGTGCCAACTTTTCGGTGCGCGCCGTTTATGCGCGGATTCTCGCCGCCGCCGACAGGCCGTGAAGCAATCCCTCGCCGCGGTGCGCATGCTGTTCGACTGGCTGATCACCGGCCAGGTCGTGCCGGTCAACCCCGCCGCTGCCGTGCGTGGCCCCAAGCATGTGGTGAAGACCGGCAAGGCCCCGGTGCTGGACGGCAAGGAGTGGCGCAAGTTGATCGACGCCATCCCGACCGGAACGGTGCGGGATCTTCGCGACCGAGCGTTGATCGCCACCCTCACCTATTCCTTCGCGCGCATCACCGCAGCGCTGACCATGAAGGTGGAGGACCTTCGGCCCAAAGGTGCCGGCTGGGAAATCGGGCTGCATGAGAAAGGCGGCAAGCATCACACCATGCCGTGCCATCACGCGCTCGCCGAGGCGCTGCGGGCCTATATCGACGCCGCCGGAATCGGCGGGGACCGAAAGGGCTGGTTGTTCCGCACGAGCCGCGGGCACAAGGGGACCGTGCTTGCGGATCAGCCGATGGGCCAGCCCGACGCCTGGCGGATGATTCGCCGGCGCGCTGCGGCGGCCGGGATTACCGCGCCGATCGGCAATCACAGTTTTCGGGCGACGGGGATTACGGCCTACCTGTCGAACGGCGGTGCGCTCGAACACGCACAGGCCATGGCGGCGCACGAGAGCCCGCGCACGACGAAGCTCTATGACCGGACGACGGAACAGCTGACGCAGGACGAGGTGGAGCGGATCAGACTGTGAGAGGCCGGTGGACACCAGAGAAACCGATGCCTGTTTCAAAGAAGGTATGGCGTGCCCCACACGGGGCGCGACCGGAGCCGACGTCAACATCAACGTCAAGAGCCTACCGTTTCGATCCGTGCGCCCCGCACGGGGCGCGACAACGCTGCAGCGAGGCAACTGATCTTCAACAAGGCGTTTCGATCCGCGCGCCCCGCACGGGGCGCGACGCGGTCTTTGGCGGCCGGTCGCAGCTCTTGGGGCAGGTTTCGATCCGCGCGCCCCGCACGGGGCGCGACTCCTGCTGCGGCGCGGGGGCGGCTTCGGCATGAACGTTTCGATCCGCGCGCCCCGCACGGGGCGCGACGCCAGGGCGACGGCGGGCAGCAACAGGAACGCGAGTTTCGATCCGCGCGCCCCGCACGGGGCGCGACGTTCGTCAGTTGCCGGGCGATGGCTTCCGAGTAGATGTTTCGATCCGCGCGCCCCGCACGGGGCGCGACGCGCCGTCCCACGACGCCTCAACCTCAAAGGAATAGTTTCGATCCGCGCGCCCCGCACGGGGCGCGACTCGGGCGCGGCGGTGTCGCTGTATGATACGACAGGTTTCGATCCGCGCGCCCCGCACGGGGCGCGACGACCTCGACCCACTGATAGCCGCCCGCCTCCAAGGGTTTCGATCCGCGCGCCCCGCACGGGGCGCGACTGGCGCAGGATCGTGTTGCAGCAACATAATAGACGGTTTCGATCCGCGCGCCCCGCACGGGGCGCGACTCGATCGTGAGGTAGTTGCAGCCGGTGTCGGGACGTTTCGATCCGCGCGCCCCGCACGGGGCGCGACCGCCGCAGCCATCACATGTCCACTCGTCCACGCCGAGTTTCGATCCGCGCGCCCCGCACGGGGCGCGACGGCACGCTCACCTCCGGCGCTTCGCCGAACTGGGTGTTTCGATCCGCGCGCCCCGCACGGGGCGCGACGCTCCAGCGCGTTGAGCGCATGCGCGCCTGGCAGGGTTTCGATCCGCGCGCCCCGCACGGGGCGCGACGTCTGGCTCCGCTACCTTCGGAGCGGGCTTCGCCGAGTTTCGATCCGCGCGCCCCGCACGGGGCGCGACCAAGAAACTCGCCCTTGCACAGGATGCGCTCGCGGTTTCGATCCGCGCGCCCCGCACGGGGCGCGACTGACGGCATCGAATTGCCGCCCGTCCTGCGTGGCGTTTCGATCCGCGCGCCCCGCACGGGGCGCGACAGTAAGCAGATCGTCCAGTTCGCGCCAGTCCGTGAGTTTCGATCCGCGCGCCCCGCACGGGGCGCGACCTGCTATCCGTCCGTGGTATTTTGGCGGTCGCAATGTTTCGATCCGCGCGCCCCGCACGGGGCGCGACGATCGCGGCCCTGGCACTCCTCTAGGGAGGCACCATGTTTCGATCCGCGCGCCCCGCACGGGGCGCGACATGAACATCATCCCCTATAACTAGGAGCTCGCTGTGTTTCGATCCGCGCGCCCCGCACGGGGCGCGACGCGCCAGCCTGGCCAAGCTGAAAGCGTCGGGGGTGTTTCGATCCGCGCGCCCCGCACGGGGCGCGACGGTTGGTCTCTTCTTTGACGAAATCCTGGATGCGAGTTTCGATCCGCGCGCCCCGCACGGGGCGCGACGCTGGCATGTGCTTGGCGTTCACCTCGGCGGACTGTTTCGATCCGCGCGCCCCGCACGGGGCGCGACTCGATCGATTGGGCCACGTCGCTCTATACCTACCAGTTTCGATCCGCGCGCCCCGCACGGGGCGCGACAAACGTCGGTTCGATCGGCTTGTCAAAGAACTGCCGTTTCGATCCGCGCGCCCCGCACGGGGCGCGACGGGAAGCGGCGCATGTAGCCACCCCAATGCTGACCGTTTCGATCCGCGCGCCCCGCACGGGGCGCGACCGACGGTTACGTGCGGGCGCGGGCTCTGCGCCTCGTTTCGATCCGCGCGCCCCGCACGGGGCGCGACACGACGGTTTCTTCCGGAGAGGAAGCTGCGGCCAGTGTTTCGATCCGCGCGCCCCGCACGGGGCGCGACCTGGATCAGCAAGACATCCAAACGGCCGGACTGGTTTCGATCCGCGCGCCCCGCACGGGGCGCGACCAGCGCGATGGGACCACGCCGGCGGCGGCCGCGGAGTTTCGATCCGCGCGCCCCGCACGGGGCGCGACCCGCGCTGGCCGCCTGGCAGCCGCCACCGGCGTCTGTTTCGATCCGCGCGCCCCGCACGGGGCGCGACATGGAGGCCAACGCGGCGCTCGTGGTGGCGCTGGTTTCGATCCGCGCGCCCCGCACGGGGCGCGACAAGGTGGCGCGGGCGCTGGATTGCCCGGTGCGGCGTTTCGATCCGCGCGCCCCGCACGGGGCGCGACCCGGATGACGGCTACCGGCGCACGCTCAAGCAGGCGTTTCGATCCGCGCGCCCCGCACGGGGCGCGACCACCGGCATGGACACCTCCCGCGGCCCGGCGGCTGTTTCGATCCGCGCGCCCCGCACGGGGCGCGACACCAAACCCGGTCTGCCTCAGCTATCATCTCATCAATTGTTTCGATCCGCGCGCCCCGCACGGGGCGCGACACAAAGGCGTCCGGGCGCATCTCGCAGTAGTGCGAGCAGTTTCGATCCGCGCGCCCCGCACGGGGCGCGACACCCGCGACGCTCATCACACTCGACAGGTCGGCCGGGTTTCGATCCGCGCGCCCCGCACGGGGCGCGACACGTCCACCACGCCGGGGTCAAGTTGGCCGAAAGGATGTTTCGATCCGCGCGCCCCGCACGGGGCGCGACACCGACACCGCACGCCGGGTGGCGATCGTGGTCAACGTTTCGATCCGCGCGCCCCGCACGGGGCGCGACACTCCGTTGTACCATTCGAGTGAGTCGGTGGAGCTGTTGTTTCGATCCGCGCGCCCCGCACGGGGCGCGACACACCTCCGCCACAAGTGACGGAAAAGACGGGCAAAAGCGACCGATTCGCGCGAAACTGGCCACAGTGTGCCCGCGCCTTTAGCTCTGGCGCACGAGATTCAGACTATCAGACTGATTTACAATGACAAAGATCGCTCGCGAACCGGCTAGGGAAACGCCGGACGCTTCCGGTTCGCGGAGAGAGGGAGGCAGATGGCGGCATCTTGCTTTCTTTGGTGGATGCCGTCACCGACCAAATCTCATACAATTAGGGGCGCCTCGAAATCCAGGGCGGGTTTCGCCCCAACATGCTCGATCCGGCGGCGAGCCGCGCTGCCCAGGAAGTAGAAGCGCAGGCTGTCCTGCGTTGCGTCCATCTCGCCCACTAGCCGGGCGCGCAGCAGCACCCATTGATCCGGCGGTACCTCGATCTCGAAAACCGAGAACTGCACGCGCTGCCCATAATCCTGACAGGCCCGGGCGATGCGGCGCAGGCGCCGAGCACCGCCTTCAGAGGTGACTGCCACGTCATAGCTGACCAAAATCAGCATCCGCTACCGCCAGATCAGCGCCGGATAGGCATCGAGGTCGCCACGTAGCGCACGGGCGAGAAGGCTCGCCTGCAGATGTGGCAACAACCCGAGGGGCGCACGTTCCTTGAGGAAGGGATGCTCGATCTCCTCGCGCTTGCGTTCCTGCCATGCTGCCAGAACCGTCTTGCGGCTCGCCTCCTGCAGCAGGACGGCACCATTCTCCATCACTTGGAAGTCACCCGGTCCAAGTTCACGCCGGTTGAGCATTGAAAGCGCAAGCCGATCGGCCAGCGGTGCGCGCAGTTCCTCCATCAGATCAAGTGCCAGACTCGGCCGACCGGGACGGAGCCGGTGCAGGAAGCCCGCAGCAGGGTCCAGCCCCACGCCTTCCAGCGCACCGCGGCAATCATGCACGAGAAGGGTGTAGATGAAGGAAAGCAGGGCATTCGGCGGATCCATCGGTGGGCGGCGACTGCGGCCCCGGAAGGTCAGGTTCGGGTCCGCCACACGCAGCGCATGGCCGAAGACGTTGAAGTAGACGGCAGCGGCCTCGCCCTCATGGCCGCGCAGCCGATCCAGATCAGTCTCGTGCAAGGCCCGTCGTCCGATGTCCTGCATGCGGTCTATGGCCGTGGCGAGTGCCTCCCGGGCCATATCGGTCAGCGCCGATCCGTGATCGCGGAGTGCGCGCTGCAAGACGCCGCGCTGGTTAAGCGCCTTGGCCGCAACGATGCTGCGGGCAACGCGCGTGCAGGCAGGAGGATCATCCATCACGCGATACTGCTCGCGCCGCAGCAGCACATTGCCGGAGACGGGACCTTCCACCCGCGCGAGAAAGCGGCCGTTCATGCCGAAGAAAGCCGTGACCACACCGGCTTCCGCGAGGCTGCCCATGAGGGGCGGGGACAGTGAGACCTGCCCGAAGACCGCGACACCGCTCAAAAGATGCAGCGGCACGCGCAGTTTTTCCATGCGCTCGACCTCGATGACGACGTTCAGCCCGTCGCGGTGGAGATACGCGCCCTCGGTCGAGACATAGAGCGTGTTGAGCAACTTACGCATCGATCTGTGCCTCGAGCCACGCGGCAGCCGAGCGCGTGGCGCCAGTGGTTTGCGGGCGGCACAGTTCGATCAGTGAACAGCCGTCGCAGCGTTTCTTGTCGTAGTCCATGCGCGGCGTGCGGCCGCCGGCGATCAGGGCCCGGGTGGCGGCTGCTACTGTCTGCGTCAGGTCACGCAGGGCCGGATCGAACGTGACAGCGGTGCGCCGGCGCGGTTGGCCGTAGAACAGCGCGCCCGCGGCAATCTCCACCGCGAACATCTCTTCCAGCGCCATGGCCTGGGCACAGAGCTGCACCTCGTCGGCTCGGTGAGCTTTGGGTCGGCCGCGCTTGTGTTCAACCGGGAAGGGGTGCCAGACGCCGTCCGCGGCGCGATGCAACTCCACGACATCGGCGATGCCGGTCACACCCAGCCGGTCGGAGCGCAGCGGCATGCCGGTCACCGAGCGGACGCCCCGCCGCACCTCGGATTCGACTGTGTGCACCCGCTCATGCGCGACACGGCCCTCGGCGGTGGCGATGTTCTCGGTCCAGGCCTGCTCGATGTGGATGAGCGCGCATTGGCGCGGGCAGTACAGGTAGTGCTGGAGGGCGGAAAGGGCGATGAGATCGGCATCCGGCACCATCACCCTCTCCATTGCCGCGGTCGTACGCGCTGATGTCAGCGCACGAGAATCTCAATGCCCAACGGCGGGTCCGAAGTATTCACCTCGATCTCGTAGTCGGTGAAGTTGCGCGCAGGCGGCGCATTGTCCAGCCCGGGGGATCCCGGTTCGTGCCGTTCACCTTGCCATTTCCGCCAGACCTTCACCCGCCCGAACAATTCCTGCGATGGGGCCGAACCAAGCGCTGACGCGTGACGGAAGATCACCAGCCCGCGGGTTGCCATTTCGCCGCGGGCAGCAGAACGGTCGTGCTCGAACATCTCACCCAGCGCGGTGAACAACAGGTCCAGATCATCGCCGGTGAAGCCAGTGCCTTTGCGCTCGTCGAACGCCAGTGGGGCGGAAACGTAGCCATGCGCGCGGTAGAGGCCATAGGGCACGATGTGCTTGCGGCCCATCGTGCGCTTGTCGCCGCGTTTCTCGGTATCGTCCTCGCCTTCGCTGCGCTCCCTTTTCTCGGCCTCGTTAGTGGCAGCCATCCGGGTGACGGAGATCTCCAACGGCAGCGCGGGCTCGACCGAGCGGGCGAAGCTGAACTGCACGGGGCCGCGAACCTGGCCGGCATTGATTCCGGTGGAGAGGACCGCGCCGAAGCTGCGGATATCGTAGAAATTGTCGCACATGAAGTCGCGCAGCCGCTGCGCCTCCTCGTCCGACTTCGGGGTCAGCTTCCTGGCCTTCGGCACGTCGGCATCCTGCGGCCGCTCGCGCACGTACGCCTCGCGGTGCTTCTCGTTGAGTACCGCGCCTTCAGTGACATAAATGCGGAAACGCGGCGCGTCGGCCTTCGCAATCTCCACGTAATTGCGGATCTTGCGCTTCAGGCAAACATCGCTGACCAATCCGTGGCCGGTCTCCGGGTCCATGCGCGGCATGTTGCCCGCGTCGGGGTCGCCGTTCGGATTCCCGTTGGTCACGTCGAAGAACAGCACGAATTCGTGGCGGTTCTGAAGGGCATCGGGGCGCGGCATCAGGGGGTTTCCTTCCCATAGGTGGGATCGGCGGGATCTACCTGGGCCTTCGGCGGTCGGAAGGCGCGTTCGTGGTAATAGCCGACTGCGAAACGGCCTTGATCTTCCAGACGCAAGGTGCGCGGAAGTTCGGCCGGCAGGCGATCGATGATTTCGCTGAGCCTTGGTTCGATCCAATGACCGCGGCCAAGTTTGTGCGCACCCGAGATATGCGCGCGCGCGCTGCGCATCAGGGCTCCGAACACTCGCGCGGGCGTGGCCGAGGCAGCGCCATAGTAGCGATCGCCGATCGAGGCGTTGACCCGACCGAGCGCCTCGCGCTGCGCAGCCTCCAGCACGGCGAACAGTCGGCCGAGCTGATACGCCGGACTTTTGTTGTTGGGATCAAGGGACACGGGCGGAGTCTCCTCGGTGTGCATGCGGCTGAGACAGGCTTTGATGACGGCGGCGTGCCAGCCCCGCCCAGGATCGTCGCCGGCACGCAGCCTAATCAGCGTGGCGGCGAGCCAGGTCCGCGGATAGGGCGTGCCCAGCAGCACCGCACGCATCACGTCGGCGGCCAGTCCGTCCGGGACGTTGTCGAATTTCTCCTGCAGGGCTGTGGTCCTCACGAGTAGACGTTGGACCCCGGGTCGTTTGGTGCCCCATGGCGGCGGCGTGATCTCCAAGGCCTTGGTATGGCTGTCCAGCGCCTCGGTGAAGCGGGCGAACGAGCCGCTCAGCCAATAGCGCACGGTAAGGCGCGCGACGTTCGGCGCCAGACCGAGCACGTAGAATGAAACATCCTCCAGGAGTCTTGGCGTTACGCCCTCTTCGGCCCGTGCCTCCGCTACCTTGCGCAGCGCCTCATAGACCGAGATCGCCTGCTGTGTGTCATCTGCGCTTGGCTGTGTTGGCGTCTCGTCCCAGGCGTCGGCAAACACGTCTTCCGCGGCCCGTGCCAGCGCCTCGGCATGCACCGTATCGAGTGCCGAGGCATCGGCCCAAAAGGCGATCGTGGCGTCGGCAATTCGCAGGCGATTGCGCCCGCCGCGCGCCAGCAATGCGTTGAGCGACGCACCATAGCGGAATGCCGCCGCCTCGGAGGTTGGGGCATTGAAACCCTGCTCCTTGCTGTAGGATTCGAACGCATTCGCGTTGAACGATACCAGCGGAATTTCCGCGGAGGTGGCGCCGTCCACGCCTTTGATCTTGGGGTGCAGCCGTACCAGAGGCAGTCGCTCGCCGCGCACCAGGCAAAAGCCTTCTGTCTCCGATGCGCTCATTGCCGACAGGCGTTCGACATGACGTTGCGCCGCGGGCCGATCGTGAAGCAAGCGTCTCTCGCCTTGCAGGCGGAAGGCGATGTTGCCGGCGAGCATTTTATCGGTGAGGCCGAGCGGCGGCCCGGCTGAGGGGTCCCATTGTTCCAGGAAGCGCACCAGCGCCCGAAATCCAGCATCGGTCTCCGCGGTGAGTTCCTTGCGGTGTAGCGTCTTGAACTCCGCATGGTCGCGGGCGGTCTTACCGGGATCCTTGCTTCCCAGACCCAGCACATAGGCCGCATTGTCCCAAAGGAAATTGGGCGTCGAGCCCGTGCCAGAGCGGGAGAACCATTTCGGCACCTTCTCGCGCCGCGGCTTGCCGCGCGCATCGAGCCATGCTGCGACCGCAAGCAGCGTGCCGTCTTCCGCCAGTTCCAGCACCGCGCCGATCGGCTCGACCGACCAGCCGGGCAGGACTACATCGGCGCGTGCCGCCAGGCGATCATAATAGCGGTCGAGCGCCTGCAGGATCGTCACGCGGCCAGCCCGTCGGACAGGCAACGATTGACGTCCAGCACGCCGTCATGCAGCCGGGCACGAAAGAAGCGCGAGGTCCTGTCGTTGTCAAAATCGATGTCGTACAGCATCCAGCCTAGATCCTGGTCGCGCTGGTCCACCGGCAGTTTGCTCGCCGGTAGCGGCTCCCCTTCGGCGAGCAGTGCGAAGTCGGCGGGGAACTCACGTGTCCCCAGGCACGGGCGATGGAAGCACTGGCCGGCAGCAGCGCGACGCGTGAACATGGCGAGATGCTTCGCTGGCTCGTCGCCATCGGCGCGTGCCGTCATGTCGAAATGCGCCTCGATCAAATAGTCCACGTCGACCAGTAGCGTGGTCGCGCGCTGCTGCCGCTCCGCCTCCACCGACAGCCCGAGACCGGCGAGGCTGCCTGCCCGCATGGCACGCTGGGCCAGCGCGGCGCTTGCTCGTGCACCCACTTCGTTACGACGGAAACTGGCGAAGCGGATCGGATTAAGCACGTGGATGCGATCGATCCGCCACACGATGGCGGGCTTCCAGTGGATCGCCTCGAGGATGCCGCGTGCGGCGGATGGCGTGGGCACATCGTAGGAGACGCGCTCGACCTTCATCTCGGGTCTGGTGAAACAAGCGCGGTCTCCCTGCACGCGCAACCTTACGCCAAACGTCATTGTTCGTCTCCCGGACGCATAAGGGCCCGTTCGGGGGCTGTTCGCAAGAGGAACTTTGGGGGGAAGAGTATATTCGGTTTACCTGCCAATGTGGAACATTGACTTAATTCGAGCGCCCTGCCACGGTGCCTATAAGGAGGGACGGTCATGAAGCGGTCGCGACGGCTCCGGATTACGGTCACCTACAAACCAGACGACACCGTCGTAATCGTCATCGAGCCACTACCAGCCGCCTGCGCGGGCGCGGATCGAAACGGTTTGTTTGCGAATGTGACCAAAGGATTGGCAAATTGATGATGAACCCTCGGTTCTGCCGGGGTTCATCATCACAGATCGTAGTTCGCATCCCACCAAGACATATTCGTCAGATCGATGCCGGTTCGCGGGCGATAGTGCGTGGTATTCACGAAGCGCAGCAGAGCGTCGCCCATGCTGGCGCGCACCGGAACGACCACCCCGAGCGCGAGCCACTCGGCGTACGCCTTTCGGGGAATACCGACCGTGAACTGCTGTAGCTTGCGCAGCTCCACCCGCGGCGGCCGCTCCGCCACGGCGACCGCGCGAAGCGCCGCCTCGGCTGCCGCATTCCAGGGCACGACGACAGGCTGCATGGTGTCGTCGATCAGGCGGAACGCCTGCGCGATGCTATCGAACGGAAAGCGCAGTCCCTCCGCGCGCTCGTGTAACGCCTGCAGCACCCCACTGCCAAGGCTTCCATCGACCTTGGTGGTATCCAGCGCCTCGCTGCCCTTCTGAAAATAAAGTTCGCTGAAAAAAGCCGTGATTGCCTCCAGTGACAGCGGGTCGTCCTTATGGTTACGCAGCACCACCTGCGCTGCCTGCTGGCGAATGACGAAGGCGCGCGGCAGCTTCGCCTCGGCCGGCGTGAATACAACCACGCGGCCCAGCGCCGGCAGCAGCTCGCCCTCCCGGTTACAGCGGCCCGCCGCCTGCGCGATCGAATCGATGCCCGCCTCCGCACGCCAGACCTCGGGAAAGCTAATATCGACCCCGGCCTCGATAAGCGACGTGGCAACCAGTCTCACGGCCTCGCCAGCCTTCAGCCTCATGCGCAGCTCAGCCAGCACCTGCCGACGGTGCAGTGGACACATCAGCGTGCTGAGGTGCGCGGCACCCGGCAGACCCGCGATACGCTCGAACAATGCGTGTGCGTGCTTCCGGGTGTTGACAATGCACAGCATCTGCGGGCGTTCGGCGAAGCGGGCCGCCACCTGCTCGTCCGTGATCTCACCCGGCAGGACCTCCACCTGCGTCCGTTTGAGCTTCGTGTAGAGTTCTCTCGGCTGCGGCGCGAGCTCCCGGTCATCGGGAATGTCGAGTCCCAGTGGCGATCCGTTCGGCCGCTGCCCGAGCGCACCGTCCTGCCGTCGCAGCGCCGGCTGGGTGGCGGTGCATAGCACGACCGACACCCCGTAATTCCGCGTCAGCTCGCTCAGCGCGGCGAGACACGGCAGTAGCAGGCCCTGCGGCAATGTCTGCGCTTCATCCAGCACGACGACGCTGTCGGCGATGTTGTGCAGCTTGCGGCAGGCGGACGTACGGTTGGCAAACAAGCTTTCGAAGAACTGCACCGCTGTGGTGACGATGACCGGCGCATCCCAATTCTCGGCCGCCAGCCGGAGCAGGCCGAGTTCGTCCTTCTCGTCGCCGCCGTCCCGAGCAGCCCGGCGTGTCGAATGCTCCCAGTCGTAACTGCTGTGATGTTCTAGCACTGCATCGTCACCGATTGCGTCGCGGAACACTTGCGCGGTCTGCTCAATGATGGAGGTGAACGGGATCACGTAGATCACCCGGCGCTTGCAATGCTTCCGAGCATGGGCGAGCGCGAAGCCGAGTGAGGCGAGAGTCTTGCCGCCGCCGGTCGGCACCGTCAGCGTGAACAGCCCTGGCTGCTCGGCTGCCTTGGCAAGCGCGTGCGCACGAATTTCGGCACGCAGCGTGTTCAGGTCTGTCGGGTCAGCGCTGGTTTCCAGACCCCGCATATATGTAGCGAGCCGCGCCTGCAGGACATCCATGCCGACAGCCACGCCACGCTGAATGGTTCCGCCCGACATGAAGGCTTCGGTGGCGAGAAAGTCCGCATCCACTAGGCAGGAGAACAGCATGCGCACCAGAAAGGCCTGGGTGAAACTTGCGGTCTCCTTGTCGGGTGACATGGGTCTCGTGCTGCGCAGCGAATTGGGCGCCAGCGCCTCGATGTGATCCGTCCATCGTGCGGCATCGGGTATCGAATGGTTCGGATCAAGGCGCCGTTCCAGATCCTCGGGATCAGCCAACCCCGCATGATGCCCGGCGATGCACAGCGCCAGCATACGGGCGGGAACGCGGGGGTAGAGTTCCGCGGCGATGCGCGCTCCTTTGGTGGAATGATCTACGCTACCGGGCCGATCGCCGCGTATGTAGGCCTGAAATTCAGCTGATGCCTTGCCTGCATCATGCAGCAGTCCGGCCGCCTGAGCCATACTTTCCCAGCCAAATATGGCGGCGAATTCGGCAGCGAGGGCAGCAACCGAAAGCGCGTGCGCGGCTAGGCTCTCCCACTCGTTGCAGGGACGGTTGGGAAGAGAATGTGCATAGCAACCTTCCATCTGGGTTGCGGGCAGTGGCGGGTGCGCTGGTGGAGAAACCATGTTTATCGGGTCACGCATCTCCCACTCCCAACACGCGCAATGGTCGATCTGCTCAGGTTGGGCGGCCTGGCTGCGTTCCTCCCCATTGGTGAGAAGCGATTCGGTGAAGCTGGTGGTGTGATTGTGGGACGGGCATCCTTTGATAGACGCATTCAATCGGCTCGCGGATTTTATCCTGACCGACATCGTATTGGAACCAATATCCCGAGGGTGTGGGGGCTGTGTCCCCGTGTGGCAGGGCACAGCTCATCGTGAGTCATTGAGCCGCCGTTCGGGTCCGCCAGATCACACGGCGAGGCCACTTGTCATAATTCGCGTTCTGCCGCTCGGCACATTCTCGTAACGGAGTCGCCGCTGGTAACAGCCCCCCTGCGCTTCCCCGCCTTGCGCCGCGGCACGGTCTATCGCCCTGGGAGGAGGCATCAGGCTGGCGGCTGGCCGTTGCGACCAGGCGGCTTGGGCTATACGGACGGCGAGGAGCCCACGCAGCCGGAGTCGCGCCTTGGCCGCCAGTGTCGCCATGATCCGCCGCAATGCGGGGCCGCTGCGGTGAGCGTGCCGCAATTCGGTCTGCCGCTCGACGAACTTGATCCGCGCGCCGACAACCCACGCCCGCGCGCCCCGGCGCGCGCAACGCCAGCCCGGCCAATTCATGTGTCGGCATTCGAGCGCGCGGGCGGGGATTTCTAGGGGTGGAAGGCCCATCCGTGCGACATCGTACGGTAGCGTGTTGCACGCAATGTCGTGGCCGACCCCCGCGGGCGTGCAGACTCACTGAACGGAGGGCCGGAAGTCACTGGCTGCGTGCGCACGGCGAGCGGATGCTGGCCGGCCGGCGCCGTCCAACTTCATCGGCGAGTATTCGTCCGTAACATACTGTAATTTGACTTGCGGAAGCATAAAGACGTCGAGATAATATACACACCAAATTCATTAGAGGGAACCGGCGTGAAAGACCTGAATCGGCCAGCCGACATGATGACTGCCATGAAAATCGCGTTTGGCGGTATCCTCATATGCTCTTCAATTGCCGTGCGTGCGCAGACAACGCTTCCGACTCAACGCGCAGGAAACTTCACAACGATATACATCAAGGGAACAAACCCCGGCCCGTATCGTGTAATATCGCTTTCCGGCCCCACTAACGTCTCAGATAAGTTTATCGGAATGGGGCAGCAAACCAGCGATCCCAATTTTAAAGTGTACAACCCTGGAGATGGTACTACTGGTAATGCGGAGTGGGTTCAGTTTTATTCCTATCCAGGTGGCCAAATAAACTATATGAGGACGAATTGTACATACATTAGCAAAACTCCGACATTAAAGGGAGACTACATAGACTGCCATTTCACGCTGAATGCGTGCGCAAATTGTCAGAACGGCGACGGTCTCGTAATAGAGAGAGTCCTTGTTATGGACCCCACGGGAAAAGGCATCTGGGTTAGCTTCAACCACACAAATCCTGGAAGTGTACCAGTTTTTCATATTGATCCTGGCTAACATCGCGCGACGATCGCCCGCTATCAGCCCGCGGTGGCCGTATGGCGGCGGTTCGAGCCCGCTTTGTGCGGCCGCCAGGACGCCGGCGGGAGTGGAACAATCTCGACGGGCCACGGCAATTTCCGCCATTCGCTGCCTAGGCGATAGTTGGGTGCCGCCCATGATTTTTTCAGCGCGGCGGCCCACCCTTTGAGCCGATAGAATAGCGGGTTTCTCGCCAGTATGATCTTGGCATCGGGGATCAAGCGTCCCTGGTCAGAACTGGCGAAGCGGAGCATATGGGGTTGGGAGACCCGGACCCTTCGCCCCGGTCAGCAGGCGCGGCGTCCACGGGCCAGGTGCCGGCCGCGTCGCGCTCGCCCCGCCCCCTCAGCCCAGGCAAGCAGGCGGGAATTGAGGCTGGGAAGCCGATTTATAGGAACCAAACCCTCGTCGCCGCGCCGCGCCCAACCAACAACGCGCCAGGCGACCTACCACGATTCGCATATCGCCCCGACGCATCGGCCTCGTCCGAGACAGCGCGGCCGGAGACTGGATCCCCCTCCCCTCCCCACCCGCGTGACGCGTCCCGGCCCAATCGGTGTCGGGGTCACCACACGATCTGTCAGAAATCGTACGCTAAGCCGTGAACGTTTGGTTCGCCTGGTCTTTCATAGCCGGTCGTTTGCGGAAAGATCGCCGTCGAACGGCGGATCCTGGGCATTTTCCTTTCAAAACCCTCTTTCAGAATCGCTTTCAAAGGCAAGCACGATCTGAAATGCCGCTTAGCGTACGATTTCTGACAAATCGTGTGGTAACCCCGTGTCGGCACCGGCCGAGGCGCGCCGCCGCTCAGCACGTGCCGCCGCCGGCGGTTCGGTCGCCGACGGCCCCCTGGCCGGTGGTGCGTTGGCGGAAGCGGCCAAGCGTGCCGCGGCCTCTGACCGGCGAACTGCCGGGGCGCCAGTCAGTGCCGTACGACGAATTTCGTTACCGCCGCATCATATCCCGGATCCCGAAATTTGGCACCGGTCCGTCTGCCGAACGGAAGGCACAGGACTTATCCTGGCCGGCTGCCTCAGAGCCTGCGGCGACCAGGCGGTGGCGCGAGGTCGGCGTCAGGAACCTGGTACCCGGCATCACGTAGCAGTCGGGCAACGACTAGGCGGATGCTCCCTTGCTCGGCTGCTAGGCGCGCTAGGATGCGTGCAAGTTCGGGGCTGCCCCGGAAATTGACTTGCTCTGTTGCTGTGCTGATAGGTGGCGACGCGCTTCGCTGCGGAGGCTCCGGTTCTCGCCGCGTCGGCGGAAGTTCAGCGGTTTCCGAGGAGATTTGACGGACTAGTTCGGCACCGCTCGGGCGGTCCACAGGCGTTCGGCGCAAGCCGGCCATGCTATGCGTGCTCCTCTATCTCTCCTAGCTTTGCTAGTGACGCTAGCTCCACAAGCTCGTCTATCACCCCGTCGACGATTACGCCAAGTGCGCCGGTAACGATAGCGCGCCCATCAAAGCTCATTTTTCGGAACGCCGCGCGGTCCGGTATGGGCGTCTTGAGTATGGCGGTCACGCCATAGTCAGTGAGGTCCTCAAGCGTAGCCTGCTCGGCTACACCTCCTGTCCGCCATTGAGAAAGCACGACGCTAGCACCGATAGCACGCCTAGCTGCCCTAGCAAGACTAGCAACCTTCTCCATGGTCTTTGCGGCTTCCCGTGTCGATCCCCGGTCTGGCATGCACGGTACGAGGACATAGTCGGCGCATCCCATCGCTGCGGCGGCTGTCAGATTCCCGAAGCCCGCGGTGTCGATGACGACGACGTCGAGATCGTCTGCCCAAGCTTGCGCCAAATCGACGACCTGGACGTCGCGCGCCTCTGCCTGACAGCGTAGCGCTGGGCCGGTGTAGGTCGCGTGCCAAGCTGAGAACACGGCGTTTGGATCCGCGTCGATGACCCCGGTGCGGTAGCCCCGCTGAGCCAGTCCCGGCGCGATCAGGCTGGCAAGGAGCGTCTTGCCATTGCCGCCTTTCGATCCCCCGATTGCAATAATCCGACCCACGCCGTTCTCATAAAGTTTGCCTTCAATTTGCACGCTAGCAAAGCAGTGGTAGAAAGTAAAGCGCGCTAGCATAGCTAGTTGTGATAGCGAAGCGCCAACTGACGAGTCTAGGCGGTGGCCGCTCGCATCGTTGCAATCGCATTAGGCGCGAAACGTGCCTGCAAGCCACGGCAGATCCGCACTCCGGCAACATTCCCGAACTCTAGAAAATCGCCAATCCCGCCATTGGCGCCGAGGTCCGACGAGTGACCGCCACGGCACTGGCTCCGGTCAGGACGATAATTCAGTCTGCACGACGAATGATTGCATCGTTCTTGTGATACGGTCGGAAGGACGGCGTACGCCGCAACGTTTACCCCGCCCGACTTGGATTCCGTGACCGTGCCGGTAAAAGGCCACAATGACCTCGCTGCTAGAGGTCGGAAATTGACATATGCCGCGTCCTCTCACCGACAGATCCCTAAACGCAGCCAAACTCGAGGTTCCCCAGCCCACGGGTTACCCCGAGGCCTTTCAGCGGCTTGTTGACGCACGGAATGCGGACTCCGGTCGGGAGGGACGCCCTCGGCTCTACGCCAGGGATCTGCACGAGGAAGCCATTGCTGAATTGGTAAATGGGATCAATCGCGGCGACCGGGTCTATTTCCTTGCGACCCCGGTCAGCCGATATGTTCGCAAAACCATCTGGATTGATGGATCCCTAAAAACGGAGGCTGGCCGCCTAGCCGAGCAGGCCAACGTGACCATGTCCTCCTTTGTCCTGACGGCCTTCCGGCGTTTCCTGGAAGCTCACGGAGTCGTGCAGGACGCGGCTTAGCCAAGCTCAATGGCTGGGTTATTTCCCGCCAGATAGAGCTCCGGTACTTCCGGAGCCTAAAAGTTCTGGACAGGACTCCGGCAGGGGATATTTTGTGGACAACCAAGTGTTTGGGTTGGACACTTGAGAACTAGTAGGGGTAGAAGGCCCGAGCGTGCGAAAACGTACGGTAAGAAACGTGAACAAAGCCCGGATTTGGGCGATCCGGGCCTGACGAGAGGCTGATCCGTTGGCCCTCCGGCACAAAGTGGCCGTTTATTGCG
>Ga0335072_10006804_pt1 | contig 16689 bp, 17 predicted proteins | sample Lox_Sample_21_FD_206725 | JGI IMG/M metagenome (GOLD analysis project Ga0335072, IMG submission 206725) | Soil microbial communities from Loxahatchee National Wildlife Refuge, Florida, United States - Lox_Sample_2.1 | ecosystem: Environmental > Terrestrial > Soil > Wetlands | place: USA...
GGGAGTTGCCGCGCTCGTTAGGATCATCACCCATCGGGAGTTGGACCTTGGTCGCGAGAACGACGTTGTCGCGGCGCCCCTTGAGCGCCTTGCCGACGATCTCCTCGGACTCACCGCCGGTGTACCTGTCCGCGGTGTCGATGAAGTTGATCCCCGCGTCCAGCGCCTTGTGGATGATGCGGACCGAGTCGTCATGGTCCGGATTGCCGATGGCGGCACCGAACATCATCGCGCCGAGCGCGTACGGGCTGACCTTTATGCCGGTCCGGCCGAGGGTGCGGTAGTGCATGCGAGTTCTCCTGAGCTTTGCGGGCGAGATGCAGCGGGCGTTCCCCCTGGATGCCGTATCCTGATCTAAGCGGAACCGTATTCCAGAACTATACGGAATCTCATTCCGGTTAGCAAACGGAGGAGTCTCGTGACGGAGAACGCGACGTCGCCCGACGTCGGCCCGGCCGGTCCGGGCGTACCCGAGCGCGCGCCGCGTGCACTGCGCGCCGACGCGCAGCGCAACATCGGCTCCCTGCTCGAGGCGGCGAAGGCCGTCTTCGCCACCTCGGGCGTGGACGCGCCCGCAAAGGAGATAGCCGATCTGGCAGGCGTCGGGGTCGGAACGCTGTACCGGCATTTCCCGCAGCGCTCGGACCTGGTCAAGGCCGTGTTTCAGCGCGCGGTGGACGCCTGCGCCGACGCGGCCCCGGCACTGGCCGCGGCGAACGAGCCGGGAGTCGCGCTCGAGAAGTGGCTCCACCGGTACACCGAGTTCGTTGCCACCAAGCGAGGCCTCGCCGCAGCCCTTCACTCCGGCGATCCGGCGTTCGACGCCCTGCCCGGCTACTTCATGCAGCGGCTAGGACCCGCCCTCGCGTGTCTGCTCGACGCCGCGGTAGCTAGCGGCGAGATCCGCGCCGGGGTCAGCGCCAGGGAGCTCCTGCCCGCCGTCGCCAATCTGTGCATGCCGGTAGCTGACCAGGGCCCGACCTACAGCCAGCGCATGGTCGCGCTCCTCATCGACGGCCTGCGCTACGGCGTCGATGCGAGCCAGTCCCGCCGCTGAAGTCGCCCACGGCCTAACCAGCAGGCAATCCGCCCGCAGCAGAACGGCAAAGGGCCCTCCGGACGCTGCTTGCGGCCGGCGGTGTTGGTCAGAATGTCGCACCCGGTCGCCGATCTGGTGGCAACCATGACCGGTGCAGACCCGGCAAGTGTCGAGGTCCGAGGATTTTGACCCATTCCCTCCGCCAGTGTTCAGCGCAGTGCGCCGAACTGCCCGTCGGTGACCCGCTGTAGCCTCAGATTCAGCTCCAGGCACCTCCAGATTCAGCTCCAGGCACTTCGGGAGGGTTCGTGTCCATCGAGCACGCAGAGTTCGGCCGCACCGGCCATCAGAGCAGCCGGGTGCTCTTCGGCGGGGCGGCTCTCGCGCAGGTCTCCCGGGAGGTCGCGGACGCGACCCTGGATGTCCTGCTCGCCCACGGGGTGAACCACCTGGACGTGGCCGCCTCCTACGGCGAAGCGGAGGTGCGCATCCGGCCGTGGCTGCAGCGAGAACCGGGCCGGTTCTTCCTGGCCACCAAGACCGGCGAACGCACGGCAGCCGGAGCACGCGAGGAACTGCACCGATCCCTGGACCGGATGGGCGTCGACCACGTCGACCTCTGGCAGTTGCACGCCCTGGCCGATCCGATCGAGTGGGACATCGCGCTGAGCCCCGGCGGCGCGATCGAGGCCGCGGTCGAAGCCCGTGAGGAGGGGCTCATCCGCTGGATCGGGGTGACCGGCCACGGCAGCCAGATCGCCGCGACGCACCGGCGGAGCATCGAGCGGTTCGACTTCGACTCGGTGCTGCTCCCGTACAACTTCGTCACCATGCAGAACCCGTACTACGCCACCAACTTCGACGCGCTGTACGAGACCTGCCGCCAGCGGCAGGTCGCGGTGCAGACGATCAAATCGATCGCCCTGCGCCCTTGGGCGGGCCGGACGCATACCAGGGCGACCTGGTACGAGCCGCTCGACAAGCAGGACGACATCGATCTCGCGGTGTGGTGGGCGCTGAGCCGCCCCGGCGTGTTCCTCAACAGCGTGGGAGACACGGACCTGCTCCCCAGGGTGCTTGACGCGGCCAGCCGGTTCACCGGGACGAGGCCGGACGACGCGGCGATGAGCGCGCTAGCCGAGCGGACAGCAGCCGAGCCGCTCTTCGTCTGACGGGGCCTGGGTCTGCCGGGCCCAGGCGGGCAAGGTCAGCCTGCGGCGCCGGCAGGGTCAGCCGGCGGGGCGTGCCGGGTCAGCCGGCGGGGCGTGCCGGGTCAGCCGGCTGGCGTGCCGGGAGCTGGCGCAGGGCCTCCGAGGTCACCTGGTGCAGCGCCAGGCCAGTTGCCCGGGCCGCGGCGGCCACGTCTTCGTGCTCGGGTTTGGCCCGGTGCGGGCCGAGCTTGACTCTGACCGTGTGCCCTTGCACGGTTACCTCGGTTTCCTGCCGGGGCAAGGCCTCGCGCCGGACCTGATGCTGCCGCGCGCCCAGGCTGCCTGTCTCGCCCAGCAGCCGGGCCTGGACCGGGCCCGCCTCGCCTGGGCGGCACAACGCGGTTACCACGTGGGCGGGCCGGCCCTTCTTGCCGGTGACAGCGGTGATCCACACGTCCAGCGCCCCCGCAGCGAGCAGCATGCCGGGTAGTTCGCCGAGCAGCTCCCCCGTCACGTCGTCCACCGTGGTATCCACCACCAGGAGTGTCTCCACCGCGGCGGACTGCCCGCCGCCCCGCCCGGTCTGGCCAGCGAGCCCCTCCTGGGCACTTTCTGTGGACGCCTGTACAGCGTGGCCGGCGAGCAGGTCCCGCGGCAGGACCGCTCTGGTATCGGCCGCCGGCTCACCGAGCAAGACGGGCAGCACGTTGGGCCGCCCGGGCACGTCCCGTGCGCCGGCCCCGTACCCGCTGCCCGTCAGGCGGAGCGCGGGCATCGGACCGTACCGGGCGCCCATGGCGCGCAGCAGGGCCGCCCCGGTCGGCGTGACCGTCTCCGCGGCCAGCGGCCAGGCCATCTTCCCGGCCGCCGGCTCGCCCGCCGTCCCTTCCGTGAACCCGGCCGGGCCGGCCGACGACCCGGTCCTGGCGATCCCGGTGACCTGCGCCCCCTCCAGCAACGCGACCGTGGCCGGCGCCGGCGACGGGAACTGGCCGTGCGCCATATCCACCATGCCGGCGCCGAGTCCGAGAGGCGCCGACCAGACCTCGCTCACTCCGAGGGCGTGCAGGGCTGCGCCTACTCCCACGGTGTCCACGATCGTGTCCACCCCGCCCAGCTCGTGCAGGTGCACCTGATCGGCGGGCATCCCGTGGAGCCGCCCCTCGGCCTCGGCCAGGGCGCTGATCGCCGCCGCGGCTAGCTGGCCGGCCGCGGCGGGCCGGGCGGCACGCGCCATGGCCAGCAGCTCCGCCGCGCGCCGCTCCGTCACCTGGTCATCCACCTGCACGCAGGCCCGCCGGGCGGCCAGCCCGGCCCGCCGCACGTGCTCTGTGGTCAGCGTCCAGCCGGTAATGCCGGTGCTCGCGATGGCCGCGCGGACCTCGTCCATCGGCGCCCCGGCGTCCAGCAGCGCCCCGAGCAGCATGTCGCCGGATATCCCTGAGAAGGGGTTCAGCCAGAGGATCACGGCTGGCCCGTCCCGGGCCGGCGGCGCAACGCGAAGGTCAGCCGGTGGGCGGCCATGGCCGCGCCGAAGCCGGAGTCGATGTTGACTACGCTGACCCCGGCAGCGCACGAAGACATCATGGCCAGCAGCGCGGTCACGCCTTCCAGCGCGGCCCCGTACCCGGTGGACGTGGGAACTGCCACCACCGGGACGCCGACCAGGCCGCCCACCGCGCTGGCCAGCGCACCCTCCATGCCCGCGATGACAATCACCACGTCTGCGGCCGCGATGTCGTCCGCCACGGCCAGCAGCCGGTGCAGGCCGGCCACGCCGACATCGCGGAACTCGCGCACATCCAGCCCGACGGCCGAGGCCACGGCGGCTGCCTCGGCGGCCACCGGCCCGTCCGCCGTGCCCGCCGTGACGACGGCGACCCGGCATCCGTCCTGCGGGGCAGGACGCCAGCACAGCAGCCGGGCAGCGGCGTCATAACGGCCGGGAATGTGCGCACCGCCAGCGTCGCCCGCCACCGTCTTCGTCGCACCAGCCGTATCCGTCGGGCTGACCGCGTCCGTCGCGCCGGCCGTGGCCGCAGTACTGGCCGCAACCTCGGCTAGGACGGCCTCTGCCTCCCGCCGCTCCAGCCGGGTCACCAGTACCGGTCCGGCCGACCGGGCCAGCAACGTGGCCGCGATGGCCGCGATCTCACCCGGCTGCTTGCCAGGCGCGTAAATGACCTCGGGCAGCCCCTGCCGTCGCAGCCGGTCCAGATCTACGGTGGCGAACCCCAGGGGAACAGATCCCTCAAGCAGAGATCCCGCGAGCCCGGAGCGAGCGGGCAGGGTGTCATCCGGCTGGTCGGCATCCACCTACGGCGCGCCTCCGGCTTCGCCCGCCCGTCCGGTCCTGTCCAGCACGTGCAGCGGGAGCAGCGCGTTCATGCTGCCGCTGCGCAGCCCGGCCAGGTCCAGCGTGACGAAGACAAACCCGGCGGCGCGGACGAGGCCCGCGATCTCCTCCCGGCGGGTCAGCAACACCTCGAGGTCCTCCGGCGGTACCTCAATCCGGGCCACGCTTCCCCCCGCGTGCGCCCGCACCCGGCATGCTGCGAACCCTGCGCCGTGCAACACCGCCTCGGCCTGCTCGATCTGGCCGAGCAGCTCCGGGGTTACCTGGTCCCCGTAGGCGATCCGCGAGGACAGGCAGGCCGCGGCAGGCTTGGCCGCGGTGACCAGGCCTAGGTCCCGGCTCACCGCGCGGACAGCGGCCTTAGTGAGACCAGCGTCGACCAGCGGGAACACTGCGCCGCGGGCCCGCGCGGCCTGCTGTCCGGGCCGGTGATCGGACAGGTCGTCCAAATTAGTGCCCAGCGCCACCCGCGCCCCGATAGCGGCCGCGACCGGGTCCAACGCGTCGAATAGTGCACTCTTGCAGTGGAAGCAGCGGTCGGCTCCGTTGATCCGGTACTCGGGCCGGTCGAGTTCGTCGGTGCACACCTCCACGTGGGCCAGGCCCCCGGAACGGGCGAAGTCCCGCGCCGAGGCCCGTTCGGCCGCGGGCAGGCTGGCCGACACGGCCGTCACCGCGAGCGCGCGGGGCCCAAGCACCTGGTGCGCCACGGTGGCCAGCAGCGCCGAGTCGGCCCCGCCAGAGAACGCGGTCACCAGCCGGTCTTCCTGCTCCAGCCGGCACCTCAGCCGGCTCAGCGCGGCCGCCACCCCAGGCTCGCTCACCGCACACCGTCAGGCGACATCAGGACCTCCGCGCACGCGATCGCGATGGTCTGCGGACCTCCGGGCACCACCCACACCGCGGGGTGGCATGCGGCCGCGACGATCGTGGTCTGGCCCGCGGGCCGCGAGATGTGCAGACTTCCCCGCCGGCGGGCCAGGTCGATGTCAAGCACGCCGTCAGCAGGCATCAAGCTCCGTCCGCACATTGTCCGGTACCACCGTAGCGAACCGGGCCAGGAGCGAGATGATCTGCACGCCGGTGCACGCCGGCCGACTGGTCACCGGCGCAGCCTGGCAGCAAGTTCCTCCGCGCGCTGCTGAATGCCCGCCGGGTCACCGCGGGTGAGGGCGCCGCCCACGCCTACCGCGACGGCTCCGGCGTCAAGCCAGTCCAGCGCGTTGTCCGCAGTGACGCCGCCGGTCGGGACGAACGGCACCTGCGGCATAGCCGCGGCTATCGAGCGCATGAACTCCACGCCCAGCGAACCAGCCGGAAACAGCTTGACCATGTCCGCGCCGAGTTCCATGGCGAGGTGGATCTCGCTCGGGGTAGCAGCGCCCGGCAAGACCGGGAGGCCATAGCGCCGGCCAGTGCGTAGCACGTCTTCCGCCACTGCGGGTGAGACTAGAAACTGCGCTCCAGCGCTGACCGCCGCGAACGCGGCCGCCCCGTCGAGCACCGTGCCTGCACCCACGATCGCGTCGGGGCACTCTGCGCGCAACGCGGCGATCGCCGACGATGCGTCCGGCGTGGTGTAAGCAACCTCGACGACCGGCAGGCCGCCCGAGAAGAGCGCCTTGCCGATCGAGGTCGCCTCACCAGCGCTGCCAGCGCGGATGATGCCGATACAGCGCGCGCCGGCGATCGCCGCGCACGTCGTCCACCGTTCCATGCGAGGAACGCCCTCCTCTCCTGCGGTGAACTAAGGACCCGACCGCGTCCCCCAGATGCGGCAGCGCCTTCAGCGGCTCAAGCGCCCGAGTCCGGCAGCACCGCGACGCAATCGATCTCGACCTTGAACCCGAGTAGGGTCGCGCCGACCGTGGTCCTGGCTGGCAACGGATGCGGGAACATCTCGGCGTACACGTCGTTCATCTCGGCGAAGTCAGCCATGTCCGCCAGGAACACGCCGCACCTGACTACGTCGGCCAGGCTTGCGCCAGCGTCCGCGAGCACCGCCGCCAGGTTCTCGATGACGGCCTTGGTCTGCTCCCCAGTCGACTCGCCAATCAGTACGCCATCGCGCATCGGCACCTGACCCGCCACATAGACGAACCGGCCCTCAGCAACGATGCCGGGCGAGTACGCACCGCCCGGCCGGGTGCCTCCAACGGCCCTCTTCGTCATCTACTGCCACCTCCTGCTTGAGCATTTATGTATGCCGCCGTCACTGCACGGGAACGGAATCATAGACCTGACGTCAGCCCGGCCCGACATCAGAAGAACGTGTGAATGGCATCGATGACTTGGTAGTCATCGTCTACCACCGGGATGACGCGCCACTTGTCGAATGTGGTGCACGGGTGCGAGATGCCCAGACACACCAGGTCCCCTGGCGCGAGCGGCGAGTCCGCCGGGAGCCGCAGGTAGGCGTGCTGGTCGTCGACAGAGCTGACATGCATCGCGTCGGCACCGGCCTCCGGCGCGCCGGCTGGCCAGGTCAGCAGCGGCACTGGCATGTCCTGGTCGAAGGCGACATGATGGCGACCCGCGCCGATGATCGCGAGGCCGGGCTCTGGCCTGGACAGTACCGCGGCCCATAGCTCGAACGCCGGCCTGAAGTGCGGCCCAGGGCGATCGGGTCGCGTGCCGGGAGCGATCCGCTCGTAGAAGCCGTGGTCGTAACTGATGTAGGCACCGCTGCGCAGCACGACAGTGGCCGCCGGGCCGCCGTCGCCCGGCGCCGTCAGCTCCCTGACTACGACGTCGAAGTACGCGCTACCGCCGGCGCTAAGCAAGTAGCCGTCCTGGCAATCCGGCAACCCGGCGATCTCCTCACCCACCCGGCGCAGGTTCCGGCAGAACTCCGCTATCGCCGCGAGCGTCGCGGCGCTGTCGTCGTGGCCGATCGCGCCCTCATAACCTGCGACGCCTGCCAGCCGGAGCGCCGGCGCGGCGGCAGCGGCCTTTGCGACGATGACCGCCTCATCGACGCTGCGGCAGCCGGCCCGGCCGCCAGGACGGCCAAGCTCAACGAGGACCCGCAACCGCGGCCCGGAGCCGGCCGGGCTTTGCCCGAGACCGCCAGCCCGCAGCGCGTCATCTAGCAGCGCAACGCCGGCGAGGCTGTCAACGAAGCTGTAGCACTCGAACTCAGGATCGGCGGCCAGTTCGGCAGCCAGCCAGCCGAGCGCCGCCCGGTCGGTGACCTCGTTGGCGACGAGGATCCGCGTCACTCCGAAGGACCGGAATAGCTGGACCTGGCTGACGTTCGCTGCGGTCACGCCCCAGGCTCCCGCCTCGAGTTGCCTGGCTATAAGTTGCGGCGCCATCGTTGTCTTGCCGTGCGGAGCGAGCTTCACTCCGGCCGTCGCGCAGAAGCTAGCCATCGACGTGATGTTGTTCGCGAGCGCTGACTCCCGCAGCACCATCAGCGGCCAGACGAAGCCGCCACCGAACAGCCGCGGCCGGGTCTGCGCCAGGCTCGCCGCGCTGACCGGCGACGACCATGACAGCAGGCCGAAGCCCTTCTCCCTGCTTGTGATCGGCTCGGCCCTGAGCGCGCCGACTGCCTCGCTCAGCCTGACTGGAAGGCCCGGTTCCATATCGCGCTCCCTTGCAACTTCGGCAGACTGGATCTGTCCCGCCGCCTATTCGCTAGCGATTTGCCTCGACGTTGCTGACGCGGCGCTCCTCGAGCTCGCGCCGGTAGGGCAGGCCCTCGATGTCACCGCAGACCTGGACGCTTAGGCCGGCGGCCAGGTTGCCCTCGTCGACGCAGTCCGCCGTGGCCAGTCCGCGCAGCCATGCAGACAAGAAACCCGCGTTGAATGCGTCTCCGGCGCCAATCGGATCTACGGGATGGACCTTGAGCGCCGCGCCGTGGTAGCAGTCCCCATCGCTCATGCCCAGCGCACCATCCGCGCCCAGCTTGACGCCGACGACCGTGGCGCCGCGGCGGGCTAGCCACTGCGCTGCGGCGCCAGGATCCTCTTCGCCGGTCAACAGCGTTGCTTCGGCGTGCCCGAGCAGCACGATCTGGGATCGCTCGATCAGCGGAATCAGGGTGCGCCGTGCTTCGCCCATGTCCGGCCAGAGGCGTCGGCGCAAGTTCGGGTCGAAGCACACGGTCACGCCGGCATCCGCGGCGAGCCCGACCGCGGCGGCCGTCGCATCGCGCGCCGACTGGCTCAGAGCCGGGGTGATTCCGGTGACGTGCAGCACACGGGCCGAGGTCAGGTACTCCTCGTCGATGTCGGAGAGACTTAGCCGGCTTCCGGCCGACCCGGTCCGCGCGTAGACCACGTCGATGCGGCGCTCGGCGTGAGTGTCCCTGACCAGGACGCCGGTTGGCGCGGCACCGTCGACAATCGCGCGGCTCACGTCGACGCCCTCGGCCCGCAGCGTGTCAAGGACGCCGAGCCCCAAGGGGTCATCGCCAACCCGGCCGAACCAGCCAGCCTCGAAGCCGAGCCGGGACAAGCCGATCGCGACGTTCGATTCGGCGCCGGCGATGGACCTGCTGAACCGGTGCGCGGTGCGCAGCGACTCGGCCGGGTCGGTACGGAACAGCGCCATCGTCTCGCCGAACGTAACTAGATCAGGCATTGCCAGCCCGCCTAACGGTGCACAAGAACGGCCACGTCACCGCAGCGATCCGTTAACTGCCTGCGGCCCAGGCGGCCTGGTCCTGTATATCCGCCCGCAGCCGCGCCAGTTGCTCCGCCACCCGCGCGGGCGCCGTGCCACCCCGGCTCGCCCTGGCCGCGATCGCGCCGGGCACCGTCAGGACTTCGCGCACATCGTACGTGAGCAGCGGTGACACCTTCTCCAGGTCCTCGTCACTGACCTCGGCGAGCTCACAGTCATTCACCTGGCACCAGATCACCAGATGCCCGACAACCTCGTGTGCCTCACGGAACGGAGTGCCGCGACGGACCAGCAGTTCGGCGAGGTCGGTTGCCAGCGCGTGCCCGGCCGCCGCGGTTGCGGCGAGCCGCTCGGTGTGGAACCTGAGCGTCCCGATCAGGCCGGCCATCGCAGGCAGCACTGTCAGCAGTGTGTCGACCGTGTCGAACACTGGCTCCTTGTCCTCCTGCAGGTCCCGGTTGTAGGTCAGCGGCAGCCCTTTAAGCGTGGCAAGAAGCCCGGTCAGGTTGCCGATCAGGCGGCCGGCCTTGCCGCGGGCGAGTTCGGCAACGTCCGGGTTCTTCTTCTGCGGCATTATCGACGACCCAGTCGCGTACGCATCGTCGATCTCCACCCAGCCGAACTCATGCGACGCCCAGAGCACGACCTCCTCACCCAGCCGCGACAGGTGCACGCCGAGCAGCGCCGCCACGAAGCAGAACTCTGCCGCGAAGTCCCGGTCGCTCACCCCGTCCATGGAGTTATCGCAGGCACGGTCGAAGCCAAGCTCGGCCGCGACAGCCTCGGGGTCCAGCGGCAGCGACGATCCGGCCAGCGCACCCGAGCCCAGCGGGCTAACGGCGGCGCGCACATCCCAGTCGCGCAGCCGGCTGGCGTCCCTGGCGAAAGCCTGGACATGCGCGAGCAACTGGTGCGCCAGGAGTACCGGCTGGGCGTGCTGCAGGTGGGTCATGCCGGGCACCGGCGTCTGCTGGTGGCGCTCCGCCTGACCGATGAGCGCGAGCTCAAGCTCGGTGAGCCTTGCCGTCATGACGCGGACCTGGTCACGCAGGTAAAGCCGCAGGTCGGTAGCGATCTGGTCATTGCGGCTGCGCCCGGCCCGCAACTTGCCGCCGAGCTGGCCCACTCGCTCGAGCAAGCCGCGCTCGAGCGCGGTGTGCACGTCCTCGTCCTGCGCCGACGGCCGGAAGGTACCCGCCCGGCAGGCCTGGGCAAGGTCGTCAAGCGCGCCCAGTACGCGAGCCGCCTCGGTATCGGTGAGCAGCCCGGCCTTGTGCAGCACGCGCGCGTGCGCTGCCGATGCCAGCAAGTCGTACGGCGCGAGCCGCCAGTCGAACTGAACGCTCACCGACAGCCGGGCGAGCGCCTCCGCCGGGCCCGATTCGAAGCGGCCTCCCCAGAGCCGCACCGGCCCGCCCGACGCTGGCTCTGGTTCTGGCATCGCTGCCTCAGGTGTCACGATCTATCTCCCGGCTCGGCATTCGGCAGGCAACTTCGTCTGCTTGAGTTAATCGGACAATCTAAATCGAGTCACCGGAACGCCCGCGATCCGGGCCGGTGATTCCGCCCGAGCGCGGAGGAGCGCAAGTGCCAGTAAGTTCCGGTGAAGTTCCCGTCATTGCTGTCGCGAGCGGCAAGGGCGGAGTCGGCAAGACCACGGTTGCGGTGAACCTGGCGCTGGCGCTGGCGGCTAGCGGGATGCGAACCGGCCTGGTGGACGCGGACTTGTACGGACCCGACGTGCCGCGGATGCTTGGCCTGCGCCGCCGTCAGGACGCGCGCCAGGTCACCATCTTCAGCGCGGCCGGAACCGCGGCGGCCAGGCTGCAGGCGGTCGAACGGCACGGCATCCAGCTGGCCTCGGCCGCCTTCCTCATCGGCGAGGCCCAGGGCCTGGCCGTATCTGCCGGACTCGCCGAGCTGCTCGTCCAGCGGCTGATCACCGGCACGGACTGGGACAGCCCGGACTGCCTCGTCGTCGACCTGCCGCCGGGAACGGCCGACATCCAGCAGTTCGTTTTCGCCCTGCGCGGCCGGCCCGTGCACGTGCTCGTCGTGGTGACCCCGCAAGTGATCGCTCACCAGGATGTCCGCCGCCTGCTCGGCGACCTGCGGCGGCGCAAGGTGATGCGCGAAGGCAGCGCGGTCACGTTCGGCGGCGTCGAGAACATGAGCGGCCTCATCTGTTCGCACTGCGGGCTGCTCACGCCCATGTTCCCGGCCGCGCCGGCCGAGGAAAGCGTCTGGGGTGAGCTCGACCGGCTGGTCAGCATCCCGTTCAGCCCGCAGGCCGCCGCAGACGCCGACCAGGGCAAGCCGGTGATGCTCACCAGAGCCGTACCTGAGCAGGTCGCCGCCTTCGAAGTGCTGGCGAGCCGGGTGGCCGAGCAGCTGGCCCAGCCGGGCCCGCCCGGCCAGGCCGCCGGGGCCTGACCAGCGGCGGCCGCGGCACGGCTGGCTAACTGGCAACCTTGCGGTCACGGTCGGCCGAGATCTTGGCCGGCAGCCCGAACAACTCGATGAAGCCCTTGGCGAGCTGCTGGTCGAACATGTCGCCAGTGTCATAGGTGGCCAGCCCGTAGTCGTAAAGCGCGGCGGGACTGCGCCGCCCGGTGACTACCGCCCTGCCGCCCTGCAGCGTCACCCGGACATCGCCAGTGACGTGGCGGGATGCCTCGGTCATGAACGCGTCGAGCGCCTGCTTCAGCGGGGAGTACCAGAGCCCGTCGTAGACCAGCTCAGTCCAGCGCTGCTCGGCCTGCCGCTTGAACCTGGCAAGATCCCGCTCGACGCATACGCTCTCCAGCTCCGAGTGCGCGGTGATCAGGACCATGGCACCAGGCGCCTCGTAGATCTCCCTGCTCTTGATCCCGACTAGCCGGTCCTCGACCATGTCGATCCGGCCGACGCCGTGCGCCCCGGCGATCCGGTTGAGCTCGGTGATCATCTCCAGCGGCGTCCGCGGCTCGCCGTTCAGCGCGACTGGCAGCCCGCTGGCGAAGCTGATGACGATCTCCTCTGCGGGCAGTCCGGCAGCCGGGTCGCTGGTGTAGCCGTAGACGTCCGGCTGCGGCGCGTTCCAGATGTCCTCCAGGTGGCCTGTCTCACAGCTGCGGCCCCAGACGTTCTGGTCGATCGAGTACGGCGAACGCGAGGTCACGTTGATCGGCAGGCCTTTCTCGCCCGCGAACGCGATCGCCTTGTCCCTGGTCATGCCAGAGTCCCTGACGGGGGCGGTGACGCGCACGTCCGGGGCCAGGGCGGCGAGTCCGGCCTCGAACCTGACCTGGTCGTTCCCCTTGCCGGTGCAGCCGTGCGCGACCATCCCCGCGCCGGTCTCGCGCGCGACCCTGGCCAGGTGCTTGACGATGAGAGGGCGGGAGAGCGCGGACACCAGCGGGTAACGCTCCATGTACCGGGCGTTCGCCAGGAGCGCCGGCATGCAGTACCCGGCAGCGAACTCATCGCGCGCGTCCACGACTTCGGCGGCGGCGGCGCCGCAAGCAAGCGCACGCTCCCGGATGGTCTCCAGATCCTCGCCACCCTGGCCGACGTCGACCGCGAGGGCGATGACCTCAGCACCGGTCTGTTCGGCGATCCAGCCAATGGCCACCGACGTGTCCAGTCCGCCGGAGTACGCGAGGACGACTTTCTCTGTCACCGGGCTACCTGCCTATCTGTTGTCACTGCTGTTCGTCATTACTGGCATGTGGTTGTCACCGTTTAGTGGCGCCTGGGCGCCGGACTGGTCCGTTCTGCCAGCCGCAGCAGAGCCTGGGCGACTTCCTCGCCGCCGTTCGGATCGCGGGCGATGACAAGCACGGTGTCGTCGCCGCCCACGGTGCCGAGTACGGATGGCCAGCCCGCGTGGTCGAGCGCCGAGGCGAGCAACTGCGCGGCCCCGGCCGGAGTTCGCAGGACGACCAGGTTGGCGCTGGCTTCGGCGGACATCAGCAACTCGGCGGCCAGCCTCGCCAGCCGCGTGGCCGGATCGGCTGCCGACGGTGCGAACGGGCCGCCGGCGAGGACGCTTCGGAGGCCTGTGGACAGGCCGCCGGGGCCCGGCTCACCGGGCAGCGCGTAGACGAGCGCCCCGTCTGGCCCGCGCAGCCTGACAGCGCCGAGTTCTTCCAGGTCGCGTGACAAAGTCGCCTGAGTGACCCGCACTCCGCGCTCGGTGAGCAGGTCAGCCAGCTGCTCCTGGGAGTGAACTCCGGCCGACTTCTGGCTCAGGATCGCTGCGATCTGCGCGTGCCTGGCCGCCTTGGTCAGCGGGCTGATGCTCATCGCGGGCTCCCTGGCGGCCCGCCGGCCGATGAGGCAAGCAAGAAGCACAGCAGCGCCTTCTGGGCGTGCAGCCGGTTCTCGGCTTGCTCGAAGACCAGGCTGGCCGGGCCGTCAATCACGTCGGCGGTAATCTCCTCGCCGCGGTGCGCCGGCAGGCAGTGCAGCACGCGGCAGGCGGGACTCGCTATTGCCAGCTTCGCGGCATCTACCTGGTAAGCCGCCATCGCCGCGGTGCGGGTGCGCTCCTGTCCCTCCTGCCCCATGGAGGTCCAGACGTCGGTCGCCAGCACGTCGGCTCCCTTGCACGCATCCTGCGCGTCGGCGCTGATCGTCACCGAGCCGCCGGTGTGTTCCGCCACTGCTGCCGCGGCGGCGAGCACGTCCGGGGCCGGCCAGTACGCCTCCGGCGCGCATATCCGTACGTGCAGCCCGGCAGTGGCCCCGCCCAGCAGATAGGAGTGCGCCATGTTGGACGAGCCATCGCCGAGGAAGGTCAGCGCCAGCCCGGTGAGCCTGCCGAAGGCGGCCTGGATGGTCAGCAGGTCAGCGAGGACCTGGCACGGGTGGAACCTGTCAGTCAGCGCGTTGACCACCGGCACGCTGCTGGCCGCAGCCATCTCCTCGACATCGTCCTGGCGGAACGTGCGCCATACGATCGCGGCCACCTGACTAGCCAGTACCTTGGCTGTGTCTGATAGCGACTCGCCCCGCCCGGAGTGCGTTGTCTGGGCGTCGATCACCAGCGGGAAGCCGCCGAGTTCCGCGACGCCGACGGCGAACGAGACCCGGGTGCGCAACGACGGCTTGTCGAACAGGACCGCGACCGCGCGCGGCCCGGTGAGCGGCTGCCGGCTGAACCGGTCTGCCTTGAGTTCGGCAGCCAGGCTCAGCACGTCCGCCTGCTCAGCCGGGGACAGATCGTCGTCGCGGGTGAAATGCCGCACCGCGCCTGCGGTGCCTGGAACTACCGTGCCAGCGACTATTGCGCCAGCAGCCGGGGCGGTCATGACACGTCCTGTCCAGCCGACGCAGCCTGGCCGGCCAGCACGACACTCGCCGCGTCGAGGATGGCGGGCAGCGCCGCGGTGAAGGTGCCAGCCTCCTGGGCCGACAGAATCAGCGGCGGCGCAAGGCGCACAGCGTCTGGCTGAACCGCATTGACCAGGAAACCCTGCCGCTGCGCGGTCGCGGCGACCGCGGTAGCGGCGACCCCTGTGAGCGCGATCGCGAGCCAGAGCCCGGTGCCGCGGACGCCGGCCACCAGCCGGTGATTGATGCCCTCGATGCCGGCGGCCAGTTGCGCTCCCACCGTCGTCACGTGCGCGAGCAGATCGTCGCGCTCGATGGTGTCCAGCACGGCCAGCGCGGCTGCGCAGGCCACCGGGTTCCCGCCGAAGGTGCTGCCGTGATCGCCTTTTTCCAGCACCGAGCCGTACCGCCCGATGCCGATGCATGCGCCGATCGGCAGCCCGCCGCCGAGGCCCTTCGCCAGCGTGAGCACGTCCGGAGTGACGCCTTCGCGCTGATGGGCGAACCACTCGCCGGTACGGCCGATGCCGCTCTGGATCTCATCGAGCACCAGCAGCGCGCCGGCCTCGTCGCAGGCATCCCGTGCCGCCCTCAGGTACCCCGGCGGCGCCGGCACGACGCCGCCTTCGCCGAGCGCCGGCTCGAGGAACACCGCGGCGCAGTCCGAGCCCACCGCACGCTGAAGTGCTGCTGTGTCGCCGTAGGGAACGAACCTGACCTGCACGCCGAACGGCTGGAACGGCTCGCGGATCGAACTCTTGCCGGTGAGGCTCAGCGCGCCCATTGTCCGCCCGTGGAAACTGTGCTCGGCAGCCACGATCACAGGCCGGCGCGGACCCTGGGCCTTGCGCACGAGCTTGAGCGCCGCCTCGTTCGCCTCAGCGCCTGAGTTGGCCAGGAAGACCCGGCCGTCAGTGCCCAGCAGGCCGATCAGCCGCTCGGCCAGCTCCACCTGGCGCTGGTGCAGGAACAGGTTGGAGGTGTGCGCCAGCGTCGCGACCTGCTTGCTGACTGCCTCGATGATGGCCGGATGCGCATGCCCGAGCGCGCTAACCGCGATGCCGCCGATCAGGTCCAGGTAACTGTTGCCGTCGACGTCCACTACCGTGCAGCCGCTGCCGCTAGCCAGCGCGACTGGCGGCATGCCGTAGGTGAGCATCATCACTGCGCCGTAGCGGTCTTGCAGTAGCTCAGTCGCTGACATTGCTCTCTCCAGGGCTCGGGTTCGGGACAACCATGGTTCCGATGCCGGAGTCGGTGAAGATCTCCAGCAGGATCGCGTGCGGCAGCCGGCCGTCGAGCACGTGCGCCTGCGGCACGCCGCCGCGCACCGCTGTCAGGCAGGCGGCCATCTTGGGCAACATGCCGTCCGACAGGCCCGGCATCAGCGCCGCGAGCTCGTCGGCGGTCAGCTGGCTGAACGGCCTGGCCTGCATGGCGCTGGCGGCGTCGGTGCCTGACCACTTCGGGTACAGCCCGGCCACGTCGGTCAGCAGCACCAGCTTCGCAGCGCGCAGTTCGACCGCGAGAGCGGCTGCCGCGGTGTCGGCGTTCACGTTCAGCACGCCGCTTTCTGTGCTGCGGGCGACGCTCGAGATGACCGGGATCCGTCCGTCCGCGAGCAGCGCGGTCACCGCGCCGGGGTTCACCGACTCAACCTCGCCGACCTCACCGATGTCGACCAGTTCGCCGCCCACTTCGGCCTGCACCCGCCGCGCGGTCAGCAAGTGCGCGTCTTCACCAGAGAGCCCGACGGCGAACGGCCCGTGCTCGTTAATCAGCCCGACGATCTCCCGGTTGACCTGCCCGGTCAGCACCATGCGGACGACGTCCATGGTCTCCGGCGTGGTGACCCGGAGGCCCGCGCGGAACGTCGACCGCATCCCCAGCCGGTCGAGGTGGGCGTTGATCTGCGGTCCGCCGCCGTGCACGACGACAGGCCGGAGCCCGGCGTACCGCAGGAACACCACGTCCTGCGCGAACGAGCGCCGCAGCCCCTCTTCGGTCATGGCGTTGCCGCCGTACTTCAGCACGACAGTCGCGCCATGGAAACGTTCGAGCCAGGGCAGCGCTTCGATAAGAGCGGCCGCCTTCCCGGCAGCCTCGTTCCCCGCCGTTTCTGTCTTCACGTCGAGTACGCCGAATTCTCGTGCACGTACTCGGCCGTGAGATCAGTCGTCTTGATCGCCGCG
>Ga0335072_10006805_pt1 | contig 16689 bp, 14 predicted proteins | sample Lox_Sample_21_FD_206725 | JGI IMG/M metagenome (GOLD analysis project Ga0335072, IMG submission 206725) | Soil microbial communities from Loxahatchee National Wildlife Refuge, Florida, United States - Lox_Sample_2.1 | ecosystem: Environmental > Terrestrial > Soil > Wetlands | place: USA...
GGTTGCACTCCTCCACCTTCAGCTCGGCCCGGTGCAGGCCCCGGTCCCGGATCCGCTGCTCGGCGGCGCGGATGAGCAGCGTGCCGATCCCGCACGACTGCAGCGCGGCGTGCACCGCCAGCTGCCGCAGCCATCCCGCTCGCGCGACCCTGGCGTAGTCGACTCCGCCGAGAGCCACGGGCAGCCCGGACGGCGGGCAGGCCGCGAGGTACTCAGCCTCCGCGCGCGAGGAACGTTCGAGCGTGCTGGCGATGCTCGCCAGATAGGAGCGCGATCCCAGCCAGGCACAGGACGGCAGATCCTCGGCCGTCAGATCGCGGATGGTCAGCGGCACGACAACCTCGGGCAAGGCCACCACCTCACGACAGGCTGCTTTCACGCTACCGCCGGCCGCGCTCCTTCCCCGTGCCCGGCAGGTCGTATTCGTCGTGCCGGCGCAGCCAGCTCATGGCCTGGCCGTCCTCGTCGCGGCCTTTCGGCGCGCGGTCAAGGATCGCGTAGTAGCCCATCAGGAACTCCGTGCCGCGGGCATAGCTGGAGTAGCAGCGATATACGGCGTCGCCCTCGCGCGCGAACGTGCTGACGCCGTGTCCCTCAGAGAAATAGCCATCCAAATCCGTGCCGGTCGCGCGCGCGTTCTGGAAAGTGATCAGCGGCAAGTTCTCGCGGATGGCCGGCTGGTCTTTGAGCAACCTCCGAAGCGCGAGCTCGCTCGCTTCAGGCACCGCTGCGGCGCGCTCGCGGGTCCCGTCCCGGCCGGCCGAGACGCCGAAGCCGAGGTTGAAGTCGCTGTCGTGGCTCGACGCCCAGGTGAAGTTCCAGCCCATGCGCTCGCGGTAGGCGAGCAGCTTCTCGATCGGCGCGCGCGAGACGCAGATCATGGTCACGTCGCGGGCCTTGAGGTGGGCGAGCACGCCGTTGAAGCTGTCGGCAGTCGAAGAGCAGCTGGGACATCCCGCCGCGTAGTCCGGGCCGAACATGAAGTGGTAGACCACCAGCTGCGACCGGCCGTCGAACAGCTCCCCGAGCGTCCTGGTCCCGTCTTCGGTCTGGAGCGTGTACTCCTTCTCGACCGGCACCCAGGGCAGCTCGCGACGTTGGCGGGCGAGCTCGTCGCCCATCCGCGTGAGCTCCTTCTCACGCTCCAGCAGCTCGGCGCTGGCCGCGAGCCATTCCGCGCGCGCTCCGATTCTGTGACTGGTCATGTGCGCTTTCTCCTTCGTCTTTGCGCGTCATCCGATGCGGGGATATCCAGCGACGTGACGTCACATCGGCGGCTTCAGGCCGGGAACCACCGACGGGTGCACGACGATGAGGATCCCGAAAGCTACGACCGCGAGAGCGACCGGCACATCCAGGGCGGCCCTGGCCGGCAGGAGCTTCTGGGCGGTGACAACGACGGCGATCACCGCCATCCAGCCGACGCTCATCACGCCCAGCACCACCAGCATTGCCATCAGCCCGGCACTCGAGCCGGTGCACCACAGCCCGAACCCGAAACCCGAGCCGGCGCCGTCGTGGCAGCGACGACGGAAGTACCGCTTGAGCGGCGTGAACTCGTAAGCCCCGGCAGCGATGGTCACCGCCCCGGCCACGGCCGTCCCGTGCGGCCGGTAGGTCGCAAGGACGACGGCACCCGCCAGCGCCCAGACCGCCAGGTACGACACGGCGAACAGCGGTACGGCGCGGACGCCGCCGGCCTGGGTCGCCCGGGCGACGGCCGGGGCCGCGCCCGGCAGCATCATCGCCGCCATCATCGCCACCCACACGGCGATAAAGAAGCCGGACGAGCCGAGCTGGGTCGCCACCCCCATGTCCATCCCGGTCATCAGCCAGGCCGAAATCACCCAGCAGGCGGCGGCCACCCCGAGCGTCGCGGTCAGCGCGGCCGTCGCCGGAGCGCTAACGGTCTTCATGGCGGGCGCCCAGGTCGTCAGAGTGCCCCGCTGCCAGGCGCCGCCACTGGGCGATCGGGCGTCCGCCCGGCCACTCCGGTTGCCAGGCGGGCGAGCCGCTGCTGGTCCGCGTGTAGGTGCACTCCTGCGGCCACCCGGGAGGCGAGTCCTCCCAGGGTTCCTGGCGTCCGTACACGGTGAGGTCCATCAGCGCGTAGCTGTTGTCCATGGCTTCGACGCCGCGCATGGTGGTCCAGTAGGTCTCGAAGACGTGGTCGCCGTCGCGCAGGTAGCTCACCAGGTGCATCCGGCCGGCTCGCTTAGGCGGGGCCAGCAGGCTGGGAAGGGAGTCGAGGGCGGAGTACCAGGGCATGTCCCAGCCCATGAAGCCGCGGTAGCGGGCGCTTTCGTCGTAGGGGCCCTGGCAGAAGACCGCGTAGGTGATATCCCGGGAGTGAAGATAGGACAGCTCGGCGACCTGAGTAGCGCACCAGGTGCACCCTTCGCACTGCTCGGCTGCCGGGTGGCCGGGTTGCCACATGAAGTAGTAGGCGATGAGTTGCCGACGGCCCTCAAACGCCTCGAGCAGAGTGAGCGGCCCGCGCGGTCCGGTCAGCGGGAGGGTGGCGTCGACCCCGGTCATGGGCAGGCGCCGCCGGACGGCGGCGATCGCGTCGCCCTCGCGGGTGTGCGCCTTCTCCCGGGCCCGCAGCCGGTCCAGCTCGGCCTGGAAACTTGCCCGGCCGACGGCCGCTGGCAGGCCCGGCGCCCGGGCCCGGCCGGCGCCGCCGGGGTTCGCTGCTTCATTGTTCATGACGATTCCTTTGCTTGTTTTCCTCGTGCGCGGCTTCAGCGAGTCGCTTGATGGCGGTGAGCCGCCGGTCCCACTGCGCCGCGAGCTCGGTCATGGCCCGCGTGGCCTGGTCGAGGCGCTCGGCCTCCACCTGGTAGACAACCTCGCGGCCCTGCTTGCGCCGGCTGATCAACCGGGCCTCTTCGAGCACGGCCAGGTGCTTGGAGACCGCCTGGCGGGAGAACGGCACGTGCCGACCCAGCCAGCTCGCGCTGACCTCACCGTTGTTGATGAGCAGGTCGAGGACGCGCCGGCGCGAGGGATCGGCGATCGCCGACCACAGCTCGTCATCGGCCCGCGCCGCCACCGTGATCAGCGCTCCGCGAGGACGCCAGCCAGGCGGTCCAGGTACTCGCCCCACCCATCCCGATGCTCGTCGGCGTAGCGCTGCGTCTCCGCGCCCTGCCAGTCGCGCAGTTCGTGGCCGCTTTCGACCACCCGAAGACGGGTCCGCTCCGGCCCCTCGGGCGTCAGCGTGAACTCGACGAGCTGCGAGTTGCCCGCTACCGGTTCCTCCCCGCGGGGATGGTTCCAGCGGAACGAGAAGCGGACCGGCGGATCGACGGTCTCCACGACGACCGGACCGCCCTGGTCCCCGAACTGCATATAGCCGCGAGCCCCGGGCTCGACGACGAGGTCCACTCGATCGGCGAACCATCGGCTCATCTGGTCAGGCTCGGTGACGGTGCGCCACACCACCTCCACCGGAGCCTCGATCACAATCTCCCGGTCGATCGCTAGACCTGGCATCAGCGCTCACTCCCTTCTTCATCTGCAACCAAAGGTAGCAAGTTAAGAAGAGGAACTGCAACCGCTAGTTGCAGGTTGACGGCAGCGGCACCCCGCCGAGCTTCACGCTGTGAGCTTCTCCGACAAGATCCAGAGCCGCTCGGCGTGATCGGGGTCCAGGGCGTACGGCGCGTAGAAGCCGGCTGGCACCTCACCCGGTCCGGTCCACTGCTGCGCGACGGCGCAGTTGTCGAGGTACTTGCCGCCAACTCCCCGCAGTTCAGGCGCGACGGCCGCCCAGACCGTGGTGGCGGCGCCTTGCTCGACGGTCTTCCATTCCGGGCCGGGCCCGTTGATCCGGTTTCCGGCCGAGTCGAGCCAGCCCCTTTCGGCCAGCTCCTCGTGCGGCATATGCCGCATCAGGCCGGTCTGGATCGATCCGGGCGCCACCGCGTTCGCCGGCATGCCACGCTGGGTGAGGCCGACCGCGAACAGGCAGTTAGCGGTCTTCGACTGCCCGTACGCCTCCCAGGGATCGTATGGGCGGCCGAGGTAGTTCGGGTCGTCGAAGTCGACGTCGCCGCGGCGGTGCCCCCGGGAGGACAGCACCACCACGCGCGCCTCGCCGGCGTCTCGCAACGCGGGCAGCAGGCCGGTGGTCAGCGCGAAATGCCCAAGGTGGTTCGTGCCGAATTGCAACTCGAAGCCGTCCGCCGTCCGGCCGAATGGGGTCCGCATCACCCCGGCGTTGTTGATCAGCAGGTGCAGCGGGCGGTTCCAGCGTCGGACGAATGCTTCGACCGACGCCAGCGAGGCAAGATCAAGTTCCTCGAACTCCACCGCAGCGGGCGGCTCGGCGCCCCCCCGGCTGCGTCCCGCCGCGACGACACGCGCCCCCGCTGCCGCCAGGACCCGCGCGGTCTGCGCCCCCAGCCCGGAAGTGCCGCCAGTGACGATCACGTTCATCCCGGTGAGATCGTGTCCACTGACGACTTCACATGCGGTCGGATACGCCATGGCGAAGACTCCCGTCGAAGCTGGTGACGATGAGCCTTGAGCCTGCTCCCGTGCCAGACAACGCGGAAGGTCGCGTCGTTCCTAGCAATGACGCAGTTACCTTCGGCGGCAGGGGCGCCCGGGTTCCTGTTACCTACTGACCTTGAGGCTGATTCTCGGGCGGCTGGCCGTAACCCGGGGGCTGGCCGTAGCCGGGGGCCTGGCCGTAACCGGGGGCCTCGCCGTAACCGGAAGGAGGCGGCGCCTGAAAGCCGGTTGCCTGGTTCCGCGCCTGGTAGGCGGACCGATCGCGGAAGAACCGGACGATCATGAGAATCGGAAGTATGAACACGTAGTAAAAGAGCAGGTAGTGCCCGCCATGGAAGAAAAGCAGCAAGTAAAGGCCATAGATAGTGAAGCCGGCTCCGAAAACTGCGTTCCATATTCTCCGTACCGGTCTCTGCCCGGTCCTGACGCCGGCCATAACGAGCATCGCGATGCCGCTGAGGATGAGGAACAGGACATAGATGTGAAACACCTGGGTACCCCGCTATCCGCGTAAGCCTCCCGCGCCTCGGAAGGGTAAGGCATTTGACCACGCGACTTCGGAAATAACCGGCTTAGGCCTACAAACGTTGTCAAGTCGTTGCGGATCCCCCGCAGGAAATGGCCGCGCGCCTTGGTGGTGCGCGGGCCGCGTGTACCGCCGTTTAGTCGCGGCCAGCTGCCCGATGGTGATCAGACAGGACCCGCGCATACTTGGGCTGTCGGTGTGCCGGCGCCGTCTTAGCGAGCGGTGCCCGCGTGAATCCGGCCTCACCGGGCCTTACCGGAGGTGCCAGTGACCGCGACGGATCGCATGAATGCCTTCCTGCGGCGCAGAGCGGATGCGCAGCTCGGTGGCGCGAACCTCGCAGCCATGCGGCAAGGGCTGCTCCCTGCTGGATGGGTTTACGGGCTGAACGACCAGCGCCAGGCAGAATTCGACGAGCAGCGGCGCATCCTGATCGAGCTCCACAAGTACTTGTTCCGCGAGCCGGTGATCGGGCCGGACGGGGTCGCGGTCGCCATCTGGTACGAAGGGACCAGCGGATACCGAGCACCTTTGCGTGTTCCGTACAGGCAATGGCCTGGCTTGCCGCCAGACCGGCTCGCCGCCGCCGCCGACTTTTGCATCCGTGTGCTGGGTCACGTCATCGCCAGGCCGCAGCTCATCTTCGTTGTCCAGGCTCACGCGATGTCCGGACCGCCAGCCGCCGTTGTCCGCCGTTTCCTGCGCAAGCAGGATGCGGGTGCCTTCGCCGCCCAGCTGGCTCAGCAGGTGCGGACCGGCGGCGTCGAAGCGCTCCGACAGGATGTCTGACCGGATCCCGCAGACCTTAAGGGCCGCCAGACCCGCTGGTCTGACGGCCCTGTCCGGCCGGTTCTGGCCCGGCCTTGTTGAAGGTGTTCTGCTGCTCAGAGGCTACGGGCGACGATGTCGCCGTAGGCGGTGGTCGCGTGGATGTTCAGGTCGGCGGCGCCTTCCGTGTTCTTGAGCGCGTTGTGAATCCGGCCGAGGGTGGTGCCGGCGTCCAGCGAGGCCGAGACTCCGGCAGCTGCGCCTACCGAGATCGTGCCCGCGTCGGTGCGCAGCACGACTGTTCCGCGCACGGCCTCGGCGATCCGGATGTCGCCCTTCGCGGTACGGATCTCAGCCGCGCCGCCTAGCCGGCCGACCGAGACGTCGCCGTCGGCCGTGGTGAGGCGTGCGCTCACAGCCTCGTCGACCTTGATCGAGGCTGCGGAGCCGTCGAACGCTACGTCGCCGAGGCGTCCTACAGTGCGGAACTCGGCGCTGGCCGCCTTCGCCTCGACCCGGGAACCGGCCGGCAGCTGGACGGTGACCTCGATGGATCCGCGGCTTCCGAGAATCCGGTTCTTCGCCGGGGCCGCGATCCGCAGGACGCCATCGCTATATTCGACCGTCGTCTGCTCCGCCGCGTTCACGTCGCGGCCGATCGAGGCGTCCGCCGGCAGGATCTCGACCGTGGTGTTGGCCCGGTCGGCAGCGATGAACCGGACGCGCCCCGCGGGGATGTCGAGGGCGGCGGCGATGGGGGTGGGGGTGTCGAACTTCTGCATCTTGTCCTCCGTGCTCGTTGTTTCCGATATTGGAAACGCTACGTTGCATTCGAGAATCTGGCAACTCATTCATTGCACCTAGAGTGCATCTACGCAGGTCAGAGCAAAGATATCGTTGCAATTAATGTGAGCGTAACGCAACATCTCGCCAACGCCTCGTTGCAATAGATAGAGAGTGAACGCTATGCTGCAGGCATCAGGGAGCACGAAGGAGATCGTGATGCCGGGAGGCAGGCTCACTCAGCAGGAACGCCAGCAGATCTCACTGGGGCTGGCCGACGGCCTCGCCTATGCCGAGATCGCCAGACGCATCGATCGTCCGACCTCGACGATCACGCGTGAGGTGATGCGGAACGGCGGCCCCACCGCCTACCGCGCCGACCTGGCCCACCGCGCGACCGAACGCCGTGCCCGCGGGCGCAGGCAGGCCCCGACCCGGGGGCCGGAGGCGCGCCCGCAGGCCTACGGACGCGACGCAGAGGCCGTGCGCGAGTACGAGGAGATGTTCACCACCGTCATGATGCAAGCGGGCCTGTCCAAGATGATGTCCCGGGTGCTGGTCTGCCTCTACACCACCGACGCGGGCAGCCTCACCGCCGCCGAACTCGTACAGCGCCTCCAGGTCAGCCCCGCGTCCATCTCCAAGGCGATCGCGTTCCTCGAGAGCCAGGACCTCGTCCGCCGCGAACGCGACGAACGGCGCCGGGAGCGCTACGTCGTCGACGACGACGTCTGGTACCAGGCGATGCTGGCGAGCGCCCGGTCTAACGCCCAGCTCGTCGAGGCCGCCCGGCAGGGTGTCGGCGTCCTCGGCCCCGGCACCCCGGCCGCCGTCCGCCTCGAGAACATCGCCCGCTTCCTCGACTTCGTCAGCGAGAACATCACCCGCGCCGCGGAGCAGGCCCGCGAGATCCTCTACACCAAAGCCGAAGCGATCCCGCCGACCGGTTGAGCATCCGGCGGGCATATGCGTCATCCTGAGTTGGTGAGCGATGAGAAGGACGCACTTCTGACGGCACTGAACTCGCAGCGCGAGCACGTGCTTGGCGCGCTGGAAGGACTTTCCGCGGATGACCTGGGGCGGGCAGTACTGCCGTCAGGCTGGACACCCCTGGGCATGGTGCGGCACCTGGCCCTGGAGGTCGAGCAGTTCTGGTTCCGCGGGGCCGTCGCCGGCGAGCCGATCACGCTGACGTCCGGGGACGAGGCATGGCAGGTTCCGGCGGATGTACCGGCAGCCGCGATCCTCGATCTGTACCGAGAAGAGATAGCCAAGGCCAACGCGATCATCGCCGTGACGCCGATCGACGCGATGCCCAAGTGGTGGCCCGACTTCTTCACCAACTTCCCGCCCCGGCCGCTGCGCAGGACTCTGCTGCACGTGATCACCGAGACCGCCACGCACGCCGGCCATCTGGACACGGCCCGCGAACTGATCGACGGCGGTCAGTGGCTCGTCCTCACCCGGTAACCGGGCTCGGGTGGCACGTACCCGATCTGCCGGGACCCTCATGGCCGACCTCCCGGTGACCTGTCGCTGATCGATGAGATCGTTGGGCATGGGCGCTCTGCCGGTAGGTTCGTGGGCGCTCTGCCGGATACTCGGTGAGCGTTCTGCCGCCGACGAACGCACGTCGTTGCTCCAATGCAACGACGACGGCTGGGCTAGCTCAGGAGGAGCGCAGACGTTGGACTGCGCCCCTCCTGAGCTGGGAACTCTTCTCGTGTCGGTATACGAATTACTGGCGCAGCGACAGTATTCGAGCCGTGCTGTATTCATCGGCCGGGGCGTGACAGGTGGCTGATCCTTCACACCCTGGACAGGCGTTCTGACATTTGCCGATCACGACATCTCTGCAGCTCACGGCCTGGTGACAGGTCCGTTCGATCGGGGGTGTTCGATCCTCACCCTAGGCTTGACCTGGTAATTCACGAGCGAAACGAGGTCGTCGAGCCCGCGCGTGTAGGTACTCAACGATGCCCCAGCCCTTCCGGTGTATGGACCGGCGTCGGCAGCCGCGCCGATCTCGCTCGCTGTCGGTGGGGCTGAGCGTGGTGTTAGCTCGTGCGGCGAGATAATCGCCCCAGTCGCGTTTAGCGAGCTTTGCCCAGCGGGTCGCTATTGTGGCTTCCAGTCAACTATGGTTCAGGCTAGCGGTCAGCGTCTCCGACGCGGCACCGGATCGGGATGAAACCCTCCTCCGTGCCACTCGCCCGTCGTCACCCAGGCCTCGTAGAAGTAGAGCCACTCGCTGGTCCACGGCACGATCGTGTGGGCGAGCAGGTCAACGTGACCGTCGAACTCGTCCCCGTAGTACAAACACAACTCGCCGCCCGGATACACGTGTGGAAGCGAGCCGTCCGCGGGTACTTCGAGCTGCGGATCTAGGACGACTACCTGCGGACTGCAGCCGGCGGCGTATTCAATGCGGACGGTGTAGGTCAAGCTCATCGGCGTCGGCTGCAGCTGCACCGTCCACCGCAGCCGGTCCGCCCGCACAGCCGGGCGCTGTGCACCGGGGTAACGGGTGCAGAGCGCCATCGCCTGGTGCGTCGCCGACAGCGACCTACGCGGAGGTCGCGGCACCGTAGAAGTTGTGGCTGCGAACCTGCGCCCCTGCGCCGACCGTGAGCAACCCCGAAGGCGTGACACGGACGCCGCCACGTTCGCGCGCAGTCCGGGTGCTGTCGCCGATCGCACTGACCGCCTTGCGCACCGGCAGGTCTCCGAACGCCTTCGACAGACGCTGGTGCACGGCCTTCACTCCTGACTTCTCGCCGAGTGCCGCTTCGAGGTCGCATTCGACTTGACCGATCCACCGCACGAACTTCGCCCGGCGGTCGGGATATTCGCTCCACTTGTCGGCGAAGTTCTCGCCTGCGCACACCGGGTTCGAGACCCAGAGGACACCGTCCCGGTTCTCGACGTGGTGCGGCATGCGCTGGACGACCGAGAGCGTGGCCTCGAGCAGGTCGGCCTCTCCCTGGTAACTCTTCCCGGCGAGCGTCGTGATCAAGCTCGATGGCGTCCGTGCCTCGTTGTCGCCCGCGAAGTGGACGTCGCGATGCCGTTTGAGGACCTGCACGGCACGGTGGAGCGGGGTGCGGACCTGCCAGTCGGGCACGTCATCGACGTTGCCGGCGGCAGCCTTGGCGATCGCCTTCCGCTCGAGTTCGAACTGCTGTGCGCATTGACGACGGAACCATGCGACGTAGGCCAGCGGGTCGGAATGCTGCCACGCGCGCAGCTGCTTGTCGGTGAGCAAGATGCCGGTCTCCGACGGGCTATCGCGGTCGGGGATGGCCGGCAGGACATCCATATGGAACCGCTTGTACCCAAGCGTCCAGCAGCGACGACTCTCGTCGAGATCGGGCGCCTCGTCGTCGATCCCGTCAGCGTCGTCGAGATATTCCTCGAGAAAACCACCGACGCGTTCCTTCAGACCCTGCTGGGTGATGCTGGTCTTGGCGATGTCCGAGTGGCAAACCAGGTCGAGGTCGTACTCCCCGAAGCGGCCGTAGGGCGAGATGACCGTGCCAAGCATGAAGCTGCCCTGGACGTAGATGTCGGCACCCTCCTCGGACAGGTGCTTACCGACGTCCAGGTAGCGCTGCTCGGCGGCGAGGAACATGTCGGGGCTGATATCGAGTTGCTGCACGGTGCCATGCAGCAGTTGTGACAGCTGAGCTTCGCGGGTGTCAGCGAGCGGGTAATTCATTAGATCTCCAGTGCGCGGCGGTAGCCGCCTTCGGCAAGGCGGTCGTACAGGACGAGCGCCGGGTGGATGTGTGAGTCGTGCAAGCGGCCGAGTTCGACGGCGGCGGTCGGCGGGAGTGCGCCGAACACGTGCAGGCGGGTCAGACCCTTGTGGGCGTCTAGGTGAGCGTTGACGTCGCGGATCACCGTGCAGAACGCCCCCAGCGAGGCCCGCGATCGCATCGCGTCCGGGCTCGGGACCATGTCAGCTTTGATGGTGATCCGCGGAAGGCTGGCTAGTTCGTCGGGGAGCTCGAAGGTGCTCACCGTGCCGGACACGTTGAGTACGAGCACGGCTTCGACCGCAGCGAAGGCGCTGGGGTATGCGGTTGTGAACGTCGTGGTCGGTGCGGTCGGGTCCCACGTCCAGGTCTGTGTAGCGCGGTGGCGCTGGTAGACCTCGACGCTGTAGTTGTCCTCGAGCTTCGTGCCGAGGTACACGAGAAGCGGCAAGCGTGCGAACGGGAACACGCTGACGTGCCGGACGTCGCCGCTCTTGATCGCGTCGTGCACCTTGTTGTCGATCACCTCATCGATCGCGCGACGTGCGACGAGGTAGTACATGTCGTCGGCGATCGCCTCGCCCGGCAACGCCCTCAGATCGATTTCGACGCCAAGCCGGTCGCGGTCGAGGTCGAACCAGGGGAACCGCCGGTCGGCGACGACCGTCTCGGCCGCCGTTGCTCGGCTGATCTCAACTGCGTTGCCGCGAAGCTGACCGATGGCCCTCAGCACGAGGCTACGGCGATCGTCGGGGAGGGTCACGACGTGCCGGACCCGGCTCTCATGGTCGGCCTTCAATGCGGCAAGCGCCTCGACGTCGAGGATGCCAGTAGCGAGCTGGTCGTCGATCTCCTGGTGACAGCTCTCACACGCGAGGATCACATTATCGGCGGTATCGCGCCTGTTACGGGACATCGGGTGTTCGCCTCGTGGCGAACGCGGAGAGTTCTGCTGCCCCACGATGTGCGCGAGTTCGCCGAGTGAGACCTCCAACCCGGTGAGCGCACCTTCGAGCAGGTAACGCTTGCACAGCACACACGTCCCGCCGGCGCGTACCCAGACTTTGAGCTTCTCCTTCTGTGCCAGCTTCGTACGTGCTGAACGGGCGCGACCACCGGGTGCGGGTTGCTCGTCTGCGTGTGATTCCGGCGCGTTGCCGGGGGGTGCCGGGTTGGATGGCAGGGTCTTGTGGTTCACTAGTTGTGCTTCTTTGACTAGGAGTGTTTGCGTTGTGAGCCCTCGCTTTCGCAGAGCGAGGGCTCACGCATTTCCATCTTCACCAAGGACGATGCGGGGGCAACAGTTGGATGCCCCCGGGTCGCAGGCCCCGGGGCGGTCGTGGTCTTACTTCCGCTTCGGCTTCTGCGCCAACGCGCTTGCCGCGGCCGACCGTTGCGCCGCCGTCGAACCGGACGAACGCAACGTGCGGCTCGCCGCCGACGCCGCCGCACGACCTGTCTGGTCGGGCGTGCCGCGTTGCGCCAGCGTGCTTGCTGCCGCCGAACGCTGTGCCTTCGTCGAGCTCGACGACTGCAGGACTCGCCCGGCCGACGAAGCTGCTCGCGCGCCGGTCTGTCTCGTGTTACGGGTCATGAGAATCACCTCCTCCCGGTCGTTGCATTCCGAACGAGAAGGTGGTCTTATAGCGACTCCGACACCGCACGACGAGACCACGATCCAGGTCAGCACCAAGAGCCCGATCGCCTACGCGATCGGGCTTTCGGCTTCCTGCCGCCGTTGTCGGAGGTCTTCGCTGCACCGCTACCCCGGTGCCCTCAAGGGCACCGGGGTAGCGACACTCACGTTGCATCAGTTGCAATATCGCTCACTTTCAGCTGCAGCCGCTGGTGGAGCCGCAGCCTTCGCAGACGTAGCAGCTGCCGGCCGGGCGCATCTTGGTGCCGCAGTTCAGGCAGAGCGGGGCGTCGGCGCTGCGTCCCTGCTGGGCCTCGATCAGCTCGACAGAACTGTGCGGAGCGGACGACGATCCGTCAGCACCGGTACCGGGTGCCGCCGCCTCCTCCTGGGCCTCCGGCTGAGCCTTCGCCTTCTCCACCGGCACCGACTGGGCCAGTTCGTCCGGGTCCACGTCGTCGGCCGAGGATGGATCCTCCCCCGCCAGCGCCGCCGAGCGTTCGGACACCGAGAGGATGCCGAGTTCGGAGCGCTGGTCGTAGGACAGGTGGTCGAGGGCCAGGCGCCGGAAGATGTAGTCCATCACCGAGCTGGCCATCCGGATGTCCGGGTCATCGGTGATCCCGGCCGGGTCGAACCGCATGTTGGTGAACTTGGCGACGTACGACTCCAGCGGGATGCCGTACTGCAGGCCCACCGAGATCGCGATCGAGAAGGCGTCCATGACTCCGGCCAGCGTCGAGCCCTGCTTGCCGAGCTTGAGGAAGACCTCCCCGATACCGTCACCCGGGTAGCTGGAGGCCGTCATATAGCCTTCCGCACCAGCCACCGAGAACCGCGTGACCGTCGCCGACCGCTGCTTGGGCAGCCGGCGCCGCACCGGCCGGACCTCGTGCGGTGCCGGTGCGGGAGCGGCGGTCGCCGCCGGAGCCTCCGCTTCTGCCTGCGTCTTCTTAGCGACCGACAGCGGCTGGCCGACCTTGCAGTTGTCGCGGTAGATGGCCAGGGCCTTCAGGCCGAGTCTCCAGCCCTCGAAGTAGATCTTCTCGACGTCCTCGACCGTCGCGCTTTCCGGAAGGTTGACGGTCTTCGAAATGGCCCCGGAGAGCGCGGGCTGGACGGCGGCCATCATCCGGACGTGTCCCATCGGGCTGATCGCGCGCTCGCCCATCGCGCAGTCGAACACCTCGTAGTGCTCCGGCCGCAGCCCGGGCGCGTCGATGACGTGACCGTGCTCGGAGATGTACTCGATGATCGCTTCGGCCTGCTCGGGCTGGTAGCCAAGATTCTTCAGCGCCCGTGGCACGGTCTGGTTGACGATCTGCATGGAGCCGCCACCGACCAGCTTCTTGAACTTCACCAGCGCCAGGTCGGGTTCGACCCCTGTCGTGTCACAGTCCATCATGAGCCCAATTGTCCCAGTTGGTGCCAAGAGACTGGCTTGTGCATTTCTATACCCATTTATCTGACCTAGGTCCAAGCCGTCCTGCCAGACCCTGTTGGCGGTGGCGAGGATGGACTCGTCCATGCCGCCCAGCGTCTTGATCTCGGCGCTCGCGGACGCGTGCTTGCTCATCACCCGCTTGTGGGCCGTCGCGTTGCGCGCGTAGCCCTCGTACGGCCCCACCACCCCGGCCAGTTCGGCGGAACGCCGGTAGGCGGTTCCGGTCATCAGCGAGGTGATCGCCGCGGCGATGGCCCGGCCACCCTCAGAGTCATATGCGTGCCCGGTCGCCATGAGCAGCGCGCCGAGGTTGGCGTAACCGATGCCGAGCTGCCGGTAGGCCCGGGTGATGGCCGTTATCTTCTCCGTCGGGAAGTCGGCGAAGCAGATCGAGATGTCCATCGCTGTGATGATCAGCTCGGTGATCTTCTCGAACCTCTCGACGTCGAACGTGTCGTCGTCCCGGAGGAACTTGAGCAGGTTGATGCTGGCCAGGTTGCATGAGGAGTTGTCGAGGTGGACGTACTCCGAGCAATTGGCGACGACAACCCCGCCAACGATGTAGGAGTGGTTGCGCGGCTCGGTCAGGTTGTAGGTCGTTTCGAATCCGCGGGATTCCCTCGAGACCAGACGCACAGTCTCGTCGGTGTCGTAGGACGTGGTCGAAGCGATGATCTTGAGCAGCGCACGCTCCTTGGCGGGCAGGCTGAACCCGATCCTGGCGCCGAATTCCCGCAGCGATCGTCCGGTGATCCGCAGGTCGAAGCTGGGGCCGTCGGACCCGTAGCTGGCGACAGAGCCGTCCTTGCGGGTGTAGCTGAAGCTGTCCGTCTTGATACCCGTCTGGTAAATCCGGCTGGCAATCCCGAGCGAGCCGAGCAGCTCCTGAACGCCGAGCAGCAGCTCTTCGGAGCGGCTGCCGAGCCCGGCGTAGCGGGTTCCGTTGTCCATGCTGACCGCGCAGCCATCGGCGTCGAAGAGCCCTTGGAGGAATCCGATCAGCGTCTCCTCCGGCGCCTCGAAGATCGCGTCAGGGACGCGCTTGTCCGGCGCGCGCCCCGACGACACGCCGAGTGCGCCGACGAAGGCGTTGAATGCCTGCCGGGTAACCCGGATTTGCCGGGTGCCGTCCGCCTGAGCACTCGGCTTGACCTCGAACCCGGTGATCCGTTTGATCAGCTCCCGGTGCATCGGCATGACCTCGGCCCGGTCGTCATCGGTGCCATACACGGTGACGACGGTCCGGTCGGTGACGCATCCGTCCCCGATCAGCCAGCCGAGGTAGTGGCCGAGCTCCTCGTCCCACTTCTCCGGCAGGTCGATCGGCTTGCGCGAGCGCGCGGCACGGCCGGCCCTGAGCGCCCGCTCCGGGATCCTCGGCGAAGCGAAGGACCGGGTAGCGTGCTGCAGCGACCGGACAATGCGATCGTCCGCGGTCAGTTCCTCGGCGTGCACCCATCCGCGGTTGGCGGTCCAGACCCGGTGCCCCGGGGTGCAGCGAAGCCGGGAGCCATCAGAGAACCGCAGCTCGGCGATCTCGTTGGTTCCGGTCACCATGTACCTCGTCGGGCTCGTCGCGACGACGCGCTCCGCGGGCTCTGACTCGGACGTGACGTCGTTGGTGTAGACGCCGAACTGCTCGCCCTTCGTCGCCCGCCTGACCAGGTCACCGATGCGAATCAGGCCCTGGTCGGTCACGACGCGCTGGTCCGCAGGAAAGCACGGATTACTGGCCGTGATCCGTCCGGATTCCGGACACGTGTGCCAGTCGTTGATCGTGCTGTCGTACTGGATGCCCGGGTCGGCACACTCCCAGGCCGCCTGCGCCATCTTCCTGAACAGCGTCTTGGCGTCGATGGTCGCCGTGACCTCGCCGGAACGCCTGGCGGCCAGGCCGAACAATCCGTCCGCCTCGACGGCGTTCATGAACTCGTCGCTGACCCGGACCGAGTTGTTGGCGTTCTGGTACTGGACGCTGACGATGTCCTTGCCGCCGAGGTCCATGTCGAAGCCCGCGTCCCGCAGGGCCCGGATCTTCTCCTCCTCGCGCGCCTTGGTGTCGATGAACTCCTCGATGTCGGGGTGGTCGACGTCGAGCACCACCATCTTGGCCGCGCGGCGGGTGGCGCCGCCCGACTTGATCGTCCCGGCCGAGGCGTCGGCGCCGCGCATGAACGAGACCGGGCCGCTGGCGGTGCCACCGGAGGACAGCAGCTCCTTGCTCGACCGGATCCGGGACAGGTTGACGCCGGAGCCCGAGCCGCCCTTGAAGATCAGGCCCTCTTCGCGGTACCACTCGAGGATCGAGTCCATCGTGTCGTCGACGGCCAGGATGAAGCAGTTGTGCACGCGCAGGCTCGCCGAGGTGCCCGAGAGGTACTCACCGCTCTCGGTCTGGATGTCATAGACCTCCATCGAGCCCAGCCGCTCGATCCTGCTGACCTGGGTGAGGTGCCGGTCCGTCCCGCCCACATCGGGCGTGACGTGCAGCAACTGGTCGCCGATGCGCAGGAAGCCGGCCACCGTGAACTCGCCCACGTCCAGGTCAGTGGCCCGCCAGACCAGGTGGTCGGCGGTGACGTCGAGCGTGTCGCCGCCGGCTGTGTGCAGCCGCAACACGTCCTTGACGCCGTTGGCCTTGACCGCGACGATCCGCGTGGTGCCGTCGGCGTCGTGCACCTTGGTGCCCACCGCGTTGTCGTCCACCAGCTTGCCGATCGGGACCGGCCCGGCCGCGGTGCTGACCAGCGCGTCGTAGGGCTGGCAGGCCGACACCTGCTGCGGCGACGAGGTACCGACGTTGAACCAGACCGGCGAGTTGAAGCTGAAGACCTGGTGGATCAGCGCGTAGGTGAGCTCATGGGAGAAGATCTCGGCGTCGGCGCCGGTGGCGAAGTAGCCGTTTTCGGTCCCGGCTGCCGTATAGCTCTTCACGACGCGGTCAACGAGCTGCTTCAGGCTCCACTCCCGCTCGGGCGACCCGACCGCGCCGCGGAAGTACTTGGTGGTGACGATGTTGGCGGCATTCACCGACCAGAAGTCGGGAAACTCCACGCCCTTCTGCTCGAAGTTGACCGACCCGTCCCGCCAGTTCGTCATGACGACGTCGCGGCGCTCCCAGGTGACCTCGTCATAGGGATGAACGCCCTCGCGGGTGTTGATGCGGCCGATGGTGAGTCCCCGGCGTGCCCCCTGGTCACCCTGCGCCGCCCCGCTAGCCGTCGTCTCGGTCATGTTCTCCCCCTTCGGAGAT
>Ga0335072_10006806_pt1 | contig 16685 bp, 15 predicted proteins | sample Lox_Sample_21_FD_206725 | JGI IMG/M metagenome (GOLD analysis project Ga0335072, IMG submission 206725) | Soil microbial communities from Loxahatchee National Wildlife Refuge, Florida, United States - Lox_Sample_2.1 | ecosystem: Environmental > Terrestrial > Soil > Wetlands | place: USA...
GCTGGTGGGTGTAGGTATCTTGTTATATTGGAGATAGAGGCATAGCTTGTCGATGGAGTAGATAAAAATTGTCGGATTGGAGACTAGCGCTGGAGGCAGGTGAGCCGAAGGTGACCTGGGGGTGAGGCCAAGCCAGCCAGTCAGCGATGAGCTTTTCCTTCCGCAGCCTGAAAAGGCATGACCCTTCGTGATGGCGAGCGGTTGGGCCCATGGCCGGACTTTCACTCTATAAATTCCAATGTTCTCCCTCGCCGCTTTTCATCCGCTCAAGGTTCCCTATTTCTGGATCGCTGCTCACCTCCTCTAACAGGCCCGTCAGCTCGCCCAAGCCAAAGTCTACTATCGAAGAGAGAAACAAGGCCCCCGCGTGCTTTCAAATAGCTACTCTTCGTCTCTCCTATTCATTTGTCTACATTGCAAACCGCATCACTGTGCCGTTTCATTCACAAGCGTTTCTCATACGCCTCCGTCAGGATCCGACTCCGGGCAGGAGTCGGGGGGACCCCATTATGCATACAAACACTTTGAATCACTAATAAGGGAACCTTCTACCGTCGACCGAGACACTTTAGACTGATCGCCTGCGTCGATGGCTTGGTCTGACGCATCGGTGGGATTAGGCAACAACAGGTGAGGAAATCAGACATATGGGCGTCAAACTTCGCACGGAGGGCCCAAATCTTCGACAGTGCTCCAATGAGAAAAATACTCAGTATCACTCACATAACTCGAGGTAGTGTTGACCTCGTTTAACACTTAGGCTGACATTCGCTTGCGTCAACCCTACGCTCGGCCGATTCTGCCTGAGGCGGGACATTTGACCAGCAGACCCTTGTCTCAAGCTTCACTTGCAGGCCCTGTTTGGGCCCCGGAGCCCAAACAGGGCCTGTTCTCGATCCGGAAGTGCCGTATTTGGGTCTTTAAGCCGTCATTAGCCCTACCTCTGTGCTCTCCTGGCCGCCATCTCACAACGATCTAAACTTGGAAGAGACGTAAGGTCAGAGGCCATCGATTGGATCCATCTCACCATCAACCCCAATGTTCCCTCAGCAGCTTGCCCAACTTCGCGTTGAGGTTTGAGGACGCTAAGGTTATGATACCGGCATGCCATTACGCTAATCCACGTTCTCGATAAACGTCACAGCTGTCGGCGACGCACCGGGTGTATCATTTTTCGCTCCGCCACTTCTACCAAACAAGCACTGGCATGGAGGTCCGAACTGAAGTAATATACCCAACGCCACCGCGCCGTTGGCGGTGTCCCATTGTCCGACCCAGCCTTCTAGCTTCTCTACTGGAACCGACCCAAGTCCAATCCCGATCCCACCCCTCTGTTCTCGCCGCGATGCACGCTACGTTTAACTCTGGCATGTCTCCAACCCAGTCTCCCTATCGACTTGGCCCGGCAGGTTGTGTGCGCAGACCGCTTCCGCATCCGGAAACCAGGCGACACCGCGTTCGCGCTGCCGCCGCACCTAGACAGCCCCTCAATCGAGCGCTGGGAAGACCCTACCTACCGCTTAAACTATGCGCCCATCTTCGCTGGCAACTGGGAAGCCTACGATCCTTGGCGTATCGACGCCCGACTTTATGCCAAGACGGATCTGTATCACCAGCGGTCCTCCTATTCTACGTTTCGTGCGATACAGGGCTGGCTCAGCTTATGCGAATACAACCCCAGAGAGGGTACGCTGAGGTTACTGCCGGATATGAAGTTAAGCAAGGCGTACATACTGTTGAGACCGTTCTTCGCGGACGGGGAGAGGCTTAATACCAGTTAGCCGATCTTTCCCGGCGCAACACCAGGACAAGAGCAGTTTCTCTCGACAAACAAGTAGCATCCACACTTGTAGTTAGAGAGGATGGCCGTGAGCGTACGGAAAGTGAGGCCGGGCGATTATATCTTCTATGCTTTAATCGCCTCCTAATCGAGACAGGCTATTAATGGGAAATAATCTACAGGTGATATGTAATGATAACATACCACTCTACCCGTACATCGAAAATATGATGCCGATGCGAAAAGCATTCCGAGATATAGTTCCACCGCTCGGTTTCTATCTCGCCTATGAAAGGCCATATGACATCAAGGCTGGAAATTATGTTCTTTATGCTCGACCGTGAAACAACATAACGAGCAAGCCAGAGATATATAGAATGGAAAGAAAGGGGACTTTATACACCCCTTTGTGCTATACAAGACGGCATACAGCTATTGTGATAATCTTCTAGGTGCACATGAGCATTGGTGTATATACTGTCAATTTCATCGTCTGAATGACTAACGTTAACAAGGACACAGGCACACAGCGACCACGCCAAACTTCCACATCCCCATCCCTTCATATCTGCACGAAGGAAATAATCGAATGCTGTACCTTGTCCACTTCAATGTCATCAGTCAGCTTCCAAAAACCTGTCGGGCCCGCAGGTCCATGCCGATCATAATCCTTATTAAACCACGTCCCTAGAACGCCCCTCGCGCTCCTAATCCCGCCAATCTGCACCCCTTCGCTCCGCCACCGCTCCTCGCCATGATAAATCGAGAAACTCGTCCACCGTATCGCGCCCTCCGGCGTCGTCCTTACAGATCCTCTGATTTTAGAATTCGCATTCGGGTCCCAGCTCGTGTGCATTGACCTCGAAGTTCCAGTAAAATGCACGACCGGCATATCCTGCGCGTCATCTGGGCCGGGCCCTTCGATCGCCGAGACGCGGATCTTTAATGTGATGAGACGGATCGCTTCCTGCGTGTCAATTGGCTCGTGCTCCTGCTCTTCGGGAAGCAGCTGTTCGAAGTTGAAGGAGTAGAGGTCCGTGTAATCCAGGAAGCAGACGATGCGCCGCCAGGTGCCTGTGACGCCGTATGGATCTCGCGCCGCGAGAGGCGGAGTGAGCTCTTTAACCATCATTGCGGCGTGCGAGGGGCAGCTAGGCGTGGAAGTGAAGCTGTTCGGTGCAGTGCCGAGGAATGCCTTTTCGCGATGGGTGCCAAAGTGGCCGTGTGTGCGCTCAGCGAAGGTGCGGAGGTTGTGGCCGAGGAGGACCATGATACATTGGAGCTTTTCCCAGTCGACATTTCCGGAGCCGTCGTCGAGAAAGGGGCCCCAGAAGTTTTCGCGTTGGTACTTGCGGAGGTCGTAGACGCGGGAGCGGGCGTAGGAGTGGATTGGTCGGGCGTCTGGGGCGCAGGGCTCGATGGAGAGGGGGCCGTAAAGGACATGGAGCTTGGCACTCAGTTGGCGTTCGGTTTCGGTTGTGGCGGGTCTGGCCCGGGCAGATCCGGCGTGTTTAAAGAGCGAGGAGCTGCAAAGGAAGGTGTCGATGTTCTCTTGCGCTTCGAATAAATTCACGAGGAAGTTCACATTGAATGATTCTTTTGATTTCGTTGATGCGGTGCGGAGGAGGTCGACGGCGGTATTGGCGACTTCAGAGAGATGCGCTCTCTGAAAGCGGCATTAGTACTTCTGGTCACCCTATTGTCTCAGAGAACTGTACCTTGACGTCAGTGTCGCTGGACTGGAGCAGTTTCTTCAGTATAACAAGCTTCTGCAGTTCTGTTTGCCAGCACGGCTCAGTCTGGTCCGCGGCAATGAGATAGTGATCCTACACGCAGGTATCTTTAGCAGAAATCTTAACGGGGAGGTATAGATTGCACTCGACTAACATAGTTTCTAACATATAGGTCCTTCCACAAAAGTCGATCGTTCTTGATAAAGAGGCTAAGGAAGCGGCATGTCTTGGACAAGGTTGCTAGATCCTCAGGGTTCACTTCTTGGAAGATGCCGTGGAGGATCTCCGGACACAGGCTCAGTAGCTCAGACATCTGGTCTGATCCTTTTTTCCCAGGTAGGTAGATTCACGTGAATGTAGCACAGCGACAGATAGAAGTGAATGTACACGTATCAATTGTAGATGATACGCTGATGGTGCGCCGAGATTGCCTCGGATTTGATGCAAGACACGCGAACTAGGCACTTGAATGGTATGACAAGGACCACCGATATGTTAAGTGACAGGGAATACTGAGAAGTGACGCAAGGGCCTACAATGAATAATGCGAGATCTACCTCTGATAATGATAAGGTCGTCGTAGACTCTTCTACCGTCAAAGACCTTTATCGGTGGCTTTGGGCGGGGCCCCGGGGGAGGGCGGGGATAAGCGGGCAGATATTATGCTAGAACCGAGGAGCATTTCCCACCAGCCCTTTAAACAGCTGGGATCACATGACTTGGCCAACCCCCTTTCTCGGCCAATGGTTTGACAGTCTGCATTTCCCGCTGGGAAGATAGCAGAAAGCGTGATAAGGGTCTTCCCTCTTCTCAACCTGAATCACATCATCAGCTGAGATTACGAAAGGCCAGAAAACCCCATGTATGTCTGCAGTCCTAGGGAGCAGTTCAATTTCATGACCTTGACCTCACCTCGGGCGTCAAGGAATATCCTTGGCGTGAGGCTTCTTAACTGTTGCTTGGTGTTGATCTGCCCCATCTTCTTGTCACAACTATATCGAAATTTCGGGCAAACGTCGAGTGTGTGCTTTGATAATGTCTTGAGGTAAGCTAGGCATGTCTGAGTTCCATATTTTTGATATCTTCGGTCGTTGCTGCACCCTTTTTCCTTGTTTATCGCTTCCTGATTGTGTGCAACGCTGACCAACTTGCTTGAACAGATACCACTGCACCCGTCTGAAAGACGCCTAACCTCCTTCGAGCCCTACAAGACTTAAGCAAGAGTTGTGGACCTTCTGCACACGTACACCTTATAATGGCCATTGCCTGAGCCAGACTCTCTCACGCGGGCTGTGGATCTAGGACTATAACCATCGCTGCTGTGATATTGCTATCGACAGCTTCCGCCAGCCGTCGATTTGAACCCATTCCAGACGAGCGTTGAGCGCAACTAATCTTCCTTGGATGACGATTGTTACTGGATATGTTTTGACTCAGCTTACATTTCTCGTTGAAGAGTCTATGTTAGTTCGCACTCGAAATCGCCCTCTATCTATCGTAAGTAGAAGCTTAGTCTATCTGGGGATTATGTATCTTATTGTATGTGCCAAAGGAACCCATATTTACCTTGGCTGCAAACCGCGGCTGTGGGTAGGAGACGAATGCCGTAAGGGAAACGCGACAGAGAGTTAGGAGATTAGATGGCCAGAACCCACGTTCGGTTGCTGGACTAGCTTGAAGCTACCGGCGTATGTTGAAGAGCTGACACTGAGTAACTATCAGTCAACGTCCTCCGTCCGCTTCACTAACTCCTTACAACCATTCCTTCCCCGCAACCTGCCCCAGTTCTAACAGTGATTGGGCACCGTCACGACTCGTTGCTTACAACCTCCGCATTCTTCACAAAATACCCCTTCATCAATACATCCCACTTCGCACCACAGGTTACCAGTTTGAAGATCGACTTATCATCCTCCTCGAAGGCTAAGTTCACCATTTTTTCCAATGCCCTCCTGCCCAGCTTCTACTACTCCCAGTACGAAAATCTAATTCTCGCACATTCTCTTCAGTGACGAGCTTCTTCATATGTTTGCGCTTCCTGAAGATCTCGTCGGCAACGACGAGCTATCTCGCTGAGAATGTATTTCTCGACTGATTCCGCGGGCACCTTTTCGGACTCACAAGTCTCTTCTGAAGCATTAGAAATACAGATCTTGAGGCTCGCCGGAAGGTTGTTGGCACATTCAGTGAAGTGATGGTCTGGAAATTATGTCCGGCCTTTGATGCTGTGTGCTAATTCGCCATAGCCGCCAACATTGACAGCAGCAGATTCTAAGGCAGGCTTTGTAGAAGATGTAGTGCACTGTGTGCAGCGCATGCCACTTTGCGGGCCATCTTCGAGAACATCCGGCGGTATACTCTTGGTGAAGGTGTGCTCTGCATCTGGTTGGTCTGGCTGATCATGGAGGCTCGATGATTGGATGGAGAGTTTTGGGTGAATGCAGCAGCCATTTGAACTGGAGGTGATAGCATCGTGCAGGAACAGCGGCGGCTCCAAGCGACCAAAGCGTTTTATTTCTAGACTGTTCAAATGTATCCAATGCAATTCACGTCTCTATTGTCAAGGTTGAGCCAATCCGAGAGCGTTCAAGGTCTCGTGATCCAGCAAAGTTTCTTTCACATCCAACCAATACCACCAACCCATCGTTTCTCCCCGATCTCCACAGCATTATAATGACCATGACCCGGGTTTGCACATTCGAGGCAAATCCGTGATTCTCGCCGAACGGCACAAGTATCGCAGATTCGCTTTCTGCACCGCTCGCATTCCCATGCGTTATCAATTTCGCATTCAATAATGGGCCCTTCGATGTCCATCATTTCCACATCGACTGCATTGCGATAAGTTGCCGTCAACAACGGTGCGTAGCAGTCTTCGCACGTCAATACTGAAGCCTGTTCTGTAGCGCGATGGCTAGGAAGGTGAGTGGCTTGCCACAAGGATGGAGCAGGTTGAGAAAATGTAACATTTGAGTCAGCAAGACTCGATTGGCTAGTCCTTTTACTGCCACTGGCTCTGAAGAAGCCATCAAGAGACCGCTGAGATTTTGTTCTCTCATGCTGCTTGAGCTGGGTTGGTCCAGATATCCACGATGCACAGTTCTCGGGGCGGAAGTGGGCAGAGGACGATGAGGATAGGGAAGCATCCCGAACACGGCCAAATGGCTCAGCTTCCGAAGTACTCTGATGTTGTCTTTGTGCAGAGAAGAGCTTGCTTAGAGTATTTTGATGTATTATTTCTTCATCCGGCCGGCCATCCCTGAACCTTTTCCGAGTGCGAGAATTGAAGTAGCTTGGACCGGCTTCCGAGAGCGTAGTTGCAGGCAACGACCAGGTCTCAGCATATGACCATCCATTGGTGACGGAATAAGGATGATTATCCGGTAGTTTGAGAGGCTGAAAGGGTGAGCTTTGGTCTCGACTTGGGGAGATCGCGGAGGCAGAAGAGGAGGGCGACAGTGAGAAGGAAGCTTTGCGTTTAAGACCCATGCTTGTAGAGATGCGTATTATGGGGCAATGTGCCCGTATTATGTTGGGTAGAATGACATTGAGAGGTGGCAGTGGTGTGGTTTGCCGAACGCTCCCAAAACGCGTGAGACAGAAAGGCACTTAACGCGAACAAGAGAACGCGCTAAATGGTCGAAGTCGAGGCTTACGAGTTCGCTTGAGATTCAGGGGGGAAACATGTACCCTCCTGGGATCCCATCCAGGTTACCTATACATGCAGAGAAATACCTAGAGTTCCATTGCAAGTTCGTGGCGCTGGAAGCTGATCATGCCTACCTCTTCCATGACGCACCATTCTGCGGAGGTCGCGTACTTGCTTTTGGGTGGGCGGCGATCCCCCTCCAAACTTGCCCCACGAAAGCTCAAGCTTAAGCTGTCAGATATGCGAGGCTGAAGCTACAGGCCTCGAATTACCAAACAAGCGAGTCCTCCTGAGCCGTCAATAACCTCCAAGATTCGCACATTTCATTCACGGCCCAGTGTTATTATCGTTGTGCTAAAGAAGACCTGCGTATCAGGATTAATTCTTCGGAGCTGTCTCAAGTGTCTGCCTGGGCTCTGTGGTCATAATGGGCACGCGGGAAGCCTCTCATGCTGGCTCATGGTATTCTGCTTCCGGGTCAACCCTGAGAGCGCAGCTGGATGAGTGGCTTTCACAAGTTCCGGATGAACTGCCAGGAATTGGGAAGATACCAGTACCTGGAGCAAGAGTTGTGATCTCCCCACACGCTGGCTATGCCTACTCAGGGCCATGTGCAGCATGGGCCTACAAGTGCCTTGACCTGTCGAAAGCGTATGCCTTTGCCTCTGCATCTACCATAGTGTCCCATCGGGGCGAGCCGCGGTACTGACCCTCAACAGTAAACGTATCTTCATCCTACACCCGTCGCACCATCGCTCACTGAGCAAAGCCGCCCTACCGACCCTCACAGCTTACTCGACTCCTCTGTCCTCTGATCCACTGCCTCTTGACACAGAAACAATAGCAAAGCTCTCGAAAATGACCGCAACCATTCACGAAAGCAGTCGTGCTGAACTCTACAGAATTGGCTACTCCTCGAACCCAAATCAGCCCGCCTCGTTCACAACCATGTCAGCTAGCGTTGACGAGGCTGAGCATTCAGCTGAAATGCAACTTCCCTACCTCCATCGACTATTGCAAATACAACATCCAGACCTAACGCCAAAAGATTACCCACCTCTAGTACCCATTATGATTGGCAGCACCACACCTATAGTGGAAGCCGCATTTGGTAGATTACTAGCTCCCTACATCGCCGACGAGAGCAACGCGTTTGTCGTATCCAGCGACTTCTGCCACTGGGGCAGCAGGTTCTCGCATACATTCTACATGCGAGGTGCACCAAGTCCGGCTGTCTCGGCCCTCATACTGCCAAACGGTGTGACTGGATCTGGAAAGTTTCCTGGTGCCGAAGACGCCCACAAATCGGAGACTTTGATTCAAGGCACAAATCTGCACCTAACGAGCAAGACTCTCCGTGACGACGCCAAGATCTACGAGAGTATCGCACATGCAGATCGAGCGTGTATGTGCGCTATCGCTACTGGCGATTTTCTGGAGTTTCAGACGGCACTGAAAGTGACCAGTAATACGATCTGTGGAAGACATCCGATAGGCGTATTTATGGCTGGTGTGGAAGAGGTTGAGAGGCTCGGAAAAGCTGAAACGCTCAGGGCTAGCGATGATACAGATGGTAAAGGTCGGTTCAGATTTGTGAGGTATGAGCGGAGCAGTGATGTTGTCAGCGTGAGGGACTCCAGCGTGAGCTACGTCAGCGCTTTTGCCGTTCTATGAATAGAGCGTCGGTTTGGTAACCAACTACATTCCCTGGTGGGTCGAAGTCTAGCTATTTCCACGCAGGAGAAAATGGAGGCATTACTAGCGGGACAATGGGGGCTCCATAGCTAGTTAAATAGACCATTTGGAAGAGCATCAGAAATGGTAAATTATTGCAGGACCACGGACATGGCGCCCTCCCCTCGTGAATTGGAAGGCCGATAAAGTTCTCACTAGAGAACGCACGTGACAGCGCGCCCCCTTTCCTACCGCGTTAACATAATCTCTCTTGCAACAATAATTACGCGTAACCAGCTGAGCAAACTTCGATCTGAATAGGAACGACAAGATGGAAGCACTTTATGATGACTACGGGATGTATAGGGCAGGTCACAAGGTAGCTGACGAAATCAGCATAATGGCTCTTCACGGACTCGAAGGTGACTGGCAAAACATACTGCCAGGGTGAGTTCCCAAAAACTACTCGAATTTTGCATGACTTACGCGCCCACAGCCACCTCGGCCGACAGACTGTCGAAATTGTTGTCAATACTGACGACGACGAAAATTGGCCTCGCAGTGGCCACTTCACGATCCACAAGCTTCTGCTCGCCCGGTATTCGCGGCACTTCAATGACAAATCCACAATCTCATGGATCGAGAAATTTTGAGTGGACCTTGAAACGCATCAAACGTTTCCTGGTGGCTTCGACCGCAGCGATGCTCCTGTGGAGTATATACCTTCCTTTGCAACAGTCCTTAGTCAATGCCCACAGGACGCAGCGCCTGGAATTAGGCCGGATTCAAGCGACGCGCAGTCCGAAGAAGTGATCGAGTTGCCTGGCGAACGCTCACGCATCTTCAGGGTTTTTATTCATTGGTTGTATACACAAGAATTACCTTCGAAAGCCAGAGGCTTCTCGGTTGATTCCACAGCCAATCTTGCTACACTCTATGCGCTTGCAGAGAGACTGCAAGTGCCCCTGTTGCGTCGCCAATGTTATCGCAAGATCTACGAGCTCTACCAAACCTATAACTCCGTACCAGAACCAGCCGAAGCGCTTATTGTCATGGACAACAGCCTTAAGACATCCCTACTTCGCAAATTCTATGTCAGCAAGGCTGCTCATGCTGTCATCAAGAACACAAAGGAGCAAAAGGAAGCCGTCGGCGATGTACTCATTGCTCATCCAAACTTTGCGCGCGAAGTCTCGGACGAGATCATGTCCCGTCTTCGAGCAGACGATAAGAGTACTAACCCGATCATGGATAGCACCTACGAAACTGACGATTCCGATTCGGATTTCGAATCTTCTGAGGACGGTTATGAGGATAATGAAGAGGAAGAGGGCCTTCGATCGGAGCCTGATTCGGCGGATTGGATGAGCCTCTCTGGAGAGGAGGAAAATGATTCGCTTGCGGCAGAGACTGAAGCAGCCGAAAACGGCCACGTTCGGGCACCTGCAGGTGAGCAAGAATCAGAGCAGCCCAAAACAGAGGGGTCAGACGTGGACACAAACAACGACGCCAGTTTTCATCCACTTTTACCCAACCCTCCTTCCGAGCCCTACACTAGGTCAGTTGAGGACGAAGGATCCCAGGATGAAAGAGATTCAACGCCAACCCAAGACTCCGAGGCTGAGCGCATTGCCGGAAGTAACGAAAAGAACCTATTTCGTACAAAAGCGGGTGACACACAGAATACCCTTAGCGAACCTGCGTTGGCGAATGACTCGCGAGCTTGGGTACTTCAAGATCTACCACCTTCCGCACTAAACCCAAAGCTGAGAGCCGAGTCGACTTTGTCCACGTCGAGCGCACTAAAGGTATCCCAACACACAGCACAGACCAATATGCAGGCCAGGTCATCAACTGCCCCACCACCAAACGGCATAGGAGTCAAACGCAAGCGGGCAGATGGCATGGACGATGACAGAGGCCAGACACCCCCGAGCAAGATTCATATCATTGATCTCTCAACTTAAATGGAATTCCGGCCGACACTTTCAATCTACAAGCGGTCATTTTGGGCTAAAATCAGTCTAATCCTGTGGGACTTGCTAGCGAAGCTATTCGAAGAAGCTATCTGACGCGATACAAAAGTCTTTCCTAGAGTCATCCTCTCATAATTGCCTGGATTGTTGATGATCGCGGGTACGGTTGGGTAGATATCTTCCATCCATTTCTTCGGTATAACTCCTGCAGGAGACCAGCCAGTTTTCTTCCCTAGTCTCTGGGTATTGACGGATGCGAGTCGATCAATTCCGGGCAATTCGTCCCAGTAGGTGGCAGGAGCGGCTACTCTGACAGGAAGGGCGCTTGCTTGGGCTTGAGGAGTGAGCGTCACGGTCATTGACAATACGCAGGCTGTCAGCTATGTGCATAAGAATCGGAAATGGAGAGCTGTTGCTACAGCCTGAAGCATGGCTGTGTAAATTCTGATAAGCATCTGGTAGTCACAGGAAGGAATGCCGAGCCGCTTCTACGGCGGGCCATAGGCCGTCTTTCCCAACTTTTGCACCTTCGAACAGTGCCGATATTTGTGACCACACAACTGTCTACAACGTCATATGATTGTGATACCTACTTCATTCGATTCGCGCTAACGAGATCTATAGCTTGATTTCATTAGATCTCCTCCGCCTACGAAACCTACGATGCCTCCTGCGCCGATAAACGTCGATCCATTCCGTCACGAAATTGAAAGGTCGAATTGCTACTGGTGAAACTCATACCCAACAATACCGAATTTCAAGTTGGGCTACGCCGGAAAGGAACGTCAATACACCGACCAACGTTTCGCAGACCGGAAGAGCCGCTCCATCTTATCGATTAAGTGCTTCTACCATGAGGTTACCAGGTAGACCAACCGGGACTAGAGGATCGCTCGGAGGCGAATGAGGAAGGGGTGTATCACCGGTAGATGGCAGCGTAATGCCACAAACGTTAAGCACCTTGACTGCCCGTGGGCCTGCCTGTTCCTTCAAGAGCGTCGGCAAGAGAGGCCCAAGCACCAAGACTTCCGTAGTGACATTTCAGATAGCGGTTATAGCTATACCCTTACCGATGGTCTCCTGAGTGTATTTTTCATATGTCCATCACCAATTACGTATTGAAGACGCATCCCTAAGAGCCATAGATTACGATCGCGTACTATCCTTACAGGTGATGGTAGCAGCGAACAACCCCTCCCAGAGCCGGACCGTCCTATCCTCCGAGCCTTGACGCGACCGAGCTTAACGTCCAATGAGAGGTGACCGAGCGGACCGAGCCCCGAATGACCCTGCGCGTAAGAGCGTCTGCACGTGTTCAGAAGATAAACGACTCTTGCTTAACACTTGTGGCTTCGACTCTGTATTGCTGATCTTTGCGTTCAACATTCCCTACCTCCCATTGGCGCCATTCAACTTCTTCTTCGTTCGAAGCAGAGTTTGGTGGCGCAGTGTCAGGCTTAATTGACGTGTACGAGTTGCTGAGATCTTTCAGCCGGGAACAGCGCCTAGGTCACTACATCCTTCCCAGTCGACCAGACTGTACGCTCCGTCCCGTTCAGCGCAGGCCCACTTTCTTCAATCAACCTCTCGTATTTCCTGTCTGATATCGCATCAACAAGGCACTCATGATTCCACATTCCACAATCTCCATGCGGACACTTGTATGTACATCGTCTTGTTCGGGTTGTAGTAGTTGTGACAAATGTAGTGCTGCCTGAGGGGCGACAATTCTAAGCCTTTGGCTCCTCCAAGCTTTTTGATATCGAGGAATTGTCTGAAGAACCACTGTCCCAGGTCTTCCTGCTCATCTTCCTGCTCATCCCAGTGCGTAACCTCTGCTGGCCCGGCCACCGACATCGCATTCACGATATCCATGGCGTTGCTCATGATGAACTTTCCCCTCGGCATTAAAAACGCATGGGCTTTCGGGTTTCACGGCATCAATGAGGCTGCCACCAATTCTTCACGGTGCAAAAGAGCAAAGCGTGCGACCATCAGCGGAACATCACGAGGCCAGGTAGCCACTAGTTTGTGGGTGCAAAGGCCAAGGCGGATAAACCCTGCACGCTGGGCTGAAAAAATGGGCCTCTCAGCAGACCGTCATCGTTACGTAAAAATCGAGTTTAGGAGTCGAGAATTGTGATCATGCAAGCATGCCTTGCCGCTCCTCGTATTTGGACGGTAGCTCCTTGGCCGCGTCGGAGAATGCCCAAAGCTGATGATCTCTGATCCTTGTAGCTTGGCGATGGCATTTTGATCAGCCCTAAAAGTTTGTGCATTTCAGCTACTATTCGTGCATATCCAGTTGGTCAACGATTGGCAACAAGGCAGGAGCTTCTTGTAACGAACCTCCGTCACGTCTACCATGGCATGCAGTGAAAGCTCATACCCCTGTTTAAAGTACTCTTCTGCAGGCCACGAGAGTCGAGATAGAAAAAGACCATCGCACATACGTTAAGTACCATTAGTGACTTTAGGGATTGAGCTGCTGGCATACAGGTTCGGATCAGAAACTGGAGAAGCCGAGCCTTACGGCTCAGTATGCAGGCAAGGATTTGGATCTGGAGGTCAAGTACGCCTTATGGGCCGACTGCTGTAGCAAAACTACTTGCGAGAGTCTAAACCCGGGCTTTGCTTACGAAGGTAAAACTAACGCATGACAGCCTCACATGTACATCCGAAAGACGTCCCATTTATCCACCTGGTATTACCTCGAGCTGAGAGAATACCATTACTCTTTGCCTGGCCTATTGTCATGAATGCCAAGACTACTGTCCAGCAGCGGAGTTGATGCACACGGCGCCACTGGTAGCGGGGGCGGTGCAGCTGCACTTCCCTTATTAGTAGAGCATTCCTAGATCTCTGGCCTAAGGGGCAGAGATTATCTGTACTATATCGAGACCCAGCATCTAGACGGCGATACTGTAGGCTCTTCATACTACTATTCGGGCCCGGCAGCCTCACCGGGTTCCAGATCTTGACACCTGTGGTACATCGTCACCTTTTTGCAGCATTGCTGAACTCTGTTCAAATGTCGACATCATTATCTACCTCGACTACCCCAGCGCCTATTCCCACGCACAGCCACATATACTTCCGTTATCAGTCTCACTCGATTCCGCTCGAGGAATGGATCAAAATGTTAACAGTCTGCCTCGCTCCTCTGGTTACCCACATTTGTTTTGGGTTCGCGGAGCCAGTTATCCTCGCAGATCGACGTCCGCGGGTCTCTGATCGCCTCGTACAATTTAACCCCATAACAATTGTATGGCGGTGGTACGCCATTGTGAATCGTCGTATACGTGCAAAAAGCTGGGACCGTGCAGACATGGCTGCTACCAACGCAATATTTTGGGATGGACACAGATGGGATGGGTCTGAGGAAATGATGCTGAAAAGCAGAGCCTGGGTCACCAAGTTACCAGAACATACCCGGGTCAACTGGATATCATCTTCGACGCTTGCCACAGCCGCAATGACTCTTCAAGGTGTTGATGCCTTGTTGCATCTTATACACAGCACCAAGGTAGACTGGAATGCGGCCACTGACGGGTTGCCTAACATCTTTTATCCGGTCGCAATTTTGTCCCTTAGCAGGCTTCCAGCATCAATTTGGCTCTCAAATGAATATGGCTATGAAAAGGCCTGCTGGAACGAACAGCATCTTCACGATCAGCCTAATGAAGGAAATGGGCCACAACAGAATCTCTTGTCGTCTACGATACCAAAATTGGCCCTAGATAAAGCGGTGCAAGAGCATAGGCAGTCCTTGGAATATTCTGGTGTCACAACTGTGTCCAGACTTGAGCCAAACACCGCTTTCTGTGCACGCCTGTGGGCGCTTTGTGGCATTCTTTGCTCGTTCGGCTGCTGCGGCGGCGCAGCTTACGTCTGCATTGTCGATGTCTCCCGGAGGCCGTTTGTCATCGTTGCTTCGTGCTCGTCGCTCATGACCGTATGCTATTACTTTGTACTGAACGTCTCTGCTTGCCTGATATTTATCTCTTATATTCTCAAAGGCCAGGCTGGGAGCACAGCCATCCCTTGCATGAATTCTGGCTGGTACAAGGCCTTGAACATTTTCATGATCCTGCTTGCGATCGCAATGTTTGTGACCTCTGCACTTGAGACAACAATTCCTCCGAATGGACAGGCGACGACTTATAGCCTACCTCCACCATGAGAAGCCTCTGAACCTTGGGCGGCAAGTGATGGGCACGAAGCAACATTGTGGTCGCTGCCTAGGTGTCAAGATGTCGATCCGAATTCAAGGGACCTTCGTTATGACGAGACCCCCTCTATGTGTGGCATTACGAAAAGGCAAGGAAGCGATTGTGAGGCTATTCTTGGAGCGAGATGATATCGACCCGAACATAGAGACAATGGCGAAACACCCACTGTGGTGGGGCAGCAAGAATGGGAGACCGTGTGGTCAGTGATCTCAACAGGCCGTACAACACGGAGCTGCAGAGCATTTGTCAGGCCTGCCAAGCCTTACCAAGCCTATCCTTCTAAGGGTATTGTCTGAGGCTGAGAGATCTAGAGGATCTTCAGCTTGAAGTCTATGTACGAGATGCCTGTGATTAGCTGCCATAGCGCATATCTACCCCATTCTACTCCATATTAACCGTTATAGCTGCTTGCTCGCTCGTACGATCCGCGTAGGCGTAACAGCAGGGTCGTTCAGATGGGTAGATACAAACTATGATTTCTGTTGCGCGCAGGAGACAGGTATGCATATACTGGGTTGTGGAAGCACTGCTTGTTCTCTATCTTTCTATCTGAGGGCCGAGCAAATACTTATAGACATAGGAAGTATGATCATCGGATCGTCCTACCTATTCCATCATTCAGCTGGTCATGCCTAGCTGAACCTCTCCAGTTGGTCTCCACCCAACTGGGCCTCCTCGGCTGGTTCCTGTCAAGTGGCATTCAATCAATCCGGAGCGCGACTTCGACACGGCGATGAACAATGCGAAGGGTGAATGTTCTTCGAGAAATGTCCTCGGACAAGACGACTAGGAGCAGAACTGTGGCTTAATTCCCCAGCAATAATCCTGCCAAGGTGTCACCAAGTACAGCATTCGCTCTTGTTGACACGTTGTCCATGGCCTGTCAACCCTAACGTTTCTGCTGCCGACGCATCTGTGGAAAAGCTTCTGTCCCTCAGTGGAGTGATCCATGTTCCTGAGATGGAAAATCCAGTATTCCTTGGCATAGGCGAGGAAATCGTATGCTTGCCTATTCAATTCGGATTCGAGATAAGAGGCATCAATCGGCTGCAGTATGAACGCAGCCGAAGTGGTATTGGCCAAAGGTTCTGATTCGCTGTTTCCCAAGGCAGCGTTGATATCCTTGAAGCTCGACAAGCCTCACCAAGGACTGATCTTGCATACCAATATCGATCAACCACCGTGGAAGGCCAGAATGCGCATACATTGCATAGTATTTCCTGCTCAAATGTTCGTAGAAGCCTCAGGAATATTGGCCGTGCTGACAGCGACATTCTTGAAGCATCGATTGACTTGCTGGAAAATCGTTTCTGGAGTGAGACCTGGCGGTACACATTCCATATCAGTGCTCCCAAGAGGCTGATCGGTGGCCGGTAGGGGGTAGACAGTTGCCAAATTGCCTGCGAGGGAGTAGAGATGGGTAGATTTGAATGTACAATACATTCGGTAGCATACATTTTGCCCTTAATCTAGAGCTTCTTAATCAAATCATTGTTCCACCACGCTCTCAAGTATTCCAAAGTCTCGATTATGTTGTCATGGTCAGTGACAGTGTCCTTCTCTTCCTGCAATAGAGTCACTTTTCAACGGCGTCTCTCTTCTTCACAATTCTTGTGTGGGGCTAGGTGTGCGTAGTCTCGT
>Ga0335072_10006807_pt1 | contig 16685 bp, 25 predicted proteins | sample Lox_Sample_21_FD_206725 | JGI IMG/M metagenome (GOLD analysis project Ga0335072, IMG submission 206725) | Soil microbial communities from Loxahatchee National Wildlife Refuge, Florida, United States - Lox_Sample_2.1 | ecosystem: Environmental > Terrestrial > Soil > Wetlands | place: USA...
TAGTGTTGTCGTGCATCCCGTCCTCCTCCGACTGGTCGCGCATGGGGGTGAGCGGTCGCTTCGGTGAGCTGCATCGTCCAGCGCGTAAGCTGAGTGCGCTGGCAGCACGGGCAGCAACCAACGTGTCGGCGGAGTCCGCAAGCCTTCGGCACCGATGCGCATTCGGATCCCTTCTCGATGATGGTGCGCCTTGAGTTCATCGGTCCGCTCCCCTCTGCTTGGTCTCTGTGGCCGATGACAGGCAGCTTGGTGAGCGCAGGCGGCCGCGTCCTCAGTACTCCCGCACTGAATCGTGACGATCCGCTACTGATAGGCGCTTAGCGTGCTCGTAGATCGGCAACGGACCGACCCGCGGATGGCGGCCGCTGGCTGCGGCGAACGTCTCGAGCTTCGCGAGCAGCGCCGACCGGCGCGCTTCCAACTGTGCGGCGGACAGGCCGAGCGCGCCCGCGATCTCGGACGCGGGGAAGCCAGGGAGCAGCATGCCGAAGCCGGCATACTCGACGGGGTCGAGGCGGTCACGAAGCATGGCTGCGACGCCCGGCGGCACCGGCCGCAAGATCCGCACCCCGCTGCCGAGTCGATCGAACACACCTCACTGCTCTCAGCCACAGCGGCCAACCGAAACCCGGGCTCGATCCGCCAGCGGACACACGCGCGAGCGCGGCCACGCGTCGTCTCCGGCAACCAGGACAGCGAGGGCCGGCCCTCGTCTTGGTTGGTGCGCCTAACCCCCTCCCCGAGTCATTAAGTAATCGCCGGCGAACGTTCAGTGCGCGGGTACTGATCGACGCCATGAACAGCACGCGTCCCTATTTCAAGGCTCTGAAATGCACGATCCGATGACGACGATCTCGGCCTCGGACTGCTGTTCTCCTGTGCCGGCCACGCGATCGACCCGCGGCGAATCGCGGGACGACCGCTCCGGCTCGGGTTGCTCGGCTGGGCCATGTGGCTTGGGCTGGCCTACACCGCCGCCGGCCTGCTGCGCTGGGTGGGGATCGCGCTGATGAGCTCGACCCAACTCCCGCTCGTGCTTGCCATCACCGCACTTGCGACGTCCGCCGGGCGTATGAGCCCGGCGATCGCGGACGATCTCGTCGGCGGCGCCGTGCTCTCGTTGCTCATCTTCCCGATACTGGCGCCGCGGATGAGGCGCCCCCGGCCCAACCCTGCCACGTCAACTTCGCTGTCGATGCGAGAGTTGAGTGCCGCATGACCGACGATCGTCACAGCAGGGTGTACGCGGTGGCGGGCGGCAACCATGTCATGATCGTGGTCGACGCCACCGAAACCGACGGGACATTCGACCTGATCGAAGTTCTCGCCCGACCGGGCGGAGGACCCCCACCACACCGCCACGCCTTCGCTGAGTGGTTCCACGTGCTCGAGGGCAGCCTCCAGATCTTGACCGTGTCCGCGGGGCGACTCGAGCCGGTCGCCTCGCTCGGGGTCGGCCAGACCTTCTTCGCGCCTCCGTGGGTCCCGCACACCACGCGCAACCTGGGCGAGGAGCCAGTTCGTTTCCTGGTCGCGGGGCGCCCGCGGATCATGACGAGCTACTTCGCGCACGCTGGAGTCCTCGTCCCGGATGTGCTGACCGAGCCGGACACCCCGCCGCCGGGCCCCCGCGTCCTTGGCGGCGATCGCGGCCCGACACCACATCGAGTTCGTTTCGATCGACGACGGTCGGAGCGGTACTCGCTGAGTCGCGACTGCGCTGGCTCTCCAATCGGATCACGGCGATCGTTAACGGCGCCCCGGGAACCGTTTCCTCGCAGGCCCGAGCGGTCCCACCGCTAAGGCGCCGATTGGCGTGTCTTTCTGGTGCCTCCGCCTAGGTCTCAGTAGCCCACGGGCGTGAACCAGTAGCCGGGTACCGAGGACATCTCCGGGGGCCGCGATCAAGCTCTGAACTCGACCGGCGCTCAGCGCCACTAGGGCTATGACCAGCAGGTTCGCACTGTCTGCGTACCGCCTCAAACGGAGCAGACGACTCATGAGAGGAGTGAAGGGATGACTACGAACTGTTTCCGTGGCAATAGTGATTCCGACCCCGATCGGATGTCGATCGTGAGTTGGTTTGGAGCCGAGTGGAGACTTCTGGCGGGTATTGCCATAACCCTATGTGCGCTGCTGCTCATCAGCGCCTCGTCAGCGCGGGCGGCATCTGCGGCACCTCCCTTCACGCAGGCACCGGGGTCACCGTTTACTACCGGGAACGCGCCCCAGTCCGTGGCGTTCAGCCCCAACGGAGACCTCCTTGCCGTCGCGAACTCGAGCGACGGCACCGTGTCTGAATTCTCGGTCGCGCCGGGCGGAGTTCTGACCCAGGTGGCCGGTTCGCCGTTCCCGGCCGGTGTCGATCCATATTCGCTGGCCTTCAGTCCGAATGGCCGGCTGCTCGCGGTCGCGGACAACCACGAAAACGGCACCATCTCGGTCTTCTCGGTCGCCGGAAATGGCTCGCTGACCCAAGCCGGCTCGCCGGCCGCGGCCGGCAGTTACCCATACTCGGTTGCCTTTAGCCCCGGCGGAGATGAGATAGCGACCGTGAGTCCGGTAAATAACAGCGTTTCGTTATTCTCGGTTGCCACCGGTGGCGCGCTGACCCAGATGCAGGGCTCACCGTTCTCGACCGGTGCGGGGACGGCGCCGGCGTCGGTCGCGTTTAGCCCGAGCGGGGAGTACCTCGCGACCGGCGATGTCTCAGACGGCGCCGTGTCCGTGTTTTCCGCGAGCGGCGAGAGCCTGAGTCAGATCGCCGGGTCGCCGTTCCCCGCCGGGTCGGATCCATTCTCGCTCGCGTTCAGCCCGAACGGCGATTTCGTTGCGACCGCCAACGACCTCGACGACACTGTGTCCGTCCTCTCGGTCGCGGCCGGCGGCATGCTGAGCCCGGTGTCCGGATCGCCGTTCGCGACGGGCGCTGATCCTGAGGCGGTTGCCTTTAGCCCAGGCGGTGGGCTGCTGGCGACCGCGAACAACGGGGATGACGATGCGTCGGTGTTCTCGGTCGCCGCCGACGGCACGCTCAGCCAGATTCCGGGCGCGCCGCTCGCAACCGGCACGACCGATCAGCCAAGCAGCGGGCCCGTCGCGTTGGCGTTCAGCCCGACCGGCGGGCTGTTCGCCACTGCCAACGCCGGCACCAACAGCGTGGCTGTCTTTTCCGTCGCCGCGCCGACCGCCGCGATTACGACCCCCACGGGCGGGACCTATTCGCAAGGCGAGACCGTCCCCACGAACTTCTCCTGCACGGAGGCGCAGTTCGGCCCCGGGATCGCATCGTGCACGGACTCAAACGGGGCGCAGGCAGACAGCGGAGATCTCGACACTGCGAGTCCGGGCGAGCACGCCTATAGGGTCACCGCCACTTCCAGGGACGGGCAGACGTCCACGGCCAGCATCAACTACACCGTGGACGGCACGTCGTCACCGCCGCCGCCCGCACCGACTAACCCGGCCGCGGCTCATCCGGCAGCGCCATCATCTGCTCCGCCCGGGATGCCGGCATCAGTGACACCGCTGCCAGCGAGCAACCGGTTCGCTGTCAGCCATCTGAGGACCTCCGCGGGCGGAAAGATCAGCTTCAAGCTGACGCTCCCGGGACCTGGCACCGTCGATGTGATCAACACGGCCCGCGACTCCGCCCGCGCCCGGATGGGGGCGCTGCGAGAGCGATCCTCGGCCTCGTTCGTGTTCGCTCGCAAACTCGTGCTCGTATCCCGGAGCGACACGATCGAGGTGACGCTGCTGCCAACCAGACAAGGGAAGCGGCTCATCAAGCTCGGTGAGCTCCCGATCCTGCTGCGGATGCACATCAGCTACACCCCGGCCGGAGGGACCCCGCGCAGTCAGGTCTACGCCGTGACGATAACGCGTCCCCACCCCCAGCGAGGGTGAGCGGCGCCATGGCATGGGGCTGGCGCCGTGCGTGCAAGGGCTCGTATCCAAGGTGACCCGTGTGAAGAGGGGGGCGTCGTAGTGGGCGTGCCGTCGACCGCGGATCGTAAGGACGCCCATGACCGTGATACCTCGGTCGGCGGCCCGCCACGCGCCCTGAGCGATCGGGTGGAGGCGTGGCTAACCGTCGAGGCGGACAAGACGCTCGGCTGTCTCATCGATACGTTCGGGGACAAGAGCTTTGCGCTCCTTGTCTTGGTGTTGTTAGCCCTTCCGGCTTTGCCGCTGCCGACCGGGGGGCTGACGCAAGTGTTTGAGGTCATCGCCACGCTTCTCGCGCTTGAGACGATCGCCGGCCGACGCGCGATCTGGCTGCCGAAGCGGTGGCGCGCGATCGCGCTGGCCGGCGATTGTCAGCAGCGCTTCGTCGCCGGCCTTCTGAAGCTGATCCGTCGGTTCGAGCGGTTATCCCGCCCCCGGCTGGGCTTAGTCTTGATCGCGTCGCGTTCGTTCATCGGTCTCAATGGCGTTCAGACTTCCCGCGGGGTGTGAGGAGAACCATCGGGATGGCACGGCTGGTCTGCCCGGCGGCTTCGATGAGCTGCGGGTATCTACTGGTTGCCTTCGCCCAGACGCGCTCGCGCTCGGTGCCGGTCGTCTCCTCGGCGACGACGTCGATCGTTTCGCTGCCAACCTCGATTCTTGTATTCGGGTGCGCCTTGAGGTTGTGGTACCAGGCGGGGTTGTTTGGCGCTCCTCCGTTGGCGGCCCAGATCAGGTAGCGCTCATCGTCGGTCAGGAAAGCGACCGGGTTGACGCGGCTCATGCCGGATTTCGCGCCCGTGTGATGAAGCAGTAGGAGCGGCGTTTCCTCCCAGATACCGCCCACGTGCCCTTGGTTGGCGCGGAACTCCGCGATGATCTCGGCGTTGTACTGGGCGGGTGTGTCGGACATTGGACTCCTCTCGTCCCCAGACCCTCTCCTCACGGCGAGGATGAGTTTCGTTTTGGTCGGAGAGCTTTCACGGCAGGTGCGGTTACTCGGTGTCGTACTCGTCGTGGCGGCGCCACCAGTCTGCTGGGGTCTGCTCGTTGCGGCCGAGCGGCGCGATGTCCAGGTAGCGGTACGTGCCCATCAGCTGCTCGACGCCACGCGCGTAGGCCGAGTAGGTGTGGTAGACGATCCCGTCGGCGAACGCGAAGGCGCTAATCCCTGTCGCCTGCTGTCCGGGATCGTCGGTGTGGCGGAAGTTGTATTCGGCGCCGTTTCGCTGCTGCTCGTTGGTGAACGCGGCGCCGAAGTCGTATTTGAAGTCGCTGCCGAGTGACGAGACCCAGGGGAATCGCCAGTCCATTCGGTGCTTGTACCGGTTCAGCTCATCGAGCGGCGCGATCGATTCGGCCACCAGCGTCACGTCGTGTCCGTTCAGATGCGGGACGACGGCGTCGAAATGGTCGGCGACGAACGAGCACCCTCTGCAGCCCGGGTTGTGCTCGTCGACGTCGTCCCCGTAGCCGAACATGAAGTGGTAAACGAGCAGCTGCGAGCGCCCGTCGAACAGCTCGGCCAAGGTCTTCGGGCCGTCGCCTGCATCGAACAGGTACTCCTTCTCGACCCGCACCCAGGGCAGGTCTCGGCGCCTGTGTGCCAGCTCGTCGCCCCGGCGCATGTGTTCCTTCTCGGCGTCGAGCAGCTCACGCCGGGCGGCCAGCCACTGGTCTCTTGTTGCGATCTCGTGATTGGTCATCGCTCTCCTCTCAGCTCATTGCTTTCATCGCGTGCATCGCTGTGTGCGATCCGGGAACCACAAGCCCGGGGACCTCGTGAGGCGAGATCACGATTCCGACCGTCAGCGCGATCAGCACAACCGCGGTAGCCACACTCGCGGCGCGAGGCCAGGGGCCGAGCTTCTCGAACACAACGAGTGCCGCGATGAGCGCCATCCAGGTGAGGCTCATCACGCCGAGCGCGAACAGCGCCGCCATCAGCGCCCATGAGCTACCGATGCACCAGCCGCCACTGCGCGCCCCCATCAGCAGCGTGGCCGACCAGCTCTCCTGCGAGGCGCCTGCTGGGTTGGCGCGCTGGCCCCTGCACTTAGCCATGCACGCGTGCTTGAGCGGAACGAACTCGTACGCGGCCGCTGCCGCTAGCACGCTGCCCGACAGCCAGCGCCCGCCGCGGTTCCAGGCGAGCTCGCTCGCGAGCAGGCTCTTCCCCAGCTCGAATACACCGTACGCGAGGACGCCAGCGGCGGTCCAGACGAGCAGGTAGCTGCACGCGAACAGCAGCGACCGGATCGACATCCGCCCGGGCGAGGGCGTCACGTATAGCGCGAGTGTCGGAGCGAGCGAGGGCAGCATCATCGCGGCCATCATCACCGCCCACGAGCCGGTGAACCAGCCGAGTGTGCCCAGGTCGGTGCCTGGACTCGCACCCATCCCCGACATTCGCCTGGCCGTCCACCACCAGGCCAGCGCGGCGGCCGCGAGCAGGCCGGCGACTACTTCGGGGCGCCGGCGGGTTAGCTGCAGCGGCGTCATGTGCGAGCGCGATGATTGGGGCTCTGCGGGTAGCGGTCGTGATGGCGAACCCAGAACGGGTCCGGCGGCTCCCCGGTCGAGCGGCCGTTCGGCACTCGGTCGAAGATGCCGTAGTAGGTCATCACTACTTCTAGTCCCCGGGCGGTTGTCAAATACGTCAGGTAGACGTCCTCGCCCTCGCATGCGAACACCGTCAGCCCGGGGCCCTCGGTGAGGTAGCCGACGACGTCGTTACCGGTCGCGGTCGCGAAATTCGAGACGAGCGGCGGGACCTGGTCCGCCCATTGGCTGACCTGCTCCCTGGTCGAGGAGCGGTCGAGGTCCCAGTTGAAGTCCGTCTGGAAGCTCGAGGCCCAATTGAAGCTCCAGCGCATCCGTTCGCGGAACGCCACTAGCTTGTCGATCGGCGCTCGCGAGATGCAGATCATCGTCACGTCGCGGGCCGCGAGGTGCGCCACCACGCCATCGAAGCTATCGGCGATCGAGGAGCACACGGGGCACCCGGCCTCCCACTCGGGCCCGAACATGAAGTGGTAGACGACCAGCTGTGAGCGGCCGTCGAACAGCTCAAGCAGCGTCTTCGGCCCGTCGGCGGTCTGGAACGTGTACTGCTTCTCGATCCGGACCCACGGAAGCTCCCGGCGCTGGCGTGCTAGCTCGTCGCTCATGTGGGTGAGCTCCTTCTCGCGGCCCAACAACTCCGCGCGCGCCGCGTCGAACTCCTTTCGGGTGGCGGTCCTGTGGTCTGGCATCGGCTGGCTCCTCGTTCGGCTCGCGGTCGACCGATATAGTTAGCAGAATGGCTAAAGATGTGTTCAGCGCTCTCGCTCATCCACTCCGCCGGGAGATCGTCGAACGCCTCAGCCACGGTCCGGCGAACGTCGGTGAGGTGACGCGCGACTTCGGAGTCTCAAAGCCCACGATCTCGCGGCACCTGCGGATGCTTGAGCAGGCAGGCGTCGTCAGCCGCGTGATCGACGGCAGGACCCACCGCCTCGCCCTGCGTTCGCAGGCGCTCGCCGAGGCCTCCGATTGGATCGAAAGTCAGCGGGAGCGCTGGGAGCGTCTGTTCGATGTCGTTGGCGAGTACCTCGAGGAGCGCAAGGAGCGACGCTGACCGAGGAATCCGGCCGGGTCGCGCGGATCGAGCGGACCTTCAACGCCCCGATCGGGGATGTCTTCGACGCTTGGACGAGTCCCGAGGTGATGCGACGCTGGTTCCACTGCCTGCCTGATTGGGAGACGCCGGTGGTCGAGGTCGAGCTCCGGGTCGGCGGGAAGATCCGCGTGGTGGCGCCGCGACGAGCAGGCGAAAGGCTGGCACGGGTGCCTGGACGAACTCGCCCGGGTGCTGGCGAGCTGATTCGATACAGCACCACCAGCGATCCCTCGCCCGCACGCCCGCCTTGGCACAGTGGATACAGAAGGCCGGCCCGCGCCGATCGGCCGGCCGCGGCGGGTCTGGGCGAGACCCGCTTCGATGCTCGCGCGGTACTTGCCAGGTGATCGTCAAGCAGCCCTGCGAAGCGCGCAAGGCAGGGAAGTCGGCGTCGCGCTCGAGATGCTCGCGGCATGCAAAGAGCAGGTCCCGTGACCGATCACTCCCTTCCCCGATTGAGATTCACCGGGCGCTGCTGCTTGAACGTCCGCCGGCTTGACGGCTCAGTTGTTGAGGACCTGTTTTGCGACTGCGAATGCGGACATCGCTCGTGGCCAGCCGGCGTAGAACGCGAGGTGGGTGATGGTCTTCTTGAGCTCGGTGTCGGTCAGGCCGTTCGCGTGTGCTCGGGCGAGGTGGCCGGGCAGTTGGTCGGTACTGCCGGTGGCGATCAGTGCGGCGAGGGTGATCAGGCTGCGGTCGCGTGGTGAGAGCTCGGTGCGTCGCCAGATGTCGCCGAAGAGCACGTCTTCGGTGAGGGAGACCATCTAGGGGGCGAAGTCGCTCTGTTCTAGTGCAGGCATTGGTCGCGCTGGTGGTTACGGTTGTGCGGTGGGTCGGATCAGGATCTCGTTGAGGGTCACGCGATGCGGTCGGGTGATCGCGAAGGCGATGATCTCGGCGATGTCCTGAGCGGTGATCGCGACCTGCTCGTAGAACCCTTCGGCCGCTTGCTTGGCGCCGGCGTGGGTGATGTGGTCGGTCAGCTCGGTCGCGACAGCGCCGGGTTCGATCACGGTCACGCGGACGCCGGGCTGCAGCTCTTGGCGCAGCGCCTCTGACCAGCCGTTGACTGCCCATTTCGTCGCGGCGTAGACCGCGTTGCCGGGGCGGGCGGTCCGGCCTGCGACGGAGGAGATGTTGACCAGGTCGCCCTCGCCATCACGGAGTTGGTCGAGGAACACCTCGGTGGCGGTGATCGCGCCGAGTAGGTTGACCTCGATCATCTGCCGGCTCTCGGCGTGCTGTTCGCCGCTGAACGGTGCGAGCAGCATCACGCCGGCGTTGTTGACGAGGATGTCCGCGCCACCCAGTTCGTCCTTGACGCGCTCGGCGGCTGCTGCGAGGGCGTCGCGGTCGGTCACGTCGGCGGTGATCGCGATCGCGCCGTTGCCCAGCTCGCTGGCGAGCGCTTGGATCCGGTCTGCGCGGCGGGCGAGGAGCGCGAGCCGGTGTCCGGTGGTGGCGAGCGCGCGGGCGGTCGCCTCGCCGATGCCGGAGGACGCTCCGGTGATGACGGCCACGCGGCCAGTACGGGCTTCGGTGCTCATGGGGTTTGGTCTCCTGTCGACGCTGTTGGCTTGAGTCCGCGAGTCTTTGCGGCAGTAGCCAAGCACGTGCGCGCGTGCGGTGGGAGTTGCTGTTGTGCCAGGGGCTGAGCGACCCTCCCACCGGGTCGGGCAGCGGGTCTACCCTCCCGGGGCATGGACGCCAAGGGCGAGATTCGCGAGTTCCTCACCTCGCGGCGCGCCAGCATCACTCCGGAGCAGGCCGGGCTGACTGTCTATGGGGATAACCGGCGGGTGCCGGGGCTGCGCCGCGAGGAGGTCGCGATGCTGGCCGGGGTCAGCGCCGACTACTACACGCAGGTCGAGCGCGGCAACGTCAGCGGAGTCTCAGACAGCGTCCTGGAGGCGCTCGTGAGAGCCCTGCGCCTCGACGATGTCGAGCGGTCGCATCTGTTCAACCTCATCCGGGCGCGGCGAACCGCGACCCAGACCCGCCGGCGTCCGCGGCAGCGGCGTGTGCGCGCGAGCGTGCAGCAGGTCCTCGACGCGTTGACCAACGCGCCGGCATACGTACGCAACGAGTACGGCGAGCTCGTTGCGACAAACACGCTCGGGCGCGCGCTCTACTCCGAGCTGTTCGACGGCCACGACGGGCCGCCGAACGTCGCGCGGTTCGTGTTCCTCGACCCGCGCGCCACGACGTTCTTCGTCGACTGGGACGAGGTCGCCAACCAGATCGTCGCCGCGACCCACGCCCAGGCGGGCCGCGCCCCGTACGACCGCCGCCTCACCGACCTGATCGGCGAACTCTCAACCCGCAGCGAAGTCTTCCGCGTGCGCTGGGCAGCCCACAACGTCCGCCACCACGACACCGGCGTCAAACGCTTCCACCACCCCGTCGTCGGAGCACTCGAGCTCAACTACGACGCGCTGCCGCTCCCCGCCGATCCGGGCCTGACACTCGTCACCTACACCGCGCCGGCGTGCTCACGATCCGCCGAGACGCTCGCGCTGCTCGGTAGCTGGGCCACAACGACCGAGCCGGGAGCAGCGAGCGACCGTCCGCAGCGCCGAGACTGACCCGCCCGACAGCAGGGGTTGAGCCCAAATCGCATGGCGCGAAGACCATCTCGGGACGTTGGGGGGTCTGCCAGCCCCCGGGGACAACAGCAACTCCCACCCTTGGCCGGCGAGGGCTTTGCTGCTGAACGATGAGGAATGTGCTCCGGTTGCCGTCTGTGCCGGTGGTCGTAGCCGCGTTTTTGCTGCTCGGGCGGCTGTCCGACGCTCGGGCGCTGTCCCGTCGCCGCTGCGCGCATCGGGCGCCGAGCGCACCTCCACACCTCGACGCATCGACTATGAAAGTAGCTAGCTCATGGAACGCGTGACCTTCTCCAACCGCGGCAAGGAGGTCGTGGGGAAACCTGTTCACCCCCGCCGACGCCAACGCCGGTACCACGGGACCGGCGATCGTCGTGACGCACCCGTTCGGTGCTGTCAAAGAGCAGGTGTCGACCCTGTACGCCGAGCTGCTCACCGAGCGGGGCTTCGCCACCCTGGTGTTCGACGCGGCCTACCCGGGCGAGGCGGCGAGCCGCACTTCACCGAGAGTCCCGCGTCCCGAGTCGAGGACATCCGCTCCGCCGTCGACTTCCTGACCACCCGGCCAGAGGTCGACCCCGAGCGGATCGGCGCCCTCGACATCTGCGCCGGCGGTGGCTACACCCTGAACGCGGCGCAGACCGAGCATCGGATCAAGGCCGTCGCCGGTGTCTCGACGTTCGACATCGGCTCTGCCCGCCGGTCGGGGATCGGCGGGACCGTCTCGCCCGAGCGACGCCGCCAGATCCTTCGGGAGGTCGGCCAACAGCGCACGCTCGAGGCCGAAGGGGAGCCGATTCGCTACTACTCGCTGGTCCGCGACGATCCGACCTTCGACGTCACCCATCCCGAGACCCTGCCCGCCCTCTACCGCGACGGCTACCTGTACTACACCCAGATCATGCCCAACGGGCGCGCGATGACAGAGTTCGTCTTCACGACATACGCCGAGTGGATGGCGTTCTTCCCGTTCGCCGACATGCAAGCCATCTCGCCGCGACCCCTGATGCTGATCGCCGGCTCCGCAGCGGACACACTCTACTTCAGCCAGGATGCCTACGAGCGGGCGGCAGCGCCAAAAGAGCTGATGATCATCGACGGCGCCTCGCACATCGATCTGTACCACAAGGCCGAGTACGTGCCGACCGTCGCCACCAAACTGGCCGACTTCTACCACCAGCACCTGTAACGGAGGCGCCACCGGAGCTCGCCGGGGGGCCTGAACTCACGGACCGTCGCGACCGCGAACATACGACGCCGCCACGCCGCCACGCCGCCACGTCGCCCTTAGACCCCCGGGCCGCGCGAACCGGGTGCCTCGGCCGGGGCACGAAGCCGTTGTCGCCGGCTCCATGCACGGTTGGGGCGAAGCGGAGGGCCATTGACCGCACGCCGCGTTCGGCGAAGGCCAACGCCGTGCGCTCGTTCAGAAACCGGCCGCCCGCCCCCGGGGACGGTTCGGGCATCACGCGCTCGGTCGCGAGCTGGCCCGGCTCTACCGGGATGCCCGACGCGATCGCGAACGGCCGGCCGCTACCGGCAAGCGCCCCGCCGAGCGTCTCGATCGCCGCCTGGTTGGAGGCGATGGCGATGTCGAAGTCGCCGGCGAACCCGACGTCGTGGCGGAAGGCGAGGTGCACTACCCCGTCCGCTCGCTCGGCGCCAGCCCGCAGGACGTCGAGGTCCTGGACGTCCCCGCGCGGGACCTCGGCGCCGGACGCGGCGACCTTCTCAGCGGCGGCGTCCGAGCGTGCGAGGCCGAGGACCTCGTGACCCTCGGAAAGCAATTCCGTGACGACGGCTGACCCGATCCAACCGGACGCGCCGGTAACGAATACGCGCATGATCACGAACCTCCTGGGAGCGGGCACGTCTGTCGAGCGGGCCGACGACGCGATGTAACTGGTCAAGCCGATGCTCCATGACCCTGGCATGAGCCCTCATCGTGCGAACGGGATGATCGGCCCGAGGCATCCCAACCGCCTCAGGCGACCTCGCCGGCTGCCGCTCCAACCTGCCGACGCCGCGGGCGCCGATCCGGGCCGAGCGTCTGACCGGAGCTGTTGTCCGCTGGCCACTCCCTCGTCGGGTTGGTCCGCTCAGATGGCTCGGCTGCCGTTGTGGAGTCGCTGTCTGCCGAGGTGCGTCGCGGCGATCTAGATGATGTTGATGGCCTTCGTGAGGCTGCTCGCAACGCTGACCATGCAGGCGGTGATCCCAGTCATGCGCGATCAGGGCGCCGGCACGATCGTCAACGTCAGCTCGGGGACCACTTTCTCGGTGATTCCGGAATCGGGCGCCTGCGCCGCGTCCAAGGCAGGTCTGAACCTGCTCTCATCCACCGCACGAGCGGAACTGCAGAGCGTCGGCATCACCGTCTCGACGACCATGTATCTGTTCGTCACCGGCACCGAGTTCGTCGACGCATACCGGGCCGGCAAGGAGGCGGCGGCCGAGATTGGTCGCCAACAGCGGCATGCAGCTTCAGCCCCCCGAACTCGTCGCAGAAACCATCCTCGACCTGATCAAGTCCGGTGCCGAGCACCCCGACCTTGTACTGCCACAGTTCGGCGGCACCTACAACCCCTGACGATCTGTCGCAAAGCTATAGGTCTACGGGCGTCTCGGCCCCGCCGGACGAGGAACATCCGCGCGATGTGCCCCGCCCCTTTGCCGCAGAAGAATGCCCATCAGCCTCCACCGGGCGGAGAGGGGCACCTCACTTGGTTCGAAGGAGCGCTACCCGGTCGTGGCAGTCGCACACGTCGGCTTGCGCGATCTCGATCTCGCGGCGGGAGCTCATGAGTCGAACTCCAACACCGCATACGCGTTGCAGCCGAGGATCTCGCGCACGCCGCCAGGTCTTCCGCTGTCCGGCTGCCGCCAGACGATGAATGGTTGGTGTGGCCCCATGTCGAAGATCGCCATCACGGTCCCGCCGCGCAGCGGGTCGGAGATACCGACCTCGGTGATGCAATCCATGCTTCCGCGGCGTGTCCACAACCTCAGGATGCGACGGGCGCTAGGTCGTCGGCCCATCTCGAGTTCGATCACGCCGCCCATGTCATGGTACGCGCCCTCGACGAGAGTCGGGTCGTGGCCGACACCGGGGATGAAGAACGTGGGCACGTCGGATTAGAGCCCGCGGCTGCGGGCATCCTCCGCGAGGGCTGCGCCCATCGCCCCGGGCTGGATCTGGCCTTGGAGCTCGGTGATTAGCTTGGCATGCCGCTCGGATTCGCGGTGCACGGAGTCCTGTAGCCCCTCGACGAGGCCCTCTAGGTGCGCGATGCGCGCTTCGAGCGCGTCCATCCTTTCGTCCCGTGCGCCGCGACCATCCTGTGGGTCGACGGTCGAGCGTCGGGCCGATGCGTCTGCACCCGCCGCCGAGCGCCGGACCTGGCGGATTCGTGCGATCAGTCCCTCACGCTCACCCATCAGGGTCGTCTTCCCGGTCGCTTGGGCGGCGTGGTCCGCGGCGGGTAACGCCGGCGCTCCTCCTCGGTCATCTGGCGGATCACAAGCATGCCGTTCTGGATCTGCTCGTGAATCAGGTCGAGCTTGACCTGGCGCTTTTCTTCGGCTTTCTCGCGCGTTGTCTTCACCGCACCGTCTCACTTCCGGGAGACGACCGAGCGAAGTAACGAGGATCGGTGCTGACGCGCGGCCGACCGCGGGAATGATCCCGACACGCCAAGCGGCGCGCGCATTGGTGGCTCGACACGTGCCTCCTTCCTGGGCCGGCGCGATCAGGCTGATCGGATCGAGATTCGCTGCGTCGGCCGAGAAGAACCTCACGGGCGACAACGTCACCCGCCCCTCACACGCTAGCACCCGCAGCAACCCGTCCAACGACTGCACGCTCTTGTGAGTGCGAGCGCTCGGCATTGTGCAAGCCGGGCGGGCGGTAGTAGGCTTAGGACTTACCCTGACCCGGCAGGCAGAGCTTCGGCGGTGGGTTCGATCCGGGCCTGTGCGCAGCCGCGCTGAGTCGCGAAACCCAACGCTATCGATCGACATCCGCGGGGCCATCAGCCCGTACCTGCCATACCGGCGACAGTCACATCGCCGGCTTCACGCTGTATCTCGACACCATGACCTCGATAACCGAGATCACCTTTCTGACCGGCGAGCGCTGTCGCGTGGAAGGCGAAGCCAAGGATGTCGAGCGACTCATCCTCGACGCGGCGCGGGGGTCGATCATGCAGCTCGCGTGGCTGACCGACGCCCAATCCGGAGAACCTCTCGCGATCAATCCCGAATGCGTTGTGATGCTACGAGCTCTCACGCCTAGCCGCTCGGGCGGATAACACGACTCAGAGCGGCAACGCCGACAGGCAGCCAGCTGGGCTGTTGCTGGCCGCCGGTGGAGGGATCGCTCGGTGGACTTGGCTGACCCGGGCACGTCCCTCCTTTGGCCAGCCGGCGTAGAACGCCAGGTGGGTGATCGCCTCGATGAGCTCTTGTCGGTCACGCGGTTTTCCTTGGCGTAGTCGAGGTGGAAGGTGAGCTGTTCGGCGTGCCGTTGGTCAGGAGGCTGCGGTCTCGGGATGAGAGTTCAGGCCGTGTCCAGACCTCGCCGAACAGGACGTCGTCGGTGAAGTGCACCAGGCCCGGCGCGAAGTCGCCGAACATCTTCTGGGCGCCTGACGGCTCGTTCTGTCTGGCCTGGGTTCCTCCTGTTCGGGTGTCGGTTGTGGCTAGGCGGTCGTGGTGCCGTTGTATTGCTCGTCGGTGACCGGTTCGCCGAAGGTGCCGGCGCTGCCGTCCTCGTCGAGTTGTTGGATCGCGATGTGGACCATGAGACGGTTGGGCGCGGCGCCGTGCCAGTGGTTCTCGCCGGGCTCGAAGAACACGCGGTCGCCGGGGCGGATCTCCTCGATCGGTCCTCCTTCACGCTGGCAGCGCCCGACGCCCTCGGTGACGTAGATGGTCTGCCCGTGGGGGTGCGTGTGCCAGTGAGTGCGCGCGCCCGGGGTGAAGTGCACAAGTCCGCCGCCGACGCGCGAGGTTTCGGTGCCGCCGACGATGGGGTCGACGTACACGTTGCCGGTGAACCAATCGGGCTGTCCGTTGCCGGTGTCGATGCTGCTACGGGTGATCTCCATGGCTTTCTCCTGGGTCGTGTGCTACTCGGTGGCGCAGCTTTCGGTGGCGGCGTCCGGGCCGGCGGGAGCCGATGTCGTGCGCTGGCGTTCGCGCGTCCTCCGCACGCGGCACCAGCTCCATGGTGGTGTCCCGGGCCGGGGAGCTGACCATCCGCTCGACGTACGTCGGGTAGCGCCCGTACTTGGCGCGATAAGCGGCGTCGATCGCGTCTCCCTCCCGCTCTTCCGCCACGATCAGCTCGACGTTCTTCTCGACCCCACCAGCGCGGATCCGCTCGGACTCGTCCGGGGTCCAGCCGATGCCGCTCACGGGGTAACCATGACCTTGATCGATTCGCGCGCGGCCATCGCGCGGTAGCCGTCGGGAACACCGTCGAGGTCGACAGTGCGGTCGAACACCCTGCCTGGCTCGATCCGACCCTCGAGGATGTCGGGGAGCAGCTCGTCGATGTAGGCGCGGACCGGGGCGGGACCGCCGCCGATCGTGATGTTCTTGTAGAACGCGGGCTGGGAGGCCGGCATCACCTCCTCCTGGGGAACGCCAACGCGGCCGATCGCGCCGCCCGGCCGGGCGATGCTGATCGCCGTCCGGGTCGACGGCACGGTGCCGACGCACTCGAGCACCGAGTGGGGGCCGAACCCGCCGGTCAGCTCGAGCGCCCGCTCGAGCGCCTCTTCCCCGCGCTCGGAGACGACGTCGGTGGCGCCGAACTCGCGGGCGAGCGCGATCCGGTCGGGGTGGCGGCCCAGGATGATGATCTGCTCGGCGCCGAGTCGCTTGGCCGCGATCACGCCGCACAGCCCGACCGCGCCGTCGCCCACCACCGCCACGCTCTTACCGGAGGTGATGTTGGCGGCCACGGCGGCGTGGTGGCCGGTGCCAAGCACGTCAGCCAGAGTCAGCAGGGACGGCATCAGCGCGTCGTCCTCGCCGACCGGCAGCTTGTACAGGGTTCCGTCGGCGTGGGGGATGCGCAGCGCCTCGGCCTGGGCGCCGTTCATGCCGTTGGTGCCGAAGAACGCGACGTGTACGCACTCGGTGTTCAGTCCTTCGCGGCAGAACTGGCAGGTACCGTCCGAGATGGCGAATGGCATCACCACGAGGTCGCCGCGCTTGAGCGTGCGCACCTCCGGGCCGATGTCCTCGACCGTCCCGACCGCCTCGTGGCCCATCGACTGGCCGGTCTCGCTCGGCTGCATCGACGCGTATGGCCACAGGTCGCTGCCGCAGATGCAGGCGCGGGTCACGCGCAGGATCGCGTCGGTAGGCTCGATCACAGTTGGATCTGAGACGTCCTCGATACGGACGTCGCCGGCGGCGTGCATCACGGTGGCTCGCATGTTCTGCTCCTTGCTCAG
>Ga0335072_10006808_pt1 | contig 16684 bp, 17 predicted proteins | sample Lox_Sample_21_FD_206725 | JGI IMG/M metagenome (GOLD analysis project Ga0335072, IMG submission 206725) | Soil microbial communities from Loxahatchee National Wildlife Refuge, Florida, United States - Lox_Sample_2.1 | ecosystem: Environmental > Terrestrial > Soil > Wetlands | place: USA...
AGATCCACGACACGGTCCTCATCGCCGCTGCGTTCTCCATGTACAACCGCTACGTTGATGGACTCGCCACCGTGCAGCCCTCCGACCCCGGCATGTACGAACAGATGGGAAAGCACCTGGCCGAAAAGGGCTACACCACATCTTCGGTACGACAGCCGGTGGAGGCTTAGCGTCGAAATCAGTCTTCGTTCTTGTACGCGTTCCGTGCCTTCACCTTGAACCAGATCGGCGTGCCTTTGAATCCGAAGGCGTCGCGGATCTGGTTCTCAAGAAAGCGCTCGAAGGCAAAGTGCAGCCGCACATCGCGGTCAGTGAAGAGCACAAACGTTGGCGGGGCCACCGCGGCCTGCGTCATATAGAAAATCCGCACGCGCTTCGACATCGGCACCGGAGCGCGCTGAAAATCAATCTTGTCGAGGAAGCGATTCATCTGGCCCGTGGTCACGCGCTTCCTCCGTTCGGCGGCGATTGCCATCACTTCCTTGAGTACCCGCCCGATGCCCTTGCCCTCTTTTGCCGAAAGGAAAAGCACCGGTGCGTAGTCGAGATACTTCAAAGCCCGCCGCAACTGCTTTTCAAAAATATCGCGATCGGCAGGTGGCTTGCCATCGGTGCGGCCGGTGGTTACCGCATCCCACTTATTTACGACGAGGATGATGCTGCGGCCGCTCTCATGCGCGTAGCCGCCGATGGTCGCGTCGCTTGCCGTCACGCCTTCGGTCGCGTCGATCAGCAGCAGTGCAACATCGGCCGCCTCCAGATGCCTTCGCGCCATCACCACGGAGAGCTTTTCGGCCATCAGGTTCGTCTTGCCCTTGCGGCGGATTCCGGCGGTATCCACGAAACGCAGGGTGTTGCCTTCGTATTCCACCGTCTCGTCCACTGCATCGCGCGTGGTCCCGGCAATCGGCGAAACGATTGCGCGGGAAGTCCCCGTCAGTGCGTTCAGCAGCGTGGACTTGCCCACATTCGGTCGCCCGATGATCGCGACTGCAGTCTCGTGCTGCTCGAATTCGCCATGGGTCCGATGCGGAACCTGCGCGGTCGGCGAATCCGCTTCATGTTCTGACGCATCGATTCCGCCCTGGTCAGAGTCTTCCACCGCTTCAGCCTGTTCCGGAATCACGGCCGTCACCGCATCGAGCAACTCGCCAATGCCCAGGCCGTGTTCGGCGCTGATGGAGAAGACCTCGCGAATTCCCAGGCGGCGAAAGTTCTCCGCGACCAGCGCCATCGCATCGCCTTCGACCTTATTGACTGCCAGAAAGACCGGCCTCTTTCCCCGCGTTAGCAGACGGGCCAGGTCATAGTCAGGCCGCGCAAGTTCCGTCCGCGCATCCACCACCATCACGATGGCCTGGGCCTCGTCGAGCGCCACCTTGGCCTGGTTGTAAATCTCCGTGGGAATTAGCTCCGGATCATCTGGGATGATGCCGCCGGTGTCGACCAGCCGGAATCGCCGTCCAGCCCACTCGAATTCGCCATAGATCCGGTCGCGAGTGATCCCCGGCTCGTCGCCGACAATCGAACGACGGCTCCTGGTCAGCCGATTAAAAAGTGTCGACTTACCCACATTCGGACGGCCGACGATGGCGACCAGGGGCAGCGTCGCCGCACCGGGCCGGCTGGGAATCACCGATCTGCGATACGTGGGCAAAACATTCTCCGCGTTGGACAAACAATACATTCAGTCTATCTTGGCGCGGTTGTGATCCCGATTCGGCACTGTCTGCGGTAGAACCCGCGCTTCGCATTTCCTTCGCCGCAACGATTCGCCCTATGATGGGGTGAGTACCCGGCGCGATGGCCTCCTCCCAAATCACAACCCGCACGCTGCCCACGCTCCACGAGTTCTTTGCCCCGGGTGGCATTCTGGCGCAGTCGCCGCTGCCCTACGAGTACCGGCCCGGGCAACTGGAAATGGCGAAAGCAGTCGAACGCGCCCTCAGCGAGCATCGCCATCTGATCGTCGAAGCCGGCACCGGCACCGGAAAGACGCTGGCCTACCTGCTGCCCGCCTTGCGCACCGGCCAGCGCGTCATTATCTCCACGGGGACCAAGGCTCTCCAGGATCAGCTTTACTTCCGCGATGTGCCATTTCTCGAGTCTCTGCTCGGCGAACTGCGCGTCTGCTATATGAAGGGCCGCGCCAACTACCTCTGCCGTCACAAACTCGTCGCCTTGCGCGATCAGCCCATCTTGTCGGGTCTGGAAGAAATCGACCAGTACCGCCAAATTGCCGAGTGGGAAAAGACTACGGAAACCGGCGACCGGTCAGAATTATCAGAACTGCCCGAAACCAGCGCCTTATGGCACAAGCTCGACGCGCGCAGTGAAGCCTGCCTCGGTTCGACGTGCCCCGATTACCGCCGTTGCTTCATCACCGAGATGCGACGCCGCGCGCTGGAGTCGGACATCATCATCGTCAATCACCACCTGTTCTTTGCCGATCTCGCCGTGAAGCAGGAGGCCTCCGGAGCGCCCGATGCCGGAATTTTGCCCGAAGCCTCGGCGGTGGTCTTCGACGAGGCGCACGAACTCGAAGAAGTCGCATCCAGCTACTTCGGCCTTTCGGTCTCCAACGTTCGCTTCGAAGAGCTGGCTCGCGATACCGACGTGCTGCTCCGTGGCAAGGCTGGGTCCGAGAAAATGCCGGCGGCAACGCAACAACTCCGCGACCGGGCTCGGATGTTCTTCGCCAGCCTGCCCGCCAACGGCGATGGACGCCAGCCCTTCGACAATCGCGAGGAGTATCTGGAGGCGTCAGGAGACCTGTATCTCTCGCTACGCAACTCGCTGCGCCTGCTCGAGTCGGAGATGGAGTTGCTCACCGACATCGACGAGGCGCCCGGCTTGCGCAAACGCGTCGGCCGCCTGCGCACGGAACTCGAATTTCTACTCGAATCGAATTCCAGCAACATGGTCTATTGGCTCGATCGTAGAGCTATCGGCAGTCTTGATCGGAACACGCCGGGAGCCCGGGCCGGAATGCGCGCCCAAAGTCGGCACACGTTTCTGCAGGCCACGCCCATCGATGTCTCCGAGCTGCTGCACGAGATGGTCTTCGAGTCCATTCCGACCGTGGTGCTGACCTCCGCCACCCTCACTGTCCAGGGCGGATTCGAGCATATCCGCAAGCGCCTCGGCATGACCGAGGCACGCGAGCTGGTGGTGCCGTCGCACTTCCGCTACGGCGAGCAGGCACTGCTCTACCTGCCTCCGCAGATGCCAGACCCGCGCGAGCCCGAATTCCCTGAGGCCGCCGCCAACTGCATCCGTCGCGTTCTCGAGCTATCCAAGGGGCGCGCTTTCTGCCTCTTCACCAGCTACGCGCAGATGCGCGATCTGTATGAACGTTTAGTGCCCGTGCTCGATTACCCCATCTTGTTGCATGGGACGGCTCCGCGCAAGGCGCTGCTCGAGGAATTTCGATCGACTCCCAACGCCGTGCTCTTCGGAACATCGAGCTTCTGGCAGGGCGTGGACGTCCAGGGCGAAGCGTTAAGCTGCGTCATCATCGACCGACTGCCCTTCGCCGTGCCCAACGATCCGGTCGTCCAGGCGCGCATGAAAGCGATTGAAGAAGCCGGTGGCCGTCCATTCTTCGACTACCAGGTTCCGTCGGCGGTGCTTACGCTGAAGCAGGGATTCGGTCGCCTGATCCGATCGCTCGAAGATCGCGGCGTGCTGGTGCTCCTCGACCCGCGCATCCGCAAACAGCGCTATGGGCAAACCTTCCTGCAAAGTCTGCCACCATATCGGATGACAGCTACGATTACGGATGTCGAACAGTTTTTCGAGCGGAATTAACCTGGCAGAGAAGATGTTCGGGGAGAATCAGGACAAAGCAACATGCCAGTGAGCCCACATGACGTCCTCCTCGTCATCGATGTGCAGAATGATTTCTGCCCCGGTGGTGCGCTGGCTGTTCCCGACGGCGATGCCGTCATCCCTGTAATTCATCACGTGGCGCGATACTTCGAGCATGTGATCCTTACCCAGGACTGGCACACTCCCAATCATTTTTCCTTTGCCTCCGCGCATCCCGGCAAGATGCCCTATGAGCAGATCGAAACCAGCTACGGCCCGCAGACGCTCTGGCCGGATCACTGCGTGCGCGACAGTCACGGAGCCCGGCTTCACACCATACTTCACTTGCCCACCGCGGAGCTGATCCTCCGCAAAGGCTTTCACCCCAACATCGATTCGTACTCCGCCTTCTTTGAGAACGACCGCACCACGCCCACCGGCCTCGCAGGATACCTGCGCGATCGTGGCTTGACCCGCGTCTTCCTCGCCGGTCTCGCCTACGACTACTGCGTAGGCTACTCGGCGCTCGACGCGCAGTGTCTCGGATTCCCCGCCGTGATCCTGCGCGATGCATGCCGGGCGATCGACTTGAACGGATCCGTTGCCGCGATGGAGCGCCAGTTTGCCGAAGCCGGCATAGCCGTGAGGAACTCAGCGGAAGTCGGCGCCTGAGCTTGCTTCCTTGAATCTGCCGCTTCGATGGGCGCTTCTGCAGGAACAAGCCACGAGACGTAAGATCAGGGAAGTCCGTCATGTCGCGCAACTTCTACATCCTGGCCGCCGCGCTGGCCTTTTTCGCCCTGCTCTCCGGGGGAATGATGCTGATTCCATCGAGCTTTCAGCCGGGCCTCCCTGCCAACGGCTCGCTGTGGAGAACGGTCGCGCTGCTCATGTTATTGGGCGCGCTGGCCTGCGCTTTGATAGGCGTCATGACCAACCTCTTTGAGCAGGTCGATCGGCGCAGCGAAGAGCACCGACAGGAGGGTCGCCGGAAGCGCCGCGAATCGGGTCCGCCAGGATAGCTGCTGATTCCAAAGAGCTTGCTTGCTCGATAGAACCCATCGCAAAGCTTCGACTTAAAATCAGGAGAGGCAGGATGTTTCCCCGTAAGGACGTGATCGCCGATGTTTGAAGTTACCGTGGAGTCCGATTTTTCCTCCGGACACTATCTTCGCAACTATCGTGGCAAATGCGAGAATCCGCACGGCCACAACTACAAGGTGCGCGTGACCCTGCACGGCAAAGAACTGGATCAGGCCGGGTTGCTGCTCGACTTCAAGCTCCTCAAGCAGGTGATGCGGCCGGTGATCGAGCGCATCGATCACCAGATGCTCAACGAACTCGAGCCCTTCACCGAGCTCAATCCTTCCGCCGAAAACATCGCCAAGTATTTCTACGACCAGACCAATGCTCAGCTTGCCGAAATGACCAAGGGCCGCGTGCGCGTAAAAGACTGCACCATCTGGGAAACCGATACCACCACCGCGACCTATTACGAGTGAACAGTGGTCAGCGAACCCTGAACGTTGAACTCTTGCCAAGCTTCGCGCAGATGTTTCTCCTGAAGCACTCACGCGAGTGGTCATTCACAATCCCCGCCGCTTGCATCCAGGCGTACACAATCACCGGTCCCACGAATTTGAATCCGCGCTTTTTCAGTTCCTTTGAAAATGTTCGCGAAAGCTCGGTCTCTGCGACCAGCGGTCCGGTATTCTGAATCGGCCTGCCGCCGGCCAGCTCCCACGCCCACGTCGCAAAATCCATGCCTGCGTTCTTCAGCTCGAGGAATGTTTGCGCCCCGCGGATAGTGGCCTCGATCTTCGCGCGCGAGCGAATGATCCCGGGGTTCTCCATCAGCCGTGCGATGTCCCCTTCCTTGAACCGGGCGATCTTCACCGGGTCGAATCCTCGAAACGCCCTGCGAAATGCCTCGCGTTTGCGCAGCACAGTGATCCACGACAGGCCGGCCTGAAAACCTTCGAGCATCAACAGTTCCCAGAGCGCGCGGCTGTCGTGCTGGGGCACGCCCCATTCTTCGTCATGGTAGGCACGCATGAGTTCGTCGCTCCCAGCCCAGGAGCACCGCTGTTTCTCTTTCATGGCTTCATGGTAAGCAACCACGGTCAGGACGAGGGGCAATTTTCCGGAAGGTATGTGAGGAAGTGAGGACTTTGACGTCAGTCGATGAAGTAGCCGATTTTCGTCAGCACCGAATCATTGAGCTCCACGCCGAGCAGCCTGGCGCTGGTGCAGGAGAGCAGATCGTCCTCAAACCGTTGCAGGACGCTTCCGGGCAGATCGGTTTGCGCACGAAGCAACCGGATCAGGGATGCGCTATCGGTCGGAAACTCGTAATCGCCCGGCAGTCCGCAGGCTGGCCGTATTGTCAGCGAGAGCTGGATCGGACCTGCAGCAGGTCCGCCATACGACCGGGTGATGAGATTCATCCGCATTCGGGAATGTTGGCACCGGATTGCCCCATCCTCAATGACCCGGATAGGTCATATTCATACGACCATCGGGTAGGGAACGGGTAACCGGGCGAATTGCTTCCCTGAGGCTACTTCATCTCCTTCGACTTCGACTTGAGATATGTGTCAAAGGGAATCTCAAAGTAAAACAGTTCTTTGCCATCGGCATCCCGCAGTTCGTGCAGGTGCAGCTTGGCATGTACCAATGGGTGGTCGAGCTGCGATACGTCGTAGAAGAGGAAGCCGGCGCGCGTAGTGTGCGGCTCAACCACCAATGCCTGGTACTCGAACTGGTCAAAGTCCTCTTCAACTTCCTTGTTGCTGGCCTTGGGTTTTGTCTTGATCGACGGGAAGGGGCCGGGCATGGGAATCTTCGTGCCTTCGCGTTCCTTTCGTGTCATCAGCCGTTCCACATCTTCCGGTTCAGCGGCCTGAATGCGGTCGCCGCCCGCCGTGTAGAAGAGGATACGGGCGTCTTTCAGCGAAATCGGCCGGTCGCCGTTATTGGTTACGATCAGCCGGACGGGCATCACGCCATGGGCCAGGTAGTCGATGCGGAAAATGGATTCCTTCTGCCTGGTTTCGTAGGGCTCGACGGCAATCGCCACGTGCTCTTTGTCGTGAATCTCAACCGCGGGATAAGTGGTTGCCGGCTGGACCGCAGGAACAGTGTGATTGCTGGCCCAGGACGTCACCCCCAGCCCAATGATCAGAAGCGGCAACCCACGAACGACCTTCATCGTGCTCGACTGTATCATTTGAGGGTTAGACAGCAACACGGCCAATTCCGTCTCGAATGATTCTGTTTTTGTATAACCTCGCGCTCCTCACGGTCCTGCTTGCCGGGGCGCCATGGTGGCTGTGGCGGATAGCAACCACCCGGAAATATCGCGAGGGTATTCGCGAACGCCTTGGATTCGTTTCCTCGCGTCTACGTGCCGCGCAGGCCACGGCGAAGCCGGTCATCTGGCTGCACGCCGTCTCCGTCGGCGAGGTGCTGGCCGTCACCCGGCTGGTACAGGAGATCGGCACTTCGTTTCCCGGCCACGAACTGCGCATTTCCACGACCACGCGCACCGGTCAGGAGCTTGCCCGAGAGCGGTTCGGCGCGAATCGCGTCTTTTATTGCCCGCTTGATCTGCCCTGGGCGGTTCGCGCCTATCTCAACGCGCTTCGACCCAGCCTGATGATCCTCGCGGAGACTGAGTTCTGGCCGAACCTGCTCAAAAGCTGCTTTCGCCGTCAGATCCCGGTAGTGGTTGTGAATGCTCGCATCTCCGACCGCTCGTGGCCGCGTTACCAGATGCTGCGGCGCCTGTGGCGTCCAATCCTGGGGTGCATTGCCCGCGCACTTGCGCAGACCCAACTCGACGCAGATCGGCTGATCGCACTGGGCTGCAGGACCGAGGTCGTAAGCGTCTCCGGCAATCTGAAATTCGACGTACGGACCGCACTTGAGGCCGAGGCGACACGTCTTCTGAAGACGATCAGCAATGGCTTGCGCCTGGTCGTAGCCGGCAGCACGCTTGAAGGCGAAGAGTCCGCACTGATTGACGCGTGGCCGAAGGTGTTGGCCGCTCAGCCGAACCTCGCCATGGTGATGGCTCCTCGCCACCCCGAGCGCTTCGGAGCTGTTGCCGCTCTGCTCGACGGTTCCGGCATTTCCTGGGCTCGGCGATCCGATTGGAAAGGGAAACCATCGGCCGGGATTTCCCCATTGCGGCCCGGCCAGATCGTCCTGCTCGACACGATCGGCGAGTTGGCATCTGTTTACTCGCTCGCCGCGGTGGCCTTTGTCGGCGGAAGCCTGGTTCCCGCAGGCGGCCACAACCCCCTGGAGCCCGCGCAGTTCGGCGTGCCGATCGTCATGGGCCCGCATTACGCGAACTTCCGCGCCATCACCGACGACCTGCTTGCTCACGCAGCCTTGCGCATTGCAACGAGGGAGGAGTTGCCTCTGGCGCTCACGTCGCTTTTGACAAATCCCACTGAAGAGCAGGCTATGGGATACCGCGCCCACCAGGTCTTTCACCAGCAGGCCGGTGCGACTGCCCGCTCCATCGAGGCGTTGCGTGGGATCCTCGATCGCAGCTTGGATTCCTCATCAGCCACTTCTCAACCACGACGCGTGGGCCCGCGATGAAGCGCCCAATGCTTCTTCCGCTGGTCCCGCTCTACGCCGCTGGTCTGGCTTTTCGCGAACTCCGCCTGCAGCGCGGGTGGGAACCGGTCCGGCGCCTGCGATATCCCGTCATCAGCATCGGCAATCTCTCGGTAGGCGGCTCAGGCAAGACGCCGCTCACCATCGCGCTCGTTCGTCTTCTCACCGCGCGTGGAGTGCACGTCGATGTCCTCTCGCGCGGTTATGGACGCAGCTCCACCGTTCCTCTTCGCGTGGACCCCGGCGAAGCGGTTGACAGGTACGGTGACGAGCCCCTGTTGATCGCGCGCGCCACCAGCGTTCCGGTCTACGTGGCGTCTGAGCGCTTCGACGCCGGGAAACTTGCCGAAGCAGAATTTCTAACCACACAAGCGCCTCGCGTTCACGTTCTCGATGACGGCTTCCAGCACCGCCAGCTCGCTCGTGATGTCGATATCCTGCTCGCCAATCGCGAAGACTGGCGCGATCATTTGTTGCCTGCCGGTAATCTGCGGGAGAGCCGCAATGCAGCCCGGCGCGCCAGCGTAATCGCAATCCCAGCAGATGATCGCAGCTTCGAAGCAGAACTTCGCAGTTGGGGTTGGACCGAAATCGTTTGGCGCATTCGTCGCCGCATGGAAGTCCCGCGAATCGAGGGCCCTGTCGCGGCGTTCTGCGGCATCGCGCGTCCGGAGCAGTTTTTCGACGGCCTCCGCGGCGCTGGCGTGACGCTTGCATCGCAGCGCGCATTCCCCGATCATCACCGTTACACCGCGCGCGACATCGATAACCTTCTTTCCGCTGCCCGTTCCGCGCATGCCGTCGCCGTAGTCACCACAGAAAAGGATGCCGTTCGCATGGGGGAACTCGGTTCAGCGTTTCCGGCAAATCTGCCTCTCAAAACCGTCGGCCTTGCCGTCGATATCGAAGACGAATCCGTGGTCTTCGACTGGCTCACCGCGAGGCTTACTGCAAGGCCCGCGCCTGTCTCTATGTGAGAAAATCAGAATTTGCAGACTCAGTCCAAGTACCGTCTGCTCGTGGTTCGCCTCGGCGCCATGGGCGACATTCTCCACGCCTTGCCGGCAGTTACCGCCCTGCGCATCGCGCATCCGGAGTGGATTATCGACTGGGTTGTCGAGCCGATGTGGAGCGCGCTACTCAGCGCCGGCGCAGCCGCAAATCGCGATACTGCAGCCTCGCAGCCACGCCAACCCATCGTCGACAGAGTTTACTTTGCGTCCACCCGCGAGTGGCGTCACCATCTCTTCGCACGCCAGACTCGCAGCCAAATCGGCGCTCTCAAGCGCGCGCTGAGCAGTGGGCACTACGATGGCGTTATCGATTTCCAGGGCGCATTGCGTTCTGCGGCGATCGGCCGAATGGCGCGCAGCCGCCGCTTCATCGGCGAAGCCAGGCCCCGCGAACGCGTTGCCAGCTGGCTCTTCACGGAACGGATTGCCACGCGCGGCACTCACGTCATCCAGCAGGATCTGGAGTTGGCCCAATCGGTTGCAGGCGATACCCTGCAGCCTGTACAGCCCATGCTGCCGTTCGATCCCCAAGCAGAAGCCTGGGCAGATGACCTTCTTGCGCCCGGCGAAGCCGGAATTCTCATCAATCCCGGCGCGGGATGGGGCGCCAAGCGCTGGCCCGTGGAACGTTACGCCGAGATTGCGCGCGCCCTGCTCAATCGCGGCTTCCGCGTCTTTGTGAATGCCGGACCCGGCGAGTTGACTCTTGCCGACACCGTGGTTCAGCGAACCGGCGGCGGAGCCACTTCTCTCGTGTGCTCGATCGAGCAACTCATCTCCATCACTCGCCGCGTTCGCCTCGCCATTGCGGGTGATACCGGCCCCCTGCATCTCGCCTGCGCCCTGGGCCGTCCTGTCGTCGGCATCTACGGGCCCACGGATCCCAGCCGCAACGGCCCATTCGGCACGCGGTTCAGGGTTTTGCGCAGTCCCGACAGCCGTCGCGATCATGCCCGGCGAGAAGCTCCCGAAGCAGGCCTCCTCACCATCACGCCCGACGAGGTGCTGCAGGCGGCCGAAGACCTCCTTTATCCTGAGTCAGCCCAATGATGCCGCAGGATCCATCGTCGAATTCCGGCAGTCCAAGCCCCGGATTCATGGAGCGCTGGCAGCGGATCGCTCGTCGCATCCGTGTTCCACTTGGCTTTCTCACCGCTGCGGTGTACCTTTTCGAACTCTGGCGCCGAGCTCCTCGTCTCGATGCCGTCGCCGTCAGCCTCTTTCTCGTCTTGCCTGGGCTATGGCTGCGTGGCTACGCCGCTGGGTATGTCAAAAAAAATCGCGAACTGACCCAGACCGGTCCATATGCCCATACGCGGAACCCCCTCTACCTTGGCTCGATTCTGATCGCCGCAGGTTTCGCCGTTGCCCTGCTGAGCTGGCCAGTCGCCGTGATGCTGGCGGCGATGTTTTTCATCGTCTATGTGCCGGTGATTGCGTCTGAGGAGCGGTTCCTCAGGTCGACCTTCCCCGATTTCAACGACTATTGCAGGCGCGTTCCACGCCTCATTCCTCGCCTCACACCCGCCCGGCCCACGGAGGATAAAACCGAAGTTTCAGCCGGCAAGTTCTCTCTGGATCTCTACTTAAGGCACCGCGAGTACAATGCCGCTATAGGGGCAACCCTGCTTTACCTCAGCCTGCTCTTCTTCCGGCCGGCTTTGAGTATGCTTGTGCGCCTGTCACATTAGGCCGAACAGCGGGGGCGTTCGGTTACCCAATCAGGTGCGAAACCAGTCAAATCTCAAAAGGAGCTAAATCCAGCGGTGAGAAGGCGCACAATCCTACAGACAATTTTTTGCGCCGTTGCTCTTGTCGCGCTTGCGCCGGCACAACAGCCCTCGCCGCCCGTAACGCAACTTCCGCCGCTCCCTTTGCCGCGCGCCGGGTTCAGTTTCGCGCAAAAGCAAACCCTCACCTATTCGGTCGATTGGCGGGTGTTTTCGGCGGGAACCGCGGTTCTTCACTTTGAGGCTCAGGGTGACCGCGAACGCCTCACTGCCGACGCCAACACCATCGGCGCCATCAACCTTCTGTTCCACGCCAGCGATCACTTCCAGTCCAGCTTCGACCGCGCCAAGGGCTGTACCTACGAGTTCGACAAGCAGACCGTCGAAGGCCGCCGCCAGGTCAACTCCACTCTCAAGCTTGACTACGCGCAATCCAAATCGATCCTCGACGAAAAGAACCTCGTCAGCGGTCAATCCAAACACGTCGAGACTCCGATTCCCAGTTGCATGACGGACCTGCTCACCGGGATCTTTTACTCGTCATCCCAGCCCCTCGAGATTGGCCAGAATTTCGTGCTGCCAGTCGTGGACGCGATGCACAACGTGCCGGTCACCATGAAGGTCGAAGCGCACGAGGTGGTGAAAACCTCGTTGGGCACGTTCAAGACCATCCGCGTGCAGCCCACTGCCGATGCCGGCGTGGTAAAGAATCGGGGAAACATCTGGATCTGGTACACCGACGACGATCGGCATCTCCCCGTACAGATGCGGGCGCGCCTCTTTTGGGGAACCATCACCTTTCGCCTGGTCGGAAACGACGCCAAGTAAATCGAGTCTTCAGTTATCAGTCGTCAGCTGATTTCTGACCCCTGATCACTGTCTTCACTGCATTCGATATCTCTCGCGCATCAGCCGCTGCAGCCGCGGCCAGTAAATCAGATTAAACGCCAGTTCCTTGTCGGGAAACATCAGCAGCGCGGCCTTGCGTGTATCGGCCACCATCTCCGAAGCTTCGTCGACGGTCAGCGATGAATCCTGCGCAATCACCTGCATCACCATGTTCACCATGATCTGGAGACGTCGGATCTTGCGACCCTCTTCCTTCAGCTCCTCTGGTGTCTGGATCGGATGCCTACTGCTCTCTGCCTCACACGGGGAAGCTGGGACGGTCCCTTCCGGCCGCTCCCAGGGGTTCCGAGATAAACCCATGCCGCAATTCCTCCTGGGTGTTGGATGAAATTGTCGTGCTTGCAGTGCATCGTAGCAGGGGATTCGAAAAACGCTCATATTCCCAAGTAATCGGGGACTCTAGTGAGCTACTCGCAGTTGGACCGAATTCGGATCCTCTTTCCAGCCGATTACCCGGTTGTTTTGGAAAAATACCATGGAGTCGCCATAGCCGAACTTATTGTCTGAAAAGAGAGTTGGCGTTCCCTGCAACGCGATCACGTCATTCTTCGACGAGCCAAGCGCAAACTGCGTTACTCCCGGAACCAGCGCTCGCTCCGGCCAGAGCTTCACCCGTATCGGCGACATCTTCGCATTGATCGCCCAACCCACGACGCGTCCATTGCGAAAATCAACCTCCGAGTCGTTGTAGACCATCTTTTCGCCCGTGGAAGACGTCGGCTTGCCCAGGATCGACAGCACTTCCATGGGTGTAAGCCCTGACGTCACATAGGGCTGGACGGACTGCGTTGCATCGCCCACTTGGATGTGGGGAAGACCTGCGAGACGTGCGGATTTACTTGCCGGGACCGAGGATTCCCCCACCGAAGCAGGATTCCCCGCCGGAGTCTCTTGCACTACAGGTGATGGAGATTGCGATGGCGTCCCCGCCGCATCCTTTTCATCCCTCTGACCGTGCGCGCTCGCCATCGCGCTGCCCCATAGCTTGAGGCCGCTCACTTGCAGATCTCGAATTACTTCGGCCTTGGATTGTTCCCATGCGACGGCAGTCCTCGGGTTCGACATCAGAATTGCGTCGACGCCGCCCCAGAGAACCCCCAGCATCGCAATCGCGCCGAAGGAAAATGCCACCGGCAGCAGGAGTTTCGGCAGAAATATTCTCCCTTGCCGCTGCCGACGCAGAATTCTGCGTATCTCGGGAGTATTGAGATCAGATGCAGGCTCAGTCTCTTCTTCCACTGGGACCGTTTCGACCACCGGCTCCGTCACCTGTTCGGGCTGCCCGCGTCTCGCGCTCGCTTGTGTACGTGCAGCTTCCCCGGAGGCCAGGAACTCGTGCGCGCTATTGATCTCCTTGAGCTTTTCTTCAGCCGTCTGCCTCGTCTTCGGGTCGTTTTGAAACCGGTCCGGGTGCCAGACCTTTACCAGCGTTCGATGAGCGTTCTCAATCTGCGCATCCGAGGCATTGTGGTCCAGTCCCAGCGTCTGCAACGCAACACACCGGTCGCATAGCCCGCCAAAACTCTCTGCCGGATTGCCACAAGCGCATCTGATCGCGAACGACAACCGATTCCCCTCCGTTTCGGTCTTTCCTTACCCTTTCAGTAGCGGCAAATGCCGTCATTATAGAGATTCTTACCGCGTCCCGAACCGTTCCGCCCGACGCCGTTACGGTACCTTTGAGCATTGCAATTATCTGGAGCCCGTAAAATAGAGTGGGATGCCTTTCACCGAACAATATGACGTAGTCGTCGTGGGCGCCGGACACGCCGGATGCGAAGCCGCCATGGCCGCGGCGCGCATGGGCCTGAAAACCGCGCTCATCACGATGAACCTCGACCTCATCGCCCAGATGAGCTGCAATCCCGCCATCGGCGGAGTGGCCAAGGGACATCTTGTCCGCGAGGTCGACGCCCTCGGCGGCATCATGGGCGAAGTCGCCGATGCAGTCGGCATCCAGTTCCGGCTACTGAACACGTCGCGTGGCCCGGCCGTCTGGAGTCCTCGCGCCCAATGCGATAAGCAGCTCTATCGCGTGAAGATGCGCGAAGTTCTCGAAGCGCAGCCCGGCCTTCACATCCGCCAGGCCGAGGTCATCGATCTGGTGATCGAAGAGGCCAGTCTCCCGGAGGCAGAATCCGAAAGTTGCGCAGGGTGGAACCCTGGGACGGAGTCCGCGCAAGAAATTCCCCGTCCCGTAGGGTCGGGACGAGATGAGGGACGTCCCAATCGTGTCGTTCGAGGCCTCAAGCTCCGCGATGGCCGCCGTCTCATGGCCGGAGCCACCATCATCACCACCGGCACATTCCTGAACGGCCTGATCCACTGCGGTGAAGAGCGCTATCCAGCCGGCCGTAGCGGCGAGCCCGCGTCGGTTCTGCTCGGCGAAGCCTTGCGTCGCCTTGGCCTCCGCACTTGCCGCCTGAAAACCGGCACGCCGCCGCGTCTCGACGGCCGCACCATCAAGTGGAATATGTTCGAAGAGCAGCCCGGCGATGCCGAGCCCACCCCCTTCAGCTTCCGCACCAGGAAGATTGTGCAGCCGCAGGTCAGTTGCCACATCGCCTTCACCACGCCGGAGACGCTCCGCCTCATTCGCGAAAACGTGCATCGCTCGGCGATGTACTCCGGGCAGATTGAAGGCGTCGGTCCGCGCTATTGCCCCTCCATCGAAGACAAAATCGTCAAGTTCCCTGACAAGACGCAGCACCAGTTCTTCCTCGAGCCCGAGGGTCTCAACACGCACGAGGTTTACGTCAACGGCATGTCGACCTCGCTGCCCATGGAAGTCCAGTGGCAGATCGTGCATTCGATCCCCGGCCTCGACGAAGCCGAGATGCTGCGCCCCGGATACGCCATTGAGTACGACTCGGTGGACGCCACGGAGCTCGATCGCAGCCTGCGCGTGAAGTGCATGGAGGGCCTGTATCTCGCTGGCCAGATCAACGGGACCAGTGGATATGAAGAGGCTGCATGCCAGGGAATCATGGCCGGCATCAATGCTGCGCTCTACCTGAAGGGTGAACCACCATTCACCCTGGATCGCACTGAGGGCTACACCGGCATCCTCATCGACGACCTCATCTCCAAGGGCACCAACGAGCCCTATCGCATGTTCACTTCGCGCGCCGAATTCCGCCTGCACCTGCGCATCGACAACGCCGATCGTCGACTTACTCCGTATGGCCGCCGTCTCGGTCTCATCAACGACGATGCCTGGACAGAGTATGAGCAGAAACAGGCACGCATGGCCGCGCTGGCGAATCTCCTCAACACGCGCAAGATAGATGCGGACAAGCTCGCTGCCGCGGGCTTCGGCGACCTCGGGTCCACGAGTGGGCAGACCTGGGCGCAGCTTCTCAAGCGTCCAGAGATTGCGATCGAGCCCGTCCTGACCGCGCTCCACGATGAGCTTGCGACCGATCCGCGGCTTGCTGAGCTCGCGCACATTGAGCAGGATCGAGTCGTACGTCGCGCGCAACTGCACAACGAAGCCCGCGCCGTTGAAACGGAAATCAAGTTTGCTGGCTATCTCGATCAGCAGAAGAAAGCGATCGAAAAGCTCAAGGCCGCCGAGGCCGTCACCATCCCTGAATGGATTGACTACGGCGTGATCAGCGGCCTTTCGCGCGAAATGCGCGAAACGCTTGAGCGCGTGCGACCCGGCACCATCGGCCAGGCCAGCCGCATCCCCGGCGTTACTCCGGCCGCGCTGTCCCTGGTGCACGTCTCGATCCGCGTTCAGGGTTCAAAGCGCGCACCAGCCCCGGCGCAGCACACTGCTGTTCGCGGTCGATGACCGGCCAAAAGACTAGGCTACAGAGACTGGTCAGCGCCTGTCGCTCTTGGTGATAATGCCCGCTTTGAAGAAATATTCCTTCACTGCGAAAATCGAGCGCGGTCCAGGCGGCGGTGCCTTTGTCACCTTTCCATACGACGTCGAGAAGGAATTCGGAGTAAAGGGCAGAGTCCCGGTCAAGGCCACCTTCGATGGCTTCGCCTATTCCGGTTCCCTGATGCAGTGCGGCGGCCCGCAACACATGCTCGGGATCCTGAAAGCGATCCGCGCGCAAGCTGGAAAGCAGCTCGGCGACACAGTCCGCGTCCAGGTCTGGCGAGATGACAGTAAACGCATGGCCGAAATCCCACCCGATCTCGCGAGGCTGATGAATGAGTACGGCGTCCGCGAATTTTTCGATTCCCTCAGCTTCACGAATCAAAAGGAATATTGCCGATGGATCACTGAAGCCAAAAAGCAGGAGACCCGTTCCTCCCGCCTCACCAAATCAATCGACATGATGCGACGGGGAATCCGTACGCCCGATTGAAACCATCCAGGTCAGATGGCCCGGATTTCAAGCGGCGTTTGCAGGGTCAGAATTGTGTAGTGCTCTGCTGAAGTCGTCCAAAAATTGCCCGGTGTCACCGTTGCGGGTTACACAGCCAGGGCTCCCAGGAGCCGGTGTCATCCTGAGCGAACGGGGCCCCAAGCGCTTTCTTCAGCTTGTGGGTGGTGAATCGAGGGATCTGCTTTTCTCGCCGCAAAGTTCCTTGCTTCCGAGTAGCCGGTTACTCTCCCGGAGTTCGGCT
>Ga0335072_10006810_pt1 | contig 16680 bp, 11 predicted proteins | sample Lox_Sample_21_FD_206725 | JGI IMG/M metagenome (GOLD analysis project Ga0335072, IMG submission 206725) | Soil microbial communities from Loxahatchee National Wildlife Refuge, Florida, United States - Lox_Sample_2.1 | ecosystem: Environmental > Terrestrial > Soil > Wetlands | place: USA...
AGCGCCATCGTCGAGGTTGAAATTGATGGCGTGCTGCACGAGTACACCACCCTGGAAGGTCTGCAGGAGGACGTAATCGAAGTCCTGCTGAACCTCAAGGAAGTGGCGATTCGTCAGCACACGGGTGACGAAGTCACCCTGACCTTGTCCAAGAAGGGCAAAGGTGTGGTTACGGCCGGCGATATCACCGTCGATCATTCGGTGGAGATCATCAACCCGGAACACGTGATCTGCCACCTGACCAAGGACATCGCGCTGAACATGCGTCTGAAAGTGCGTCGCGGCGTCGGCTATCAGCCGGCCAGCTCGCGTCAGCATCCCGATGACGAAGCTCGCCCGATCGGTCGTTTGCAGCTCGACGCCTCGTTTGCGCCGGTGCTGCGTGTGGCTTACGAAGTGGACGCCGCTCGTGTCGAGCAGCGCACCAACCTCGACAAGCTGGTGCTCGACATCGAAACCAACGGCACCATCGGTGCGGAAGACGCGGTCCGCAAGGCCGCCGAAATCCTCAACGACCAGCTGTCGGTGTTTGGTGACTTCTCGCGCCGTGAAAGCGCCACGGACAAGGCGGAGAAGGGCGGTTTCGATCCGTTGCTGCTCCGTCCGATCGACGATCTGGAGCTCACCGTGCGTTCGGCGAACTGCCTGAAGGCCGAGAGCATCTACTACATCGGCGATCTCGTGCAGAAGACCGAAGTCGAGCTGCTGAAGACGCCGAATCTCGGCAAGAAGTCGCTCACGGAAATCAAGGATGTCCTCGGCGTGCGTGGTCTCGCCCTGGGCATGAAACTTGAAAACTGGCCGCCGCCGGGCTTGTCGCACGGCATGCAGCTGGGTTGATGCAATACCGCAGCCGCAGTCGAGAAGACTGCGGCTGTTGCCGTGTTGGTGCGATCGACCTTGATCGCCGCGGCAGATAGATCCAAGCGGATGCGTGGCACACGCTTTGCGCAAGGAGCGGCCATCAAGGCTGTGCTCTTATAAGAGCCCGTTTCACCAAGGGCTTCGACAGCGGGTAACCCGCGGAAAGCCGGACATAGTGACCGGTTTTTCATAACAACAGACAAGAGACTCTCATCATGCGTCACATGAAATCCGGGCGTAAGCTCAACCGTACCAGTAGCCATCGCGAAGCGATGTTCAAGAACATGGCGTCGTCGCTGATCAAGCATGAGCTGATCCGCACGACCTTGCCCAAGGCCAAGGAATTGCGCCGCATTGCCGAGCCGCTGATCACGCTCGCCAAGACCGATGGCGTGGCCAATCGTCGTCTGGCTTTTGCGCGCCTGCGCGACAAGCAGGCCGTGGGCAAGCTCTTCGTCGAACTCGGCCCACGTTACCGCGAGCGTCCCGGCGGCTACCTGCGCATCCTCAAGTGCGGCTTCCGTCCAGGCGACAATGCGCCGATGGCGTACGTCGAACTGGTCGATCGCCCGCGCGTCGAGGCTGTCGACGCCGAGTAAGTTCGTCCTCGTTTCATTTGGACGTCCAAACGTAAACCCTGACCGGGCAACCGGTCGGGGTTTATGCTTTTGTGGACAATGCGCCAGGCGCATGCTGACAGCGCGATAGGGAACGAGTAATGTCATCTTCCCTTCCCACGACACCTTTTGCCATGAATCCCCTTCGCTGGTCCTACCGTGTCAGCTTCTTTATCGGTTTTCTGATCTGCGCGGCATTACTGGGTTTTGCGTTGTATGCCGAATATCAACTCGGCATGGAGCCTTGTCCGCTGTGCATTTTCCAGCGCATCGGGTTCATGTTTATGGGCGTTTTCTTCCTGGTGGGCGCCCTACACGGTCCACGCGAAGGCGGCCGTTGGTTTTATACGGGATTGGTCTTGCTTGGCGCGCTGTTCGGCCTTGTCGTGGCCGGGCGCCATTTGTGGATTCAATCGCTTCCTGCGGATCAGATTCCCTCGTGCGGCCCCAATCTGGGATACATGTTCGACGCGTTCCCGCTTTCAAAGGTGCTGAAAATGGTATTCACCGGCTCCGGCGAATGCGCGAAGATTCAGCCGATTTTGGGTCTGCCGATCCCGTTGTGGTCGCTGATTTGGTTTGTCCTCTTATCGATATGGGCGATTCGCGCGACGTTACAACGCGCGGTGCCGAGGTTGCGCTTATGAGTCATACAGCTCGTTCGCTCCAGCATCCCGACTGGAGTCCGATCTCGTGGCAGCAGCGCATCGCGCTACAGCAGCCACAATACGAAGATGCCGCGGAACTCCATCAAGCGGTGAGCGAGCTGGCGCATCTGCCGCCGCTCGTGACGTCGTGGGAAGTGCTGGCGCTGAAGCAGGCTCTGGCCGAAGCGCAGGAAGGCAAGCGCTTTCTGTTGCAAGGTGGGGATTGCGCCGAAAGCTTTGCCGATTGCGCCAGCCCGATCATCTCCAATCGCCTGAAAGTGCTGCTGCAGATGAGCCTGGTGTTGGTCCACGGCCTGAAGCAGCCTGTATTGCGCGTGGGTCGATTCGCAGGCCAGTACGCGAAGCCGCGCTCCGCGGACTCCGAGACGCGCGACGGCGTGACACTGCCAAGCTTCCGCGGCGACGTTGTCAACAGTCCCGAATTTACGCCGGAGGCGCGACGCCCCGATCCGCGACGCCTTATCCGCGCGCACGCGCACTCCGCGCTGACGATGAATTTCGTACGTGCGCTGATCGACGGCGGTTTTGCGGATCTGCACCACCCGGAATACTGGGATCTGGCCTGGGTGGAACACTCGCCGCTCGCGAGCGAGTATCGCCGCATGGTGGCGGGCATTGGCGATTCGCTGCGTTTCATGGAGACGCTCGCCGGTCCCATCGCCGGCTTCACGCGCGTGGATTTTTTTACCTCGCATGAGGCGTTGTTGCTGCACTACGAACAAGCGATCACGCGCCAGGTGCCGCGCCATCAGGGCTGGTTCAACCTTTCTACGCACTTCCCGTGGATCGGCATGCGCACCGCCTCGCTCGATGGCGCGCATGTGGAATATTTTCGCGGTATTCGCAATCCGATCGCGGTAAAAGTCGGACCTTCCGTGAAGCCGGAACAGTTGCTGCCGCTGATCGACGTGCTGAACCCCGAGGACGAGCCGGGTCGCCTTACGCTGATCCATCGCATGGGCCATGCGCAGATCGCCTCCGCGCTTCCACCGTTGCTGGAAGCGGTAAAGCGGGAAGGTCGCCGTGTGCTGTGGGTGGCCGATCCGATGCACGGCAATACGGAAAGCACCTCCAACGGCTACAAGACGCGTCGCTTCGACAACATTCGCAGCGAACTGGATCAAGCGTTCGATATCCACGCCGCGGCGGGTACGCATTTGGGCGGCGTGCATCTGGAATTGACGGGCGAAGACGTCACCGAATGCATGGGTGGCGCGCGTGATCTAAGCGAAGCCGATTTGCAGCGCGCCTACAAATCCATGGTCGATCCGCGCTTGAATTACGAGCAATCGTTGGAGCTGGCGATGCTGATCGTGCGCAAATCCAATCGTATTGGCTGAGTGTGCAAGCCACGCCTCAGTGCGTGGCTTGCATGTGTCGTTCCATCGCGACACGTTCTTTCAAGTTATCTTGCCCCTCTGCCGCGTAGGCTTTGCAGGCTTGCGTGTCGACCAAGGGATTGGGCTTGTCGGGCGTGATACGCGACACTTTCTCGAAAAAGCCCTCTCGCGGATGAGGTGTCAGCAAAATATCGCATGGCAACGCCCTTAGCGTTGCCAGCGTACGACGGTAATCGTTGAGCCGATCAGGGTGCGCCGGATCGGCATAGCGATATCCCGGTGCGCTCAATAAAGAAATGCTGTCCGCGTAGACGATCGACAGACACCTTTTCCCTTCGCATGAGCGCCATGTCCAACCCGTGCTGCCTGGCGTATGTCCCGGCATCGCGTGCATCTGCAAAACCAGTGGTCCCATGGTTACGATCTCGCCGTCCGTAACGATACGCACGTGGGAAACCTTAGGATAGGGCGGCTCCAAACCGTGCTGCGGATCGTCCGGATCATCGCCGCCCAGCGCCAATGCCTTGGCCGATTTTGCGCTCGCCGCCACCGTCGCGCCGCTGTCGCGTGCCAAGGCAGCTATACCGCCTGCGTGATCCATATGGGTATGGGTGTTGAGGATCAGCTTGATGTCCCGCACGCGAAAGCCGAGCGCACGGATGTTGGATTCGATCATCGGCACGTTTTCCTGCAACGTGCTGTCGATCAACACCAACCCGCTTGGAGAGGTGATCAGGATGGCGCTAAGGCCGCGCGATCCGACGTAATACGTATTGCCGTAAATGCGAAACGGCTGTTGCGGCTGCGTCCACGTGACACGCGAATCCGACGGATCGGCAGGTTTGGTTGAGGTATCCGAATAAGCAGGCGCTGCGCAATACGTTAGCGCCGCGACGCACAAGGTCACCAAGCGTTTCATCGAAAGGCTCACGTTGATGCAAAGGTGACACCGTATGAGCCCATGCTGGCCGAAGCGGGAAAGCTTCGGCCAGCACGAAGGCTATTCAATGGTGATCAGCGGGCACCGGGGCGTAGGCGTTGCCGTCCACCGTGGGCAGAAACTTGGGAGCCTGCCACGCGTGCGTATGCTGTTCGAAGCCGTACGCGATGGAAATCAACGTCGGTTCGCTCCATTGGGTACCGAAGAACACGATGCCCACCGGCAGCCCGTGCGCCCATCCCGCGGGAACGGTGATGGACGGATAACCCGCCACGGCGGCAGGTTGCGACGCACCGCCGACGGTGGGATTGCCACTGACGATATGGTCGCCGAGGACCAGGTCGGTGAGATACGCCGGTCCCCAGGACGGCGACAACAACGCATCCAAATGATTGGCTTGTAGCGCCGCATCGATACCTTGCGGCCCCGACAACTGCTTGGCCTTGGTCAACGCATCGGTATACGCCTTATCGGTGAGCGGGCCTTTGGCTTGCGCCTGCTCGAACAAATCTTGCCCAAACCATGGCATTTCCCGCTCGGCTTCTTGTTTGTTGAAGGCGATCAGATCGGCGAGCGTTTTGACATGCAGCCCCTTGCGACCGGCGAGGTACGCGTTGAGATCGTGCTTGAAGTCGTACAGCATCACAGTCATTTCCGGATCGCCGAGTTCGGCCAGATGCGGCAGCGTGACAGGGTCGACAATGATCGCGCCCTGCGCCTTCATCGCGGCGATGGCTTCGTCGAGCACGCGATCTGCATTCGGTTCGTTGCCCGCGAGTTGGCGCACGACGCCGATGCGTTTGCCGCGCAATCCATTCGGATCGAGGAACTGGGTGTAGTCGGTGGCGTGTTTATCCGCGTCGGCCGTGGCGGGGTCGTGCGGATCGCTGCCGGCCATCGCCGAAAGCAAAATCGCCGCATCGGTGACATTGCGCGCCAGCGGACCGGCTGTGTCTTGATTGTGGCTGATCGGAATGATGCCGCTGCGACTGATCAAACCCAGTGTCGGCTTGATGCCGACGATGCCGTTCATCGACGCGGGACAGATGATCGAGCCGTCCGTTTCCGAGCCCACGGCAACCGGCACCAAACCGGCCGCCACCGCGACGGCAGAACCGGAGCTGGATCCGCACGGATTGCGGTCCAGCGCATAAGGATTGCGAGTCTGCCCGCCACGTCCTGTCCAACCGCTGCTTGCGTGCGCGGAGCGGAAATCCGCCCATTCGCTCAAATTCGCTTTGCCCAAAATCACGGCACCCGCTTTGCGTAGCCGTGCAACCAATGGCGCGTCCTTGGATGCTGGCGCACCGACCAGAGCAAGCGAGCCCGCGGTGGTCATGGTGCGGTCGCCGGTATCGATGTTGTCTTTCAGCAGCACCGGAATGCCGTACAACGGACCGTGCGTCGACGTGCGTTTTGCATCCAAACCCGAGGCGATTTTCGTCGCATCCGGATTCAACTCCAGCACGGATCGCAAAGTGGGGCCGGACTCATCGATCTGGTGAATGCGCGCGATATCGTCCTGCACCAATGCTTTGCTGGTGAGTTTGCCGGCATCCATGTCCTTCTGAAGATCGGTCACGCTTTGCCATGCGGTGGCGTCGCTGTCCTGCGCATAAAGCGGAAGCGAAGGCAGAACGGCGAGCGCAAGCGCGGTGCACAACAACGACGGACGGAACATGGCAACCTCCGAAGCAGCCCAAGAAACGATGTGGCAGGATGACGCAGCATAACCGCGGCCGCCATCGTTGGCGCATGCGGGGACCCTATACTTTCGACATGATGACCACAGCCAAGCCGGCGCCCATGGGATACCTGCGATGGATGCTGCCACTCGCATGGCTTTTCTGTATCCCGCTGGCCTGTGCCGGCGCGTCCTCCGTGCCGGACACGCTGCAGCAGCGCATTGCCGCCTGCACAACCTGTCATGGCGTGCATGGCGAAGGTTCGCCCGATGGCGGTTTCTTTCCGCGCCTGGCCGGCAAGCCCGTCGGATATCTCGTTTTGCAAATGCAAAATTTTCAGCATGGGCTGCGCAAATACGCGCCGATGGAATACACCATGCGCTTGCTCACGCCCGATTACATGCACGAGATCGCCCAGTACTTTGCGGCCCAGCAGGTGCCTTACGAACGTAAAGCGGTGCCGGCACTGACGCCCGATCTCGTGCGCAGAGGCGAACAATTGGTGACTTCCGGCGACCCGTCCCTCAAGGTGCCGCCGTGCCAGGCCTGTCACGGCAAACAGCTCACGGGAACGGAGCCTTCGGTTCCCGGGCTGGTCGGTCTTCCTTACGACTACATCAGCTCGCAACTCGGATCGTGGCGAACGGGAACGCGCGCGTCCGCCGCGCCAGATTGCATGGCCGAGATCGCCAATCGCCTGGCGCCGGCAGATATCACGGCGGTGTCGGCATGGCTGGCAAGCCAAGAGGTGCCGCAAGAGACCCACCCGCAGCCCGCGGACGCCATAAATCCGCCGTTGCGCTGTGGCGTGCTGCAAGCACAAGGAGGCGGTGCATGAAGCGCCTTCGTTTGCTGTGGATTGCGATCGTCCTTGCGGCGATCGCAATGGTTGGCGCGTGGTGGCTATCGCAGCGGCATCGCCAGGCACCGACATCGCCGGAAGATACGGCCGCGATAGCGGTCCAGTTGAAGGATGCCTCACTCATTGCGCGGGGGCGCTATCTCGCAACAGCAGGCGATTGCGTGTCCTGCCACACCGCACAAGGCGGCAAGCCGTATGCCGGTGGACGCATGCTTCCCACACCGTTCGGCAGTATCTTCGCGCCCAATATCACGCCAGACTCGGATACGGGCATCGGCCGCTGGAATTTCCAGGAATTCTGGCACGCCTTGCACGATGGCATCGGGCGCGACGGCGAGCCGTTGTATCCCGCCTTTTCGTACACGTCGTTCACCAAGATCACGCGCGACGATGCGTTTGCCATGTTTGCGTATCTGCGAACCTTGGCGCCGGTTCGCCAACCCAATGTGGCGTCGGGGCTTCGTTTTCCTTACAGCGTACGCGATGCGTTGAAGGCCTGGCGGGCGATTTATTTCAAACCGGGTAGCTACCAAGCGGATCCGTCCCAGTCGGTATCCTGGAATCGCGGTGCGTACCTGGTGATGGGCTTGGGTCACTGCAACGAATGCCACGCCGAGCGCGATGCGTGGGGCGGGTTGAATGGGAGCGCAATGTTGTCCGGCGGACAGATCCCCGTGCAGGACTGGTATGCGCCAGACCTCAGTACCCAAATCCACGGCGGCCTGGCGGGCTGGAGCAAACAGGATATTGTCGATGTGCTGAAAACCGGCCAATCCTCCAAGGGAGCAGCCTTCGGACCGATGGCGGATGTCGTCGCAAGCAGTACGCAATATCTGGACGACGGCGATTTGCAAGCGATAGCGCAATACTTGCAATCGTTGCCGGCACGGCCGGAACTCGCGCCGCGTCCGGCCACGGTTGACGGTAAGTCACTTGCCGATCTGGGCGGCCACATTTACGCAGATCGTTGCGCGAGCTGCCACGGCAAGGACGGCGAGGGCGTAGCAGGTGTCTATCCGCCGCTCAATGGCAACGTTTCGGTAACGGAGCCCACCGGCATCAATGCCGCACGCGCGGTGTTGCTGGGAGGATTTCCGCCAGTGACGAACGGAAACCCGCGACCCTATTCCATGCCGCCATACGCGCAACAGCTCAGCGATGCGGACGTTGCCGCTGTGGTCACCTACATTCGTCAGGCGTGGTCCAATCACGCTCCTGCCGTACAGGAGCGCGACATCGTGACCTATCGGCACACGCCGATCGATTGAATACGCCTGAGTAGCCGCGGTGCGTGCCGAAAAGGATTAGTGATCCATGCGCCGCTGTTGCGCTTGATTCGGACGCGTGACATTCACCTGCTCTCCTTCGTACAGCGAGTCCGGAGGGCTGAGCACGATGCGGTCCTGATCTGTCAGGCCGCCGGTGACTTCCACCGTGCTGCCAAAATCGCGACCAAGCGTCACCGACTGCAGATGTACCTGCTGCTGTGCGTCGATGAGCGCTACGCGCAAGCCTTCGCTGCGGAACAGCAGCGTATTGGCGGGAATCATGAAGTTGCGCGTCGCCGTAGACAGCGCCAGCTTCACGTTCGCATAGACACCTGGCACCAACTCTTGCTGCGTGTTGTCGACATCGATTTCCGTGCGCAGCGTGCGGGTGTTCGGATCGAGCGCATCGGCGGTGCGCGCCACCTTGCCATCAATGGGTTTGGCGCCGTAGGTATTGAGTGTGACCTGAGCCGGCATGTCGATGTGTACGTTTGCCGCATAGGTTTCCGGCACATCCACATACACGCGTAGCTTGCTGGTGTCGGCAATGACGAACAGGTTGCTCCCCGTGGAGCCTGCATCGACCAAAGCGCCCACATCGAGGTTGCGCTGCGTGATCACGCCATCGAAAGGCGCGCTGATGTATTTGAAGTCCTCAAGATTCTGCAAATGCGCGACGTTAGCCTGATCGGCTTGCACCGTCGCCACATCGGCGTTGTATTGAGCGCGGTATTGATCGGCCGTCTGCGCGGCGATCAGGCCTTGCGCGGCAAGTTTGGCATAGCGGTCCGAGGTGACTTTCGCGAACGCCTCGTTGGCCTGGTCGGTGCGCATTTGCGCCTTGCCTTGCAGCAGCTGATTGTCGACATCGGGCGTATCCAGATCGGCTAAGCGCTGGCCCTTTTTTACCTTTGCGCCGATATCGACATACCACTTGGCGACGTAACCGGTGGTGCGTGCGTAGATCTGCGCGTCCTGCCACGAGGCGACCGTGCCCGGCAAGGTCAGCGCCTGATCCCTCGGTGCAGCTTTGGGCGTGACGGTGGCCACCGTGGGAACGGCATTGCGATCGGTGTCTTCGGTTAGCTCATGACGCGCGTGAATGCGCTCGACGATGCCAAATGCTGCCAGCGCAACCAGCGCGACACCGAGGCCGATAAGAACAAGCCGTGCGCCTCGCGAAGGTTTGGGAGCGGAATGTGAAGCATGGTTGCTCGGCATAGTCGGATCTCACGCTGCAGCCGCATCGAGGCGTGCCTTGCGGCGCCGATGCAGCAGACTGAAGAAAGTCGGTACAAAAAACAACGTCGCGGCGGTGGCGAGCAACAAACCGCCGATCACGGCGCGACCCAGCGGCGCATTCTGTTCGCCGCCTTCCCCAAGACCCAATGCCATGGGCACCATGCCGATGATCATCGCCAACGCGGTCATCAGCACGGGGCGGAAACGCGCGAAGCCGGCTTCCACCGCAGCCTGCACCGGATCGCCATGATGCGCCAGCCGTTCGCGCGCAAAGCTGATCACCAGAATCGAATTGGCTGTCGCCACACCCATGCACATGATCGCGCCCATCAACGCAGGTACCGACAGTGGCGTATTGGTAAGGAACAGCATCCACACCAGTCCAGCCAATGCCGCCGGTAACGCCGCAATGATGATGAGCGGATCAAGCCAGCTCTGGAAATTCACGACGATCAGCAGGTACACCAGCACGATCGCAAAAGCGAGGCCGCCAAGCAGCCCTTTATAGGATTCCTGCATGGTCTGCACCTGGCCTCGCACATTGATGTCGACATCGCGTGGCAGGTGTTTGGAATGCGCGTCCACGATGCGTTGTACATCGTGAGCCACGCTACCCAGGTCGGTGCGATCCACCGAGGCGTACAAATCCATCGTGGGGCGCGTGCTGTAGTGCGTAACAATTGCCGGCCCTTCGCTGCGCGAGAAGCTGGCAAGGTTTTCCAGCGTCTGACTGGCCGCACCGTTAGACGAACTGCTGCTCGCTGCACTGCCGCCGGAGGTACTGGTGACTGGAAGATTCTTCAGTGCCTGAAGCGTATCGATACGGTATTGCGGCGCTTGTGTGGCAATGGTGTAACTGATACCAGTTTTCGGATCGACCCAAAACGTGGGGCTGACCTGCGAAGAGCCTGCCAATGCAGTGAGCAGGTTGCTCGCGACGTCTTGAGTCGTCAGTCCGACCAGGCTTGCCCGCGTGCGATCCAGGTTCACATTGATCTGCGGCAAATTGAGCGCCTGCTGGATGCGCAAGTCGACCAATCCGGGCACCTTGATCAGATCGCCGTAAAGCTCCTTCGCCACGTTGGCCGACGCATCGGCATCGTGGCTGGATACCTGCACATCGATCGGCGCGGGCGCGCCGAAGTTGAGGATCTGCCCCACCATATCGGCAGGCAGGAACGAGAAGATCACGCTCGGATATTTCTGTGCGAGCTGGTGACGCAGGCTGCGCACGTAATCGATGGTCGGACGATGGTCTTCGTTGAGCGTAACGAAGACATCGCCATCGGAGGTGCCCACCACACCGGTGTTGCTGTAAGAGAGATTGATGCCGCTGTAGGGGATTCCGAGCGTGTCGACAATGCTTGCCAACTCTTGCTTGGGGATCGTGTTGCGAATGATTTCCTCGATGCCGTCGGCAAGGCGTGCCGTCTCCTCGATGCGTAAACCGACGGGTGCGCGAAAATGCAACTTGATCTGTCCGCCGTCTACATAGGGGAAGAAATCGCGACCCAGCCATGGCACCAACAGGCCTACCGACAAAGCGCAGCCAGCAAAGAACAAGATGGCGAACAGGCCGCGATGGCGTTCCGTGGTTTCCAGCGCGCCGCGATAGCCGTTGCGCAAACGATCGAAGCGACGCTCAAACGCGTGTTGGAAGCGGCTAAGCGGACCGGTTGGCTTGGCATCGTGATCGTGTTTCTTCAGCCAAAACAGCGAAAGCGTGGGAACCAAGGTTCGGGATAACACGTACGAAGCAAGCATCGCGAACACGACTGCTTCAGCCAGCGGCGCAAACAAATACTTCGCCACGCCACCCAAAAAGAACACCGGCACGAAAACGATACAGATCGACAAGGTCGACACGAAGGCAGGCACGGCAATCTGATGCGCGCCTTCCATGATGGCGTCGTAAACCTCTTTGCCTTCTTCTAGGTGCGAGTTGATGTTCTCGATCGTTACGGTGGCATCGTCGACGAGAATGCCCACGGCTAACGCAAGACCGCCCAACGTCATGATGTTGATCGTTTCGCCAAGCGCCGACAGCGCAATGATCGAGGCTAGAACGGATAGCGGAATCGAGATGGCGATGATGAGCGTCGAGCGCCACGACCCCAGGAACAGCATGATCATCAGGCCCGTGAGATGGCCGCGCGCACGAACAACGACTGATCCGAAAGCGAATTGATCTCAAGACTTTTCGGAATGGCCGCGCGAATCTTCGGCAAACTCTCCTGCAGCGTGTCCACGATATCGAGCGTGGACGCGTCGCCGATCTTCAGGATCGACATCAACACCGCGCGCTGACCGTTCACGCGTACCACGTTGGTCTGCGGTGGCGAGCCGTCATGGACGTGCGCCACATCGCGAATGTACGTGGTAATGCCGTTGGCGGTGCGGATCGGCGCGTTGTTGAGCTCGTCGATCTGCTGCGGGCTGCCGTTCAACTTTACGCTGTATTCGGTGTCCCCGATCTTTTCCGTGCCGGCCGGCAGTATCAGGTTCTGCGCACCGATCGCGGCGACCACGTCGCTGGGAGACAGACCGTGCGCCAGTAGGGCCTGCGGGTTGAGATCCACCTCCACCTGTCGCTGCTTGCCGCCATAAGGGTAGGGCGTCGCAGCCCCGCGCACGGAGGTGACGAAGGTGCGCACGATCTGATTGGCGTCGTCGAAGATCGTGGTTTCCGATAGCTCTTTGGACGACAGCGCAAATTGCAGCACCGGCACGGTCGATGCGTTGTACACCAGGATCAGCGGTGGGTTCGTGCCCTGCGGCATCGAGCGCAATACTGTCTGCGAAATCGCGGTGACTTGCGCCACGGCCATATCGATCTTGACGTTCGGCTGGAAATAAATCTTCACCACGCCGACGCCGTTGAGCGATTGCGTTTCGGTGTGTTCGACGTCGTTCACCGTGGTGGTGATCGCGCGCTCGTAACCGCTGACGATGCGGTTGTTCATGTCCTCGGCGGGCAGGCCGGTGTAACCCCACACTACGGATACCACCGGAATATCGATGTTCGGAAAGATATCGGCCGGTGTGCGCAAAATCGCCAGTGGACCGAGAATCAAAAGCAGCAGCGCCAAAACGATAAAAGTCAGCGGCCGCTCAAGCGCGATTTTGACGATCCACATAACGGGTGTTTTCCATCAGCCTGGCGATCGATGGCGGAGGCTGACTACAGGTTCACGGGAAGATACCAGCCTAGACAATTTTCGTGACGGCAACCATATGCCGGAGGCAATGCGTTTTTTCGCACCTAATTGCGATCTTGCGTCGTGTGCGTTGTCGATACGGTGGTGCCCATGGTCGGCGTGGTTGCACGATCCACCGCAAACCTTACTCGGATGGCAACGCGATATGCGCAGCCAAGGCCTCCCACGGTGCGATATCCCAATGCCCTCGAGCTTGTCCGGACGGCGAGGGCAGCACGAACACCGCCGTTGACCCTAATGCACGATGCTGCAATCCGTGGCTCACCTCGGCGCCCAGCACGGCGCGTGCCCCGTGCTTGCTGGTGAAGGCGAGTGTACCGGGCCGGCATGATTGGATTTTGACCAACAGCCCTGGCACATCGAACGCATCCTTGGGCAATTGGTTGTCGTTGCCCACATGTCGCTTGGCCAGGTCGGTGAGCCCGATGCCGAACACAGGCAGCAGCGGGAATTCTTGCGGGGCTAGCAACCGCGGGGTCAATCCGGCCTGGAACAAGGCGCGCCAGAACATGTTGCCGGGGTGGGCGTAATAGGCCCCCTCTTGCGCAGAGCGCTTGCCAGCCGCCGTGCCGCAGAACACCAGGCGCAGGCCCGGCTGCAGCACGTCGGGGAGGATCGTGGTATGGGTTTTTCCCGATGTGGCCGGCGCTCGTCGCATAAACGCCACTTTACCGAACGCGGCAGTACAGCTGGAGCTGTGCATTGCGCATCGACAGTTCTCGCGATGAACCGCTATAAATTGCCTATAACTTTGGGGAAGTCGGTGAGCGAAGAAATCCTGATCAATATGACCCCGCGTGAGACGCGGGTCGGCGTGGTGGAAAACGGCATGCTTCAGGAGTTGCATGTCGAGCGGACGTCCCGGCGCGGCTATGTCGGCAACGTGTACAAGGGACGGGTGCAGCGGGTGATGCCCGGCATGCAGGCGGTGTTCGTGGATATCGGTCTGGAGCGCGCGGCGTTCCTGCATGCCTCGGACATCGTCCGGCCGCCGCTACCGGAGGTGGCCGAGGTTCCGGCTGGCAGCGGCAACGGTAATGGTAACGGCCACATACCGTCGATCAGCGAGCTGGTGCACGAGGGTCAGGAGATCGTGGTGCAGGTGGTGAAGGACCCCATCGGCACCAAAGGCGCCCGGCTGTCCACGCATCTATCGATTCCCTCGCGTTACCTGGTGCTGCTGCCGCACGCCCGTACCTTGGGCATCTCCACGCGCATCGAAGACGACGACGAGCGGCAACGCCTGAAAGACGTGCTGACCCCGTTGATCGGCGAAAACCCCCTGGGCTACATCGTGCGCACCAACGCCGAAGGCCAGTCGGCCGAATCGCTGGCCTTCGACGTCACCTATCTGGGCAAAGTGTGGCGCGTGGTGCAAGAGAACATCGCCAAGGCCAAGGTCGGCGAGCGCGTGTACGAAGAACTTGCGCTGCCGTTGCGCGCCCTGCGCGATCTGCTCAACGACGATATCGAGAAGGTCGCCAAGTTCGTGCACAAGTTCATGCCGCAACTGGACGATCGCGTCGAGCACTATTCCGGCGAGCGGCCAATCTTCGATCTGTACGGCGTGGAGGACGAAATTCAGCGTGCCCTGCGCAAGGAAGTGCCGTTGAAGTCGGGCGGTTACCTGATCGTCGACCAGACCGAGGCGATGACAACCATCGACGTCAACACCGGCGGTTATCTGGGTACACGCAATCTGGAGGAAACCGTTTATAGGACGAACTTGGAAGCCGCACAGGCGGCTGCGCGTCAACTGCGACTGCGCAACCTCGGTGGCATCATCATCATCGACTTCATCGACATGACCGATGAAGAGCACAAACGCCAGGTTATCCGCATGCTGGAAAAAGGACTTGCCCGCGACCACGCCAAGACCACCGTCTACCCGATGTCGCAGCTGGGTCTGGTGGAAATGACGCGCAAGCGCACCACCGAAAGCCTTGAGCGTCAGCTTTGCGAACCGTGTCCCGCATGCATGGGACGTGGCACGGTCAAGACAGCCGAAACGGTCACCTACGAAATATTTCGCGAAATCACGCGGGCCGTGCGGCAGTTCAACGCACAAAAATTGTTGGTCATGGCCAGCCCCAAAGTGGTGGGGCGCATTCTCGAAGAAGAGTCCACCGCAGTAGCGGAATTGGAAGAATTCATCTCAAAAAGCATACGATTTCAAGCTGAAGAGCATTATTCGCAGGAACAGTTCGATGTCGTATTGCTTTGATGCAGGCACCTTGTGATCGCGCGGTTGCAAACATGGGTACATCGTTTGACACGCGCGCTTGGCTGGACAGTGGGTGTGGCGGTTATCGCGCTTGCGCTTACCGCCGGACTCGCGCAAGTGCTGTTGCCGCTGTTGGCGAAACACCCGCAATGGGTTGCTCGGGAGCTGGGCAATAAACTGCAGTCCCAGGTGAGTTTTGCTTCGTTGCAGGGACGCTGGGAAGCGTCCGGCCCGCGTTTCATCATGCGCGGCGTCACGCTTGCGCCACTGGCCGGCGCGACGACCGCGAGCGGCAGCCCGCTGCACGTGCCCGAGGTGGATCTGAAACTGGATTTCGGCGGTTGGCTCCTGCCGTCCCGACACCTTTTGAACCTGCAAGCCAGTGGCCTGGAATTGGATCTCACGCGCGATGCGGACAGCCGATGGCACGTCAACGGCATCGGCGCCGCCGGCGGTTCCGAACGGCAGCATATTTCGTTCGGACGGCTTTCGGTCGAACTGTGGCTGGACAATCTGCGCGTTGATATCGACGACCAGCTTTTGAATCAGCGTTACACACTGCTTGCCGATCAGCTGCGCCTTACCCACCAAGGCAGCCACATTCGTGTGGGCGCGCGCGTGCATCGGCTCGGCGCAACGGGCGAACTGCAGGCTGCCGGTCGTTTTCGCGACGACGGTGCCGCCGGCCAGCTTTGGCTCTCCACGCAGAATGCCGATCTGCACGCCATCGTGGCCGGTTTCGGTCTTGGCGGCTACAGCATCGACAGCGGTCACGGCGACCTGGCGGTGTGGATGGACTGGCGCCAGAACCAAATCGTGCGCGATCTGTTTCAACTCAATGTGCGCAATCTCGCGGTGACCAGCCCGACGGGCGTCAAAGCCAATGTCGCCGCACTCCATGGACTGGCCGAACTCAGTCGCCACGAAGGCGGCTACAGCGTGCGTTGGGCCGACGACGATGGCGGCGCGGCGCGCGTGGATATCAATCGCTTTGGCACGCCGCAATCGGATATCGCCGCCGTTGCCAATCACTTGCAGCTTGGGCCACTGATGCCGTGGCTCGGACTGAAGCCGGGGCTTGCTCCGGGGCTTGCGCAATGGATCGCTTCCGGGCAGCCGCACGGGCAAGTGGAACGTGCCACCTTTCATTGGAGCGCTGCATCGGGCTTGCAAACGCTGGACGGGGTGTTCGACAACCTCGGCATTGCGCCCGTTGGCAAGTTGCCGGGCGTGGATCACTTGCATGGCGAGGTTCGCGGCGATGCCGAAGCGGTATCGCTGGAACTACCCGCGCAAACCGCAACGCTCAATTTTCCGCACACCTTCCGCAAACCGTTCGTCATGAATCGGCTGGCGGCCGATATTGCCGCGTGGCGCGATGACGATGCCACCCACATCGGCGTGGCCGACATGGATTTCGAAGGCGAGGGTTACGGCGGCAACGCCGAAGGCGACATCGCCATGCCGCACACGGGCGGCCGTCCGTTCCTGGATATCTATGTTGCGCTGACACACGGCGACGTCTCGGCCGCGAAATTGTTCTGGCCCATCGATTCGATGGTGCCGCCGGCCATCGCGTGGCTGGATCAGGCGTTTGTCAGCGGGCATATCGACGATGCCGCCGTGCTCGTGCGAGGCAGCCTCGCCGACTGGCCGTTTCACCACAATGAAGGCCGTTTCGAAGCGCGGGCCGATATCAGCGATCTGACACTGAGCTATGGCAAAAGCTGGCCGATCGCCGAGCATGTGCAA
>Ga0335072_10006812_pt1 | contig 16678 bp, 11 predicted proteins | sample Lox_Sample_21_FD_206725 | JGI IMG/M metagenome (GOLD analysis project Ga0335072, IMG submission 206725) | Soil microbial communities from Loxahatchee National Wildlife Refuge, Florida, United States - Lox_Sample_2.1 | ecosystem: Environmental > Terrestrial > Soil > Wetlands | place: USA...
TTGTAGCTGCGAAGACGAAAAGGAGGTCGATCAGTGCAACAAGAGTGGCTGTCCGAAGTTTGAAATCATAATATAGAATATAATTTTGGAGATTTATTAGCTAGTAGGAAAATCAACGATGTCGGCCTTGGAGAATCAGCGTTTGCAGTTGGAATTGAGGTTGGTTCCAGGAAGAAATGTTCCTCACAACTCAGCCTCAGGCCCCGCCTTGATTGTTTCGATTCAGACATTCTGAGCGGCGTAGCTCCGTGAGGCTAGTTGCAGTTGACTAACATGTCACCTGTTTTTCAAAGATTCCTGAGATTTTATCACCAGGCGTAGTCTCATAGTGTAGTACAGAGCCCTGGTTCAAAAGTTATGAAACTCGCCTAAAATCATGCTAGTAAAGCAATAGTGAGTCGATCGCTAGGAAAAAGCAATTTCCACACGGCGTCTAATGCTGGCAACCGAATCACTAAATGCGCTACGGGAAGTCCCTAGAATCTCAAGTTTTAGCGATCTATATTGATAAAAAAATTTGATCGGTAGGGATGATCGCGAACCTTCAGGCTTCCATCGCTGAAGGTCACAAGTTTCAGTGTGCCCACGCTAGTCCCTAGTCCACTTTTAAGCGAGTTTTATAACTATTGACGTAGAGCTTTGTGGACATGTCTTAATTCTAGATTAAAGGTAGATCATACGTGTAAAGAAAGCTGTAATATTAACGACTGAGATAATACTATACTAGTCAAGGCCCTACTTATGAACTAGCTGTCCTAGCCTACTTTACTGATAATCACGGCTTTACCTCTTTTAAGAGGCCTGTTTCTAGATCCAAAACATAGCCTAGAACCTCTATATCAGCGGGCAGCAAGGGCGAAGTCTTAAGCAACTTTATATCTTCAACCACACTTCCCTCCAAGTCGGTAATCTCTCCAAAGCTCATACTTTCGACCTCATCCGCCAGCTCAGGGCGACGTGTTCTTACGGCCTTCCTAACTTCCTCATCAAGAACGTGAGTCTGCCCGCAATCTGTCGCTACAGTCAGCATCAATATTGAATCATCCCCCCTCTCCCAACGGAAGGTTTCTATAGAATTGAGTAAGAACCATACCCGTGTGATGAACAATCATCACCGTTTCAATCGGAACAAGCGCATCCAGAACAATCAAAGAACGCACGGCATCTGCAGCTCGTCCGCCCGCATTTCGAATAATCCCAAACTCTGTTTCACTTCGAGATCAGCCAATTACATATCGGGAGTTGATCCTTGAAGGGGATACGAACCTCCAGGGGCGAGATTGAGATAGTCGGCTGGTACAACTCGGGGATCGCTGCAGGAAAGGATGATTACCGAGCGTCCATTCATTGCTCGAACCTTCTGACGCATTACGGTGAGAGGAACAGGCTTTTTGTATGTTGATGCATATTTGCTGATGAGTGTTAGTTGATGTGTGTTACCTCATATAAGGAATATTCTCACGCATTTCGAGATAGCAAGTCTTGCACTCTCTTTGCAGTCGACATTTTGCTGGCTGAAGATACCAGAAGCAATAGGAAAGTCTTACGGCAGAATTACGATGATGGTGAAAATATGACTGATTTGATGTTCTTTAATGCTGGATACAGTCTCCATTCCTCTCAGTGAATTTTATTTATAAGTCCATCTTCGGCATAACTGAAAGCACCGCATGACGTCGATGATGATTTAGCTGCCTCGGCGTTAGGATCTATAAAGCACATCATAGAGATTTACGTACGTTAATATAAGTTTGATTATTCATTAATTGCTTCAGATTAGATGACGTTGAGAGATGCTGCCTGTTGGGTTGATTACTGCGTACACCTCTGTGGAGTGATTACTCATCGTTGAGATCGAGATTCCACTCTAGTTGCGCACGAGATGAATTGGACAGAATGACTGGTCTGTTTCTCTATGTTCGTCATAGATACATACAGAATACTACGAACCTCTCAGTGATTCCTGATCAAATTACCAACCAATAAATTTTTGATAGTTGACTACGTCTGCATGATTATGTTCCAGGATCACCAATACGTTGCGGAACATTTCCATATTGAGAGCTTCGTTCTGATCTATCAGATCTCGACATGCAGTGAAGGGTCCATCGAAGTCTGGCTATATGGAGATGGTCACAAAGATCCGGACACATTGAGCAGGACGATTTCGAGAGACAAAGAATCTGGATGACGGCCACCTGTTCAAATTACGGCAACAATTCATATTTACAATGATGGATCCACGTGACGATAATGGGTCAACATAACGATCCATGCTGTGAATAGCGGTGATCGTGACTGCTAAACGCCCACCGGAGTTCTACTCATTCATAGGTATTACTTTAAGCTTCATACGCAGCGTGGCTCGGCAGGGAATCTGGGATTCGGTATAAGACTGATTCAGATACTCACGCTCGCAGATAAGGTTAGTTTTCTCACTTACGTGTGTCACTGGATGACCCCGTGCCAACTAATATTGCATGTAGTGGCTGCCCATCACCATTCACTGCTCCTAGCGGGCTCATGGCAGGCCTGAGCGCCACACACTTTGTTTATATATTTGAGTTCTCTGTAGATAGTTCTTGCTCCGAGTAACGTCTTGCCTTGGTGCAACCATGACAGTGTGTTTGAAGCGGAATGGAGCTAATCTCCCCACACTTAGCGGGAATGCCGTGGATAATGCGGCGGTACCACATAAGAAAGCTTGACAAGCGAAAAGGGATATAAAATCTCTACAATATGTTAGGTAATAGAAACTTTAGATCTGCGTCATGCAAGAGCTGAATTCTAGATCATTAAACATATATTATTTGGTTTCATAATTCCGACGTTTGTCCTCTAAGTCATTTGGAATAGTACTCCTGCCATTACGGTGATGGCTCTCGTGGTGTGCATAAAATTCTGCTCACCGCCCGTTTGAACAATGTTCATCACGTTGTTAGCAAGAAGCCAAACTCTTCTTTGTGAAGAAGCAGGAACACACGCATTGGCGGGATTTCAGAAACGTGTTGGAGGCAAGCAATAGTTCCTTTTATAAAACCAGAAATCAAATCCCTGCACTGCCACCAGCATGTCCACCATGAGTGTTATGAGATAGTATTACTGAAATGAAGCTCAACTAGTCAGACTCTGGTTAGCAATCATTCCTCACCTGGAGTATCCAGGAAGAAGGCAACAGGAATTGCAACTCTAGCTTAATCTAGATATGTGAACGTAAATTGCTCTTAAATTGTTTGCAAGCTTTCATTAAAATGGATTCTGATTGCTCTTAGATAATTGAGTTTCAATTAGTCTTATGAGAATCTGGAATCGGACCTTCTAAGTAGCAGCTATCAGCGACGTGACACCAAAACTACATCACTTCGCGTCGTGGATGATTCCATTGTTTTGCTATGCTCCCTCATGAGGCGAATCCACAGTTTTACTATTCCGCTTTCTATATGCGCTCTATGCTACTCTACATATACAGAATTCTATAACTGAACTCTAACCGCGAATCATATTATCCTAATCACGTGAATCGATCATCGTGCTACATGTATGAAGAGGCCTATGACATCTTTCCGAGTATAATTCAAGGTTTTTCCTCCATCGTTCGAGTCAATTGCTGATCTTACATACCGATGACTGTTTCCCTCACACCGAGCTGGCTGACAAGCTGAGAACGGCATTCTCCAGACGCCTAGTTCAGCCTCAGATTGTGACAGCTTTTAGCTCGAAATTGCCTCACCTCTTAAGTTTGAACTTGCGAGCCCCTAGAATCACGAAGATTCTTCGCGGTGGCTGTATCCGGTCTAGTTGGAAATACTAGGCGTCAAGTACGCACCGTAAGAAATGAGGCAGATAAATTTAATGATCATCAGAAACACGACGGTGACCGTTCGCGAAATAGGTATTGCCGTACAGAAAGCCTTTAGGCAGACTTTCAGGCCCGGTGATGCTTCGCTTTACATGACAGGTCAACTTTAGTATAAGGCATAAGAAACATCAATAACTAACAAGTAGTAACATGACAGTTGTCTCTCACAGAGCCTTGGGCTGCGCATCTTGTGAGAAGTCAGACCCCTGCTTGGAAGCCTGAAACTGCGCTGCAACGTCAAGTCACATAACCCACAAGGCAATGTGATAACTCTTAGCGACGATGTCTAATTCTAGATAGTGCAGCTACTGGAGCTTTAAGCAACGTAAAAACAACACAACAATATCTGGGGAATCAAATGCCAAGCCCTGACTTCCGGAAGCTTATTAAGTGCGTCGATTGAGTTCGAGACTTCTGAGGAAGAAGCTCCTTAGCCCGTTGCCTCGCGCAGCCTTGGCTGTAGACGTGACTTTTTGAATAATCAGATGACGAAAGTAGTGGGGCGACACACGTAGGTATTAACGCATTGAGCGAGCCTTGACAACACCAATATGGCGACAGCAAGTAGTAACATAAAGCCTACCCACCTTTCGCTTTGAAATTCCCGTAAAGGTGGTATGTGAACACGCACTCTTATCAGAGCCTGTTAAAACTTCGTGTCGTTGCTGTAATGGATGTCTCGGCACTTGCCTCATTGGTTTCGTCGGTTTCTTCTATGCGTTCTGAGATGCTCCAGAACTATTGGCAAGTCGAGGTGGGGTTCTGTATGCGCCCATTCCGCTACCATGGGACCCTCTGCCGATAATTGGCCAATAAATGGCCAAGCGCAAATATCTGCTGCTCCTCACCGAAAACTCTTCGTCCTATATGCTTCGCAGAATGATGTACCCCGCAGATGCCCGTCCCTTCTATGATTTACTCCCTGTTGGTACGGACCTAGGTCCATCTTGTCGAGGCTAAACTCTTCTCCCTTTTGCCTCTACCTGGAAGAAATCGCTGGGTAGCAATTAACCGCAGACTAAATGGCTAGGTTGTCCAGCTCCGCACCTCAAGTCGTTTCCCAATTACGCAATTAGTGACTTGGTCGCCTTGTCTTGGAGCTCATATCCCAGGCCAACACGTTTCAAAGGGCTTCATTCTCATATTAAGATCTTTAGGGCCCCAACTTTGCTGTATCATTACCAATTTTACGGAATGTTTTCGTACGTCTTAAATATAGAAGCATATCCCAGGTGGATGTGAAATAACGTGCAGCAAGGCTTCGGGCCAGGGTTATTATCGACAGGACAACTGCAATCTCCGTGTTAGGATTTGAGTGTAGCCGCCAGTGTATTTCGCTGAATTCAACAAACCAAGAACTGATTTTAGATTTACACATATGCAGCAAATATTGTTTGCCTTGAAACTGGATGCCCAAAATCAGTGCGAATATGCCGTGTTCCTTTTTTGAAATGACAACTTTTGATCTTTGTGACATCTCACTCAGCCTTGCGAGGTTGATTTCACGAGCGGGCGTGAAAATGCAGGGTCCTGTGCACAACAGAGGTCCAAACTCATCATCTTACCACAAAATGCGCCAATTTTTCTAATTTCCTGTGCTTTTGTGGTTCTTGTGAGACGTCGGTAAGTAGTATCGGTTCGACAACTTGTAGATAGGCTTAAGCGCTACGTTGTGTGACGACCATATGCGGGTTGGTTTCCGGGTCACGTACTCTGTAATCCGTTGGAAACCTGGAGGGTATGGACTGTATTCCCCTCCCTACAATTCACCAAATCTTGTTGGTTTTGGATCCGGGTTATCAGTTGCCTGACGGAACTCAAGGGTGTGCATCCGCTGCAGTGACAAAACACGGGATGCTGAATGTTGCTTGCCTAGGTTGTATTATGATATGAATTTATGCGTTACCTATGACTGAAAAGGCATCAGCTCCAATGCAGATCAATTGGGTTTGATCGGCGATCATAGTGTCCAGAGCGAGGACAGGTAGGAAAAGTGCATGCACACTATTGATTCTATGAATTCGGATATTGAACCTGAATGTCAGTTGCTGCGAGGTAGGGATTCTCAGACTTCACGCTAAATGGCCATTTGGCTTCCTTGCCCAACCTCATTCATAGGTCATCAGAGCATAAGACATCTAAGAAAGCTTTAGTTAGGTCACGGAATAGAATGTCGAAGAGGAGTGCAAATTTGCAATATTCGGAATTGCACAAAATGGACCACCTGAACGTCCCAAATTGTAAGCAGCTGTGAAGAAACCAAATTAGGCCACGTGCATACGGACCTTCAGTATCCATAAATAATTGAGGTATGAGACGCCACAAATTCTGAACATCAGTCAGCTTGGTTATTTAGACCACAAACTTTTGTAATCATCCTTCGTATTTGGCAAGCTTTGTCTTTTTTTTACGGAGTAAGAATATCTGACACACAAGGAGTATACAGACAATGTCTAGTGGGTTAGATGGAAGTGATCTCGTAATCTCAAAAGGGTAATTTAAATCCATATAGATAGTTCGTATATTCATTATTAAACCCGTGATATATTTTGCCATTAAAATTCATTAGATATCATCATCGTAGTATATGACTTCTTTTCATATCTTAGCGTGCTTCTAGCAAATTGTGGATCACATGTCGATTAAGTCTACCAACTGCGTGTTTGAGAATTGGGAGTATATTTAGCATCACTTTGTTCCTCGTATGCATTCTCTGCTCATAAGTATGCAAAGCCAACGAGTGTCTCTTCAATCCACTTTGGGCCAAGGAATCCGAATCCGGGCCGCAAAACAGTATTAGCGCAATCTTTATAGGTAAATGGAGCTCCTTAACCTTCCTCCCAATCATTTATGCGACCCGCACATGGGGGAGAGCAGGGGAAAATCAACTCACGGTATGGTGGGTCCCACCGCCACCAGATTCCATATGTACTCCAGTTATTTGAGCTATTATTACTGCGGAGATTTCTCCACTGGGAAAGGTTGAACTTTACTAATATGATGACACCTGCAGCCCATAGTTTGGCAGCAATGGTGGAGTCCCTCAGAGCGGTGGCACCAAGAAGGGAATAAGATTCAACTATGTTCTTTATCTTGTCCATAGTCGCAATTTTATTGTTTATTAATATCGGTATCCCACGCAAAGGGCCTCAGAGAGCCCGATTTGCTCTTTCACAGTCCAAAACTTGTGCGATTGAGAGCGCGTCTGGATTTATCTCGGTGACTGCATGGAATGCGTGCTGCACTTCTTGTGTGCACAACGTGTAAGCTTGTCCAAACATCAATTATTGAAGCCAGAAATGAAGTGAGGGAGATCTAACATTACCCAGATCTACCAGGATCCAAGGTCCGCTCTCCAACCCTTCAGTTAGGTCCTCGCAGTAACATATAGGGGGTTAGGATATGTGGATGGCGGTTCTAGGGATCCAATTAGAAACAATGCGATTCCAAACGAAAGTCAAACACCTACTCCATACAGGACTTGCCGGAATAAGAGCAAGCCACGAAGATTCTAGTAGAACAAGAGAGAGGAGTTTTGAGGTCATTGCAAGCAGATTTGGATATGATTGAAACACAATAAACGGTACAGCTCCGCAAGCTGCCTATGAGAGGACACAAACAAGAAGGTGAAATATTGACTACATACGATGAGCTCGGAAATAAGGAGCTGCTTATTAAGGTTTTAGTCCTCTAGGTATGCCTGGAGGTAGAAACTCCCATCCATCTTGAACAGGACATTGACCAGAGCATGTTAAGTTGACCAGAAGGCCAAAACGAGCACTATTTTGCCATTGGCCACTCTTGAGGACGATTTGAAATTTCGGGGGACCCCAGCAATGCCATCTATCCCTTTGCACAGGAATTTTGGAAATTTAGGTGGCGTTATTTAAACCTACAGTCTTCGGGTAAGGTCGCTAGCAGAGGTACGCTGGGATTCCAAAAGTTGCAGCGGGTTTGTTTAGCGTGGTTAGCGACCTGATATCGACTAACGGTCCTTAATTTTCCAGTGTGTTCTCGCTACCGGAATAGGCTTAGATCGCGCCACCGCCTGAATTTCCAAAATTCCTGTGCAAAGTAAGAATTATCGTTTGCCAATAAGACCATTCTGCAAGGCCGTTATCGCATGAGAAGCTGTGGGGCTAATGGTAGGAATAGGCATGACTTTGTGATTGACGACAACGAAAACGATGTCATGAATCTGGCAGCCTGCTCAATGTGGATTTGTCTGATGTCGATCACGTTATCAGAGGGAATGTTAAGAGATTCGAATATTGTGGGAAAGACAACGATTTGGACAAAAGCAATTGCTTATCAGTGTAGCTTAGTGCTTCTCTTTGGCCTTTAGCCTATCGGTGACCCAGTGACTAACCAGCCGAACCTGTCAAACGACAAACGACTCCAACATCTACTTAACATCGATTTCATTGCTTCGAGGCTCAATCCACCACAGAGAGAGCAGTTCATATGATTGCAATACCAGAAGGTCATCGATAACTCCTGAAATATATCAATGAACCCTCAGTCAGCCTCCACGAGGAAACTGCTCACGGCACATATTGTGGTTTGGAGCTCCAGAACATCGCATTTATGGACACTTGGAACGAGCGTAGCTTCGACTTCCAGCAATGCATCTCTTCCAAAATCGCAGGTAAAGCTGTTGAATTTTCTGTTGATGGTCTTTTCGTTATTCCGAGAGCATAGACAGGCTTCGTTCTGCGCGTCGAAACTTCTGCAAGGCCATAACCTTACTCTCAGTATTACAATCTACAGGCCTTCTTTTCATATTTTGCTCTTCCCATCTTTCTGCTTCCAAGCTCGTCAACATTGCATGCCATACTTGTTGAATATTTTATCGGTCTCACTTTTGTGTTCACACGGACGCGCTTCACGATACCCCTGCCTAGGGTACCCCGACATTTCGGGTGCTCCTTGCTGTACAGATATGAATATAAGAGCTTGATTTTGTGATACCACAGCGAATAATATTCACAGCGGCCTGCTAACGCACACTTAGGGCTGTTATTATCAGGCATCTATACTAATGGCGATACTGACTACTGTGTTTCGGGGATATTCGGATAGATTGACTCTGGTCATGCGATGGACTCAACCGGGCCCCGACTCGACCTAGGCCCCCCTAAAAGCCACGTTTGCCTTGACAGATGATCCTTCCGAAAAGCTTTCGATATAATCCTTATTCAATCGTGCATTATCGACTATGCTTGAGCAACTGTTCCGGGGAATCCCTACATCAGGCAGTAATCGGGTGCCAATGTTTCACATAAGTGGTACAGTACAGTACCCTTAGTGACAACAACGAAGGTCAAACCTTGTCGTATTAGCACGCTTCATTTCTGTGGCAGCGAGCCCTTTTTTAGGTGCCGAGTGCTCGTTGTATGGGGACCTAGAGGTCACGTGGCGCACGCACTTTACAACCGCACCATCCATGAGCCCAACACCGGATCACATCTACTTACGGAATCTGAAATGTGTATCACTTCCAAACCATACGTGTAACTGTCGGATGATTGAGGGAAGGGGTTTTGTACCAGAACCTACTTATTTGGCTGTCCTACCAATTATATCCAGCCACCTTCTTTGGACATGCTTAGCTGACATGGTACTAGCTAGACTTGGAACACGATGCAAAGTTCTCCTACGGATCTCAAATGACTTATGAGTGTCGTACGGTTGTGATAGCTCAGGTCACCTACTCCCTCAATGCCCCGGTATATCTGAGTGCCATGAGAACAATGAAGTGCCGTTCCATTCGGCAGCCTTGGTCTCATATCCGCACCACACTTATTTCCTGATTGGATCTCAAGCATCAGCAAAGGCTCCACAAGGGACAGTCGCCAGCGCTATGGGTGACTCTCTCACCGAAGAGTGCCTTGTTTTGAAGGTAAGGCACTCTGCTGAACTTCACATGAAGAGTCCTGCAGCTCTCAAAAGCATTGTGACCCACGTAGTCGGTGAGGAGGCAGCTAGTGAGGGCGTGGCCTTACAATTCGAGCTTCGAGCCCTTGCGCATGGTCTTGCGTCAAGGCGACCACGCTATACAACAGGAACCCAGCAACTCACACGATTGTCCTCAATTTTAGGCATGGTGTACGTGGGGCGGTGTATGAGAATCTAGGATGATACAAGCCTTTGGTGGGGCTGAGACATACTGAGTACGGGAAACTATCAGGAAAATACTGGGCTACCATGGCATCAACGAATCAGAGATTAATATCTCAAGGAGGGGCTAGAGAATGAGAGCTATATCCTACTCACACGTCTCTGCAAGGCTTCTATGATATGACGAGGACAGGATAGTATCGGCACAGTGATGTATGAGGGTGAGGCGACCGAAAAAACTAAAAAGTGTTGGTGAAGTGTAGAGCAAAAGATCAATGGGCAGAACAAGCTCGAAGGATACCATTATGCAGTAGGGAGAAGGCAAACATTAGCTTGGACGATTTTTATGGCGGAGAAAAATCTTTCACTATCCATGCCAGCCACATTACGATCAAAGTGCATTCAGAGGAAGGTCTATGCTTAAGCAGGTGATTTAAATATCATGTGGGTGCGCCTTTTAGGAGGGTAGGTTGATAAAATCAGATTGCCCCCACTTCTGCCCCTATAACTTCCAGGTTGTCTACTGAGCACGCCACCCGCTGAGTAGCTGGCACAGGATATAGTCATGAATAGACAAAAGCAGGAGATCGTAAAATCGGCCGAAATTCGGGCTTTGACGAGCGTAAGTGACTGGCTCGCTTAGTGGCAAAAAACTCTAATTTGCTACGTGATGTTTCTACTCAGTTCGATATTGGAGCGTACAAAGTTACAAGACTTTGGTTAACAAAAGCAAATTTATAACTCATGATCAGTAAATTACACTCGTATGCAGAATTGGCCATTCCGCCTTCAAATTTACGAAGGCCAGCTCGGCAAGTCAAGATTTGAGCCGAGTTTTTTTTCCACCTCACCGTGGCACGGGCGTGCGCGCACCGGATGGGCAGAAGTGGCAAATACCTGAGGTGGCGCAAGTGCTCCGAGTACGAACATGTGGCGTTCATCTGCACAGCTGTTCTTTTCATCGGCGACACCTATACGTTAATGAGTAAGTGAAGCTCTATCACTACAGCCAGATTTGGAGAGTAATCGGTGAGCTGAGCCTCGTAAGCTTGCGTGGCAGTGACCAATTAAAGGCCCTGGGTCCACGCCTTGATATTGTGATCAACCCGCGACCGGTGATCCGGATCCACGAAGTCGAATCGGTACTCTAGAACATCCGCATTGTTGGTCACCGGTACGGTCGTGGAGTATTTGTAGATCATATGATTCAGAACCGTAGAATTTCAAAGCATGAAGAAAGGCATCGAGGCTGAGTCGGAAGGAGTTTCAGCTCTCCTGAGATTTCGTAACACGAGGCCGCTTCGGATAGCACCAAATATAGCCTTTCGAATCACGGTCCCAGTATGGCCTTTTGGAACGTATTCAGGGCCTTTGCAGAGGTCATGTACATCTAATTAGTTAGATGGAACAACTGAAGACTGTCTTTCAGTATCAATGACGATAGCCTCGCTGGCCTTTAGATTCGAACTACGCCGAGACTTGGGTGAAGTGCCGTGAACTGCCTGATTTATTGGTTAACTTGATACGACGAGGCATATCCCTGATCCCCATCTTGGGTTGACGTGTATCTAAGAAAGGTGCTGGGTCTCTGCGACCGACGATTCAAACCTTCAACCAGATGGGAATGGCGGATATTCCCCGGAGCTGGTGCTTACGTGTGAGGGCGTTTGTTTGCTGGACTTCCCTGACTACAGGTCCAATTTGCGGACAACGTCTCACGTCATTCTGGACTGTGAAAGGTTTGGCCTCGTCTTTCTTAACTGCACAGGTAAATATGACCCAATGCTACCTTATACTGCTCTCCAAAGATGTCGAAACCTTGATTTGAACGCAATTCGAATATTTGAACATACCTGAAAGGGGGACACCAGTTATTCATAGACTGCATCCGCTTGAGAGTCTAACCAGCATAGGTTCATGTAGAATCTCTGACAACGAAAGAGATTTATGGTATTCACGAGTCCTGATACTCACCGCCAAATTTCTGTAGTCAAACACCTTACAGATGCCAGAATCAGGAAGGAACTTCATGATAGGAGACTTCAGAAATTGCGCCTTTGGCATAGAACAACCAAAAAGATAGAAAACATAGACTCGTAGCTGATTACATGAAAAAATTGATTATCATAGTCTATTTGAAAATTCTGTGAAGAACCATATAAGAGCTGCTAAAGCGTGATTATATGCTGATTTGACGAGAACAAGGGGCCTGGACCAGGCACTCATATCCCATCCGTTTAAGCATTTCAAAAAGGTAAGATTTAAAACTTTTGACTCACAACATGAATCAACCTTTCCAGATTTATATCAGAGATGCTATTTGAGGTGCCTACTCTACCTTCGTATTTGAGCCATGGCGCTTCGTGCTCGTGCACCCTAACTCACCGAAGAATGAGACAACTCGTCCATCGCCAATGAACTGTGTGGAGGCTCCAGTATTGTGCCCCTCTCCCACGGAATCTCACATTCCTACTGGCAAATTCCATTTACTGGGGGTATGGTTGCTGATGCCGAGGTCAACTTGCTGACGAGATCTTGCGAAACAGCAGCTCGCATACCAAGAATGTTACCTTGGCAATAGTGCAGCGATAACCAGGTGTCCTGTACTGGCAAGTGAGGAGATTTGAAGACGTACTGTTACTACATGGATGCCCTGGAATTTCTGCCTTGCGAGATATCGACGGAGTCGTGGTGCCTCATCAAGCGCGTGTAACTACCAAAAGTTTTGCCAGCGCCTGGCGGGAACAGGCATGAAGTCATCGGACGTGTGCATGAGAGGCATTTGTGTCAAGCAGCTCATACCAAATGAATATTGCTTCAAAATACCACTGCTTTTCAGCTTCGGGCTGCACTAGGCGCCCGCGTTTCGACCATAGGTGATTACTTTCTGTTCTCCGCAATGTTGTGGACCCCATGCCATATATTGAAATGTAATTAGCTCATCCCACGTTGCCTAGAGTCTTGAAATGAGGTATCGATGGACTGCCTACTATTTCTTGAGAGGCCCTGTCGAAAGTAAATATCGTGATAAGGGAGCAATGAGTGGACAGGAGATATCCGAGGAACAAATTGAGCGGGAGCAAATATTTCTTCCATCGGTGTGTAATGACAGTAAGGCTTTATTCAGCTCAAGCCAGATCATTAATATGGGGCGCATTGTCTCGAACTCAATTCGAAGCACGTTAAGGTCTGAAGACCTCCATAGTTGGCTGTAGATGATAGGCAGCGTGGGCACCATCCATGGATGGCTTTGCGTCCAACCATACTTCGCATTGGTGGCTACCTAGATAGAGCCTTCCCTCGTTCTGCAGCACAGTACTGGTAAAGATTAATGTCGTGTTTATGGGGCATTTACATGAGGTACTGAGATGAGATAAGGAGAAGTCGGGCGTTGCTCTTTATTTGTAATGATGAACTCAACAATAGGAGCTCTGTGTATCACGCCCCAACCATCAAACCACAACAATATCATTGGAGTGGGGGCCATGTTGCATGATTTACTATTGAATCAGTGCCTCACACATGCTGGTGACAAGGGTGGCAAAAACCCTGTTTCGCGGTGGAGGCTCTCCGGTCGGTGAGCCAAAGCGTGCATGCGGACTAACATTTGGTATAAGTTTGCAGCAAATTCCCCCTCTGGAATTAAATGAAAGTGTGGGAAGAACCATAACTGTTCGCCTAGAATACCCAAATCACGACAAGGCTGCGAAATCCTGCATTAACAACATTCCCTGCCTGACCTGGCTTCAGGCTCCATCTTACCAACCCGGGGCTTTTTGCCTGATGCACACCGGTTCGCAAACTTTGCAAGCGGCTCAAACCAAGCATTGTCACCCACCCAAGTTTCATTAAATTGACTAAATTCCCTCCATCCTCGTGTGTCTGTAGGCTTTGGCGGCTTATTCACCTCCCAATAGCTATCCAATCAACCAACAACACAACGCAAACGCTGTCAAACCGAGACTAGTGTACTTGGGAGGGTTTGGCGGGTACTGTCACGTTGCAAACTCGGTGAAAGAGTTTGCCAGCCTCGGATCGCACATTCGAGCTCCTAATGATTCTTGGCCTCACAAATTGCACAAAAACTCAATGGACAAGCCACCACGCGACGGGAAAAATGCAGGGCTTGATCTCAGCCAAAAATGGCTTCGACATTTACGAGAGTCGGCCGCGAAAACGACTGTGGCACTCCCATGTCGTTTCTGCCGGGATAGGAAAATTTGTCAAACAGAAGAATTACTATGGGCTCACGTGCTGGAAACGCATCCTGAGAGGGTGCCGAAGGACAAGGAAGCACAAGAGAAGTTTCGAGAAATGCTTAAAAGCCAAGTTGCAGGACCAATCAGATCTAGGTATGTCCAGTGTGTTTGAGCCACAATCTGCACACCGACGTAGATCTAGGAGCGAAGATATTGTGACTTTTATCTCATCTTCTAACACCCAAGATAGACCTCGTGATGACTCAGCAAATAAACCCCATGAAGTACTTGCTCCAATCGAGTCCGAATCGCACAAGCCACCAAGGCGTAACCTGGAAAGTAGTCGCAGCCCGCCGTCCAGTCCAGCCCCCTTGACAGCAACTGGTTTGCAGAACTTAAGGGCCGAGTTCAAAAAGGAGGAAAGCTCCGACATAAAGCATTCTGATACACTGGCTTCAAGGTCAATCAAGAAACGAGCTATTGGCCACGGCCGTTCACCGTCTTCATCTGTCAGAACAACCTATAGCAATGACTCTTCGAGGCGTGTACTAGCGAAAGGCGTATCCCCGAAACGGATTTCATCTCCACCACAGCAGTTCACTTCGTTACCTAAAACACAAGATCCAGATGAAACTGAAATTGTACGGCCCCCGACATCTGGGAAGCGATTATTCGAGCCAGATTCAGACTCTCCATATGCAGCTCCGACGGTCCTGGCGAGCAACACAGGCCAGAGACCGCGGAGCTCGCATCAACAACCTCAACATCGGCGAAACCAGAGCCAGGTTTCTGCTACTCAGCGACCGCCGTCGGGTGCAGAACCTGGCCTGTTCTCTGCCTCAATACTAGCTAATAGTCCTGCAACTAAACAAGAGACACCTCCACTAGAGCCTCCAAAGATTGTTCGCCAGCCAGAAACCCGACCAATCTCTCAGGAGCAACTGGTAGCAGAAGTAAAAGGAATTTATGCAGGTCTTGTCATGGTGGAGGGTAAATGCATCCAAGTAGATGCCAAACAAGCTGCTCTTGCTCGGGAGGCCCCAGTAGGCACTCAGCCTAAGCTTAACAACGAACAATGGCAGGCATTGATTGCACTGCATAGAACTCTCCTTCATGAACACCATGACTTCTTTCTAGCATCTCAACACCCGTCTGCAACTCCAGCAGTTCGGAGACTAGCTATTAAATATGCAATGCCTGCAAGACTTTGGCGTCATGGAATCCATTCGTTTTTGGAGTTACTACGCAATAGGCTCCCAGATTCTCTCGACCATATGCTTGCGTTCATCTACTTAGCTTATAGCATGATGACGCTACTTTACGAGACCGTTCCTGCATTCGAAGAGACGTGGATTGAATGCCTTGGAGATCTTGGACGCTACAGAATGGCCATAGAAGACGATGACATACGAGACAGAGAGGTATGGACACAAGTTGCAAGACAATGGTATTTAAAGGCCTCGGATCGATCACCAGAGACTGGAAGACTTTATCATCATTTAGCAATCTTAGCCCGACCAAACGCGCTGCAGCAGCTTTTCTTCTACTACAAAGCATTATCTGTACCTCAACCCTTTGTAGCAGCAAGAGAGTCAATCTTGACACTCTTTCAGCCAATTGTTGAAGGAAAGCAGGCAAGAAGACTACCTGTTGTGATAACTGCGTTCGTTAAAGTACATGCTATCCTCTTTGCGCGAAAGTCTCAAGAGAGCTTTACGGCAACTTTAGTAGAGCTATCCAGCCACTTGGACGGGCATATTGGGCGAGTCACACAGAAATACCTTGAGCAAGGGTATTACATTGCGATCTCAAATATTCTTGCGTTGCTTGAAAATGGCCTCCCTAATGCTGTCCTTATAAAGGCCCTCTCTGAAGCTGACGCTGCTGAAAGTACAGATACAAAGATGAGCGGAACAAGCATAGAAGCAGATAATAACAACGCACTTGTGTTTGAAGGCGCACGACAGCTTTTTGTCCAAACAGTCGAAATCCATCTACAGAGGGTCGGCGATCCAAATATTCTTTCCTTCCTGCATGTAACAATGGTATTTATGGTTTATGTATCATATTCTGATGCTGCTATGAAACTTTTGGATGCAAGCTTTCCTTGGAAGGAACTCGTCACTATGTTGAATACCCTTCTCCGCTTTTACCACAACTATTCTCGTATTGAGAGCGACCTTCTTCCAGTTCCTGATAAGAACGACTTTCGACCGACCCCTGAAGAGTTTGCACTTAGAGGTCTCTTCTGGACAGTCCGCTACTTTATACCTGGTTGGTTCCGCAATAAAAACATCGAAGATGAGAACCAGTATAAAGAAGATGCCTCAATGAATACGGACTATCGACCAGAACGTATTCTTTGGTTGGGATGCCAGTTAGCGAAATCAGGGATGTGGATTTGCTATAACCGTGAAATTCACAAGTTCTTTATGCCTGGGTCTGAAAAAACAATGGATACCGTGATGGAACCTGCAACACCCTCTGAACTAGAACTTGA
>Ga0335072_10006813_pt1 | contig 16676 bp, 13 predicted proteins | sample Lox_Sample_21_FD_206725 | JGI IMG/M metagenome (GOLD analysis project Ga0335072, IMG submission 206725) | Soil microbial communities from Loxahatchee National Wildlife Refuge, Florida, United States - Lox_Sample_2.1 | ecosystem: Environmental > Terrestrial > Soil > Wetlands | place: USA...
CAGTCTCAAACCCGATGATGCCATTCTCGCTGAAGCAAAGCACGCTGGCCTCTACGAAGACATATTGAACAATTACGATGCAAAGCTCATTGCTGGCGGTGCTGCTCAAAATACGGCCCGTGGCGCCCAATACATTCTCCCACCCAACTCAGTCGTCTACCTTGGTGGTGTCGGTGACGACAAGTACGCCGCCATTCTCCATGATGCTGTCAAACAAGCTGGTCTACGCGTGGAGTACCGTGTAGACAAGAAAGAGAAAACCGGCCGCTGTGGCGTTATTATCACAGGCTATAACAGGAGCATGTGCACCGACCTTGGAGCTGCAAACCATTACGACTTAGAGCACCTGAAGAGCCCAAAGATCTGGAATCTAGTTGAAGGAATGGAGGTCGCATTCGTCGGGGGCTATCATCTTACTGTATGCCCAGATGCCATTATGGCGTTAGCAGAAGAGTGTGCAGCGAAGAACAAAATCTTTATGCTCTCCCTCTCTGCCCCGTTTATTCCGCAGTTTTTCAAGGACCCGCTGGACAAGACTGCACCGTACTGGGACTTTGTTGTTGGTAACGAGACAGAGGCTTTGGCATATGCGGAGAGTCATGGCTGGGAGACAAAAGATATTAAGGAGATTGCTAACCGTTTGGCGGACCTTCCAAAGGTGAATAAGGAGAGGGATAGAGTGGCTATTATTACACAGGGGACGTTACCTACCATTGTGGCGGTCTCGGGAAAGGAAATCAGCGAGTATCCTGTTTATGAAATCAGTAAGAACGAGATTAATGATACCAATGGAGCCGGTGATGCGTTTGCTGGAGGCTTCGTTGCTGGTCTTGTGGAAGGCAAACCGTTGGCCGAGTGCGTTGACATGGGACAATGGCTGGCCGGTTTGAGTATTAGGGAGTTGGGGCCTTCGTAAGTACCCATTTCACTCAGTTCAAGCTACAACCTGGTTATCTCGTCTTGACAAGTCTAAATTACGGACCTGTCGAATCAATTTCGATTCCATTCTGGCTTAACCTCTGCCGCTCCTTCGGGTGAACTTAAAGCTAATGTATAAGCAACTTTAGATATCCCTTCCCCAAGCTGACTTACAAGCCTTCAGCTAGCAAGTAATTTCTATTGATTCCGCTGATAGAAGGCGTTCAGGGAGCTCCAAATGTTTCAACAACTCGTTGGTGCCGGGATGGTCTGCATTTGTAGCATGAAGAAATGATCCTCCACGATCAGGCATAGCATATTAGAGCATAGAAGTAAAAGTCCTTGGTTGAAGCTCTTTCGATAACATTAAATGATGGACTTGGAGCTGGAATGCATTGTGACTCAGCTCCATCATGATGATGCGCGGCAAACGAGAGCAGTGCTGCAACTGCTAGATATGTTGAAAACTAACCCTTCACTTTGCTAAGGTAGTCACTAGGATATAGTGGTGAACACTCCGTCCCAAAGAGGGTGGAATTTTGCGACATTGACAATCTCAACCTTGCCCATTTGGAGGCGTTTGAACAGGACCAGCCCATCCTTGTTGACTGCCATTCCAGATCGAGCTTTGCAGCATTGCATTAAAATCAAAGTCACTAGCTCCAGCATAGTTCGTGCTCGCATTATGAGATAAGTCTCCATATGGGCGGCCTCCACCTAAGCGTCCCATTGGAGTGCCTGAATAGAGACTACTGGGATGCGAGAACACCGTTGATGAAGGGGGATTATACTGGTGCGAGAGTGACTGGTGCAGTTGTTGGCTCACGCTCTGCTGTGGTGTGCATGTTCGCAACGAGTTAGAGGGAGGAGGATTGTTACCCCAAGATAATCTCTGGCTATGGCTATAGCAGGTGGATTGATCCAGGGCGGTTGCTGCTGCCATTTGCCGCTCACTAGACGAGAGCTGCAAAGATGACAGCCGTGTAGCCGTACCAGGTCGATCGGGGCTGGTTGCCGGTAACTCGCCCGGCTGAGGCGAGAAAGGAGAATTGTAGATTCCTGGTAATCTTGGAAAGAGAGTTGGCGAGACATTTTGACGAGAGGCTGGATGAGCGCTGACATCCAAGGGAGCGAATATTTCAGCAGCCGTCAAACTGTGCATTCCATAGGATGTCTCATTGCTGCCCTGTGGACATTTATTCTTCTGACCAGCAGTTGGAGTGACCAGTTCATCAACCATTCGATACATATCAGTCGACATACTCTGATGAGAATCCGAGGGCGCTACACTTGATGGACGTGGTACTTCATCATTCTGGAGGTGTGCAGAGTCTGTGACCATGGAAATGTCCGCGTTGTGCTGCACTTCAGGGCTTTGAACAGCTATATCCGCGGGTTGTTCATTCATTGGACTCATAGGAAGGCCTTCCTCTATGAAGTGAAATTTGAGACCAACTAGATGAATAGGTGCTATCTTCTTGCTGTCCTTATTTACGTTGTGAGCAAGAACCACGGCATCTCTAAGTAGATCTCTCACTCGAGCCCGCATCTCTAGATTAGGATGAGATCGCTCTATGTTCGGATCAGTCGTGCGCGGCTTTAGTTGTCCGTCATCATTTGTGTAGAGTTTACAAAGCTCGCTATCGCGGAAGGGCTTTAAACCAACAGTAGCCATGTCTTCCTCCAACAGGTATTCGATATCCTCCAGGTTTTCAGGTGGGAATACTACCACTAGGAGGGACATTGTGGAGCAATAAATCGACCACATCTCCTTAATGTGAACATTCAGGGGCGTCTGACCTTCTTGGGCGGAGATAATCTCAGCTCTAGATACAAGCCAGGTGCTGTATTGGCGGAGAGCAGGAAGAATACGACGTGTTACAGCAGTGATACTTTCGGTATTATTTTCGTTCTCACGACCAGTCACATCAGGAGCATCTGCGTCGTCTCTTGGTCCAGCAAGTTCTGGTTGTAAGAGTTGGAGTAGCATGAAAAGCATTCGCACATTAAGACGAAGAAATGAATAGTAGGATCGAAATTGCTCCTCTGATGGCAAACTATCTTCTGGAAAACCTATATCAGAATTATTAGTAAGAGGCTGAAGGTGAAAGATCGACACTTACTTTGGAGTCTTTCAGCGGCGAAATATTCAGCGGCAATGTTGATAAGCACCATTTTATCTAGAATTGCTTCCAGAGGTTGTTCTTTGAGAAGCACGGTCATTTGACTGAGGACTTCATTCTCAAGCTCGTCATGGCCAGAGAACTCTTCTCCTTTGTATAACTTTGCATGGAGGCGAACGAACCACGATATGAGGGGACCTGCCGCACCACCTCCCGGGTTGGTGCCTTTTGGTACAGATCTTCTGCTTCCGCTTGCCCATTCCTTGGTAATTTTCTTAAACTCAATTTCGAGATTGCTTTCTGCAGCGGGATGAGGCTCGTCGATTGCCAGGGCCCTGTACAAGTGGTATATCGCATTCAGGTGCTGCCCTTCGGCAAGCGAGATGACAGCCATCTGATTGAATGCATTTCCAGACTTGGGATAAAGATCATTTGCTAGGCCATAATAGGACATGGCCGTATCCCAGCTCCTGTCTTTAGTCCTGATGTCATTGCGATATCTCGAAAGATCACCAAGGCGGAGTAGCGTAGCGTGGCAGGAAAGTAGGATGAGATGCTTGGTTTCCTCTGACACTTTCACCAGATCATCCGCAGAAAGAGTATTGAGGTTGAGTCTATGAGCAATTTTACGCAACTCTGCCAGGCCATCGAAATGGGAAGCGAGACGTTGAATGTAACCCTTGTAGAAGTACTGGCTGGTCTTTAGGAAATCCACATATCTCTGTTCCCATTTGCGCTTCTCAACAACATGTTTCCTACGCTCCTCTGTCTTAAAGCGGGCCAAAATCTTTCGATAGCGATTGTTAATGGAGCTATGTGCATCCCAGAGGTGTGTGTCCACCTTTTGCGCCGCAGCATAGTCGAAGTCGAGAAATATGGTATCTTCACAGGCAATACGAAAGCTGTGAGAATGGTGCTGTTAGCAGGCCTGGTAATACATTGATCTTGAGAATGCATACTTATGAACCAAATCTTGGACATCTTCGAAGAGGGTGTCTCTTTCCTTGAGCTTAGCCTGAAGCTCTCGTCCCAGTCGTTGCGCAAACCTAGAAGAAAGTTAGTGTGCTGCAATTAAATCGTCGATATTCTGAAGCGACAATTGTGAAGAGCACTTACTGCCATTTCTGCTCGACGATTGACGCCATAAATATTCAGTGTTACTGTAGCCTTACGACCCCACGATCATTCATGAGGTTAAGTCTGTGAGTCAAACTCCACAGTTCGTGGGATGCTGATGCGCTCCATAAGTGAGAGTGGATGGAAGCATGAAGAGCTCTTTGGCGAAAATTTGGTACCCAGCCCTCCGGTAATTCCCTTGAAGGCCTAAAAATTCATCTGTGCAACACCAGAATGAAGATTCACGCAGAGTTTTGATAATGACGATTTAAGCTACCGCACCGAACGAGGCAACATTCCTCGACCACGCAACTTTACCCGAATGCGGTACCGCAGCCTGGTCATAGCGTCGCGAGGCTGTGTCACTTTTTGGTTCTCTCAACCCCCACACAGCGTTAAAATTCAAGCATACCAACGTTCATTAGCACATTTGAGGACGCCATCTGTCCAAGTTCAGTTCCATTCACTCAAAGATCCTTGAAATAACCTTTCCACCTGGGCAGCTTATGAGGCCCTGATCCAGCTTCCACCAAAAGCGAGAGCCAAGTAATTACCCCACTATCACTCCGTAAAGATGGTCAAGCGCTCACGAGAAGACTTTGATACTCCATCCACGACCGAAAGCAAAGATTCTCCAGAATCTGCGACCGATATACCCTCCTCAAGCTCTCCTTCAGACCCCGGCGTCAATGCTTCTGAGAGCTCAAAGCTTCTCCATATCGATACAGAAAGCGGTGAAGCTTCTGCACCTACTGAAGTGATGCGATGCTCCCTACCACCCCACACGCGGCAGGTATTATCTTTTGCATCTTTCGAAGACTATGAAGTGCACTACAATAAAACACATATCAACCGTTGTGTCGAGTGTCGAAAGAACTTTCCCACGCCGCATTTCTTGGATCTTCACATCTCCGAAAACCACAATCCTCTTGTAGAAATCTTAAAGGACAGAGGCGAGCGCACTGTAAGCAAAAGTTTATTTCTTCACCATACAGTCTATTTTGTAAGGAGTCGATGCTAAACTGTGTTGGACCTAGTATTCTTGCTTTGTTGAAGACTGTGATCGAAAATGCTCCACCCCTCAAAAACGGCGCATGCACCTCATTGACAAGCACATGTTCCCGAAAGACTATGATTTCTATGTAGTCAACGATGGCATCGACCAGCGGAGCTCGATGCTAAGATCCGGGAGACACAGAAGGCGCAGTTCTGCGGCGCAGCATAAGACTGAAATCGAGGATCGGATACGGCGTAGGGTATCAGTTCAGAGTAAATTGACCGGAGAAGACCCTAAAGCGGAAATTTCAGGAACTGTTGACAGCTCTGAAGCCCCAGAGTCAGGTCACTCAGACATACAGAGAACAATAATAACTAATCGCTTGCAACCAGATACTGAAATGGATGATCTCTCAGGAGCTATGTCGGCGCTAAAGTTTGTGCCGACCAACGTAAGATTTGGGAGGGGAAAAGGGAAGGGTGGTTTTAGCAGAAGCTAACCAGATTTACGCAACTTTTGGAAAGCAAATGAAATCGCGAAAAGAGCGGCCATCCAACAGACCGAAATAAATCTAAAAGAGGTTGGGAGCATCCACAGTGAAGCGCGGATAACTTGAATGAAGAAGCGTCCAGACAGAGTATATATTCGAAGGGAAGTAAGGCACCGAAGTCACAATGATGTAGAGTCGGAAGATCTACCAAACCTGATCATAACTTAGATGTCATTTGCTCAAGAACCTCCTCTCGAAACTCCTGCAATGCGACCGTAAACACCGCCCTATGCTCTCACCAGAAGTAGGCATGAATTATAAAACACCTTTCACGAATTGATCTAATGCCAATTCGAATAACTCATTTGCAACACCTTCTCCGCCAGGATGCTCCACCGGAGATAGAGGATTTTTAACAACTAAAAACCTTCTTAGCTCGGATTCTTAGGCATATGACAGTGTGCTTTACCAAATTCCACGTAGAGATTTACATATATCTGATGTAGCACGCTCCGCATGTTGGGTGTTTGGGTGTCCGTTAGCATGACGAACTTGATATTCGTTGCTGTCTCATAGTAATGCAGCTTATATTGTCCCGTTCGGTACGACATGAAGCTATCCAGAAGCCATGGTCAGCTAACCCAGACAACAATAACTCGGTCCTCTTCTTACCTATCATCAGGCCCTCCAAGTTTCCGTACCATATTTCGCAAGGAGAAGATCGTCCCGAAAATTAGTTTTGCATCATCTTGAGCGCTTAATCGGGCTGGTCGAGCTCGTGCAGGGCCTATGTTCATCTGGACACCATTGCTGGCCAAGCCCGAGTCCGAGGTTGGTCTGGCAGATTTCGGAACGCCAGTTGAGGATGTTGGTCTATCTTGTCGTGCCCAGAGCTTGCTGTAGATGCACTCCGCTAAGGACACTGGTTAGTCTTTTGGGGCAGAATATGGCCTAAACAGAACCTACTATGCCGATCGAAAATGTAGAAGGAGTATACTACCATGGCGCCGACATAGAGATGATGGCTGACCTGTTACAAGCAAAGAGGTCGTACTACAGCCTCGAGCTCTTTCGCCAAGCGATTTTAAGGTTTTAGTTCCGCCCACTCGGGTTGTTACATACCCTGGCATGCCTGGGAGCCTTGTTACAGGCTGGCCTCCAATTTCTCTCCACCCCGCTATGGTAGTTCGCCAATAATAATAGATCTAGCTGGCTATCTACCCCTTCCCTCTGATCTGTTCCTTGAAGTACTCAAAAGACGGTTATTACAAGTCAACATGACTACCATGGCTGGCATATGCGAAGACTCTGGCCATACCGGCGACATCAATCAGAAAGAGGCAGAGGCAGGGATTCTTCCTTCGCATGGTATTTCACTCGATGTGCCGGGAACCAACGAAAACGAACGACCTCCCATAGTTCACCAACTGTATGCTCTAACGCAACGAGTTCTAGTGCCACATGCTAACCCTTAATTTAGTTCGATGCCAACATATCAAAGCCCTCTAAGGCATCATCGTCGTAATGCTTCTTACCACCGAGAAGTGAAGGTTCGTTGATTCAGCCCAGCCTTGCAATGAGATACTGAATTGGCGCTGCAGGAGACGCTCAACGCGCGTTCCGAATACACGAATAGTCAAGACGACGGCAAGTCACAGCATCGCATCAACCAATACATTATAGGAGAGGAAATTGGGCGTGGTTCATTCGGTGCCGTCCATTTGGCAACAGACCAATATGGCAATGAATTTGTGAGCAACTACACAGAGATTGCGCATTCATTTTTAGTATGGCAAGCTCATATCCAAGCATAGGCCGTCAAAGAATTCTCCAAGTCGCGTTTACGGAAGCGTGCGCAGTCAAATATCCTTCGTCGCCCGCATTCTTTCAGACGCCCAGGGCAACTGCCAGCTGGGGTTGGATTCAATGCACCCTTACATAGGCATTCTATTGATGATATCCACGTCGATGAAGAAGCTTCACAAAACCCACTCTATCTGATAAAAGAAGAGATCGCAATTATGAAAAAGCTCGACCATCCTAACCTAGTCCAATTGATCGAGGTACTTGATGACCCCGCCGAAGATACTTTATACATGGTCTTAGAAATGTGTAAAAAAGGCGTGATTATGAAGGTGGGGCTTGACGAGAAGGCAGACCCTTATGATGCAGAAAGTTGTAGATGCTGGTTCCGGGATCTGATTCTTGGTATAGAATATTGTGAGCTGCTATCGTTTGAAATTCGCTTGAACTAATCAACTAATGAATTTGCAGTACATGCACAGGGTGTCGTACATCGGGACATCAAACCGGATAACCTTCTTCTGACCGAAGATGACGTCCTTAAGATCGTAGATTTTGGTGTCTCGGAAATGTTCGAAAAGACATCAGATATGAGGACCGCCAAGTCAGCTGGTTCTCCTGCATTCATGCCACCAGAACTCTGCGTAGCAAAACATGGCGATATTTCTGGGAAAGCTGCCGACATCTGGTCTATGGGTGTGTCTTTGTACTGTTTACGCTTTGGCACAATACCATTTGAACGGCCCGGAGTACTTGAATTATACGAAGCTATCAAACATGATCCGATTGACTTCAAGCCTAATGATGATCCACAATTTGTGGATTTAATGGGGAAAATTTTAGAAAAAGATCCTCAGAAAAGGATTAGTATGAAAGAACTTCGTGTAAGATATCCATACTTCTACTAGAATTCATTTACTAACACAGTGCAGAATCATCCTTGGGTAACGAAGGATGGGGCGGATCCCCTTCTCCCAGAGGAGGAGAATACGTCAGATCTAGTAGAACCCCCTACTGCATTAGAAATAAATCGTGCTATTACATCTACCTTGAATAATCTCCTCACTGTTGTAAGCTTCATATCTGCTTTTTCTTGTTGCAATCCAGTATTGACATTTTCCTAGATGAAAGCAGTGAACAAGTTCAAAAGCTTGCTGTGGAGGCGACGCCCAGAGTTGATGACCGGTATTCTTGGCCAGGATGCTCGGATCGTGCAACCACCATTACAGCTAGATAGCAGGGAAGATAATCCTTTAAACAGAACGCAAAGCTTCGACCTCGACAATCGAAGACCTGTTGAAGGAGCTGTAGTTTCGGAAGGGGTGCATCGCGATATTGAGCCCCGCGATACTGATGAACCTATTCCACTGCTCCACCGTATGGACTCAGCCGTTTTGATCAAGCCTGCTCTAACTCATATGAACGAGCAACCTGTCCATCATAAAAGTCAGCACACCATGGACTCTGAACATCCGATTCCTCATCTTGATACTCGGAGAACCCAGAGTTATGGTGAGAAAGGCCACGCTCATGATCCAATGGACGAGGAGCCTCTCTGGCTTGGCATCGGTCCGGGTGATGATGTAGATGTTCCACCAGAGACACCCATTTGCGCGGAATCCCCCACTGCTGCCGATTTTAATATTTACGACACTGCCTACCAACGCGAAGTCGAGCGTATCCGTGAAGCACAAGGCCACGAAGCAAAGGTATACCTGACGAGGCGTGTAGATTCAATTAAAGTGTACAAAGCGGATGCACATATGATTGATACCCCAAAAGAGTACGAGGTGGCCGGGCAACCTCATGCGGGCTGGAAGAGTCTACTAGATGCTGCGAGAGAAAAGGAGAAACATATCGCCTCCAACATTGACGACAAGTAAAGCCATGACCACAACTTACTCAGTCTTGCGACTCGAGCTGGCGAGAGTGCCAAAAGGCGGGAGAGGAAGCAGTGAATAGGAGCCAACAGCTGACAGATAAGGGAGAGTCGAGCATGATAGATATTGTAAAAACGGCTCTGGGTAAGACGAATGCGGAAGTTGACAGCAATAAGGCATAAAGGCTCCGCCAGTGCGGGGCTTTGTCTGGTTTAGGCTTTGCAGATTTATAATGCCTGGGGCGTATGGTGCGGGATATAGCTAGCTATGCATGAGCCTTAGAAAGACGGTATGGCAATGAGACAGGGCGTTTCTGGAGGACGGATACTGCGTATGCATCGTCATTCCAGAACAGCGTTAATAACGACTACTAGTAAGCATATCCGATAACATGTGGTTATCAATCGGCTTCGTGTGGCAGATTTACGGTGACACTTCCAATTAGTCAAGACACATTTTCTGCACTCAGCTCCAGAGCATAATGCTAAGTACTAGTGTTTAGCATTTGCTCGCCCCTTTAACAGTCCCTCCACGTCCTGCCTCATAGCAGACACTTGTACTTCCGCAAGCCATCCGGTTGGATCAGGGCGGCGGGGCAAACACTCGTCACATCGCGTACAACTCCTTTTGTCGATACGGAATGCAATTATTTGCATGCATCTCGGCGATTGCAATATGAGGCATTTTATTTACTGGACCTGGTAAGCAAGCTCGTACTTTGTTCCAAATCTTATTGATCGCTGACTTAAAGCAGAGCAATCCGAGTTTGGTAGGTACGTGGGGCAATTCGCGAAACCTCACCAAAGAAAAACAAATTTGTGGCTGGTTGTACCACAGCACACAGCAGCTATTTGCCCGGCAGGTGAATGAACTCCAAGCCCGTGGTTGATTTGTGAGACTCTGATCGGCCGATCCTAACTGATACGAGACATATTAATCAACTATTAGATCAGGCTCCAGAGAATAATGATCTGACTACAGACTGTTTACTAATGTCCGCCAATAGATTAGCAGTAATATAACGTGCATGATACATAAACGTCGGGATGAGCAGCAAGTTGGAAAGCTTCGTTTGCGACTTCTGTGGCTGTGAAGACCAAAATGACGTCGTCCAGAATCGCATAGCTGCCCGGACAAGGCTGAAGGTTTGCGATCAAGCAATAAGCTTTGGGGAAGGCTCGCTGTCCGCCAAGAAACGAAAAGGACACGCTGCCGCGACCATGTCGTGTTCCTGAATGCCATGCTTACCCTTTCTTTGGGACGTTAATTTGCATGCTCAAAGTCCAAGATGGGCAGTATTCACAGTTAATTACTCAGACCCTGATTATTCCTCTCAGCTCGCTCTTCACCACACAGTGCTCACTCATAAAAAGTAAGTTAGCTGTCACCGCCGGGTCTCAGCGCCCTTTTAAATAGCAGGCTCTCCTGGCAAAGACAGTGGAGAATATTTTCTAGCAGGACTCCTGCTGGCTTCTCATCTCGGAGGATTGCTTCCAGCCCTCGCCCTCGCACCACCAATTTCCATCCGTCTGTCCTGCTCGAAAATCCCTCATAGTAAAAAACAGACGACCTCGGGCAGACAAAAACAGACCCACGATCTTCGGCTCGCCTCCCGCTACACGTAGACTGATTATCAAAGCATCTTACTTCCAAGACCTGCCGGTGCCACTTCCAACTCATTTTTTCTTCTCCTAAAAACCCCATATAGCTGATTGCTGGCTCTCTTCGGTCAGCATCAATCAGCTATTTGACATTCTTCAAGATTCTGTACCCTTTATAACAACTCGCGCCGGGCCGTGCCCGCACGCGCTCCTGGGGTCCCACCTAGCAAAGCGAAAGCGAATCTCGACAACCCCGCCATGTCTGCGAACAGTCCAAAAATCCCTGCAGAAAAATCAGAACCGTCTGCCCCAGGTTCAGTCGCTTCTTCAATCTCAGGGTCTTCCGAATCACGACCTGCGACCAGTCAAAATGGCAGTGCAGCGCCTAGCGTTGAAGGCGTGGAATCTTCTTGTGCACAATCCAAGCTCGCGCCCGACAAACCTTCGATGACAAAGCGCCTCACTCGAATCTTCTCGACTCGAGATGGTGTGAAGGACAATGCTTCAAGTACATCGAGTATAAGAAGTGGAACTGTCACTCCTACAACTGAGATCTCCAACGGCAATCCTACTCCCAAACCTCAGGCCCCTTCTCGTCAGAACTCTTCTACAGACAAACCACCAATGGCTATCAGGAATAAAGAAAAGCCCAAGGAGCTGGTTCAACCACTTGGGCACCATCAACGTTTTGTCCTTGTAGAAGGAGTGCCCGGTGGACACGAACATCACCTCAAGAGCACGAAAAGACAAGAGAAGCTGTCGGACATGTTACGTGATATGCTGGTGGGAAGGAAGAAAGCTGGAGAAGCTCATGAAGGCGATCAACAGCTCTCACTCATGTCGTCCTGGGTCGATCAACTGAAACGAGAACGAGAAAACTTGGCCACAGACAAGAAAGGAGGGCCAAACTCTACAGCAACCCTTGTGGAGAAATATGGGAAATGTCAAGAGATCGTCGGCCGTGGAGCCTTTGGCATTGTCCGGATATCACATAAACGAAAAGAGGGCGAAAATGAACAGCTCTACGCAGTCAAGGAGTTCCGAAGAAGACCCGACGAAAATGAAAAGCGATACAGCAAACGATTGACAGCTGAGTTCTGTATATCATCATCATTACGCCATCCGAATGTTATCCATACTCTCGATCTACTTCAAGACGCCAAGGGTGACTACTGTGAGGTCATGGAGTACTGCGCTGGTGGTGATCTTTACACCCTCGTCCTAGCAGCTGGCAAGCTCGAAGTCGCTGAGGCAGACTGCTATTTCAAGCAATTGATGCGTGGTGTAGAATACATGCACGAGATGGGTGTCGCTCACCGAGACTTAAAGCCTGAGAATCTGCTCCTGACCACTCACGGAGCATTGAAGATCACTGACTTTGGTAATGGGGAATGTTTTCGCATGGCTTGGGAAACAGATCCGCATATGGTCACCGGCCTATGTGGCTCAGCACCATATATTGCTCCGGAGGAGTATATCGACAAAGAGTTTGATGCTCGTGCTGTAGATGTTTGGGCCACAGGTGTCATCTATATGGCTATGCGCACTGGAAGGCATCTGTGGCGAGTCGCAAAAAAGGATGATGATGAGTTCTACGAGCGCTACCTTGAAGGACGAAGGGATGAAGAGGGCTACGGCCCAATTGAGACACTGCATCGGGTAAGTTGCAAGCTCCCTGGCGCCTTGTCACCATACTAGATCAAATGCTAATATCATGCAAGGCTCGTTGTCGCAATGTAATCTACTCGATTTTGGACCCGAACCCAGCTCGCCGCATTACAGCGTCACAGGTCTTAAAGTCCGAGTGGGGCCGCGAGATCAAGCTCTGTAAGGCGGGCGAGGAGGGTATATAATCCTGATTTGTAACGTGTCTTTGTCTACGGAGCTACACAGCTGGATGTCCTCGGCTCTAGAGATCATCCGCACGTTAGCCTTAATATGAGAGAATAGAAGATAGTCATCACGACAGCATCACACGGTTGATAGTATCAGCATATCAATGAAATCAATAACGACAATCATGGGATGGTTTTCTCATTATACGGGCGTTTTCCGATGAATCAAGACTCTGGCGGACCAGGTCTTACATGGGTTAGGCAAGGATGGACATTCAATTGAAAACTGGGAATTTGGTAGCGCGGAGTCTGGGCGTACACATCTTTTTGATTTAGGAATAGGCGGTAATGAATTGATGCCTCTTTCATGCGGCCAATGAAAATCTGCGATTACAGTCGTTAGTTTCAAATCTCTTTCTAGTAATATTCTGAGCTTCTTGGACAAGTGTGGCGGGGAGAGGTTGTGTCACCCCGAGAGTGTATGCTGCTTATTGTGCATAGTTATACAGTCTAGTTGAATATACATTCATCCATGAACATCTCGATGTTTTTCATCTTACTTTCTTTCATTTTCCCTTCCTGCCTGCTGCAAGGTGCCCATCTATGCCACTAGCTCTTTACAAAGCCCACCTTTACGCAGTGGAGGGGGAGGGTATATAGTGATATTACCGAGCTACTTTCCGAGTCTACCTACAAAAATGCCTCCAGTCAAGAAGACCATCGAGGAAGCTTCGAATCTATAAAGGCACTTTCAGCCCCAAATACCTTACTATACAATTCGATCCGCCCAGTAAGGCCCTGCCTGACCCTATCCGTCCATCCACCCCCGCACCAGCTAAAGCGACTCCACTATCCATCCAGATCCTCCTTCGATTGATGACTTTTTTCTTCTTCCCTTCGATACCTTCGAGCGGCAGGCATGCTTTTGAAACCAGGCAGGAAATTTGGCTAGGGGAGACAAGACAAGAGGGGGAAGATCTGGTCTATCTAATCGTAAATAGAGAGATGGATCTACAGGGAGTGTATATCACTCATTCTCTCACCCCCATCGCTTTACTACCTTTGTTGCGTATCTTATATAATATGAAGCATTTTTTTTAACTAAATGCGCGTTGCGAGATTGAGTACAAGACAAAGGATTGATTCCAGTATGGCTGGAGGGCCTATTTTGTGGGTATACTACACCCAGCAGCAGTGTGTAAGGGAGAGCCAAGACTGTATGCTATGCATGTGATACTCACTCGTGACACAAAAGGTAGGTCGGGCACAAAAACATTTGTGAGCATGGGCCGAGCTGAGATTTAGAGCTCGTGTATGGGCATAGCAACTCGCAGTAAATAAGGAGCTCACTCCTCGAGGGAGACATCTGTAGGACTAACAGAGGGACGGCGTTCCCGTTTTTGGTATTTGCTAGCTTGCGTGCGAGCTTTCTCGGCTCCTGATGCTGTATGTTCAAGACGGAATCTCTACCTGCCTGTGGAGAAAAGGGATAGTTGCTTGAGTAAGGTGGATATTTGTAAAGCGGGCCTCAGGTAATGTACGGCGTCAGTCAAAATGCCCCTCCATAAGATATTCAGTGATGATAATTAACTACCCTGAGCATATACGAAGCCTCTAAGGAAGACCATAGTTGACAAGCCTGAGGCTCCTACGCATCGTTACACAAACCCTAGTAAGCGCTTGCTTTCACCAATCACCAACCACCTTGGTAGGTAGTAGGAGTGGAGTTCCTTCTATGATGGTCTAAGCGTCCTACCCGGTAAAACAAGAACTGGCTTTTCTGCTAGGTTAATTTCTTCCCGTAAGGTATGGCTTTAGGTCATCAGTGGTTTCATTCGGGTGAATTAGACAAACCCTTATATGACTAGGTGTTTCCTTACTTTTGGTGACTTAGTTCATTGACTGGTTTCATTTGCTATTTTGCCTGTTCTTTCTTTTTTTTTTTTTTTTTTGGGACTTAATTTCCTACTTTCCCATCTTAATACTTTATATAAAAACTTAGTTCTGGTGTGCAATCACATTGTGTACGGAACATGATTTGGGCTTGAACTCCTTCTCAGGCTTTCATTCATCTATTCTCATATGGCTATCACATATACCTGTCCCTCAGCGATCCCGCGCCCTATTTGGCCCTCTCTCCTCTTCAGCGACTCAGCGCTTCCTCTCCCCAAATCCACTGCTTTGAAAAACAAAAGCAAAAGCAACGCAAAAACTCCTGCCAACGCCATCCGTGCCGGTTTCGTTCTCATCTTCGTTCAGTCCACTCGAAAATATGTAAAGATATAGTGGATAGTTAAATGTACGTGTACAGAACGTAATTTTAAATGGTAGTCCAGCGAACCCGGAGAATTAAGCTCCCCTAGATGTCTTCGCCCTCCTCGAAGATTCTTTGCTTCATTCCTGATCAAACATTAACGCTGGGTTTATGTGCTTCGTCAGCTTAGCAGAATAGGTCGGTACCAAGACCGGAGTTGAGTCTTCTCTCGCACGCATGTTCAAGACATCTTAGCATACGGTATGTGTGCGGGCTAGGTGGCATTTCCTCGATATACGTTGAAATAAGCGGCTGGGTGCCCGGTGTGAATCCCGAAGACGAGGTTCAAGAAATTAAGAGTGAAGGAGTTCCCAGGCCTCCAAACAAAGTGCCATAAACCGCTCCTTCTTCCTCCTTTGCTCGTCTGGACTATCCCGTTCACGTAATTGTCCACGTCTCGAAGTAGCGGGTCCATTACCAAGAGGAGGACTAGCTCCCTCTTCATACTCATCTCTCGCGCGCCTTCTCCCACTTCGACCATGGCTATCTCCACGTTTCATAGCATTTCCCGTCAATGGGCTAGGAGGTGTCGGTGGTTGATGGCCGCCATAATGAACAATTTTGGGCAGGAGCTCGGGACGTCCGCCGGCAAGTTCAACTTGGGCTTCTTCTGCGGAACGGTATTCACGGGGTCGATCTCGAGCAGATGGGAGTGGTTGTGCAGGAGCATGGCCTGGAGATGGAATGCTTGGCCGCGAATTAGAGTGGGAGGAACTGGAGCTAGATCCATTGGGTGGCGGGAAGAAACCAGTTCGGGGAGCTTCACGATGTTGGCCGAGCCCTTCTCCGGCAAAAACATCAGTAATAGGAGGCAATCTATTAGCTGTTTGTGTTGCTGGGACGTGATGAATATGTGAGGTGTTGGATAGATTCGAAGGCTGATTGGTAATGTGACGAGTTAAAGGATGAGCGTTGTGGCCTCGGAGGCCCGTAAAGCTTTGATTCAACGGTGCAGATTGAATGACCCTCTCGTTCGCGAATTGCTCATGCGAAGGTGCCACGATGCTGAGGCCAGGTGGTACTTTCCTTCTTGTGGTTGCCGGTGTTTTTACGCCGCCAGGACCTGCCATCTCCCTCTCCTTGGCACTCTCCATAGGGGCGTCTCCCGGTTTTGCTGTCTGTAGCAACCTTGACTCGATAATATGTCTCTGCTGCTCTCGCACGGAGATACTCCGTTGTAATTGTTCCCTCATTGTGGGATCTTGTGTAACAAATCCTGGCGAGAGACAAGCCAAGCCAACATCTTGGATTCCAAGACCACTTTCCCTGGAGGTTAATGGTGCATTCCGGCCAGTCATTGGATTTGAACCCGATACGTTCTTCGATAGATCGAGTTTGCGAGGTCGATGGCGCGGTGTGGGGAGATCTGGAGAAGAAGGTTCCTTCTTCACTACTATCTTAGGGGGGGCACCATTTTCTCGTCGAGAACTGAACGTCGCATATTAGCGTTTGAAGCATATAAAAGCAGAAAAGCGCGACTCACGACAATGGAGAGCTCTTGGGCGCAGATTGTGCTTTTGGGCTTCCACTCCCAGTGCGTTGTGCAGACATATTCGGCGTCGCCGAAGCAGAAACACGACCTTGACCTTGGGGAGGAGG
>Ga0335072_10006814_pt1 | contig 16675 bp, 14 predicted proteins | sample Lox_Sample_21_FD_206725 | JGI IMG/M metagenome (GOLD analysis project Ga0335072, IMG submission 206725) | Soil microbial communities from Loxahatchee National Wildlife Refuge, Florida, United States - Lox_Sample_2.1 | ecosystem: Environmental > Terrestrial > Soil > Wetlands | place: USA...
CCACGGTTGCGAATCTGGGGCGATCCGACCGTCCGCGCGGCCAGTGCGAGGCCGGGGAGTTTGTCGCGCAACTCGGCGATCAGTCGGCTGTAGGTGACGCCGGCGCCGAGCCGTACCTGGCTGCCGTCGATATCCCAGTGCCGGAGTTCGCTGATCCTGGTGAGATCGAGCAGCGCAGGCGGCCGGCGGGCGCCGAAGTTGAGCTCGACCATCAGATCGGTGCCTCCCGCGAGCGGCACCGCCGCGGGCATGTCCGCCTGGATGGCCAGTGCCTCCGCCCAGCTGCCGGGCTGAATGAACTCCACGGTTGCGGCCTCCCTGGCCCGTTACCCGGCAAACGAGCCGGGCGCATCCCAGGCCGGGCCGGCGGGCGGCGCGTCTTCTCGCTGCACCGCGCACTGGATCAGACCGTAGGGCCGGTCGTCCGCGTGGAACACTTCCCCGCGGTTATCCAGCCCGAACGGGCTCAGGTCGACCAGGAAGTGATGCTTGTTCGGTGCGGAGAGCCTGATCTCGGCGATGTCCTCATGAGCTGCTAGGGCGGCCTTGCCCATCTGGAAGAGGCTCTGCTGGAGGGCGCGGCTATGCACGGTAGCGAACGTCTCGATGAGCACCTGGCGGATGCTGGCGTTAACTGCCTTCCAGTCATCGCGCTCGGGGCGTGTGTGGCGCCAGCGAGCGGTCAGCGACGTGGCCAGCACCCGGTCATCGGTCTCGGCGAGGGTGGTGTACCGGTCGTGCAGGAATCCGGTGAACTGCGAGCCCGTCGACTTCAGCAGCACGAGATCCCGCAGCCCGGACAGGACCCAGGCACGTCGCTCGTTCCCCTGAAGCTCGACAGTCGCCGTCGTAGTTCTTACCTCCTGGCTGGCCCGGACGAAGGTGTGCGGATGGTCACCGCCGGCGGCCCTCACCCGTTCCCATTCGTACTCGTCGACCTCGACGCGCGCTGCCTGCACCGGCTGGATGTCGCCGGCGAAGTGCCTGGCAAGCGTCAGCGCGAAGGTCTCGATGTCGGTCACGCCCTTATCGAGGGCGAAGGCGTAGGCGGTGTTCTTCTGGCTGTCGGTGGGCAGCACGTTCGCCTGGTCGCCGTCCAGGTACGCGGCTGCGAAGTCGCCGCGAAGGGAGGTCGAGACGTTGAGGTCGCGGATCTGGTGCCTCGCGGTGTCCCGGTAGATGCGGACCAGCCTGGTCTCGGCCTTGCCGTATTGGTCCGCGCCCAGCACGTATTCCACGTCAGCTCCCTCGGTAGGTCGAGTAGCCGAACGGACTCATCAGGAGCGGCACGTGGTAATGCTCGCGATCGTCGGCAACTGTGAACGTGACTGTTACCTCAGGGAAGAAGGGCACCGCGGCGAGGAAGGCTGGCTCGCCGGTACCGGTCGAGTTGCTGCTGGCGGTCCCGCTGCTGGCGCTCCGGCTGCTGGCGCTCGCGCCGCGGCCCGTCTGCTGCGCGTGATAGCCGGCGGTGTCGAAGACCAGGCGGTAGGTACCGGGCTCGATTCGCTCTGGCCCGAGGCTGGTGATCCGGCCGCCGGAATCTGTCGTGGCCCTGGCCACCTCCTGCAGCCCGGCGGGCGCGACGTGCTCCAGCCGGACAGCCAGGCCGGCTGCCGGGCAGCCCGCCGCAATGTCCAGTACGTGAGTGGAGATCGCGCTCACTGGGCGCCGGCCAGGAGTCGCTGCAGCCTGATGGCGTTGATCTTCTGCAATTCAGTCCGCACGACCTGCCACTCGTCTTCCGGCTTGTTGGCCAGCCTGCCGCGCAGCAGCGTTAGTAGCTCCCGCCCGGTCCGCCCTGAAGCACACACCAGGTAAATATGCCCGAAACGCCGTTCATACTCCAGGTTAGCTGCAGCTAGCGCCCGCGTTGTCGCTGTGTCGTCGGCGTCGACACCGGACTGTTCCTGCCTGGACCAGTTGGCCGCCCTCGCCAGGCTGGCGTCTGGCCGCTCGCCGATCCGGAGATGGCCAGCCAGCGCCTCGGCCAGGTCCGCGGCAGACAGCGCTGCGACGATCGCGCTAGACCGCTTGATGGCGTGCTCGGCAGAGGGATAGGGCCGCCCGGCTGTCATCTGATCCGCCCATCCCGGTGCGGAGCAGCAGTCCAGCAAGGTCTGCTGCGCGGTTCGGACCGGCAGTTGGTTGAACCAGGTCAGCTGGTCAGTGCCCATTCCGACAGACTCTCCTGCCGGCGGGCATGGGGCAAGCGTGTCGTGCGGTGGCTTGCGGCAAGCGACGGCACCGTTGCGGCCCGGGGCGACCGACGTAAACTCGGGACAAACCATAGGACCTGCAGACAGGCCCGGAACCGGAGGTGGCCATGCCGCCGCGCCGAGGAACACCGCGTCTGCTTGCCGTGGCGCGCGGCGACGAGCCAGCCGACCTGCTGCTGGCCGGCGGGACGATCTTCGTGCCGGGCACCAGGGAGTGGCTCCGCGAAGACCTGGCGATTGCCGACGGCATGATCGCCGGCTGGGGGCCGCGGGAGGCCCGCGAAGTCGTGGACGTGTCCGGTGCGGCGCTGACCGCAGGCTTCATCGACGCGCACATGCACCTTGAGTCCACCAGCCTGTGGGTGGATGAGTTCGTCCGCACGGTGCTCCCGGCAGGCACGACGGCCGTTGCCGCCGATCCGCATGAGCTGGCCAATGTCTTCGGCGTCCGCGGGGTTGCGGCTCTCGCTGAGGCGGCGTCAGTGCTGCCGTTCACGTTCGGCATCTGTGCGTCTAGCTGCGTCCCGGCCTCGCCGTTCGAGAGCCCGGGCGCTCAGATCGATGCCGCTGAGGTTCGTGAGCTGCTGCTGGACTACGGCGCGATCGGCGTCGCCGAAGTCATGAACTATCCCGGCGTGGTCGCCGGTGACAGCGAGCTTCTCGCCAAGATCGCCGCGGCCGGCGACCGGCGCGTCGACGGTCATGCACCGGGCCTGTCTGGTCCGATGCTCGACGCCTACCTGGCCGCCGGGATCGAGTCCGACCACGAGTGCACCCGGCTGGACGAGGCCGAGGAGAAGCGCCGCAAAGGCATGTGGATCTTCATACGGCAGGGCTCGGCCAGCAAGAACCTGTCGGATCTGATCCCGACGGTCCTGCGACATGGCACAGAGCGAATCGCGCTGTGCACCGACGACCGGGAGCCGGACACGATCGTGGCCGACGGACATGTAAACGACTGCATCCGGCTAGCGGTGGCTTGCGGCGCCCGGCTGGAAGATGCACTCGTGCTGGCGACGGCCAACCCGGCCCTGTACCACAACTTCCAGCACCTAGGGTGGCTGGCACCGGGCTATCAGGCGGATGTGCTGTGCTTCGACTCACTCGATCAGCTGCGGCCGCTGCGCGTCTATCAATCGGGCAAGCTCGTCGCAGAGCGAGGACGCGTCGTGGATGGCGTAGTGCCGAATGTGCCCGCGCCGGAGTGGATGCGCGACTCCGTGCACCTGGCCGGAATACCGGATGCTGCCGCCTTCACGCTTGCGCCGCCGGATGGCGGTCAGGCCAGAGTGATCGGCATTGATCCGGACACGCTCACCACCAGGCATCTGGTGCTGGATGTGCGCGATCCGGCTGCCGCGGTGGCAAGGATCGGGGTGGCGGAGCGGCACCTGGGCACCGGCAGGATCGGCCTGGGCTATGTGCGCGGATTCGGGCTGGTCCGCGGCGCGATTGCCTCCACGGTCGCCCACGACGCGCATAACTGCATGGTCGTCGGCGAAATCGGACCGGCCGGACCGGCCGAGATGTCCGTAGCCGTCGCCCGGCTGGCAGAGCTCGGCGGTGGTCAGGTAGCGGTACTGGACGGCAAGGTCATTGCCGAGGTACCGCTTCCGATCGGCGGGCTGATGAGCGACAAGCCGGCCGGTGCCGTCGCTGCAGCAGTCGAGCATCTGGAGCACGTAGCGGCGGCCGAGCTAGGTGTCACCATCGGCGCGCCGTTCATGCACCTGAGCTTCCTCGGCCTGTCGGTGATCCCTGAGCTGCGGATTACCGACCTGGGCCTGGTCGACGTGGACAACTTCGCGCTGACCAGCGTCACGCCTGCCTGATCCGGCGCGGTGCGGCGCGCCGGTATTTGTCCCGGCTAGCTGGCAGTGGCTTCCGTCGTAGTGGCCCCGGTGATTCCCGCTGTCGCCTCGCCCTCTGCCTGAACCGACTTGCGGGCCAGCAGGTAGTACACGACGCCGCCGACGAACAGCCCGATGAACACGCTGAAGTCCGAGCCCAGCGGTCCGCCGTTCCGGCTGGCGAAGTAGCCGACGAACGGTGAGTAAGCGTTCAGCCAGAACGCCGCGCAGACCATGCCGAGCACCTGCGCGATGATCGCAGGCCAGTGCACCCCGCCATTGCGGAAGTACCGGCCCCGCTCATTGAGCAGCGCATCGTGGTCGTAGCGGTTTCGCCGGAGCCAGCTATCCACCAGGTAGATAGCGCACCATGGCCCGAGCCACAGGATGATGAATAGCAGGAAGTCAGTGAGCAGCGTGAAGAAGTGTGACGAGAAGATCGCGTAGGCAGCCAGGCCGCCGGCGATCACGGTGTCGATCGCCACGCACTGCAGCCGGCGCAGACCCGGTACCAGGCTTTGCAGGGTGACGCCGGAGGAGTACAGGTCGAGGGTGTTGATCGCGAACAGCTGAACGATCGCGAAGATCAGATATGGCCAGATGAACCAGCTCGGGAAGCCCGAGATCAAGCCGTTTACGGTGGTGGCGCTCGGCACGCCGGTCGCGATAGCGGCGCCGAGCACTTCGAGCAGAGCGGATGGAATCGCACCGCCGAGCGCGACCGCGAGCACGATGCGAACCTTGCTGGAGTCCGGTGCCAGATACCGTGAATAGTCGTTGCCGTTCTCGGTCCAGCCCAGCCCGCCAGCCGAGATCACCAGGGCGAGGAAGATGGTCAGCGCTCCCCAGCTTGCCCCGTGCGCCGGCACGTGGAGGTTGACCTTTCCGGCGGTCAGCCCGGCCATCACCGCGAACAGCACGACGAACGGGATCGCCAGCCAGCGCAGTACCCTCAGCACAGCTGCATGCCCGAGCAGCGGCAGGACTGCCTGGATGGCAACCGCGAGGATGATGAAGATCACCTTCGCCGCCACGCCGGCAGTGAACCCTGCCTTCGATGTCAGCAAGATAGCTGCGAAGACTACGAGGGCGATGCCCTCGATCTCGAAGCCGACCTGTGTGACCCAGTTGAAGAAAGACGGAAGCCGGTTTCCGTTCGGGCCGAATGAGGCCCGGCTTACCCCGAATGCCGTGGTACCTGCCTGGGGTCCCTGGAGGCTCGCCAGCCCGGTCAGCACATAGAACAGGTTGCCGATCACGATGACGACAACTGCCTGGGCGAATGAGAGCCCGAAGACGACGACCGCGAGCGCGCCATAGACGACGAACTCGACATTCCAGACTGCGCCCGCCCACATCCAGAACAGTCCGCTGGGTCGTCCCCAGCGCTCCGAGGGCGGAATGTGCTCGATGCCGCGATGCTCTACCGACGTCACCGACGGCGCGGTGCCGCTTGGCAGAACCTCCGACCTACCCGGACTGGCCACTGGCGGGCCCTCTCTGGTCGGTAAACTTTGGGCTGACAAGGGGCGTATGAAACCCGTATGGGACCTTACTACGGCGGATGGGGCGGGGGAAAGATCACCCGCCGCAGCCGAGGCCCGAGCTTTACTTTGATAGTTTTTGCGGTTACCGTCGCGCTTCGCGCAGGGTGCTCAGAACGGTTAGGTCGAGGTCACACCGTTCGCTGATGTCTGCCGCACTGATCGCGCCGCAGTCATGGCCGCGAAGCAAGAACCCCGCGAGAGCACGGGCGGTGGCTGGTTCTTCTAGCGTCCCGCTCTTCGCGGACTCGGTGTAAGAGAGCAGCCGTTCGCAGGCGCGGGGGAGCCCCGCGACGAAAAACCCGTACGTCGCGGCATACCGGCTTGCCAGCTGGGCTGGATGCAGGTCCCAGCCTTGATACAAGCCCCGCTCCAGCGCGCGGCGCACCAGGTCCGAATGCTGTTGCCACGCAGCGACCACCTCGCTTCGGGATCCTGTCGGCAGGACGTTGAGCGAGCCGTCAGAAAGCCGGACTCCCGTTCCCGCCAGGGCAACCTGCAAGGTCTCCCGGGCATGATCGGCCGCCGGGTGGTCCAGGCGCTGGAACTCGCCGGCAATGCCCAGGGCTGCCGCGTAGTCGTAGGTCCCGTAGTGGACGCCGGTGAGCCGCGCCCCGCCCGCGCGCACGCAGTGCGCGATGGTCGCGCCACCATCGGGGCCGAGTATCAGTTGCGGGGTTTCAGCCTGAACCTCGAAGCTGAGGCGGCCGCCAGGCAGCCCGAAGGTTTGCTCTAGGCGGTCGCAGAGCAGCGCGAGCGCCAGCACCTGATCGGCCGAACTGACCTTTGGCAGGGTCAGCACGAATCCCGCCGGCAGCGGTCCGTGCGCCAGCAACTCCGCAAGGAAGATGGTGATCGTCCGGATAGCCCGTAGCCGGGTGGCCGCCTCGAGGCTTTTGCTGCGGATGCCGGTGAAGGGCGGGGCGGAGCCGCTAGCAGCTGCTTGGGCCAGATGCCTGGCGGCGGCTATCGCGTCCGCGTCCTCGGTGGCGTTAGGGTCGCCGGCCGGCTTGTAGCCGTCTTCGAAGTCCAGCCGGAAGTCTTCGACCGGCTCGCTAGACAGCTTCACCGCGACTCGTTCGCGCACGATGGCGGCGATGTCATCCGGCAGGCCCATGGCCGCACCGAAGTCAGCCAGCGACGGTGCGCAGTCGGCGAGTGCTTGCATTGCCCGATGGCCCCATTCGGCGGCCAGGTCCGGATGGAACTGGTCAGCCGGCACGTACGCGGTATGGACCGGCTGGCGGCCGGGCCGGTCGCCGGGGTATCTGGTCCGCAGCACATGGTCCGAGGCAGCGAGCATGTCGTCGATCTCGGTTACGGCCCGCGCGATCGTATCCGGCAGCCCGGCAGTCCCTTGCGCCGGTCCGCCACGGCCCCTCATGCGAACCGCCACACCCTTCATGGGTTTGAGTCATTTCTGCGATCGTTATATCCGATGTGTGGTCGGCAAGGCCATGAAAGGCTCCGGGCCTGCCGGAGCTCGTCGGCGAGCTGACGAACCTCCAGCACCGACGCGAAGTCCAGCAGCAGCCGCGGCTCGTGGCTCCGGGTACGGAAAAGTTTGTCCGAAAGCAGGCTATGGCCGGGCACGGCTCGTCTGTGCGAGCTGCTGGAAGTGGCGATGTGCGGACTGGACAGCGCTGGTGCCTTCGCCGACGGCTGCGGCCACTCGCTTCGTTGATCCGTGCCGGACATCCCCGGCAGCGAATACGCCGGGCACGCTGGTCTCCATGGGCAGCGGGGAACGGGCCAGGGGCCAGCCGTCGGGCGGCCCGCCGGCCGGAGCGAGGTCTGGTCCGGTGAGCAGGAAGCCAGCGTCGTCTCTTGCCAGCGTGCCGGGCAGCCAGTCCGTGCGGGGCTGTGCGCCAGCCAGGATGAACAGTGCGCCCGCTGCGGCGTCGTCGGTGCGGCCGGTTGCCGAGTTGGACAGGGTGAGCTGTTCCAGGCGGCCGGCACCGCCGGCACCGGTGACCTCGGTGTCAGTGCGGACGGTAACGTTCGGCAGTTCGTCGATCTGGTCGATCAGGTAGCTGGACATGGTCGCGGACAGAGACGCGCGGCGGATGACGATGGTGACGTGCTCGGCGTATTTTGCCAGGTAGACCGCAGCCTGGCCGGCCGAGTTGCCGCCGCCGACGATGTAGACCCTGCGGCCGCGGGTGGCGGGGGCCTCGGCGAGCGAGGCGCCGTAAAACACCCCGGCGCCGATCAGTTCCTCGACGCCAGGGGCGCTCAGCCGCCGGTACTGCACGCCGATACTGATGACTACTATGTCGCTGGTCACCTGGCTGCCGCGGGCCAGCGTAATGACGTGCTGCTCACCGCGGGCGCCGAGGCCGGTCACACGGTCGAAGACCATTTCGGCACCGAACAACACTGCGTGGATTGGCACCCACTCCATGAGGGTCTTGCCGCTGACCCCCCACGGGAAGCCGAGATAGTTGCGGATCATGGACGTGGTGGCTGCCTGACCACCGACCGTCGCACACTCCACGACCAGGGTGTGCAGCCCCTCGGAGGCACTGGACAGCGCTGCCGACAGGCCAGCCGGACCTGCACCGATCACCGTCATGTCATAGTGGCGAGCATCAGGCTGGCTGCGTAGCCCCAGCGCCTCCGCGATCTCCGGGACTGAGGGATCGAACTGAACACGCCCGTCGAAGTACACCAGCACCGGCAGCCGCGTCGCGTTCTGACCAGCCAGTTCGAGCAGCCGTCGGCCTTCCTGCGAATCCGGCGGGAACGATTGAAACGGCACAGCGTTGCGGTAAAGCTCGTCGCGCAGTTCGTGCGCGCGCGGTGCGTCGGACTCCATGACGACATCCACCGCACAAACGCCTGGCTGTTCGGTCGCCTGGACCCATCTGTCGAGCAGCATGCCGATGCGCGGATATAGCCTGTGGTCGGCCGGATCCCACGGCCTCTCCAGGAGCATGTCGGCCCGCCCGAGCGCCATCGAGTGCAATATTGACTGTTCGGCCCGACGGTCGAAGACGTCACAGATCAGCGCGCGGCCAGCGAGCGGGTGAAGCTCGTGCGCCCGTTCCAGGCACTGCTCCCCGGCCATCCGCCGCATCTGCCGAGCCGCGATGATCACCGCGACCTGCTCGTCCCGCTCCCGCAGTTGCTGAAGAACTGACAGGCCGTGCTCAGGCTGAGTCTCCGCGACGATCTCATAGTCGGCGCCGAACCTCCGCTCCAGCGCTCGCCGCAACGCGTCCAGCGCCTCGCGGTCGTCGTCGACTAGAAGGAACACTGGCCTGGTTGCCACGTTCATAGCGCAGGCAATCCTTCCCCCTCGCCCCCCAAACTGCATTGCTACCCGTCGGCGACGTCCGCCAACAGCTCGTTAACCGGAGGATTCCACTGAAAACTCATATAGGCGACCAGGCGCATGGCGCAGTGTCAGTTCGAAAAGCGACGTCTCGCTCCTATGACCATGCGCAAGTTCGCATGATTTCTTGCGCCTGAGGGCATCAGGCGGCGACGGTGCCGATCGCTAATTCAGCCACGTCGTAAGTCGTCGGTGCGTGCGGAACGCCGAATAGGAATGTCTATCGAGTCGCTAGACATTCCAGAGTCCGGCAACGCAGAACATCTGTTATGAGGACGGCACCTCGTGTGGTCCTGGCGCTGTTGCGGAGGCTAGGGGCGGGTGCGGCTTCGTTTGACTGGCTGGGAAGCTGACCTGGATGTGCAGGCCGCCATCTGGGAGGGCGTGCGCGTCGACTTCGGCGCCGTGGGCTGTGGCGATGGCAGCCACGATGGACAGGCCAAGCCCGTGCCCGGTGCCGTTGCTGGTGCGGGCAGCGAGCCGCTGGAAGGGCTGGAAGAGCCGGCTGACCTCTGCGGGAGGGATCAGCGGCCCGGTGTTGGCTAGCGTCAGGACGGCGTGGCCGTTGCTGGCACCGGTGGTGATTTCGATCGTGCCGGCTGGGGTGTTGTGCTGGATCGCGTTGTCCAGGAGGTTGGCGGCCAGCCGGTCGATCAGGTCGGGGTCGCCGCACAGGGGGGCGGGGCTGAGCGAGGTCTGAAGGTGCAGTCGCCGCCGCTGGATGCGCGCGCGGGCAGCGCGCAGCAGGGCGGTCGTTACCTCCGACAGGTCGACCGGCTCGTGCCGGCTGGTGCCGGCCTGGCTGGCGGCCAGGGTGAGCAGGGCTTCCAGGATGCGTTCTTGCTGCTGGCCGGACGCGAGCAGCTCCTGGCCGGTAGCGCGCCACTGGTCGATGGTGGCGCTGCGGTTACGCAGCGCCACCTGCAGCAAGGTGCGGTCCAGGGTGAGCGGGGTGCGCAGTTCATGGGAGGCGTTGGCGACGAAGGCGCGCTGGGCGGTGAACGAGGCTTCCAGGCGGGCGAGCAGGCCGTCGAGGGTGTCGGCGAGTTCCTTGAACTCATCGTCCGGCCCTGGCAGGGCCAGGCGCTCGTGCAGGCTGGTGGCCGAGATCCGGCGGGCGGTGGCGGTGATGGTGCGCAGCGGCCGCAGCACCCGCCCGGCGACCAGCCAGCCGAGCGCGAACGCCAGCATGGCCATCACCGCCAGCGCGATCGCGGACTGGTCGGCGAGCGCGTGCAGGTCGAAGCTCCGCCGGAACCGCGCGCCGCGGGCGATCTGGCAAAAGGTGCTGGACGGGTACTGGAAGCTGCACCCGCCGCCCGGTCGTATCTGGGGAAACAGCGCGCCTGCGGTGGCGCGGTCGAACAGCCAGTAGGTGAAGCCGAGCAAGCCGGCGCCGGCCAGGGTGAACAGGCAGCCGTACAGCAGGGTCAGGCGCAGCCGCGCGGTCGGGCGGGGCAGGCGCAGCCAGGACTGCGGGGCAGGGAACCGGCTGGCCAGGCCGGTCATGGCGTCCGGCCGATCCGGTAGCCGCCCTCGCGGACGGTCTGGATGAGCGGCGGGTCGCCCAGCTTGGCGCGCAGCCGCCCGATGGTGGTCTTGACCGTGGTCGTGAACAGGTCGGCGTTCTCGTCCCAGACACGTCCCAGCAGTTCCTCGGCCGTCACCAGCGCGCCGCCCGCGGCGAGCAGGCTCTCCAGCACCGCGAACTCCTTCGCGGTAAGCGCCAGCCGCCGGCCGGCGCGGACGGCGACCCGCCGCGCCGGGTCGACCGACAGGTCGCCGTGGGTGAGGACCGGCGGCAGCGGGACAACCGCGCGCCGGGCGAGCGCCCGGATCCGGGCGACCAGCTCGGCGAAATCGAACGGCTTGGGCAGGTAGTCATCGGCGCCCAGGCCAAGGCCCTCGACCCGGTCGCCGATGGTGGCAGCGGCGGTCAGCATCAGCACCCGGCTCGGGCACCGGCCCGCGGCCAGCACCGTGCACACCTCATCGCCGTGCACGCCGGGCAGGTCCCGGTCCAGCACGATCACGTCGTAACGGGTCAGGGCGACATGGTCGAGCGCGTCCTGCCCGCCGAACACCACATCGACGGCCATGCCCTCCTCGCGCAGCCCCGCCGCAATCGCCTCGGCGAGCCGCTCGTGATCTTCTACGACCAGCACTCTCATCGTGTTTCCCCTGCCCGTTGCCCCTGTCCGCGCGCAGGCCAGGCAGCCGGCGCTGCCAGGATGCCAGGCCGAAGGTGACAGCCAGGTCTCAGCTTCTGTGACCGTGCTGTCACCCGCGGCGGGCTACACCTGGCGGATGAACGACGACGACGGGCGCCGAAGTCAGCGAGCGAGCCAGCCGGCTGGGCCGCATGAAGGGTAATACGCGATGAGCGGTACCGATGCACGTGAGCGGTCGGACGGGCCGGCGGTGCCGGAGCAGGCGGCGCCCGGCGGGGCTGGGCATACCGGGGTGCTGCCTGCGCGGGGCGACGGGCACGGGGCCGGCGGGCCCGCGTCGAGCGGGCTGGAGGTGGCCGGGTACCAGCGGCGCAGGCGCGGCTGGGTTGTGGTGCTGGCGGTGGTCGTGGTGGCGGCGGCCGGGCTGGGCGGGGCGGATGCGGCGGGCGCGTTCCGCTCCGTGGCGCCGGTGGTCAGCAACAGCGGGTACGCCACCGGGACGGCGGCGGTGACGCGGGGTTCGCTGACCGAGCAGACGCAGGAAGACGGGACGCTCGGTGACGCCGGGTCCTACACGGTGGTCGTTCCCGGCGGGTCGTCGGGGGCGCCGCCGGGTTCGGGGTCGGGCACGTTCACCTGGTTGCCGTCGCTGGGGCAGGTCATCCGGCAGGGCCAGCAGGTCTACCAGGTGTCGGGGACTCCGGTGGTGCTGTTGTACGGGAACGTGCCGACCTACCGGGATCTGGCCGAGGGGATGACCGGCGCGGATGTGACCGACCTGAACACCGACCTGGTCACCCTCGGTTATGCGAGTTTGGCGGCGCTGGGGCCCCGGTCGGGCTGGGATTACTTCGGCGCCGAGACCGCCTACGCGCTGGGGCTGTTGCAGTCGCACCTGGGGCTGAGTGTGACCGGGTCGCTGCCGCTGGGGCAGGCGGTTTTCCTGCCAGGCGAGATCCAGGTGACCGGCCTGGGTACCGGCGCGGTGCCAGGGGAGCCGGCCACTTCCGGGGCGGTGGTGCTGACCGGCAGCTCGCTGACCCCCGTGGTGACGCTGGACCTGGACGCCTCGCTGCAGACCCAGGTCGCGGCCGGCATGAAGGTGTCGGTCACGCTGCCGGACGGGTCGGTCACGCCGGGGGTGATCTCTTCGGTCAGCACCGCGCCCGCCTCGTCCTCGTCGTCCTCGCCTTCGTCCGCGTCCGGGAACAGCACCGGCTCGGGCGCGGCGACGATCACGGTCCTGGTGTCGCTGACTGATCCGAAGGCGGCCGGGGACCTGAACCAGGCCCCGGTGCAGGTCACTTTCACCACCGGCAGCGTGAGCGACGTGCTGATCGTCCCGGTGGACGCGCTGCTGGCGCAGCCCCGTGGGTACGCGGTGGAGGTGACCGGCCCGGGCGGGCATCACCTGATCGCCGTGACGCCCGGGCTGTTCGACGACGCGGCCGGTACGGTGCAGGTGACCGGGAACCTGACGCCCGGCCAGCGCGTGGTGGTGCCCGGCACATGAGCAGCCATGTCGCGACATCCGTTCCCGCCGCTGCGCCGCCGGGCGCGTCGGAGCTGGTGCTGGACCTGCAGCGGGTCAGCAAGGTGTACCCGGGCAGGCCGCCGGTGCCCGCGCTGCGCGACGTGAGCCTGGCGGTGGCCGCGGGGGAGCTGGTGGCGGTGCTGGGGCCGTCGGGGTCGGGCAAGAGTACGCTCCTGCACCTGGCCGGCACGCTGGATCTGCCGACCGCAGGGACGGTCCGGGTGACCGGGCTGAATGTGGGCACGCTGGGCGACCGGCAGCTGGCCGGGCTGCGCGCGGCGGCCATCGGGTTTGTGTTCCAGCAGTTCTTCCTGGCCGAGCACCAGCTGGTGCTCGAAAACGTGGCCGACGGGCTGCTATACGCCGGGGTGGGCCTGGCACGGCGCCGCGAGCTGGCCGCGGCCGCGCTGGACCTGGTGGGGCTGGGCCGCAAGCTGGGCGCCAAGCCGACCCAGCTGTCGGGCGGGGAGCGGCAGCGGGTGGCGATCGCCCGGGCGATCGCCGGGCAGCCGGCGATCGTGCTGGCCGACGAGCCCACCGGCAACCAGGACCAGGCCACCGGCGCGGCGATCCTGGGCCTGCTTAGCCAGCTCAACCAGGCGGCGGGGACCACGATCGTGGTCGTCACCCACGACCAGCAGGTCGCCGCCCGGATGCGCCGCCAGGTGCGGATGCTCGACGGCCGCATCGTATGCGACACCACAGCTGGGCCGGCCGCCGGCGCCGCCCGCGCGGCGGCCCAGCCACAGGAAGCCGGCGAGCCGATCGCGGGCCGACCCGGCCAGCCAGCAGGAGGACCTCGATGACCACGAGAACGTCAGGACCGCGGGCCCCGGCGCTCGCGCGGACCGGCTCCGGCCCCGCTCCGACCCGGCTGCGGGCCGGCGACCTGGCCCGGCTGGCCAGCGTGGGCCTGCGCACCCGCAAATTGCGCGCCAGCCTGTCCGCGCTGGGCATCGCGATCGGGGTCGCCGCGATTGTCGCTGTGCTCGGCCTGTCCTCATCCTCAGCGGCCGGGCTGAACGCCGAGATCGCCGCGCTGGGCACCAACCTGCTCACCCTCCAGCCCACGCAAACGATGACCGGCGCTAGCGGCGGGCTGCCGGCCGCCGCGCCGGCGATGATCGCCCGGCTGCCCGGCGTTTACCAGGTGCAATCCACCGGGGCCACCAACGCCAGCGTCTACCGCTCCCCGCTGATCCCGGCGGTCAACACCAGCGGGCTGACCGTCGACGCCGCCACCACCGGCCTGCCGGCCACCTCCGGCGCCAGCCTGGTACAGGGCGAGTTCCTCAACGCCGCCACCGAACACCAACCCTTGTGCGTGCTCGGCGCCGCCGCCGCCCAGCTACTGGGAATCGACCGCGTGTTCGGCGGCGAGCGGGTCTGGGTCACCGACGGCAACGGCGGCATGTGGCTGTATGTGGCCGGCATACTGGGCCCCGACGCCGTCTCGCCCGCCATCGACTCCTCGGTGCTGGTCGGGTTCCCGTTCGCCGAGCACTACCTGTCCTTCAACGGCTCGCCCAGCACCATCTACGTCAAGGCCACCGACGCCCGCGTCAGCGCCGTCTACAACCTGCTCGCCAACCAGGCCAGCCCGCAATACCCCGGCAGCGTCGAGGTATCCCAGCCGTCGGACGCGCTGGTCGCCCAGGCCGACGCCCAGGCCGCGTTCAGCACCCTGTTCCTCGGCCTCGGCGCAGTCGCGCTACTGGTCGGCGCGATCGGCGTGGCCAACATCATGGTTATCGCCGTCCTGGAGCGCCGCAGCGAGATCGGGCTGCGCCGCGCCCTCGGAGCCACCCGCGGGCACATCCGCACCCAGTTCCTGGCCGAGGCGATCACCCTGTCGTTGGCCGGCGGAGTCGCCGGGATCATCGCCGGCGCCGCCGCCACCGCGATCTACGCCCACGCCAGGGGCTGGGCCACCGTCATCCCCGCCAGCGCCTGGGCCGGCGGCCTGGCCGCCGCCATCCTCATCGGCGCCCTCGCCGGTCTGCTGCCCGCCATCCGCGCGGCCCGCCTGTCCCCGACCCAGGCCCTGTGGTCCCTATGAGCGTTGCCCGGCGGCTGGCGCCCGCGGCACGCCCGACCGCACTCATTCCCGGCTACAGCCAGGCGATGCCTGGCACCCGGCCACCCCGCTCGAAGACGGGAACGGAAGACATGAAGGACAAGCACGACATGAATGACGGAGTCCTGCAGAGCCAGACTTGCCGGCCGCCACGGCTGCGACGGTGCCGAGCGGGCGCGCTGACCGCCGCCCTGGCCGGGACCGCCCTGCTGGCCGCGGCCTGCGGCGGGTCCACAGCCGGGACGAACACCTTCGCGCCGGGCGCGACCTACGCCCAGACGCTGGCCTTCGCCAAGTGCATGCGCGCCACCGGCGTGCCCAACTTCCCCGACCCCGACCGCCAGGGGAACTTCGACAACGCCACGATCCAGGCTCTCCAGAGCAACGGTTCCCAGGAACGGGCCGCCCTCCTGCAGTGCCGGTCAGTGCTCCCGAACGCGGGCACGGGGCTGACTGTCGAGCAGATACAGGCGGGCCATGAGCAGTACCTCAGGGAGGCCGTGCAGGCCGCCCGCTGCATGCGCGCGCACGGGATCACCAACTTCCCCGACCCGGCGGGAATGACGCAGGCGTCCGGCGTCAACTGGCAGCCCGACATCTCGGCGATACAGGCCGGCCTGAGTACCAGCACCCCTTCCTACGAGGCCGCGTTCCTTGCCTGCAATAGCGGCAAGCTGGCCGGCGGGATCATCCCGCCGGACCTAGCGCCTGGGCAGACCCCGACCGGGCCCGGGTCAGGACCGCCACCCGGGTCATCGCCACCCGCTCCCGGCAATGGGTCGTAACCGGCGTCAGCCGTCATCGGCCGGGTTCAGCCAGGGCGATCAGAAAAGCTAGCGCATGGTGCCCACGCCACGGAATCCAGGTCCACCCCGACGCGAGACCCGCGCTGGCGTGCTTAAGTCGGCACTGCATCGCCGGTCGGTGTCATCTCCATTGAAGGTGAGAAACGTGGAGCGGGAAACTTGCAATACGGGAATCGACACACGGAGCGAGCAGTGGACGCATTTGTCGTGGTACACCGAGCAAGCGCCCCGTTCGGGCGATCAATTACTTGACCGGCTCGCCAGTGCCGCTGACGGTAGCGTGCGAATCAAATACGCAGAACAGGATCGGGGCGATCCGATCGATGCCAACAATCTTGAATAAGGGGAACGCAGGCCTCGCTGGAACCATCGTCACGGGAAAGCGCGACTCATATCCCGCCAGCCCGCCGACCCAGCGGTTCACATACCGCAGGCTCTGCCGCAACACGTCCTGGCCCTCGTGCGTTGAGGTCCGAAATATGCCCGCTAGCTCGTGAGTGCGGCGCACGCCGAATTCGTCCACGAGACGAGACCACATAATGATGAAACATTCGAGCTCCTCGGCTGACACAGACCCAAGGAACGGCCCGTTACGACAGCCAAGCCGCCAGTTTGTTCACCGTCCGTTCATCTCTAAGTCGGTTGCTAGATGCCTCGGGTGGATAGCTTGCGCGAAGTCCCGGCCGCCTGAGGACGGGACGTGATACCAGGTGAAGGGAGCGCGGTGGCTCAGGCCTTGCCCGCAGAGCTTGCTGATGCCCTCGACGAGGCCTCACTCGGCCGGGCCCACGTGCGGGCGGTTATCGCCTCGGGTGTGGGATTCTTCACCGACGCATACGACCTGTTTGTCATCGGCATTGCCTCGTCGCTGATCACCAAGGACTGGCACCTCGGCTCGGGTCAGCTGGCCATTCTGAACAGCACGATGCTGGCCGCGGCGTTCCTGGGCGCCCTTGTGTTCGGCCGCTACGCGGACAAAGTCGGCCGCAAGCGGGTCTACTGGCTGGTGTCCGCCGTGATGATCGCCGGCGCGCTTGGCTCGGCGTTCGCTCAGTCGTTCTGGATGCTGATTGCCTTCAGGTTCGTGCTGGGATTCGGGGTGGGTGGTGACTATCCCGTGAGCGCGGTGATGGTCAG
>Ga0335072_10006815_pt1 | contig 16674 bp, 8 predicted proteins | sample Lox_Sample_21_FD_206725 | JGI IMG/M metagenome (GOLD analysis project Ga0335072, IMG submission 206725) | Soil microbial communities from Loxahatchee National Wildlife Refuge, Florida, United States - Lox_Sample_2.1 | ecosystem: Environmental > Terrestrial > Soil > Wetlands | place: USA: Florida...
AATCCTTTCAAGAACTTAACGGAACCCCTCCCAAACCATTTGCCCGCATTTTGCCCGCAAATGGCAGAATCTTTCCGCGAGACGGCACTACGGTCTTCTTCTCTCCTCCTTCCGTAGTGTTCTTCGGTTGCTTCCTGAAAGAACCATCCCGAATGGGGGTGTTCTCTCCGGCAGTGTGATCGGGGGCCCTCCCAGACTTGGTTGCCTGCTTCTGCGGAGCGGATCCTTCAGTTCCGGTAGCCACCAACTCATCGTGCATCGAGTTGATTGCCACCGCACCTCTCGCTCCAACGACTGCATGTAAACCTCCATGGTCGTCGCCAGCCGGCTGTGCCGCATCAGCCCCTGGATGTCCTTGGGATGTCCCTTGGTCTTTCCCAGAGTGGCAAGGGTACGGCGGATGACCTGGAAGGTCAGCTTCGGCAGCTACACTCAAACCCGAGTGCTCTCACTTATGCGGACTAACCGAAGGGGCAGCTCGTTTCCTCTTTGCAGATCCCGGTTCGATATGCAGCGTGGCCGAGCCGGTGCAGGCCAGCCATTTGCGCGGCACCTCAGCTACGAACTCCGGCCCGTTGTCCGTGCGACTGTGCTTCGGGATGCCGTGTTCGATCATCGCATCGGTCAGCACGTCAATTTCGTTCGTGCTTTTAACCTTGCGCGCACATGGATCGCAAGGCAAGTTCATGTGTATTCATCGATCTGATTTAGCATGCGCACCGTCACGCCGTTGTGCGTGAAGTCGCTGACGAAATCGTATGACCAGACATGGTTGGGAAGGTCTGGATGCAGCCGCACGGATGGTTCCTCGTTGAGCCACACCCGATCGCAGCGTCTGCTTCAGTGAAACCTTCAGCCCTTCGTAGCGGCTAGAGATGGACCAACCCGCGTTGTATGGCGGTGACCACAGCCTGCGTTCGATCGGAGGCGTTGAGGCGCATGAGGATGACGCTCACGTGGCATTTCACTGTCGCCTCCGATATGTGCAATTCGCTTGCAATTTCCTTATTCGATTTGCCCTTTGCAAGCAGTTCAAGAACCTGTCGCTCCCGCGCGCTCAGGTTTGAATCCGGGGTCCGCGCAGCCAGCGCCTGGGACATGGGAGGCGGCAGATAACGTCCGCCGGCGTGCACGCGGCGCACCGCGTTTACGAGCATCTCCTGAGGCAGTCCTTTGACCAGATATCCGCTGGCGCCGGCCTCCATGGCCTGGTGGATGTCCTCATCCCCTTCATACGTAGTGAGAACGATGAAGCGCGCCGTGGGAGACACCTGACGGATCCGGCGAATCGACTCTACGCCGCTGATGCCAGGAAGGCGCAAATCCATCATCGTTATGTCCGGTTTGAGAGAGTGATGCATTTCGATCGCTTCCTCGCCGTTGCTTGCCTGGCCTATGCAGACCATCTCTACAGATGAAGCAATCAAAGCAGCAATGCCGATGCGCATGATGGGGTGGTCATCCACAATAAGTATGCGAATCGGAGGCATACTTCATTATATGTTCAACCATTCACTGGAGTTCAATATGACGTCTCCGACTCGAGCGCACCTGCTCTATCAAGGCGAGAGCCGGCCACGGGGAATAGAGACCGACAGACGGGTTCCATGATTCAACTTGCTTTCTACGCGGATTTCGCCGCCGAATCGATGCACACGTTCGCGGACCCCTTGAAGTCCGTAGTGTCCGTCCATTGGAGCCGAAGTTGCATCAAACCCCGTTCCATCATCGGCGATCATCACATCGAGTGTTTTGGAAGAGAAATGCAGCTTGGTCCGGATCTCTTTAGGGTGGCCGTGCAGAACAGAGTTGAAGAGACCCTCTCGCGCGACCATCATCAATTCGTGAGTCACTTGCTGACCTAGCGGGAATGGTTCGCCTTCAGCCTGGAAGTCCACATGTACACCATATTCGCGCCCCACACGTTCGCTCATCTGTCGTAGCGAAGTAGTCAGGTCGATGGGTGCTTCCTCACCTTTGCGGAGATTCCAAACCGCTTGTCGGGCTTCATCCATCGTCGCGCGAATCTGAGTATTGGCGTAATCGATCAGATGTGCTCGTGATTCATGGTCATCTCTCTCACAACTAGAGGCCGCCTCCAGCATTGCTGAGACACTTGCACAGCCCTGGATCAAGGTGTCATGCATCTCTCGGGCGAGACGAGACCGTTCTCCGAGCACAGCGGCAAATCGACTCTGCACCTGTTTCATCCTCACCTGGTAGGCAAGAACTGAAATCAATCCAATACTGAGCACGCAAATCGCGATGAACCAAGGCGTTCTGTAAAAATACGGCTTCTTGGTAAAGCTAAGCTCAGCGCGCACAAGATCCTCAGGATGATCGATCTCCCACGCCTCAACCACGAAGGTATAGGCACCGGCCGGAAGGTTCGTGTATGTAGCTAGTCTCTGCTGGGGTCCGGATGATGTCCATTCCTTGTCGAATCCGTACATACGATATCGGAATCGGAGGTCCTCCTGAGACTTGAGCATCACCGGCTCGTAGTCGATCTCGAGCCGAGACTGCCCCGCGGAGAGAGCCAAAGGTATCCCCTGCGGCACGACTCTCCCGTCGACCCGAACTGCATTGATGACTAGATGTGAAAAGATGGAGCGATCAAATTCAGTTGGGCGCACGCTCCACAATCCAAGATTCGTCGGAAACCACACCTCCCCATCCGGGGTTATTACGCCTGAAGGCTGGGTGCCTCCGTAGAAACGGATAGGGCGCTGACTGGCATCTGCGCGATAGAAGTGGACCGAAAGAGACCGCTCCGGATTCGTCGCCTGCGCGTCGAGTTCATCTCGGTTCAACAACATCACCCCCAATGGCCCGCTCAGCCAGAAATGGTGGCGCCCATCTTCAAGGATTGAAAAGATGCTGTCGCTGGCTAAGCCGCTGGCAGTGGTGTAGTGCGAAATCAACCCATCGCGATAGCGATAAAGCCCGTTCGTGCGAGTGCCGAACCACAGACCTCCATCAGAATCCTCGTGCTCAGCCCACACCTTTTCGTTCTTCAGCTTCTCGCTCACAGCATCGTGGACCACCCTTTCATCGCGCATGTGCGTGACTCCACGCTCGGTCCCAATCCAGATATCGCCGTGGCGATCCTCGATAACCGATCGGATGCTGAAGTGTGAAAGGCCATTGCCCATGGTGAAGTTGTGGAAAACGCCGTTCCGGAGGTGACTGACGCCTGAGTCTGTTCCAATCCATAGAGTGCCGTCGTGGGCCTCCCTCATAACCCGGATGAAATTGTTAACCAGGCCTTGCGACGTTGTCAGGTGCTCTGTACCCTTCGGTAGTACCTTGAACAGTCCGCTCCCATCGGTACCGATCCAAAGTGTTCCATCTTTGGCGCGCAATACGTTGCGGACATGCGCATCGCGAACACCTGGAAGCCTGACCGGAACTGTTTTTTCGCCTTTGACGTGTACAAGAAGGTTCGCTGCAGCCCAAAAACTACCGTCGGTATCGAGCGAAACCGTGCCAAAGTCCGAATCTGCCGCTGCAGGCAACAGCAGGACATGAACGGGGGAACCGGTCAGGTGAATCAGGCCGACCTCGGTTCCAATCCACAGGCTTCCCATATCGTCGGCAAAGATGGACAGTACCGTGTTGCTGACCAGGGGAAATGGCGCTGTGAGGCGAGTGACGTTGTCTGTAGCCTTTCGATATCGGATTCTGAAAATTCCTTCTCCGATAGTCCCCGCCCAGAGTTCGCCGGCTACCACTTCTCGAAGCGTGCGAACCGTTCCCCAGACACCCCGCACCTCGACGAAGTGATTACTGCTGGGCAACATCCGGTAGAGCCCGGAGACCGTACCGACCCAGATCGAGCCGTCCTGCGTCTCCGTGACGGATTTGACGCGATGGCGGTTGTCGATACCACCCAGTGAATAGGCGACGGGATGGCCGCTGACGATCGCATAGAGTTGGCCCGCCCCGGCCCACATGCGTCCGCGATGATCTTGATAAAGACCATGGAATGCGTTGGCCGGCATGTCCGGCTTGTCATCCACTCGCTCGAACCGACCGCTGGTCATTCGAAAGAGACCACTGTCCGTGGCAACCCACAAGTGATCGGTACGATCTTCAAAGAGGGCGCGGATGAAAATATCGGTGATTCCGTCAGCGGCTGTATAGGCTCGGAAGACGCCATTGTGGAACTCGATGAGCCCTCCGCCGTCGGTCCCGATCCAGAGCCGTCCGTCTCGCGCTGCGAGCAGGCAAAAGACACTGTCCTCGCGAATGGCTGGGGTGTTCTCATGTGAAAACTGTTGGTAATTTGCGCCGTCAAATCGAAACAGTCCTTCACTCGTTCCAACCCAGAGATAGCCGTCCGGAGTTTGGGCAAACGCCTGCACGGTCTCTCCAGACAAGCCATTTTGCGATTGGAGCGACCCTGGACTGAAGTTCCAGTCATTTGCGTTCTCACCCACGGACTTCCCAGCCGGCTGCGCTTGAATCGGAGCCAAGAGAATCGCCCCGAGCAGGAAAAGAAGCGCACTGGTTGCCGGGAACGCAGACTTTTGTCTGGAATCACACGCCGCGAGGCCGATCGACGAGTCTGGATGACTGGATTCCAACAGCGCAAAGTCTCCGCGCTCGGTCTCCGCAATATGTCGAGGGCGACGGTTTCGATTCAGCAAGCAGATGAAGAATGACATGACGCCACTCGTGACTATGCCATTCAATGCATAGCTTGGGGCGGGACAGCCGCCAGCCCTTGTGCAGTCAGGGACTCTCCATAATCTTCTCTCAACATTCAGTCCATGACAACACTGCGGTTGAAAGATCCCTTGCCTGGCGTGCTTCCAGGTCTTGGGCAGTACATCTGAAAGCGCTTTTGGGCAGCTTAGCGATGCACTGTCACAGGAGAGCCCGCTTGGGGTTGGGTATCGACGCAAACTGCCCGTATGCAGCCACAAGTCCGGGGGCAGAGGCCCGAACAGTAATTGTGCCCGGCACACCGGTCGTTCGAATCAGGGCAGTTGCGATTCCTGCCTCTGCTCGAACCGGATTTGCAAAGATTGCCTCATCGCCTATGATCATGCCCTCGCCTTCGGCCGTGAATGTGACCATGTCATCCGCGAAAGGGTGTGTTGTCCCCCGCTCATCGCAGATGTGAGCATACACGCGCATCCAATCCGCGCCGTCAGCCACTGGATCGAGACCGCATGTATCCAGATGCAATCGGATCCGAGTGGGAACGCCAGGAGACTGAATCAAGTGGCTTGCTACTACCTTGCCGTCAAGCAGACCTTCGGCCAGGAGTTGTCCGACCGGCTGGTCAATTGTTGACTGCGTCGTCGGATTGCCGTACAGCATGTCGCGTGTCTCGCTGAAGTCGCCTGCCTTGAAAGTGAATGGCGGATGCGGAACATTATGGCCCGGATTCGGCTCTTGCGTTGCGACCTGCTTACCGTTTTGGGTTAGACGCACCTGCTCGCAGTTACTGAAGACGGTCACAACCCCGGGCGACTGAAAGGTCCCGAAGTTGGCGATGAAGACCATCGGTCCATGACCAACACGTGCTTCTTTTGCATCCGGCGACCTTTGACTTTGGAACATGTAGTGATCGAACTTCGGCAGACGGAACAGATCCAGAGGGGCCCCTTGAAATGGCTGGTGATGATAGCCCCGGAAGGCATCGATTCCAGCCCAGAGGTCGGCACCTGCCGGCCTGGTTTCCGGCTTGCAAACGCGGTCGAGGCTGCTCAAATGAGCCGCGGCCTGAACCAGCATGGGGGTCTCACCCCAGGATCTCGCCACTCGCACGCGCCCTTGCTGGTCGGTCCAGTTGTCAACCTGATCGCCCCACTCGCGTATCCAGGAAGGTCCGTCGGGCCTGCTGCTCCGGTTGCCAACGTAGTCAACGTCCCATCCATGAAAGCCCTCCACCGGTCTTCGGATCGGGTCGCCAGCCGTATAACAGCATTCGCCTGGGTACTCCTCGTGCACGATCCGATAGAGTTCTGCGGCGATCGAATGGTTGTCCGACTCGTTCAATGCCGCCTCCCAAATGATCACGCACGGATGATTGCGGTCTCGTCGTATCATCTCGCGCGCATCCCGAAAAACGCGCTTCTTGAATACGTCGCCACCTATGAACTGCCAACCAGGATTGGAGACGATGGCAAGCATGCCGAGTTGGTCGCATGCGTCCATGAAACTGGGATCTTGCGGATAATGGCTCCTATAGGATGTGAATCCTGCTTCCCTCAACTTATACACATCGCGATAGTGGGCCGATGGTGGCAGAGCGTATCCCACATAAGGGTGGTCCTGGTGGCGGTTTGCCCCGACTGAAAAGAATGATTGACCGTTGATCAGCAATCCCTTCTCTTTTTCGAAGTGAATCGATCGGATACCAATCCGGGTGAACTCCTCATCGCTTACACGACCGCCAACACTAATCGTAGTGTGTAGGACGTAAAGGTGGGGGTCGTCAGGATGCCAGAGTCGCGGCGCCTGCACACGGATCTCCTGCTTATCGATTGCGCTCTCACCGCGACCGATGGAGAGGTCAGCTGAGCTCGACGCCACAAGTTCGCCACTGAGTTCCATCAGCTTGTGGCCAACGATACAGCGTTTCCCTTGCTCATGTTCATTGGCGCAATCTGTCTGAATGTGAATTATGGACTCGACCCGGCTCACTTTCGGAAATGTGACAAAGACGCCGCCGCCTGCCACCTTGTCTGCGAGGATTGCGTCGGTAATATGCAACCGATCTCGTACTTCTAGATCAACGCTCCGATAGAGACCCCCGAAGTAGCAGAAGTCAAGTTCGTCTTGCGGCTTACCAGGGGGTACCTCCGGGTTGTCACGGTTGTCCAGACGCACCAAAAGCGTATTCTGCGCATCCGATCGAATGGCCTTGGAAATATCCAGAGTGAAGGGAGTGTATCCACCATAATGTGTCATCAGGTGATTCCCATTGAGCCAGATATCGGCGACCTGCATCGCTCCCTGGAACTTGAGATAGACGATGCGGCCCATCCACTCCGGCTGTGCCGCGAACTGCCTTTGATACCAGCACAGGCCCTGATAATTCCGCCCGCCACTCACATCGCGCGGTTCCAGTCTGACCGTGTGCGGCAGAGTCGCCGACTCCCATTTGGCGTCAGCGGGAGGAATCTGCTGTTCGCTGCTTTCAAGCAAATCGCGAGAAACGGAAGGGCGGCAAAACTGCCATCCGGAATTCATGCTCAATACTGTTCGAGCATCCGACTGGCGATGAAAAGCATCGTTTTCCAAAATCGCGCCCTGCTGTTGTGCAGCATCGGATCCATTTTCTTGCGGTATGAATCTTGCCAAAACCAGTCCTGAAGCGGATAACGCTCCCGTCTCAAGGAACCCCCGTCGCGATACCGGCATTCACTTACCTTTCTTTCTTCGTATCTGTATCCAATGCCTGAGTCAGGAACATGGCAATCGCTTCAATCTCCACCAGTAATTCCGGACGACAGAGTTTTGCCTCAATCCCGGTAGATGCAGGCAGCGGGTCGAGACCAAGCGAAGCAAAGAAGGACGTTCGCTCCTCATTGAAGGCCTCGTAGTCCCGATCAATATCGCGCAAGTAACAGGTTGTGCGGACCACGTCGTGCCAAGTGGCACCTTCAGACTCAAGCAGTCCCGTGATGTTCTTGTACGTGCGGCGCAGTTGCGCGCGAAAATCGCCGACATGAACACTCCGCCCATGCTCGTCGATACTTGCTGTACCGGAGATGAGAAGAATGGTGAATTGGCCCAGTTCGACGCGTATTCCGCGCGAAAAGGAACTCGGCCTTTCGTACACGTACGCTTCGTTCAATACGCTATGGTTGGTGATGCTTCGCTTTTGAACTGGAGATTTTTTCAGCGCCGCAACTGCGTCGAGAATCTTCGTCAATCCGTTCATCGAGTCTCCGGGGTATGCAATTCGCTTGCATGGTTGGCCTGCTCGCGTGTTACCCCGAGCGGGATGCGGTAGGGCTTGTCCGCCTTATAGAGCTTCAGCCGTACACCGATTGCCGTTGCCAGCTCGCTATTTCCCTTTGCCTTGGCTAGCGAAAGCGCCTCCGTCTCCGACCGGATCGCATTAGAGAATTGACCATCTTCTGCGTATGCGGCGGCAAGCGTATCCCGTGCTCCAGGGTCGTCCGCCGGCACGAGTCCGCTAGCGTTCCTGGCCCACTGAAGCGCTTCCTTGCCGTTGCGAACGGAAGCGTCGGGCGCCGTAGCAAGTATCCAAGCTAGTCCCAGCATCGATGATGTGCGGCTCAAATCGATGGAATGCGCCTTCCGCCAGTGAATCAGGGCCTCATGATAATCGCCCGCGGATTCCAGAGCGCTCGCTAACGCCTCTTCGCCGGATGCAAAGTGCGGGCGGATGGCAACCGCCAGGCGTAGTTCGGACAGTGCCTGATCTGTATGACCTTGCCTTAGTAAGAAGCTGCCGAGAACATAGTGGCTTTCAACCGACAATGGATTGATGTGAAGGGCTTCGCGCAGATGCGCATAAGCTTCTTGCGTGTCGCCATGCACAAACAGAGAGATGCCAAGTCCGTTTTGAGCTTTTCCACTGCCTGGATCCATCGCTACCGCGCTCTTCCAGAGTGTCAGGGCCCTCTCGTTTTCACCCTTTTCCTCTAGTTGCATCGCCTCGTCGATCAGCTTGTACTGCTTTACCGCCGGGACCTGAATATCTTCAATGCCATCGCCCGGTATGTTCACAAACTCCGGGATATTCACGGCCCGGTTAGAGGCAGTCGCGTTGTCGATCAGAATCGCCGGACTTGAGTTTCCGTCCTTATCAATGTGTGTGAGATACATCTGCGTATAAGGTGATCGAGATTTTGAAGAAAATACGAGCCAACGCCCGTTGGGTGAAAAGCTGTGCCATGAGTTCATCAGGGAAGTATTGGCCCGGAGGCGGTGGGCAGTACCTCCATCGAAAGGGACGATATAGAGTTGGCTATCAGGCCGCATGAGCTGCCCGTTGCGGCATTGCACAAACACGATCCAACGCCCATCGGGGGAGACCTTGGGAAAGTTGTTGCTCATGCCGTTCTGCGACGCGCCTTCAATCGGTTCAGGAATTCCTCCCCTACCGTCGTTGAATGGAACTTTATAAAGGTCATATTGAATCTGGGTCTCGTTTGGATCGTTGGCGCGAACTGCCTTCTGTTTGCCCGCGGGATAGGGGTCCTTCGCTTCGGCGCGCGCGAATACAATGTATTTTCCGTCGGGGCTCCAAACTCCATCGGTCTGCACATATCGTGGATCGTCGGCGCCTGGAAGAGGTTGACGCTTGCCTGTGGCGCGGTCGTACCACTCGAGAATGCCTCTGGTGGGATAAAAGACCTGAAGAAAGCGGAAGTCTTTAAAATTCGTCACATAGTACGTGTTGCTGATGTCTTCGGAAGAGGATCCAGCAAAGGTACCGACAACGTATCGTCCATCCGGTGAAACCTGCGACATGAACCCCACACGGATCTTTCCGGCTTCTCCGTCCGTATTCCACTGAACGACATCACTGTTGTTGATCACGATGTGGCGTTGCACCGGGACGATGGCGTACAAACCTTTATCGTTTGCCGGACCGTCGACATCGATTCCCATCGTCTTTCCATCCAGAGAAAAGGAATGACAGTTGGCACAGGTGGGCATGTTCGTCAGCATCGTATGACTTTCAGTCTGTCGAATATCTCGAAGACGCCACTTGATCAGGTGAATCGCAGCGGGGGATAGCGGCTGTACGGTCCCGTTGGCGCCTGCGCTCGGCATCAGCGGCACATCGCGATAGAAGATGGGAGCGCCCACCGGATCAAGCGAAGTCGAAAAAGAAGTGTGCGCCGCCGAGGCAGCCATACCGGCACTGTTGTAGCCAGTGATCGTTATGGTCGCCATTGATCCTGCGGAGCCGGACTGAATGGTCTTCCATGTCGAAACATCCGGAATCCACTCCCACGATGCCGCTTGTTGCGGAGATAGCTTCGGTAGCTCATTGGTTGGGCTTACACATTCAGGATCAATCGGACCGAGATGCATCCTCTCGCCTTTTGATTCTGCATGGATGGCCGGCGCACCGTTGGCAAAAATAATGTCAATCTTCCAGGTCGAACCCACGCCATCGCGCCATAAAAATATCGGCGGCGTGATCCCAGGTGGAAAGATCGAGTCGTTTTCGGGGTAATCGATCGAGATCGGCCAGAGCTCAGATACTAACTTGGGTGTCGAGATCGCATTTGCCTGTCCCCAAACGGACAAAGGCAGACCGGCAAGGAGGAGCATCAGGATGGAAATGCTTGAAGCGAGGATCGGCGTGTTGGAAGGATGACATGAAGTTCGCGGAAACTGGCGTCTGAGATCGAGCATCTTCTTCTCCTGGATCTACGCTCGAACGATGACCAAACTCCGCTTCTTCACTGCGGATGATCCCTATGCGTGATCTGCAATCTGTTGAGTCCTCAAAAGATCCGATACGAAAAAGAAGGCCCGTGCAGCAGATTGCACGGCACGGGCCCGTGACAGGAGTTAGAAAGTGAATTTCAAAGCGGCCTGACCGACGCGTGAGGCGTTGGCCGCGGAACCGCTTCCAGCGTTAATTTGGCCAAACGTGCCCCCGGAGTCGTTCGGCCAGGTATCCGGAGTGCCCATCACCGGGTGGTTGAAGGCATTGAACAACTCGAAGCGGAACTGAATCTGATACTTCTCCAGAATCGACCAGTTTTTCATCAGCGACGAGTCGATGTTGAAGGTGGGTGGCCCCTGAATCAGGTTCCTTCCGCTGGTGCCAAATGTGCCATCGTGAATGGGAACGAAGGCCGCCGGGTTGAAGTACTGCTTAACCCACTGGGACCTTGAACCTTGGCGAACCTTGAGGGAAACTCCGGATACGCGATCCGCTCGATCGCCAGGGCAATTTGACTTGCAACCAGAGTTTGTACCGTTCTGAGTTGGATCAATGGGTGCGTGGCTATTCCACCAATTACTGCTTCCACCCTGAATGCTGAAAGGTGTTCCGGACTGGAGGGTGATGATGGGGCTGAGTTCCCAACCGCCAACGACCTCTCGTACAAGGAGACTTTGCCCTTTCATCTCCGGAGTGCGGTAAACGAAGTTGCTCGTCCAGGTGAACGGAATACTTAGGCCAGAGATTCCGCGATTCCACCTGAGATCGAATGGGTCATCTAACTCGGGAGTTCCGAACGAGATGTTGGAGGAACTGGCCACATCGATCGTCTTCTGCCATGTGAAACTGGATTGTGCCTGCAAGCCGTGGGCCATGTGCCGATCGAACGTGGCCTGCAGTGAATGGAAGTTGGACGTCGCATCGCTCCTTTGCTCGAGGAGATAGCCAAAGTTTGCGTAAGGAACAGCTGAACCATGCCCCCCATTGTTGCAAGTGGTGCAATAGATGGCGCGATTGTCATCAACGATGTAACTCTGGTGGTAGGACTCGCTGCCGACATAAGCTACCCGAATTGCCATCGTCTGGCCGACCTGTTGTTCGACCGAGACATTCCACGCTTCGGTCATACCTGCCTTGTAGTCCCGGGAAAACGACGCGCCCAGGGCGAGGTTCGCCGGGAAACTGTTGTAGCTCGACGGTGGTTTGTAGCCGATGGAGGCAAACGGCGGGAATGGACTTACGCCGTTGGTCCCAAAGCTGGATGTTTGCCAGGGATGCTCGAAGTTCATGTATCCCTGAATCGTCTCAACATTGGTGCTCGATTGATTGGTATTGCAGGCGCCTCCATTCGGGTTTTGCACTCCGTTGGTGTAGCAAATCGGAGTACTCGACGGTGCGGGCGGACCAAGAATCGAACTGAAAGGTGCAACGTCTGCCACGTGGTTGTACGATGAGTACGGAACTGGACCTGAGAACAACCCGAATGCTGCATGGAACGAGGTGCGGGGCAGGCTGGCAGGCTGGTAGGCAACGCCAACCCGAGGTTCCCAGTATCCGTAGTTGCTGGGACGCAGCTGCGCATTCATCCCTTTGTCGCCCGGAAAGATAATGCCCACTGGCGCGTTGGGATACATAGTGCTTTGTTGGCCAGCCACAAAAGCTGCTCCGCGACCGCCCACCGATGTCGGAGCCAGATCTGGATCCCAGCGGAGTCCGAGGTTCAATGTCAGCCCTGGAAGGGCGCGGAACTCGTCATTGAAGTATGGATTGATCTGCCAACCCTTGATGTCGGCGATCTCTCCAGCTCCCTGGGTATAGCCTGACATGTAGCCAAGTAACCAGTCAGCCATGCCGTTGCCTGTATAGCTGCCGCCAAAGCTGATGATCGGCTGCGTGGGATACTGCGTGTTCTCAACCGCCGACTGTTTCAGAAGATCCATGCCGGCAGAGATCGTGTGCCGATGGACGGTCTTGATAAACGTGTCGGAGAAACCCATGGTGCCGCGAACTTCCTGGGACGGCTCCGTCCAGCCACCGTTAAATCCGTTGACGTAGAAGCCCTCCATGTAGCACGAACCGGGAATTTCGGTGACGTCGATGTACCGCGACCAGCACATGTTCTTGCCGCTGTGATCGGTGACCGCAGCTCCATTGTGGGCGCTCTGCTGCGTCCAGAAAACAGATGCGGTATTGACCGTGCTGGGGTTCACTGTCCAGGTGTGCTGGAGCAGTTCGTTGAGGTACCACATCTTCTCGCCGAAGCCCTGATTCCAGTTGGTCAGATTCAGAACAGAAAGAACATTGCCCGGCACATCGCCCGAGGGCTGGACCAACTCGTCAATGTAGGAACGCAAAGTGAGGCGCTGGCTCTTATTGATGTCGTAGTCAAGCCTGCCGGTGTACTCGTCGTAGTTGTCTTTGATGGCGGCGGAGTTGTAGTACATCTGTCCAAGCAGATTCTGACCGGTAGCAGGAGTCGCTCCGGTGCCGGACGCTGCAGCTGAGTGGCCGGGCAATCCATCGTTTGTGAACTGCACGGCAACTGAATCCAGCGCCGAAGAGCCGCCAATCAACTGATTGGGCATCCCATTCACCACTTGAAACGGTCCGTAAAGCCAGCCACAGGCTGGAGTGTGATAGGAGCTGCTTCCGGAATTTGTGCAATCGGCATTGTGAGCCTCCGCGTAGGTTGCAAGCCCACTGAAGTCGCCATTCAGCATCTGCTGAGTCGGAACCGTGGTTGCGTTCGCTGACCCGACGCCGACTTCTCTACGTCCCTGGTAGTTGAAGAAAAAGAAAACCTTGTCTTTGAGCGCCGGCCCACCGGCGTAGCCGCCGAACGTGTTGCGTTTCAGCGGGTCCAGTTGACCGTTATTCCAATTCTTGGCGTTGAGGTCCTGGTTCCGCAGAAACTCGAAAAGTCCTCCGTGCCATTGGTTAGTGCCAGAGCGTGTGGCCATTGACACGACGCCTCCGGGCGAAAAACCATATACCGCACTGAAGTTATTGGAAATCAGACGAAATTCCTGAGTTGCGTCCGGATTTGGCGTGGGCGAGTTGACGGCGTCGTAGTTATCCATATTCGAAACACCATCAATCATGTAGTAGGTGCTTCCGACGCGGCCGCCATTCGCGGATGCACCAGTCTCGGTTGGAAAGGCGAATCCGCCCTGCACGGTAAATCCGAGTTTGCCCACGCCGTCGACCATACCCGGCGCCAGAAGAGCCAAGGCGGATGGGTCGCGCCCATTAAGAGGCAACTCAGTTACAGATTCCTGGTTGACTGTCATTCCCAGCTCGGCCGTTGTTGTGTTGATCAGTTCTGCATCGGCGGTCACACTGACTGTTTCCCCCTTGGCCTTTGCAATGACGAGATGGACGTTCTGCGTGGCATAGAGATTGGCGTTCATCACGATGCCCTGTTGGAGATACTCGGCAAACCCGTTTGCCGAAATGGAAAGCGAGTAGTTCCCGGGAGGCACGAGCTTGAACTGATAGATGCCGGAGGCATCGGTCACCGCTGTCTGGACGTAGTTCGTGCCGACATTGGTGAGATTGACGGTCGCACCAGGTATTGCGGCACCTGAAGGATCAGTAACCTGACCTGTCAGGCTGCCGTTCGTGCCTTGCCCGAAAAGGAATGCGCCCGAGCCCAGGCCGCAGACGAAGACGACAAGGAGTAGAACTCGCAAGCATCTTCCAACGATCAATTGCATAACGTCCTCCTGAAATTAAGTCCCGGGAGATTTGATCCGACGATCCTGGTCGTATCGGAAACCTGTCATCGGGCCAAACTGAAACCGTTTTCACAGATTGGCGGACTACCCGAGACACAATGACCCGAAATGTCCCTTTTCTTCGACGAGACGGTGATTAACCGCCATCTTCAAGGCATTTTCTGGACCGAGCCGAACCTTACGCTGCCCCGATAACGATTCGCATCCGCCAAAAGTCGGATTGGAATATTTTTTGATATCGATCCCACATGCTTTCCTGAAGGCGGAAAGTATTGGCAACTCATGCCTTAGCCATGACCGTTCGAAAGGTGCAAACACACACGCTATCCAGGTTCAGGAAGTCTCGTTACAAACCGTCACATTGCTGCCGCGTTCGACTTTGGTGGGATCAATTTGCGCCACCACACCTGTATACTCGCCACTGCGCGACGCGCGTGTTACCGTGGCGCCGACACAGCTTTGCAAAGCCATGAGATCGCCTTCGATAATTCGTGGGATCAGACCACTGAAAGTCAGTAGCCTCTTCATTGCCTTTTCGGCGATCGGGTTTTCTGGTCCTTCATTTGCGACCACAACTTGCACCGTGCCGCCGGAGCTCAAGGCGAAGCTCCGCTCAGAACCTACAGCGCAAATGCACGCCGACATTGGAAACTGGTTTGCCGAAAGTAAGAAATTTGGCTGCGCTGCAAGCTCGTTTGCGCTTGCTTCCAAACTTGCACCCACTTCGGCCGCTTACAAGTATTTTTGGGGCCTCAGTCTCTCCTCGGCTGGCCGTCCTGCTGAAGCGCTGGCTCCGCTGCGTACCGCATCGGCTCTTGATCCAAGTGATATCCGCCCGCATCTGACTTTGGGTGCAGCACTCGACGGCCTGAAACGGACAGGCGAAGCTGAGGAAGAGTGGCGCAGCGCACTTGCAATCGATGCGGATTCGGACCTGGCGCTCGACAACCTCTCCCGAGATCTCGTGAACCAGAAGGATTTCAGGTCTGTCGTTCGCCTGCTCGACAATCCATCGAAGACTCGGCAAAGATCCACCATGCAGAGCCTGAATCTCGGCCTGGCCTATGCGGGCCTCCTGCAGCTCGATGACGCGGTGAGAGTGCTGCGGGAGGGCCTTAATACGGATCCCGCTTCCTTGCCGATTGCAGATGAGCTTGCCATGATCCTTCTGTTGCAAAGCAAAGCCGAAGAAGCATTTCCAGTATTCGAACTAGCGCTCGCAAAGCATCCCGAAGATCTTGTGACTCGGCTCCTCTATTTGCGCGCATTAACAATGAGCCACTCTGATAAAGCACCGCAGCTCGCGCAAACGCTCCTCGCCACTTATCCAAACCAATGGGAGGTACTCTTCCTGAACGCGCAGCTCGCGTCGACAGATGGCGAATTTCAAAAGGCGCTTTCGCTCTGCTCCAGGTCCGTCACTCTGAATCCGGACAATCCCCAGTCTCAGCGTCTGTTAGGTTCGACTCTGTCGAGGTTTGGCAGACTGCGGGAAGCAAAGGAACATCTGCAAAGGTCGATCGCGCTCGGCAATACCGAACCCGAGGTCCATTACGAGCTGGCGAGGGTTCTTCTCGGGCTGGGAGATTCGGATCCGGCCCAAGATCAGATGCGCGAGTTTCAAAGGCTCAAGAACGCCCAGTCAGAGAAGACACAGGCGGCCGGCAAGGCCGAGGAAGCCGATCAGGCGACGCGCCAAGGCGATGCACAAAAGGCTGTCGAACTATATCAGGATGCGCTTGCATCCGACCCCAATGAGCCGCTGCTTTACTACAAGCTCGCAAAGGCGCTTGAAAAAATCAATGATGTCGCCGGCGAAACGTCGGCCTTGAAACGAGCCATCGATTTGAATCCCGAACTGCCAGAGGCGCAAAATCAACTTGGCTACCTCGCGCTGCGCGAAGGCAATTCTGCAGAAGCAGAGCAACACTTTCGTGCGGCTGTACATGCATCTCCTTCGTATGTGGTCGCCTGGATCAATCTTGCTGCAACTCTGGCTGCCGAATCCAGGTGGAAAGACGCCGAGGATGCAGTTAACCGCGCGCTTGAGATTGACCCAGAAAATGTACAGGCCCGCAAGCTGAAAGAGTTGATCGCCACTGCTAGCCCTCAGCGCTAGGAATGCCCGTATCCTGTGGCTTTTGGACAGGTACTCACAAGATCAACCTAAAAACCATGCCGACCGCACTCCGGGGTCTATAGGAGAATTCGCACAAACGATGGCCTTTCGATTCACACCGTTTGAACCTTGGTCGCGCCGCCGGATGCTTCAGTCTCTCTCGGGTGTTGCCGCATCATTCGCGCTCTCTAGTCCTGACCTCGCAGCTCAATCCTCGACGAAAGAGGCCGCACCCTTCTCGCGGTTTGTCGAAGTCGCACAATCCTCCTGTCTGACAAAAGTGATGTTCTATGGCGAAGGATCCACCGCAACCTACCTGACCGAGATTATGGGTGGAGGCTGCGCCTTTTTGGATTACGACAATGACGGATGGATGGATATCTTCATCGTCGGCGGGCGGCGTCTTGAAAGCATACCCC
>Ga0335072_10006817_pt1 | contig 16672 bp, 17 predicted proteins | sample Lox_Sample_21_FD_206725 | JGI IMG/M metagenome (GOLD analysis project Ga0335072, IMG submission 206725) | Soil microbial communities from Loxahatchee National Wildlife Refuge, Florida, United States - Lox_Sample_2.1 | ecosystem: Environmental > Terrestrial > Soil > Wetlands | place: USA...
GTGCGTCGCGTGTATCTGGGTGATAACTTCCGGCTGAATTAGGTCTATCCTAGGACCTGGGAATACAGAGAATGGCTTGGCAGGGACTTAAACTGAATCTCCGTGTGGCGCAGAAGCAGATTCTGACGCCCGGACTGGTGCAGATGGTCAGCGTGCTCGCGCTGAACCGCCTGGAACTGCGCGAGATGATCAATCAGGAGATGATTGCCAACCCGGTCCTGGAAGAACTCAGCGAAGAACCCACCGCGACCGACAACTACAGTGACGAAACATTTTTGAAAGCGGAAACGGAGAAAGTGCCGGAAAAGAAAGAGGCCAATCCCTTCGACGAGTTCGACGTGGGAACCTTTTTCAATCAGTATCTGGACACCGGTGGCGACGGTGGGCAGTCGCAAGAACGGGAAATTTCCGAGCGGCCTTCCTTCGAAAAGTTTTTGTCTTCCCCTGCGGGCCTAACCGATCATCTCACCTGGCAGTTGAGCGTGACCATTTGTTCCGACGCGGTGAAGGAAATCGTCGAAAACATCATTGGAAACCTGGACGAAAACGGGTATCTGACCGCATCGACCGAAGAATTGGCACAGGATGGCAAGTATTCTCAGGATGATCTGGAAGATGCCATCGCGGTGGTGCAGGATTTCGATCCGATTGGCGTAGGCGCACGGGATTTGCGCGAGTGCCTGTTGTTGCAGCTGAAAGCGTTTGATCCGCAGAATACCTTGGCGCAGCAAATCGTTTCCGATCACTTGAAGCAAGTGCAAGCTAACCAAATCAAAGAGATTGCGCGGGCGCTGAACCGTCCGATGGACGTGGTGAAACATGCCATCGATGCGATCAAGAAGCTCGATCCGCGGCCGGGGCTGCGCTACAACAAGACCGAACCACGGTTGGTGGAACCGGATGTTTATTTCCGCAAGGTGGACGATCAGTGGCAGGTCTTCCTGAATGAAGATGACATGCCGCAATTACGCTTGAGCCCCACCTATCGGCGGTTGCTGGTCCGCGACGCGGCCGACAAGGATGTGCGGAACTACGTGAAAGAGCGCTTCACCGCGGCCATTCAGTTGATGAAGAACATCGAACAGCGCAAGCACACGATTTTGCGGGTATGCCAGTCGATCATCGCGCGCCAAGGGGAATTTCTTGACCACGGTCCGGACGCCCTGAAACCGATGATGATCAAGGAAGTGGCGGAAGAAGTAGGCGTACATCCCTCCACGGTGAGCCGCGCGGTGGCCAGCAAGTACGCGCATACGCCCCAGGGCGTGATCGAGTTGCGGTCGTTCTTCAGCGAAGCGGTGAATGGGCCGGAAGGCGGCGGGATGTCGCTGCAGACGCTGAAGCGGCTGGTGAAGAAGATGATCGACGAAGAGGATACCGCCAAGCCGTTGACCGACGAACAGATTGCCAAGAAGCTCGAAGAAAATGGGATCCACGTCACCCGGCGCACGGTGGCGAAATACCGGGAGGATATGAGAATCCCGAGTACGCACCAGCGCCGCGTCAAGAATTGAGCCCGCCGCTACCGTGAAGCGCGCCAAGAGCAACTCACGCAGCACGCGAAATCCAGGCCGCCAACTTGTCATCCTGACCGGAATTTCCGGGTCTGGGAAAAGCACGGTCCTTAAAGCATTTGAGGACATGGGCTACTACTGCGTCGATAACTTGCCGGTGGATCTGATTCCGATTTTTGCGGAGTTGCACGCCGCCAGCGAGGGGGATATGCAACGCGCGGCTTTGTTGGTGGACGCGCGCGAAGGGCTGCAGCTTGCGAAATTGCCGGGGCTGCTGAAGCATCTGCGGCGGGATCATCCGATTGTGCTGGTGTACATCGAAGCGCACGAGGATGCCTTGCTGCGCCGCTATAGCGAGACGCGGCGTCCCCATCCCTTGGGAAAAGACTATTCGGTGCGGGAGAGTTTGCGGCAGGAAGAAGTGCTGATGCAACCTATCCGCAAGTTGGCGGATGTGGTGATCGATACCACGCAATTCAATGTGCACGAATTGCGGCACTTCGTGAACGAGCGATTTAAAACGGAGAGCAAGCGGCCGCTGCTGGTATCGCTGGTGAGTTTTGGATATAAATTTGGGGTGCCGACCGACGCGGATTTGATGTTCGACGTGCGCTTTTTGCCGAATCCGCATTTTGTGCCGAAGCTGCGGCGCTACACCGGCAAGAATGCCAAGGTCCGGCGATATATCCAGTCGTTTCCGCAGACCGGAGAATTTCTGCGCCGCATGGAGAGCCTGCTGACCTACCTGATTCCGCACTACATCGAAGAGGGCAAAAGCTACCTGACGATTGCTTTTGGCTGCACCGGGGGCAAGCATCGCTCCGTGATGATGGCCGAATGGATGAAGCACGCGCTGGGCAAAAAGGGCTTTGCGACCCGCGCGGTGCACCGCGATATCGATAAGTAGTTTTACGTTCTCAGCTTTAGTTTCCAGTAACCCAAGGTCTTGGGGATCTGTGGACCGTGAGTGGGCTGTGCCAAACGAAAAGCACTTCAGATGACGCGACCCGGTATTGTGGGGTTTTCTTGCTGGGGAATTTGAAAAGCGGGCAAGGTGCTGTCATGCTGGATCGACAGACGGACGCGTAGTGTACTGAGCCAGAACGAGCGCAGTGGGGTAAAGCGGTGGCTTCGATCCTTTCGCCACAATTGAAACGATTGCTCGGCTACACCAAGCCGTACTTGCTACGGCTGTTCGCAGGTGTGGTGCTGGTGGCCTTTGTGGCCGCAGCCGAAGCGATCATCGGCTTCATGATCAAGCCGGCGGTGGATTATGTGCTGGACCCGGGCAAGTTTGGGTCGCGGTTACCGCTGGTAAAGCTGCCCTGGAACGGCCAAGAGATCTACCTCAACAAGTTTTTCCCGCCGCGCATTCATCACGTCTGGACCATTTTTGCGATTACCCTGCTGGTGCTGTATGTGAGCAAAGCCATCGCCGAATACCTGGGCATGACGGAAATCGAGCGGGTGGGTTTGTCGGCCACCATGGACCTGCGCAACGCCTTCTATGCCAAGGTCATCCGGCAGCCCATGGGATTCTTTCAACACAATCCCACGGGTCGCGTCATCTCCGTAGCCATCAATGACATTGATCGCGTGCGCTTCGCGCTTAGCGATTATTTGGCCGACCTGTTCATGAAGAGCTTCACCTTCGTGGCGTTTGTTGCCGCCATGCTGATTCTGGACTGGAGACTGGCGCTGGCCACCACGATATTGCTCCCGGCCGTGGTTCTTCCCGTGAACAAGCTGGGTAGAAAGATTCGTTTGTCTGCGGAAAAGAGCCAAACGCGGTTGAGCGACTTGAGCCAGATCCTGGAAGAGACCGTCAGCGGAAACCGCATCGTAAAAGCTTTTGGCATGGAGGATGTAGAAGCAAAGAAATTCCGCGAGGTGTCGCGGCGGTTGCTTAGGGAAAACATGCGCTGGGTGCGAGCGGCGGTACTAACTTCGCCGTTGATGGACCTGGTCAGCGCCATCCTGATTCCGCTGCTGCTCTGGTATGCCCGCGTGCAGATTCAACATCAACAAGTCACCTTGGGCGGGTTTATCGCCTTTTTGTACGTGATGTTCAACGCTTACATCCCGCTGAAGCGCATGGGCTACGTCTATCAACAATTCCAGGCGGCTCAGGGCGCAAGCGTTCAGGTGTTCGCCTATCTGGACCGCGAAGAAGAAGCCATGGACCAGCAGGGCGGAAAGATCCTGACTGGGGTTTCTCGCGAGATTGTCTTCGCCGACGTGCGGTTCGCCTACGAATGCGATAGCGCTCCGGTGCTGGAGCATGTGAGCTTCACGGCACGGAAGGGGGAAGTGGTTGCTCTGGTTGGATCAAGCGGAGCGGGGAAAACCACACTCGTGAACTTGATTCCGCGTTTTTACGAAGTGACCCGGGGAAGCATTCGAATCGACAACACCGATGTTCGAGACCTGACCCTGCGTTCGTTGCGGAATCAAGTGGCCATGGTGACGCAGGAAAACATCCTGTTCCACGACACGGTGAAGAACAACATTTGTTACGGGATGGGCAATGTGCCGGAGGCAAAGGTAGTGGAAGCGGCGCGTGCCGCACTGGCGCACGACTTCATCCTGGAATTGCCCAACGGTTACGATACTGTGATTGGCGAACGTGGAACCCGATTGAGCGGAGGTCAGCGGCAGCGCATTGCGATTGCCCGCGCCATCCTGAAAGACGCGCCCATCCTGGTCCTCGACGAGGCCACTTCGGAGCTGGATTCCGAATCCGAACAATATGTGCAAAGGGCCTTAGGGAACTTGATGGTCGGGAGGACTGTTTTTGTGATTGCGCATCGCTTGGGTACGGTGCGGAAAGCCGATAAGATTCTTGTATTGGAAGAAGGGCAGATTCGGGAAAGCGGCACCCACGCCGAATTGCTGGCGAAAGGCGGAAGCTACGCACGACTGCACGAATTGCAATTCGCCTACGAAGAAATGCTGACACCGGCGGAGTTGCCGAATCCCCAAGTAACCAGGTCCAGCGAGGAAGAATGAGCGCAAGAAGCACCAGCGAAGTCGGCACCGCCACAACCAGCAAAGCCGAATGCCGGTCGATGACCGGGTATGCCATGGTCCGCGGCGAGTATAAAGACTGGGCGATTCGGGTAAGCGTAAAAAGCGTGAATCACCGGTTTCTAGACGTGAAGCTGCGCATTCCGGATTCTCTGGAACCTTACGAGCACCGGCTGCGCCAAACGGTCCGCGGCAAAATTCACCGGGGACACGTGGACGTACACGTCAGCATGGATCCCACCGAAACGGCTCCCGTGCATGTGAACCGCCCGCTGCTCAACGCCTACTTGAATGCGGCCGCGCAATTGCGCGACCAATCCGGCGGCAAGGCCGAATTGGACACCGTGGCCCTGCTCCGTTTACCGGGCGTCATTACCGGATTGGCCTCGGCTTTGCCGGAAACCGAAGAAGAGCAAGAAGAGTTGGGCAGAATCTTGGAAAAATCCTTGCTCGAAGCGCTCAACAAGATGGACGAAATGCGGCGCATCGAAGGGCGGCACTTGACCGACGAATTGCGCACGCGTACCGCCAAGATTGAAGAAGAGACCGAGCAGGTGCGCGAATTGGTCAGCACGCTTCGACCGGCGTTTTCGCGGCGCCTGGAAGCGCGTTTGCGAGATTTGCTGAATGGCACCAACATCGAGCCGGCACGCTTGGCCCAGGAGGCCGCGTTGCTTGCGGAACGCAGCGACATCAGTGAAGAATTAGACCGGCTGCGCAGCCACTTGCAGCAGTTTGCGAAATTGCTCGACGGCGCCGGCGAACTGGGAAAAAAGTTGGATTTTCTGTTGCAGGAAATGCACCGGGAAGCCAACACCATGCTTTCCAAAACTCCGGGCGTGGAAAGCGAAGCGCTGGCTATCACCGGGCTGGCATTGGAGATCAAGGCGGAGATCGAAAAATTGCGCGAACAGGTTCAGAACATCGAATGAGTGAAAGGAACGGGGTAGAGCCTCTCGTCTTGATCGTGTCCGGCCCTTCGGGGTCTGGGAAAAGCACACTGGTCCAGCGAATTCTGGAGTTGCCGGGAACCATGACCTCGATATCATGTACTACCCGGGCGCGCCGGGCGACCGAGGCCAGCAGAAAATGTTATGATTTTGTCACTGAGGCGGACTTCCAAGCCATGGTGGAGCGCGGCGAGTTCTTGGAGTACGCGCAGGTATTTGGCAAATATTCCTATGGTACGCCCAAGAAGTGGCTGGAAGAGTCGCGGCGCACCGGCCTGGATTTAGTGCTGGAGATTGATGTGCAAGGTGCCAGGCAGGTGAAGCAGAAGTTGCCGGAATCGGTGGCGATCTTTATACTGCCACCCTCGCGGGAAGAAGTGGAACGGCGGCTGCGCAGCCGGGGCCAGGATTCCGATGAAGAGATCGCGCGGCGGCTGGCCAAGGCTTACGAGGAAATCGCGGCCAGCGAGAGTTTTTACGATTTTTGTGTGGTAAACGATGATGTGGACCGTGCGGGAAAAGAAGCGCAGGCCATTGTGTTGGCCTTGCGATGCTCCAGCGCACGTCGCCGCGATCGCGTAAAACAAGTCCTGGCATCGTTTGGAGGGTAAGACACTCATGACCGTGCAAACCAAAGCTCCCGAGAGCCAGTTTGCTTACGTCGTGCTGGCTGCACGACGCGCGCGTCAGATCATGGCAGGTGCGCCGCCTATGCTGGAAAGCGGCCGCACCCAGAAAGCCACACGGATCGCGTGCGAAGAGGTTAGCCACGGGCTGATTGAATACGACTTCTCGGAAACACCGGCGACGGAAGAGGAAAAGGAAGCCAAACGGCGGAAGTAGCGCCGGCGGTTCGCTATGCGCATCACCCTCGGGGTCACGGGCGGAATTGCGGCTTACAAGTCCGCGGAACTGGTTCGCCGTCTGCAAGACGAGGGGCACACCATTCAAGTCGTCATGACCCGGGCGTCGCGCGAGTTTATCACCCCGCTTACCTTTGCGGCCCTCAGCGGACAAAGAGTCATCACCGATCTCTTCTCGAATCAACCCGGCGGCGAAGGCAGCTTGGATTCGGCCATTGATCATATCGCGGTGGCGCAACGCACGGATCTGCTGCTAGTGGCTCCGGCCACTGCGGATATTCTGGCGAAGTTTGCTCGCGGCGTGGCGGACGACTTCCTGAGCACCATGTACCTGGCGGTGACCGCGCCGGTGGTAGTGGCGCCGGCCATGAATGTGAACATGTGGCAGCATCCGGCGACCCAGGAGAACGTGGCGACGCTGCGAGCGCGCGGGTTGCGCATCGTCGAGCCGAGTGCGGGCTATTTGGCTTGCGGAATGATCGGCGCGGGCCGGCTGGCAGAACAGGAAGAAATTCTGAAGGCGGTGCGCGAAGTGTTGCAGGCCGAGCAGGACCTGGCGGCCGAGACCGTTCTGGTGACGGCGGGGCCGACTTGCGAGGATATTGATCCGGTGCGCTACCTGACCAACCGCTCGTCGGGAAAGATGGGATATGCCGTGGCGGAAGTGGCGGCGCGGCGCGGCGCAAAAGTATTGCTGATCAGCGGCCCAACTTCTCTGGCCGTGCCTCCGCGTGTGGAGCGCGTCGAGGTACGCAGCGCTGAGGAGATGCAGCGGGCGGTGCAAGCGCGGTTTGCGGCATCTACAATTGCTGTATTTGCAGCAGCGGTGGCGGATTATCGCCCGGCGGAGAAGGCCGGCCAGAAGATCAAGCGCGGAAACGAGAGTATGACCCTACGGCTGGAAGCGAATCCGGATATTCTGGCCGGAATCGCCCGGGAAAAAGGGGAACGCCTGGTAGTCGGATTCGCGGCGGAAACCGAGAGCGTGGCGGAAAACGCGCGCAAAAAACTAACCCAGAAAAACGCGGACCTCATTGTGGCCAATGATGTGAGCGCGGAGGGCGCGGGCTTCGACCACGACACCAATATCGTGACCTTATTCTCGCGGGATGGTCGGGATTTGCCATTGCCCAAATTGAGCAAGACCGAAGTTGCGCAGCGCATCCTGGATGAAGCTCTGCGCTTGCGTGGCGTGCTGAAGAGCAAGCCGGTATCGCAACGAGGCGACTGAGCGATCATGCCTGCAGCCATCCCGGAATCCCTGCAAGAAAAGATAGAAGAGCGTCTTCGCTATTACGAAGACTTGGGCATTCGTTTGTTTTATCGCGATCGCCCGGCGAGTCAAGAATCGTCGTTGGCCCTATCCACGAGTTTGGCCATATCCGGCCATGCCACTGCACAGGAGAGTTCCTTGGCGAAGGTAAAAAGCAAAGTGGAGGCGCCGGTCACTGTCGCGCCGCCGGCACGCGTGGCACCGGTAATTGTGCCGCCGTCCGGACCGTCGCTGTTCGAAGAAGTGTACAAGATCAAAGACGACACGCTGCTGAAGATTCGCGAGGATCTCGGCGATTGCACCCGCTGCAAGCTGCATAAGGGCAGAAACAAGCTGGTGTTTGGCGACGGCAGCCCTGCGGCGAGCTTGGTCTTTGTCGGCGAAGGGCCGGGAGCGGATGAAGATGCTCAGGGATTGCCGTTTGTGGGCCGCGCGGGAAAACTTTTGACGCAGATGATTGAGGCCATGGGTTTGCAGCGCAAGGATGTGTACATCTGTAACGTAGTGAAATGCCGTCCGCCGGAGAATCGCACGCCGGAACCGGAGGAAGTGCAGACCTGTTCCCCGTATTTGTTGCGGCAGATCGACGTAATCAATCCGAAGGTGATTGTGTGTCTCGGCGCGGTTGCGGCGAAAACGCTGCTGCAGACCAATAAAGGAATTACACAGTTCCGCGGGCAGTGGCTGGAGTGGCGTGGGCGAAAATTGATGGCCACGTATCATCCGGCGTACCTCCTGCGCAATCCGCCCGCCAAGGCCGATGTATGGAAAGACTTGCAAAAGGTGATGGCAGAGTTGGGCTTGGCCCCGCCGAAGAAGAAGTCCTCCTAATCGCTGGTCATGGGAATTTTACTGGGGTTGCTGACCGCGCTTTCCTGGGGAAGTTCGGATCTCCTGGCGCGTTTTGCGACGCGGAAAATCGGCACGCTGCGGGCCATGCTGTATATGCAGCTCATCGGATTCCTGCTGCTCACTCTGGCGTTGCCGCGGCTAGGCGGCTTGGGGCACCTCGACGGATCAGGTTGGACACCGTGGGCCTGGGGAATCCTGGCGGGCGTTTTGAATACTTTTGCGACGCTGGCTTTGTACCGCTCCTTCGAGATTGGGAAGCTGTCGATTGTTGCGCCGATTTCGGCGAGCTATCCGGCCTTGACTATGTTGCTGGCGGCATTCACCGGCGAGCACTTGCGGCCGCTGCGACTCGCGGGCTTGGTGCTGATCTTGATCGGGGTGGTGATTGTGGCGCGAGGAGACGAAGTGCCTGGCGACGCAAATCCACTCGACGAAAAGGGGCATCCGGGAAAAAGGCATTTGGGAATCGGTTGGGCACTTCTCTCCGCGGTGGGATTCGGCTTTCTGTTCTGGATTCTGGGAACCCGCGCGGTGCCGGCAATTGGAAGTGCGCAGACTGTGTGGCTGATTCGATTGACCTGCGTGGTGCTTTCGGCAGCGGTGATTCTATTCTGGCGGCAGCCGATCGGCGTGCCGCGAGCCGACGCGAAATGGTTTGTGCTGGGCATGGGGATTCTCGATACCGGTGCCTACGTTTTGAATAATTACGGGATGCGCTTGGAGCAGGTGTCGGTCGTGAGTGTCCTGTCATCGATGTACGGCGCAGTAACCGTAGGATTGGCGGCGACCATTTTGGACGAGAAAATTGCCCGGCTGCAATGGCTCGGGGTTATCGGAATTTTTGTAGGAATCGGCCTGATTAGCCGGTGAATGTGCTCCCCGGCAATCAACCACGATCGCTTTTCTTCGTAGGGGCGCAGCACTATTTATCCTGAGCCCCGAAGAGCTCGGTCCCGAATCTGCACCCTGTAGCTCACCTCTTCCAGGGGTGAGGCCTTTCTTCTCGCACCTCTGCGTCTTGCCTAGCCGATGTAGGGCCCGCCTTCTGAGGCGGGCCGTTCGTTTTCATCGCGTCTTGTCTCAACACAAAACTCGCGACAATTTCTTCCAGCCTTGCCAGCGCTGTTAAACTACAACCGGAATGTTGAGCGGGGTCGCGTTCGGCTTGTGGGAGACCCTGAGCAAGTGCGCCCTTTCTTCGAATGACGGACTCTTCCTATTGCAATGTAGCTTTGCCGGTCCCTTTGCGCACGACGTTTACTTACTCCGTGCCAGCGGCGCTGCGCGCGCCGGTGTTGCCGGGGAGCCGCGTGCTGGTGCCGTTTCGTAAAAAGGCGATGGTCGGCGTGGTCGTGGAGCTGACAGCGACGGCTCCTGCTAACACAAAAATTCGCGAGATTCACAAGGTGCTGGACTTAATTCCAGCGCTGACGCCGAAGCTGCTCGAACTGGGGCAATGGATCGCCAGCTACTATCTGGCGCCGATTGGCGAGGTTTTTCGCGCGATGCTCCCGCCAGTGACGGAGCTTTCGCTGAAGAGAATGGTGGTGCTGACTGAGGCGGGCCGCACGCTGGCAAGCAAGTTGAAAGCAGGAACCACGCTGACCGATTTGGATGGGGCGGACGCGGAGTTCCTCCAAAAGCTGCTGGAGAAGCAAGGCGTACTGCGTCTCGGCCCCGGCAGCAGTCTCGGAATCGCGCCCGAAGCGTTGCCGAGGCTGCAACGGCGTGGCTATCTGGAAATTCGCGAAACGGTGCAAGGCCGTAAGCGCAAGATGCAGCGCGTGGTGGCGTGGAAGGGCGGAGCCCCGCGGGAAAAAACCGATGAGAGAGATCCGCCTCCGCAAGATGGAACCGCCACTGCAAGGTTGGGAGAAAAAGATGAACGGGTTCGCGCGTTGCTGCAAACGGAGCGGGGGCCATTGCCGTTGCCGCAGCTGTTGAAGCTGGCGGAGGTTTCGCGCGCGCTGATTGAGCGCATGCTGCGCGATGGGTTGCTGGAAAGCTGGGAAGAGCCCATCGATCCGGTGGAGGATCCGTTTGATAGTGGCTATACGCCCCCAGCCCACACACTGAACGAGACACAAGAGGGCGCCTTCAAGGCGATCCGCGCCCGGTTCGAGTTAGGCGAGTTTGGCGTACAACTTCTGCACGGGGTGACCGGAAGCGGAAAAACGGAAGTGTATCTTCGCAGCGTGCAAGACGCGTTGGCGCGTGGCAAAACCGCCATTGTCCTGGTGCCGGAAATCGCTCTGACGTTGTGGGTGGGTCGGCAATGCCGCGCCTGGTTCGGAGCACGCTTCGAAGGAGTGGCAGTGCTGCATTCCGCGCTGAGCGACGTCGAACGCGCCCAGGAATGGTGGCGGGTACGGAATGGCGCAGCGCGCGTGGTGGTGGGAACGCGCTCGGCGATTTTTGCGCCGCTGGAAAATCTGGGGCTCGTGATCGTCGACGAAGAGCAGGAAACCAGCTACAAGCAGGAGGAAACGCCGCGCTATCACGGGCGTGACGTGGCCATTGTGCGCGCCAAACTGGAAAACGCACTGGCACTGCTCGGCTCGGCCACGCCTTCGCTGGAGACTTACCACAACGCCGTGAACGGGAAGTACGAACTGTTGACCATGGCGTCGCGCGTGGAAAATCGCGATCTGGCCGCGGTGGAAATCGTAGATATGCGGACGGATTTCCAGCGCACGGAAAAAGCGAATCCCATTTCGCGAAGGCTGCACGACGAACTCGCGGCATGCTTGTCGTTTCACACCCAGGCGCTGGTGCTGATCAATCGGCGGGGATATTCGTGGTCGGTACTGTGCCGCAGCTGCGGAGCTTCGGTGCAATGCGCGAATTGCAGTATTTCCATGACCTACCACAAACACCGCAATCGGCTGGAGTGTCACTACTGTGGATCGATCCAGGGCGTGCCAAAGGTTTGCCCGAAGTGCGAATCGAAGTACGTGTACTTCTTCGGCGAAGGCTCCGAGCACCTGGAAGAACGGCTACGCAAGGAATTTGCTGGGGCGCGCATCGCTCGACTCGATCGCGATACCGCGCGAACCAAGCAGCAATATCAGGAAACGCTTGGGGCTTTTGCCAGCGGTGCGCTGGACATTTTAGTGGGCACGCAAATGCTCGCGAAAGGACACGACTTTCAGCGCGTGACCCTGGTGGGGGTAATCTCGGCGGATTCCTCGCTCAGCTTGCCGGATTTTCGCGCTGCGGAGCGCACCTTCCAATTGTTGACGCAGGTAGCCGGGCGCGCCGGGCGGGGAGATTTGCCGGGAAGCGTGCTGATCCAGACGTATTACCCGGAACATTACGCGGTGCAGGACGCGGTGAAGCAGGACTACGTCTCGTTCTACGAGCGGGAATTGCATTTCCGGCGAATGATGATGTATCCGCCGTTTACGTCGTTGGCCAACGTGATTGTGCGGAACACCCGTTTGGAGAAGGCGATCGATTGGTCGCGGCAGCTATCGGAATATTTTACGCCGCATGACGGAAAAGGCGTCAGGATCCTGGGCCCGACGTCGGCTCCGCTGGCGCGATTGAAGAAGGAGCACCGCTACCAGTTCCTGCTGAAATCACCGAAGAAGTCGCTACTCACGAAGATCCTCAGTGGGGCTTTGGCGTTTTGCGATGCGAAGGAAATTCCGCAAATGGCCGTGTTGGTAGATATGGACCCGCTGAGCCTGCTGTGAAGAATCGAGAGCCCAACCCGTGTTATTCCAAGCGAGCGAGAAATCTGCCTCGCGCCAACGCTAAAGCCTCCGTTCTCTCTGCGGCAACTCTGTTACCTCTGTGGTAGAACGTTCACACTCGCGCCAGAGATGGCCGAGGGTCCCGGAGGCAACCGCGGATCAGCGAAGCGGATTGGCCATAAAACAAAGCGCGAACACCACCAGCGCGATGAACGCGCCAAAGCGGCGGTCGGGATCGAGCGGCACCGGATCGTAGATCGGGGCCATGCGGAAGAAACGCAAACCAATCAAAAGCGCTGCCCAGAAATACCATCCCTTCCACACAAAGAACCCCAGGGGAAGCAGAGCCAGCGGAAGCAGCAACGAAATCCAGCGGTGCGCGCGAGGGCTGACGGAACGCACGATATGCCCTCCGTCGAGTTGGCCAACCGGGAGCAGATTCAGCGCAGTGGCAAAAAGGCCCACCCACGCGGCGCGCCCCACAGGATGGAGCAACAGATCGGTCGCCTGCACATTGGGTTGCAGGATCGCCGCGATGAATTTCAGTGCGAGCGGCACGCCGAAAATAATATCCGCACTGCCGTCCGTCCCAATCGAGGGGATCACCTTGGCATGAAGCACGCCATAGGCCAGCGCGGGAATGGCGAATAGAAAACCAACCAGCGGGCCAGAGGCGCCGACGTCAAAGAGCGCGCGCGAGGAGCGGATCGGCGAGCGAATCAGAATGAACGCGCCGAAAGTGCCAATCAGCGTCGGAGCAGGAATGAAGAAAGGATACGTCGAGTGGATGCGATGGTGGCGACACGCGAAATAATGGCCCAGTTCGTGCGCCAGCAGGATCGTAAGCAGCGTGATCGCAAAGGGCATGCCGGAGAGAAGCAATGACGGATGATGGTACGCCATCGGAAAAGTGGCGAAAAACGTGTCGAGCGACGCCGTTTGGTTGTGCGCATAAGCGGCCGCAAAGTGCGCGCCCGCCACCAGGCAAGTCAGCAAGGTCAGCAAAAACAGCGCCGTCGCCAGCAGCAGCGAACGAACCGAAGGATGCGCGTGGGTAGCCCGATAGTAAGACGGGGAAACGGACCAAGGGGACCAGACAGCCGAAGGCGAAAGAGCGGGGGCGCGCTGTTCTGGTTCCGGGGGATTCACTGGGTTTACTTGGCAGCCGAAGCCGTGGTGTCTTCCAGTCCTTGAAGTTCCTTGCCGGGCTTGAAGCGAACGGCCTTGCCCGGGGGAATGCTGACTTCTTCGCCGGTGCGGGGATTGCGGCCGATGCCCGTCTTGCGAGGCTTCACGCTAAAGACGCCAAATTTGCGAAGCTCAATGCGCTGACCGCGGCCGAGAGCATTCTTAAGTGATTCAAAGACGTTCTCGACAGCCTGCTCCGCTTTGGTGCGGCTGATATTGGTTTTGGCCACCACAGCATTTACAATGTCGAGCTTGATCACACCACCCTCCAGGAATCCGTGGCCCGATGCTAGAGGCTAACGTCCGAGTTGTCAAGACGTTGCGCGTCATCTACACTGGTCCTTTTGAGGGTACACTTTTTTTGCAACTTGTACAGGAGGATGTGGATGTCCGTTAAGCCAGATAGCTGGATTCGCCGCATGGCGCTGGAACACAAGATGATCGAGCCGTTCACCGACCGGCAAATCCGCGAAGGGGTAATCAGCTATGGCGTATCGTCGTATGGCTATGATATCCGCGTGGCCGACGAATTCCAGATTTTTACCAACGTGAATTCCACTATCGTCGACCCCAAACATTTCGATCCCCGGTCGCTGGTGGCCTACAAAGGCGACGCCTGCTTAATACCGCCCAATTCCTTTGCGCTGGCGCGTTCCGTGGAATATTTCAGGATTCCTCGCAACGTGCTCACGGTGTGCCTGGGCAAATCGACTTACGCGCGCTGTGGCATCATCGTGAATGTCACGCCGTTCGAGCCGGAGTGGGAAGGGTTCGTCACCCTCGAAATCAGCAACACCACGCCGCTCCCCGCGAAGATCTACGCCAACGAAGGCTTGTGCCAAGTGCTGTTCTTCGAGAGCGATGAGCCCTGCGAAGTCAGCTACAAGGACAAAAAAGGGAAGTATCAGGCGCAGGGCGGTATCGTCCTCCCCCGGCTCTGACGCGCCTTTCGGCTGCGTGTTGTAGCAGTGGCTTTACGCCGCTGGGCAGCGGGATTAACCGACTGTTACAAAATTTAGCGGAAAAGCTTGCTCGCGATCTCGGCAACGTGCTTCCCTTGGTAGCGGGCGATCTTTAGTTCATTTTCCGTGGGCTGCCGCGAGCCATCGGCAGCGGCCATGGTCGTAGCGCCGTAAGGAGTGCCACCGGAAATTTCGCCCATGTACGTGAGGCCGGGCTCGGTGTAAGGCACGCCGACGATGATCATGCCTTGGTGAAGCAACGTCGTGTGGAAACTGGTGATGGTGGTTTCCTGCCCGCCATGTTGTGTGCCGGTGGAAGCGAACACGCTACCGACTTTTCCGACGAGCGCACCTTTCCTCCACAGCGGGGCCGTCTGATCCAGGAAAAAACGCATTTGCGCGGCCATATTGCCGAAACGCGTGGGAGTGCCGAAGAGGATGGCGTCGGCATCGGCCAGTTGTTCAGGCTTGGCAACGGGAACTTTGGCGAAGGCAGCCTTGGCGCCTTTAGCGCCATACTTTTCCAGAACATCGTCGGGAACCAACTCCGCCACCTGATACAGCGAAACTTCCGCTCCCGGCACCTGCTTCGCTCCTTCCACGACAGCTTCGGCCATGCGATACACGTGGCCGTACATGCTGTAGAACACGACTTGCACCTTGATGCTCATTTTCTCTCTCTCCTTTGAAACCTTAAATTCAAAAACTGTTACCGCCGGGGCCTAGGACGAAATCGTGGTCATGGGGTAGCCGCGTTCGCGCCACGCTTCCAACCCTCCCTGGAGCGGGCGTATGTGGTGAACTCCGCGGCTGCGAAGGAGCAGCGCCACACGGGCGCTGGTGGCTTCGTTTGGTCAAGTGCAGTAAAGGACCACCTCGCGGTCCAAGGGCAACGCTCCCTTTTTTTCTGTCAGCTCCTGGGAGTCCAGACGCACGGCTCCGGGAATGGTTTCCGGGTCGGCCTCGAAATCCAGGTTATGGCGGAGATCGACGATCGAGAGCGGCTCGCCCGCGTCTATTTTTTCCTTCAATTCATCGACGGTAATGCGGCTGATGCGCAACTGGCGGAGAAACCTCTGTCGCGCCAAAAATTTATAGACGATGTAGGCAGCCAGACAGAAAATCAGCACAACGATGAGCCAACTGCCGAGGGCTTCGGCATGATGGGCGATGTCTTCAATTTCCGTGCGCAAGAAATAACCGAGCGCGAGGTAACTGCTCAGCCACAGGAGCACACCCAAAGCATCGAACAAAAGGAACTTGCGAAAGCGCATCTGAAAAATTCCCGCCAGCGGCGTGGCCACGGCATTCAAGCCCGGCAGGAACTTGGCGACCAGCAGCGAACGTGCGCCTTGCTGCTCGAACAATCCTTCCGTGCGGCGTACGCAAGAATCAGGCTCCAGGGTTATGCGGCATAGGAAATGTACGACTTTGATGCCTTTTCTGCGTCCCAACTCATACCAAATCACGTCGGCGGCGATGCTGGCCATCGCGCAGACGAAAAGCGTCAGAGCAAAATTCATGCGGCCGGTTCCGGCCAAAGCTCCCGCGGCTAGCAAAAGAGGCAGAGACGGCAGCGGCAAGCCCAGCTGCTCGAGGAACACCCATACCAACAGGAGCACATATCCGTAGCGTACAAGCGTTTCGACGAGCGATGGCATCAGCCGTGACCTAACCCTCGCGAGAAATCACTTCAGAAAAGACGCTGGTTGTCCCCATTTTTCCGACATCACAAATTCCGATAAGGGCTTACGCGTGCGCGCTGCAAGTTCCCGCTCGCGTAAATTCTCCGGCAAGGACTGTGGATCGCCCGGGTAGCCGATGACGAACGCGGCGATGGGTTCCCAACCCTCGGGAATCAGAAAGTGTTCGATGGCTTTGTGGGGATCGAAGCCGGCCATTTGATGCACCAAGAGTCCGTGGCCTATGGCTTCGATCGTGAGATCGGCCATGGCCGCGCCGGTGTCGTAGAAGGCATTGCGATTGGCGTTGCCATTGCGAGCGAAAGCCAGCTTCGACACCGCGATGCCCAGAACAGGCGCATGCTTGGCCCACGCATGGTTGAATTCGTGCAGCGTGCTCAAGAGCTTCGCGTGCGTCGCGTAATCTTCTTTCGTGGCCACCACGAACGCCCAGGGTTGCTCGTTGTTGCTGGAGGGCGCCCAGCGGGCCGCTTCGAACAGGCTGCGCAACACATTGCTCGGAATCGCCTGGTCCGAGAAGGCTCTTGGACTCCAGCGCTCCCGCAGCAGTTCGCTAATTGGATGATCGGTGACCGCCGTTTTTTTCATGATCGATCTCCCAGTCTTTGATGCGCGGCGAACTTATTTCGCCGCAGGTGGCAC
>Ga0335072_10006819_pt1 | contig 16669 bp, 13 predicted proteins | sample Lox_Sample_21_FD_206725 | JGI IMG/M metagenome (GOLD analysis project Ga0335072, IMG submission 206725) | Soil microbial communities from Loxahatchee National Wildlife Refuge, Florida, United States - Lox_Sample_2.1 | ecosystem: Environmental > Terrestrial > Soil > Wetlands | place: USA...
GTTCCAACAAGCTCCGTCGGGGGCATTGCGCGCGATTCGTTGACTGTGATTGTCTCTGCGTCTTTATTCATTGTTGGAGTCTCGTCGGAAGCATCCACACTCTTCAAAAGACCTGTACTAGTGCCATTCTGGCCGACATATGCTTATTTCAACACTATCACGCTCAGTTCCGGCCCAGCGTGATGGAAGGCATGATAATGGATCTTGCCAACTCCAATTCTTTCCGAATTCTTCCCCCTTTTCCGGACCAGCAGCACATTATACAGTGGATAAGTTACGGTCCTGAATCGATGCTCGTCCCAAATGGCGTCACCGTTCTCTGACTTTGGTGATATGTCGGGAGTCACCACCTCATTTGGGGGTTCGATGGTCTGGTATAGCTTTTCAGGAATCCACTCTTCTTTAAAGCCCAAATTCCAATGCATCTCAACCGGGCCAAGCAGGCGATAGAAATCCCAAGATTCTACCGGTGGGGGGATTCTAGGAAGCTCATCCCGAGACATAGCCACCAGGCTATATTCGTCCTCGGCCCTCAGATCGATGTCCTCGAAAGGAATGTTGAGCATCAAGAAGCCTGCCCGATAGCCTTGCTGGTAAATTATGCGTTGCCATGAGGGCCTGCAGTTGGAAGATCGATTTTCATCTCCAAGGCCAATCTGTAAGAAATGTTCGACTCCAGATTGCTGCACAAATTCCGTAGTCCTCATGTCACAGAAGCGAGCCTTGTTTGAGTGTGCTTTAAAACGAAGCAAACCTGCCTCGTCAGGAATTTCGACAATGTCCTGATCTGGAAGTGGAACGGGATAGTTGAAAAAGACGCCAGGATACTGCTCATGAGTGTAAGCGTGCTGGTTTCTTTCAGTATCAAACACTGATTTCCAGCCGTTTTCCTTGGAGTCGAAGCGATACAATTGGAATGCGTCAAGCTGCTCGAGGAGTGTCAATTTCCCGTCATTTATCTCTTCTTCAATCTCTTCAGCGCTCTTATCCTGAAGTAGTCCAATCCACTCGGAATGCCTGCGCCCCTCGAACCATTCTCTGGCGTTGATTTCTCGGAGCCAATGGATTGCTGAGACAGGACAGCGATAAAGTCCATTATGCCAGCCCCGACCACGGTAATGACAATGGCCTTTCCAACCGGCCCAGCTCCAGCTTGGGAACAGATCATGACCATCCTGGTTCCTTCTTCTTTGAAGTGGCTCTCGCGGATACCAGAGCAGGGCTTGGTCGAAAGCAAACGCTGGCATACCGTACCAGAACTTTGTGTTCGCTCCCTGACATATCAAGCTTGCCATACCTTCAAAAGCGGCAACGGCGTCCGTATCAGAGCTCATATCGCGGCACGTATATGCATCGACGGCTTGCCTATAAACATTCCACGAATTGTTCCCACGAATCTCCAGCATGCCGTTCGTGTCGCTGTCCGGAATTTGCTTATATTGATAGATCGGTGCAGAGATCGAAGCGGTCCCCTCTTCACAGTCCTCTCCCACCATAATCATAAGGTCATCATCTGTTTGGATTCCTTTATTGACAAAGCGGTACTGAGTAGGATCCGACCAAATTTTGGACCAGATGTCCTGTGGGCTGGTGAAAACGCTTGTCTTGTCGTCGACTGGAGCTGCCTTGAAATTGGGGTCCAATACTGGATGCGTATCTTCAAAGAAGGTTGCATGAGGGCAGATAAAGCACATCTGAGAGTCTGTGAAGAACAGGGCCCTCTGAGATAAATATCGTTCCTGGTAAGTCCATGCTCTGGAATTCCACACCGAGTTCTCCACGTCGCTCAGTCGTTTGCGGTGATCATGCAAAGCCACTGCCATGACCATACCCTGCACACTCTCATAAAGTTGTTCCTTAGTGCGATTTGTTGCCGTTATTCCCGGCAAACCCCCAGAAGGATCGGAGTTGGTCGAAGCAACGATTGTCAAAACTGAGTTGCTGTAGATGGCACCCATGTTGGCAATTATACTTGCTTTGTCTTGATCGTCATCTTGTTGTACACATAATGTGTCGATCCAAAGGAATCGAATCCCAAGCTGCCTTGTGACAACCATGGCGTCCGTGATGGTCTGTGGCAGGCTAACTGACTCCGGGCCCAGGCCGTTGGGGGCCTCGAAGGCACTTTTGGTCTTGGAGTTATATTGAGGCTGGCTCATGTTTCCCCAGACGTATGACAGACAAACATAACGGCATGGATATTCGACTTCGACGATTCGGTTTTCATCGACATCGATCAGTCTCAAGCAAGGCTGTTTTGGCTCGATATAGTGGCCAGTGGTCTTCGGATGTGCATTCTCGCAAAGCATCATCCATGTTCTAAGAGCCTCTATCGAAGCCCTCTCTCGGTCGAGTAAGATACCGTGAAATGGCTTGGGGTATTCCGCATCCACTCTTTGTATGATTATCCTCAAAACTTCGGGTAGACGCAACTTGTCTTCGAGCTCAATTTCAAGGCGTAGAGCATTTTCCGGTCCGTCATCGAGCACATTTAAACTCAGGCGAGTTCCTTTCAATGCTTCCTGGTTCTCGAAGTCCAAAATGCGATCGTCTTTTATCTTGCGAGATATTAGCCGACAGAATGTGCAGTGCTCCCTTTGCAGCATTCTGTCTAAACCATGGAGTGTGATCTTGGTTGGACCGGGCAATTCATTGCCTGGTAGTCCCCGTTGGCCGAGCAGTGCTCGAAGATCGATGTGTCGGCACATGTCGCAAAGATAATTAGGATCGCTCTCATCCAATACGGGTGGATTTGGAATCCACCATTCCTCGTCTTTGCCCTTTCGCTCTGCCAGCAGTCCCCACCTTCGGACATAGTGGTGATGGACATACTCGTCAAAGAGAGTTTTAGCTTCCTTTTGTTCGTTGGTCTCCGAATCGGACTTGTTGGGGGAATCTTTCTCCCTTATCCAGACGGCAATCCCTTCAAATTCCTCATCTGTCAGGGGGTCTTTACTGTACTTTCTCCTCTCATCCAAATTTGGGACACGATGACTATTGGATTCTATGAGATCGTCGATCATTTCCCGAACTTCCGGGTCTTGGACTGCATGCCTGCTATGGTTTTCCATCACCCGCTGTATTACTGAGACCGAACCATGGTGCTGAACACCTCGGCTGATGATTGATTTCAACTCGGGAGCCATAATCGGTGTGGAGACTCGAGTCTGAGATATGCCTCTACAGGTTTCGATGGATTTCAGAGTCTTTAACCGTCAGGGTTTATTGTTACCTTGCAATTCCACTGAACCGCCAATCCAGCTCCGAAGTCGCCCCAAGCAACAAGCAACAGGTAACAGGAAGCGGTGGGGGGAATGAAAATTCCTTTACATGGCTTGTAGAGATTCATGAGCAATGCTGCAACAGTTGAATCTAGTGTGCTGCTCGCAGTTATCGGGAAGGAAAGCCACCGTTAGACAACAGCCAAGCAGCGTGCCGCAGTAATCCCCCGTGATTGGGGTCTGCAGCTGGCCTGGCCACAAAGGCTACGGCCTAGGCACCAAAGAGCATATCGCGCAGCTATTGGCTATCATCCATCCTAGTCGAGTGCAAAAACTAAAGCCTTATCGCTCACAGGCCAAAACTTGGCATTCCGAGGTAGACAATTAGGGACACTCAGCACATTCATCTTAATTCTTCCAGCGTGAGCTATGGTTCGAACTAGAGTCGCATGACTTTGACGCGCAAGCCTTTTCACAGGGGCTGAATGTCGCCTCGCTTGGTCTATGAACATATAAAGCCTCATTCCGTGATACATCGTTCCCGAATACCACATCCACCGAAGCCGAAGTAGAATGCGCCAATTCAGAATTCCAGTGCCAAGCCTAGCAAAGTCGTTTGCCCGTCCAGAACCTGTGAGGTCATGTTGTCTCGATCTCATATTAGGATTGGCCCCAATAAAAAACTGTTTGGTTTGTCGCACGAGTTGGTTCAGCCGGGGGAACTCAACTTCCCTGATTGACCAACCACTCCACCGCTCCGGTCACATCGCCTCCGCTTCGAGTGAGTGCTTGGATATTCCGTTCAAACTCGTAGAATCCCATTTCATTCAATTGTCTTAGCTGTGTTGCATATCTTTCTTCCGGAGGCCTGCTGTCTGGCGGCGGTGGTGGTGGTGCGGCTCCCAAGAGGTTCATTAGGTTCTGCATGGCATTAGCATGGCCATCACCTCCCGCGGTGCCACCCGTTCCACCCATTGCTTGCATTAGTGCGGCCATGGAAGCAGGATCTTGAAGGAATGGATTGTTCTGGAATGGGTTTGGTGGTGGACTCGTAGGATTGTTGGATGGATTGGCGCCCTGACCCATCATTGGAGGATTGAAAAGTATAGCAAAAGGATTTGGCGGATTCTGTGAGCCTGTTGTCCCTGTTGGTGGGGATGAAGTACGCTGAGGCGCACCCGAACTTGGCGGTTGTGGAGGGTTCATGAGGGCCGCGAATGGATTGACGCCGCCTCCACCGCCTCCAAATAAGGCCGCATATGGATTCTGTTGCGCTGTACTACCAGTGCCAGTATTGGGAGTAGTTCCTGCATCCCTGTTCTCGGTGGGTGTCGTGTTTGTCGCACCAGGCATTGGAAACGCAGATGCGCCTCCTCCGCTTCCAAAAGGCCCTAGACCCATGGTCCGCGATAGCTGTGCCATTTGCTGCAAGGCTTGAGGATTTGTAATCATTTGCCTGAATTGCTCTGATTGTAGCATTTGCCGTGCTTGAGGTCCCATCGCTCTTAGCTGAGGATTTTGTTGGATCATCATATCAACTAGTTGGGGATTTTGTAGCGCTTCATTCATCATCTGAGCGAAATTTGGATTTGAAAGCATTTCTGTCATGGATTCGATGCTCGGCGGCGGTCCCATCTAGAACTGGATGTTAGCAAATTTCCCTTCCCAAAGGGTTGATTGTGCAACACTCACTCCTCCATCTGCCCCAAACATGTCTGCTGACGGTAGCTGCGAGAATCCAGCATACCGGGCACCAGTCAGCGCTGCAAATGGATCGTTCCCAGTTCCAGCTGCAATGTTTTGTGGTACACCCGTAGCTTGTGGTGTCGAGCTTGGAGGTGCTGTCGCACTAGATGCGCCTTGGTTGGCGGGGTTTTGTCTTTGGTTGCTGGGCGCAGACTTGACGAGATGCATCGTGTTTCCCTCCTTCACCTTGTGGCTGAGGAGAGTATCATCATCTTTAAGGACACGTCCCGAATAGATGAGGCGTTGTGATCCCGCGGGTACGCCAGCATATTCTGATGTTGCTAGCTTATTCTTGAGATCGATTGCGGTAGTCGAGAGTGGTAGAGTAAGAGTCCATTTCGCTTGATTCGACTTGACATTGAAGGTCACGGATTCTTCGTCGGTGGCTGTCGGTGGGTCGGTGGATGTTGGATCTGTCATCCTGGCCAACCTTTCGCCAGCGTGGTCAGATTTTGAGACTCAGTTAGACTTTGGTATTGAGGCCGCCTTGGACAAATTTGATCCTTGGGTGTAGAGTTTCCAGTGATTAGATTAAGGATATGGGACGTATATGTGTGGCAAGATGGTAATTGAGGGCCAGTTTAGGGAAGTGAGATATCGTACGGAGTACACGCAAGGGCAAGAGGCGGGAAGTCCCCCCAAGCGGCATGTCTGCGTCATACTAAATAACGGTCGGCCCAATGTTGTAAGCTTGGCGCGCCGCCCAAATTTCTCGGAAGCTTGCAGGGCCTCTTGTTGTCGAAGTCTAAGAATCTTCGAAATACATTCGACCTTGCGACGAACTCAGTCCCAGCCTCTTTTCGGTCGCTGGTCGGCCTACAAAGACGACATGGCAACCACGTCTTCCATGTTTATGTACTCTCTGACCATACAGCCTCCTTCAGCAATCACACAAGCGATTCTGGGTCAGTTTGCGGGAACCAAAGAGCAGCAAATTGTGACAGCATCTGGGTCACGCCTGACAATTCACCGGCCGGATGCGACACAGGGCAAGGTCTCTGCGATATTCTCTCAAGATTGCTTTGGGATAATACGGACACTTGCAGCTTTTCGTTTGGCAGGAAGTACTAAAGGTATGTTTCATCTCAAACCATTTCCCAGACATTTAGTGATTTTGGAACAGCCAGCTTGAGGCCAGGCAAAATGCATCTACACACGCCGGGCACAGTCTTGTTACGGCTGTCGCCTCACTCATGATCTGGCTTCAGCACGACCTGCTGTCTGTTTTCTTGATTGCAAATTCTTGGAAAGAACCATGCTGACAATTTCCATAGATTATATGATAGTTGGCTCGGACTCTGGACGCATCACGATACTGGAATATGTTCCTGCGCAAAACCGATTCCACAGAATACACCTCGAGACTTTTGGTAAGTCGGGGATCAGGCGTGTCATACCAGGGCAGTACCTCGCAGTAGATCCCAAGGGGCGAGCATGTCTCATCGCGTCGGTTGAGAAGAACAAGCTCGTTTACGTATTGAACCGAAACGCGCAGGCCGAACTCACCATATCTTCGCCTCTGGAAGCCCATAAACCTCAGACGCTAGTGTTCGACCTCATTGCCCTCGATGTTGGCTACGAGAACCCAATCTTCGCTGCGCTAGAAGTCGACTATTCGGAATCCGATCAAGATCCGACGGGCCAAGCCTTTGAAGAGATTGAAAAGCTGCTGGTATACTATGAGTTGGATCTTGGTCTCAACCATGTCGTACGGAAGTGGGCAGAGCCAGTTGATAGAACTGCCTCGAAACTCTTCCATGTTCCAGGCGGAGCAGACGGCCCCAGTGGTGTACTGGTCTGTGGAGTCGACAACATCACCTATCGTCATTCGAATCAAGAAGCTTTCCGAGTACCCATACCACGACGGCGAGGAATACTGGAAAACCCAGATAGAAAGCGACATATTGTGGCAGGAACAATGCATAAGATCAAGGGTCTCTTCTTCTTTCTGCTGCAGACCGAGGACGGAGATTTATTCAAGTTGACTCTTGAGATGATCGAGGACGAAAATGGACAAGCTACTGGTGAAGTGAAGAGACTGAAAATCAAGTATTTCGACACCGTACCGCCAGCGAATAGTCTACATATCCTGAAAAGCGGCTTCCTCTTCATTGCTAGCGAAACTGGAAATCCCCATTTCTACCAGTTCGAAAAGCTGGGCGATGATGACGATGAAACCGAGTTCACTAGTGACGACTTCCCTGCCGATCCCTTGGAGTCGTACAATGCAGCATATTTCCATCCTCGCCCTGCAGAAAATGTCAGGCTTGTGCAGAGTCTCGATTCGATGAATCCACTCATGGACTGCAAGGTGGCCAATCTACTGGATGAAGACGCTCCACAGATCTATTCTATCTCAGGAGCGGGTGCTCGAAGCAGTTTCAAGATTTTGAAACATGGGTTGACGGTATCTGAGATTGTCGAATCTGAACTTCCAGATAGACCGGAAGCTGTATGGACAACAAAGCTCACACGAAACGATCAGTTTGACGCCTACATCATCCTGTCGTTCAAGGCAGGCACGCTTGTTCTGAGTATTGGCGAAACAGTTGAAGAAGTGACGGACACTGGGTTTCTGTCCTCTGCTCCGACTCTAGCCGTACAACAGCTTGGTGAGGACGCCCTAATTCAGGTCCATCCGAAGGGTATTCGCCATATCCGTGCAGATAAGAGAGTCAACGAGTGGCCAGCGCCCCAACACCGAACCATCGTTGCAGCGACTACGAACGAGCGACAGGTCGCTGTTGCGCTTAGCTCCGGCGAGATTGTGTACTTCGAAATAGATTCTGATGGGTCACTGGCGGAGTATGATGAGAAGCGAGAAATGGCCGGCACCGTAACGTGTCTCAGCTTAGGCGAAGTCCCAGAAGGTCGTGTTCGGAGCTCTTTCCTGGCAGTCGGGTGTGACGACTCGACGGTGCGAATACTCAGCTTGGATCCAGACTCAACCTTGGAGAACAAATCAGTGCAAGCTCTAACTTCAGCACCATCCGCTTTATCGATCATGTCTATGGCAGACACCACTTCTGGCGGATCAACTCTTTATCTGCACATCGGGCTCTACTCCGGTGTGTATCTTCGAACCGTTCTTGACGAGATCACAGGGGAGCTTTCAGACACCCGAACCCGATTTCTGGGCTTGAAGCCTGCCAAACTTTTCCGGGTATCTGTCAAAGGACAAACCGCTGTGTTGGCGTTGAGTTCACGTCCATGGCTGGGCTACTCGGACGTCCAAACAAATGGCTTCATGCTTACACCTCTAGATTATGTTGGTCTAAATTGGGCATGGAATTTTAGCAGCGAGCAATGTCAGGAAGGCATGGTGGGTATCCAAGGCCAAAATTTAAGGTATGTCTCAATCTTTTTCTTTGAATCTGCAATCCCTTGTTCCTGATGACTTCCATATCTATGCTCTTTCCTAGAGTTGTTCTCAACAAATGCGGAAAACCAACACTAATTCCAATTGTTCCTTCTGAAACTTATTATTCGTGGCAACACTTCTCAAGCTCTTTAAAAGACCCACCTGCTGACGCGAATGACACAGGATTTTCACGATTGAAGACCTTTCCAACAACCTCTTGCAAGAGTCGATTCCTCTTCCCTATACGCCACGCAAATTCGTCAAGCACCCAGACCACCCGCTGTTCTACGTAATTGCAGCCGACAACAATGTCCTTTCTCCTTCGACCAGAAACAAACTTATTACTGAATCCACAGCTGTCAATGGGGATGCCGCAGTACTACCACCTGAAGAGTTCGGCTATCCTCGCGGCACAGGCCATTGGTCTTCCAGCATTTTAGTGGTCGATCCAGTCACAACAAAATCCATCGTTTTTCGTATAGAGTTGGAAGAAAATGAATCCGCTGTCAGCATCGCTACTGCTTCCTTCTCTGGGCAAGATGACGAGACTTTCCTGGTGGTGGGAACTGCCAAAGACCTGGTCGTTAGTCCTCGATCCTTTTCCGCTGGTTTCCTCCACGTTTATCGGTTCCATGAGGAGGGCAAAGAACTCGAGTTCATCCACAAGACTAAAGTTGAACAGCCACCACTCGCTCTCTTGGGATTTCAAGGTAGATTGCTAGCCGGAATCGGGCGCGACTTGAGGATATACGACCTCGGAATGAGACAGATGCTTCGAAAATGCCAAGCGACAGCCACTGCAAATCTTATCGTGGGACTACAAACACAAGGCAGTCGCATCATCGCCAGTGATGTGCAAGAAAGCGTGACCTACTGCGTCTACAAATTTCAAGAAAATCGGTTGATTCCTTTCGCAGACGATGTGATCGCTAGATGGACGACATGTATGACCATGGTGGACTACGAGACAGTAGCCGGTGGAGATAAATTCGGCAACTTGTGGCTGCTCCGATGCCCTGCAAAGGCTTCTGAAGAGGCTGACGAAGATGGATCAGGAGCACATCTTGTCCATGAACGCCAGTATCTTTCTGGAACGCCCAATCGGTTGAATCTGATGGCTCACTTCTATCCGCAAGATATACCAACCAGCATTCAAAAGACAAGTCTTGTTGCTGGAGGACGTGATGTAATCTTCTGGACAGGCTTGCAAGGAACTTTAGGAATACTTGTTCCATTCGTCAGCCGCGAGGATGTCGACTTTTTCCAGAGCCTTGAAATGCAGCTTGCTTCTCAGAATCCTCCGCTCTTGGGTCGCGACCATCTCATTTACCGATCCTACTACGCACCATCGAAAGGAACCATAGACGGTGATCTGTGTGAGACATACTTTTTGTTGCCAAATGACAAGAAGCAAATAATCGCAGGGGAGCTGGATCGGTCTGTTCGGGAGGTGGAAAGGAAAATCTCTGACATGAGGACAAGGGTGGCGTACTGAAAAAGTCAACAGTATCGGGTGCTCGGCGTTCATAGATGTCAATGCACTAGGAGTAGTGCATAGTATGGGAATAGCTCATCCTCGTGAGTCTCAACAACTCAATGGTAGCAGCATTAACGCAGTCACTTCAACTTCCGTTCTTAGTGCATCGAATTTTCCGCTCCGAATGATTCCTTTCCAACAGAGTTGGTCTCTTACCTCGCTCGATCTGACGCTCTCCTTCGACTGATCTTGAGCTGGATGCCTTCTCGCCGTCAATGGCGGGATAGATGCATGAGACGAGAAAATACTTGACAATTTTTGAGTACGGTACCACTAGACACATAAGAGTGGCCTACTGTAATTTATCTGTCAGGACATTCTCTTCGGTTCGATAGACCCAGTACTCTTGTGATGCCGCAAAGTCCACCGGAGATCGTTAATCAAGTATTGTTTTGCCAGTCTCCCCGATTGCTACCAGCCGTTCCTCGGCTCAAACTCATCATGCGGGTGGATTGAGATCAAGTCCCTCCACAGTCAATTTGAACGCGTCATTTCTGCTATAATGTCCGGCAGCGTCAAAGTCAAGATGACCTCTTTCACAGTCATCAAAATCAACTTCTGTATACAAAAGACCTCCCTCGTCAACATCCCACAATGGACCTTCAAGTATGTTTCCCATGGGCCCAATTATGCAGGAACCGCCGCGTGACGCAAATTCTTCCGACTGTAAGGCTGTTACCTTTGATGCTGCTCCTCTGTTCGTCAATTGCTCTCTTTCCTCTTCTAAAATGCCGTTGGTGCCCTTTGCTACCAGGGGCCAAGTTATCTCATGGTCTTCCGCCGTCTTCGTCACAACTGACCTCCTTCTCCTGCCTGATATTCCATCTATAGACATTTCTCTAGAGAATGAAGGCTTTTGTTGTTGCCCATCAACCCAGTCAGGGAGATCTCTTGTTTTGATGCACTGATTTGCAGATAACACGAATGCTCTCGACTCGCATGCGATCGTCCTCATCAAAGGCACCCATGTGTCTCGCCCGTCGGCTGTTGGTGCGAGATATACGTTCACGTTTTGTGAATAGAGGCTCTGTCTGAGAAGTGGCATGTAGTTCTTTTCACGTCAGCCCTTCTTCCTCGGCAAGAGCGCCTATTTCTGCCACTCACCTCCCAACAAATCGCACTGGCCAGAGTCAACTTTACGCCCTTGATTTTCGTTGTGACAGCCTTCAGTGTCGAGGGAGACCCTTGAGCCCAAACGATACGCTCGCTTCCAGTCTGTATTGCATATTAGCAAATGCCAAAATCTCCGTTTCTCTTTATTGTGACTCCAGACCCACCGGCATCACCTTCCTCCTCTTCCCCAACACACCTCTCGCGGGCTCCACGTAAACCACGCTACAATACAGACTCCCACCCGCCTTCTCCACGATCCCCACCACCAAAAATACCCCTGTCTCTCTGGCGACTTTCTCTAGAAATTCTCTTGTCCCATCTCCCCTTACACCTACACCTCCATCCTCGTCTGGGGCTGGGAGAGGTAGCTTGCGCTTGAGCCAGTCATCGCCCGCACCCGCCGGCGTATCTCCTAGGTCAACTGCGCTTTTGAAGTGTTGAAGGAACTGTTCACGGCCGGAGTCCTTGCGGGTCCCCACTGCGACACCGAACGAGCAGTTGCGTGGGTAGCCGCCTAAGTAGGCTTCAGGGAAGAGGAGGAGGGAGATGCCGAGAGATGCCGCTTGTTGAGTCGTCTTCTGCAGCGCGGAGAGGGTTTCAGGTAGGGTGGAGAGGGTGTGGGATTGGGAGACCCCCAGGGTGAGGCGGCGGGACATGGCGGGCTTGGGCGGGGAATGGGGTCGAGGCCACTAGGAGGCGATAACGGCAGTAGTAATGGGAGAGCTCGTTGATGAGTGTAAATAGTGTTCGAGCGAAGTGGAAAGGATAGGTGAGAGTAGATTTTACCTCACTTGCTACTGGTGGGGAAATGAAAGTGTATGACATCAGTTCCCCGGCAGCTTTGCTTCACTCAATTTGGAGATGGATGCAAATGCGGAGGCGGAGGAAAAGTGGGGGAAGATTTACAACAGATCTACGAAATAGTCATCAATCCCAGGCACTGTATCAGTTATTCCCTTCGACTTATACTGGTTTGCTGCTGTTACTCTTCAATGAAAGAGTGGGCAGGACATTATCATATCGTCGTTACCCTTGTCAACCTTGTACAAATTGGCTTCTATCACCTGTTGCTTTCAAAGTCTTACCATGGTTTCTGTTACTGATTCAAGCGTACCATTACTGAGGACATTCATATTGTGCAACGCCTCATGTGTTCACTGCAACAGAGTTGGTTACCCATTACTCGGGCCGTTGTGGTTGCTTTACGATGTCGGCTCGGCAGAGGAGGACGCCTCGAATTTGTTCACGGGATATCATGGTAGGTGAGCAGGCGTATGACACCCGCCGCAGTGTTGTCCTGTCTTCTAAAACGTTCATATGCCTCGCACATCGGCTCGGCTGAAGACAGTGAGCGTCTTTGAGCAGCTTCAGGGCCTTGAAATCCCTGGCTTTGCGGAAGAACACTATGCTCGTCAACAGTGGGAGGAGCGTGGATTCTTTCAAGTAGTTAATGATTATGAAGGTCATCGTGAGCATTAGGCTGTTTAATGCTGCAGAGATAGTACAATGCCTTCTGCCTTCAAAGGTGATGTGGAAGGGTGGTCTTTCGTCTAGCCTAGAATTACACTTGATGGTCTGACGACCCTGGTGCCACGCCTCCGTTGAGTATACGCAGTTTGTCTGCCATTTCACCAGAAAACTTGACATCTATCTTTTCAATTCCTCAACTTTCTCAAATTGTTCCCCTTTTACTAAGCGGGGCCATCAGAGCATAAATACCTTCATCGGTGTGTGATTGCCCCGAGTATGGTGGCAGACTAGGACCGTACGGGCCAGTGCCAAAATCGAGAATCTCCAGAACCACAAAACTATTCTCGGAAATCAAAATTCCCTATATTTCTCATGCACATTCACAGGCAAGCCGCACCTTTACAGCGTGTAATAGGGACTACCCCGTAACGCCCATGAGATACACGCCTATGAGGTACACACCCATGAGAGGCACGCCCGTGAGGTACACGCCCATGAGGTACACGCCTATGAGGAGTACGTCCATGAGGTGTACGCCCGTGAGATACACGCTCATGAGGTGCACGCCTGAGATGCACGTTCATGAGATACATACTCATGAGATGCACGCTTATGAGGTGCACGCCTACGAGATGTACGCCTGAGCTACACGCCATGAGGTACACGCCATAAGGTACACGCCCGTGAGATGCACGCCCATGGGGTACACCCTGTGAGATGCATGCATATGAGATGCACGCTATGAGATGTATGCCCTGTAAGATGCATACCTGTGAGATGCATAGCTATGAGATGCATGCCTGTGAGATGCATAGCTAAGATGTGTGCCTGTGAGATGCATACCTGTGAGATGCATAGCTATGAGATGCGTGCCTGTGAGATGCGTGCCTGTGAGATGCATGCCTGTGAGATGCACGCCTATAAGAGAAATCGAGAGGGTGGGTGCTACGAATAATTAAAGGCGGGGTACGGCGAATAGTTAAGGTTTAGCGCGATGAATAGTTAAAGGTGTTGTGACGAATAGTTAAGGGTGGGCGCTGCACATGGCAAGATTTTGGTGAGTGTAACTGCACCCCTTTCTCGGGGCTCCCAGCCAGCCTCAGCTAGCGTTTCAGCTCGCCCAAGGTCTCGGCACCAACAATCTTAACTCAACCTGTACTAGGTCTAATGACCTAAGTCTGCCACTTCACCTGCAAGTTCACGGTTCCCCATATGAAAGTGTTTCAGCCAGCCACTTTAGCTGCATGCTTATAGCTCCCAAGGCGGTGGTGGTCCAACTTGACATTTGAGAGAGGAGATGGCTGACGGCGTCGATTAGCCACGTTTGTATATCTTGACGGATGCCAGGTAGATCACTGTCAGCTTCGGCACTTGTTGATGGTGCAACGAAGTACGCAAATATGTGCGCAACCTGGGAAGTCTGTGGATGGTGGTTGCGTCAATTAGGAACGCCACGCTTCAACTGGCTCGAGCTCGCCGAATGTCTAGAACATTAGCAATCTTGACTCTGAACCTACCTTAGGGCCAAGGGGCTTCGTCAACGAGCGTAAAAGATGTTCCGGATCAATGACTACCCTCTCTACCTCTAGAATTAACCCTCTCGACTCAAACTTACTGGGCGAACTGACGAAATCAGGCATATCCAGCGTAGAGTAATCTTGGTTGACACTCTCGCGCTGGTAACCCATGAATGATTGTTTGAACGGGTGTGAGGCCGAAGTATCATGTAGGATCATCATGCAACTCAGTTGACCTCCCCAGTGCAGGCCACGAGATCCACTGCTGCTCAAAATTCGATTCTCGCTTACTTTCACCATAAAGGGTAAGGTGTTTTCATCGGTCAACTTTTCTGGACCTGCAATTCCGACAAATGAAGATGTGGTTGCACTTAGGTGGAGTCAGGGACATCACACCTCATGCAGACCTTTGAGCACGTTTAGGAACCATGATCAACCTGCAGAAAATTAATTCCATACTAGCACTAGATGCGTTCTAGACCAAGCCTGCAGCGGACAGGTGAGTGTTCGATCTGTCCTTGTATGGGCGAGATCGTTCATAGATGCATTTCTAACACGTGTAGAGAACAGGGGAACATGATGCAGGAGGGCAAATCTCATGGACGCGCGCTAACAATATTTAGAAAGCGCTGACCGTATTGAGACCGCACAGCACCTCACGGATGCAACAGCCCATCTAAGTAACTTGGAGCACCAGCGATGGCGGAAGAGGAAAGCGAACTTCACCTCAGCCAGCCACCAGCCACAACGACGAGAGGAGTAGGCTTGCTTAAGTGATTGGAGCAAAAATGGAAGACCGGTCGTCCCTTTCAGCGAACTAGTGGACAATATCGAACCGCCGACCTGCCTTTTGGTTTGGTATTCATGCATTGGCCTATGGCTGCATTAGGTATGACAATCACCCCTCCTTACTGGAATGCGCTATCTTACAAAAGCCACGACCAGTTTGTGCAGACGCTTGTCGAGATACGGTACAGATGCCAACATTTTGGGCTAGCCAGAAGCTGTATCAGGCTTGTCGGCTCGCAAATTACCATCAGCTGATTGACCGATGCTGCTCAGTCACGCTAGCATCTCCTCATCTTGTCTGAAGCGATGTGATGGTGACAGCAACCAAAAGCTTGCAGGACTGGTGCCAACCGGTGGAAAGTCAGCTTAAGCCGAAGCTGACACTGTGCTTATCCTGGTCCAGGCATTTCCCTCACAGATCAAAGCTGCCTACTCAGGTAGACTCTCAGCCAGCCCACGTGTGATATGGCCACCTCAGCCAGCCACACGAGCTGAAAGAAGCTCTAGGAGCTGAGAATTGTGTAGATGATGATGTCAAGAAGTCGATCAGAGTGCAAGCTTTGTGCGCAGAATGCAGCCCCGCTCTTGACTTAGGGGAATATATAAGTGTTCAGACCATTTCCAATGCTACTAAGATTGCCAGTTCAGCAAGCTGAATCATAAGTTTTGCGGAAATCCCTTCACAGCGACCATATTGCCGCAGCAGCACTCTTGCGAAATATCAAACACTATGGCATCTCTGACAAGCTACGTGCTCATTAGCGAGCCCGGGGTGAAGGACTCGCCGAACAATAACCTCAAAATGTACGACAAACTTGAACAAGACTGGTCCAAAATCCGATTTGATGCCGTTGATGTGCTTCACATCGCTCCCTTCAATGCATGGCACAAGGGGACTAAGTACATCTTTGGCATGGGACAAAATTGCACTGAGCAGAACCCTACTGGCGATTTCACTGACCGCTTTGAATGGATTGTTAAGCGAGCTCGATTCATGAATCCAAAGATCAAGATTATCGCTATGCAAATGCACAATGACGGCGATTACTCAGTCCTCAAAGACCACATCGATAGCTACACCACTTCAGTTGCGAACTTCATGAGGATTTGGCTTAACAAGACAAGTCCATCGCCGGTCGCTGGCAAAGATCCGATCAAGATGCATGTGGACGGCTATGATGTGGACTACGAATGGGGCGGGAACGACAGAAGGGAAGGAAGCGGCAACTACCAGAAATATGCACCAAACATTCTATCCGAGATTCGCACCAAGATTGACAACGTGAGCACGAGTCACAAGTTTTATGTGTCGATCTCTGCCGCCAATACGACTGGTCTTGCGAATACAAAGGTGGCAGAATCTCTGGACTATGTCAAAATGCAAAATTATGATGGCGGCATCAAGAATCCGCAGAAGTATTTGGAAGATCTGAAGGAAGGCGGTATCAAAGCTGAAAAACTCGTATACGGAATATCGACGGAGTGGCCACCTAATAACGATTCCAACATAGCAGTCAGTGTTGCAAACGTGGTCAAGGTCGTGAATGACAACGGCTACGCCGGCCTCATGACGTGGCGCCTGAACTCGGACAACCTCATCTACCAAAGTGCAGTGCAGGTGTGGCTGTACAATCATTTCAATTCGCCTGCGCTCATAACTGATCACTCGGACTCAGAGGTTCTCGCGGCGTGGAACAGCGATACCGACAAAGGCGGCCGTAAGCTATCGGGGAGTCGCTGGGCAACGGCTAGTCCATGGATGTTGTAGTAGGAAGTATATGGCCTTTATGTAAGGAGACTATAGGGTGAGAAGAAGGATGTTATAATTGCGGGCGCACACGAGTTTGTGATGGTATTGCTGAATTGGATTATGATCAAAAACGACAAAGCTAGCTAAGAAAGATCCGGATTTCTG
>Ga0335072_10006820_pt1 | contig 16667 bp, 12 predicted proteins | sample Lox_Sample_21_FD_206725 | JGI IMG/M metagenome (GOLD analysis project Ga0335072, IMG submission 206725) | Soil microbial communities from Loxahatchee National Wildlife Refuge, Florida, United States - Lox_Sample_2.1 | ecosystem: Environmental > Terrestrial > Soil > Wetlands | place: USA...
GCCGTCCTCCGGCAGTGCGCGGGTAATTTCGGCGCACAGCCGGTCCGGGTAGATCGGCACCGAATTCTGCGCCAGCAGTGGTGCGCGCGCCTCGCGCCAGGCGGCGACGATCCCGGCAGCGCGGTCGACGAACGCGATGTCGCGCGCGGGCTTGCCCAGCGCCGACAGTAGCTTTGCCAGCGTTGCCTTCGGATCGCCCATCAGCCCGAGCGTATTCGGATACGATCGTGCCAGTTCCAACGGATCGATGTCGATCTGCACACAAGGCGTGCCGATATGCGGAATGCGCCACGTATGAGTCACCTGGTCGCCGGTATGGCAGCCGACAAACAACACCATGTCGGCTTCATGCACGATCTGGTTGGCCGGCGGTGCGCCGTAATTGCCAACGCACCCGATTGACAGCCGGTCGCGGGTCGGGATCGTGCCGCGTCCGCCCAGGGACGTGCCGATCGGCGCCGCCAGCGCGCGGCCCACCGCGAGCACTTCGGGCCCCGCCTGCGACGCCGTTACGCCAGCGCCGGCAACGATCGCCAGCCGCTTCGATCCACGTAGCGCTGCGGCGGCGCGTTCGATCTCGTCATCCGCCGGCGACGGGCGGAATGGCGGCATACGCAACTGGAAAGCGGGATCAGCGTCTGCCGGCTCGGCGATCGAACCGGTTTCGACGATTTCGCCCTGGAGGCCGTTGATGTCGAGATGCACCGGCCTCGGAGTCCCGGTCATCGCCGCGCGCCAGGCCTGGCGCAGGAAACGCGGCAGGTCAGCGGCGGCATCCACATCGGCACTGAACTTGGTCACCGCCGAGAACATCGGATGGTGTGCGATTTCCTGATACGCGTTGCGATGCTGGTGTGCCGGCGGCTTGCGGCCGGTGATCGCAATCACCGGACTGAAACCGAGATACGCGTCCTGCAACCCCGAAGCGAGGTTTGCGGCGCCGACCGATTGCGCGAAACAGATGCCAGGCCGGCCGGCAATGCGCGCGTAGCCGTCGGCCATGTAGGCGACGGCTTTTTCGCTGTGGCCCAGAACGCGCTGCACGTTCAACGTTCCAAGCTCGATCAACGTGCGGCGGATCACCGCGTCGATGAAGAACACATGGGTCGTGCCGTTGGCGGCCAGGGTACGCGCCAGCCATTCGGCGCCCGTCAATTGTTCAGTTGCCATGGCGTTTCCTCTGTTTTCTCGTCGGCCGACTTTAGGTGCGGGGCGCGGCACGGACAATGCTGGACTTGGCTGTGCAATGTCCCTGCGTGCATCATGGCGGGACAACGAACCCGCCGAGACAGCCATGTACGCCACCATTCGCGATACTCGCTTATACTTCGATGTCGAAGGCGCCGGCGTCGTGCCCGATGGACCGCTGATGCGCGAGCGTCCGGTGGCGATGGTCGTACATGGCGGCCCCGGCGGCGACCATTCCGGATTCAAGCCGTCGATGTCGCCGCTGGCCGAGCATGTGCAGCTTGTCTATTTCGACCATCGCGGTCAGGGCCGGTCCGGACTCGCCGATCCTGCGGCCGACCCGACCAGATTCACGTTGGACGAAAATGTCGCGGATATGGAGGGACTGCGGCAGTATCTCGGCCTCGGCCCGGTGGTTTCGATCGGCACGTCGTACGGGGGCATGGTCGCGATGGCACATGCAGCACGCTATCCCGACAGCGTGGCCTATCTGGTTCTGATCGTCACTGCTGCGCATGGCGGCTTCATTCCGGCAGCGCAGAAAATCGTGCGTGACCGGGGCACGCCGGAGCAGCAGCGTGTGTCCGAGACGTTATGGGCCGGCACGTTCCGCTCACCGGGCGAATTGCAGCGGTACTACGAGATCATGGGCCCGCTGTATGCGCGCTGCCATGATCCGGCGGCCGCGGCCGCCACGCGGGGCCGTGCGATCCATGCACCTGAACCGTTGAACCGCGCCTTCGGCCCGGATGGTTTCCTGCGCCGGTTCGATCTGCGGCCGGAACTGCCGCGCATCGCGGCGCCGACGCTGATCATCGCCGGACGGCATGACTGGATCTGCCCGGTCGCGTTTTCCGAGGAAATCCACCAGCTGATTCCGGGATCTAGACTCGTGGTGTTCGAGGAAAGCAGCCATTCCGTGCGAATTGATGCGCCGGGGGCGATGCTGAACGCGATCCGTGATTTTGTTAGCCCTGTTTCGCGTGGCGGGCCCGGTACCGGGGGCGAGCCGGACTGAGATCGATTCGAATGCCAGTGCCGCGACATGGTATTGTTCCGCGCGGCACGCCACCTCGCCCGCGATTCCGACCATCCAGGGCAGGAATTTGAATGCACCCCGATCCGTTTGTAAGTTGCAGAACGCCCAGGGTTACGACTTTATAATCCCTGCGTATGGTATCGGTGGCACTCGCATCGGGCCGTCGGCATGGCCAGAACCTGGACTGCCGTGCTTCGGCGGGTCGTCCGTTGCGCTCAGCGTCCGATGACGCGCCGGGCGATGGCCATGCGGTGAACTTCCGAGGGCCCCTCATAGACTCGCATCGTGCGCACCTTCTGCGCCAGCAGCTGCAACGGCAGCTCCTTTGCGACGCCCATGGCGCCGAAGGTCTGCATCGCGTGGTCGACGATCTCGGTGGCCATTTCAGTGCCATACAGCTTCACCATCGACGCTTCGCTACGGACATCCAGGGCGGCATCGGTCTTGGCCGCTGCATCGTAGACCATCAGCCGGCAGGCGTGGATCTTCATCGCCGCATCGGCAATCCACCACTGGATCGCCTGCCGGTCCGCCAGCCGCGCGCCGAAGGTGACACGTTGCTTGGCATGCTCCACCATCATGTCGAGCGCGCGCCGCGCGATGCCGACGCACCAGGCGCCGATCTGCACGCGCCGCACCGTCAGCCGCAACTGCATCGGCGCGAAACCCTTGCCTTCCGTGCCAAGAAGCTGTGCGCCGGGGATACGGCAATCCTCGAACACCAATTCATAGGTGCGCTGGCCGCCAAGCATCGGAATTTCGCGTTCGATGATGAATCCCTTGGTACCGCGTTCCACGACGAAGGCGGTCACGCCTTCGTGCCGCTTTCCTTCGCCGGTGCGCGCCATGACAATGACGAAATCCGCCTGTGGCACGCGGCTGACCCAGATCTTCCGTCCGTTGATCACCCAGTCGTTGCCATTCTTGACGGCACGTGTGGTCATGCCGGCCGGATCGCCGCCTGCGCCGGGTTCGGAAATCGCGATCGCCGAATGCGCTTCGCCTCTCGCGTAGGGTTCCAGGTATTTTCGGCGTTGCTCCTGGTTCGCGACCGCCATAAGCATGTGCAGGTTCGGGCTGTCCGGTGGGAAGGTGAACGGCACGCAGGTGCGGCCTTGTTCCTCGTAAACGCCGACCAGCGCGACGGTGGGAAGGTTGGCGCCGCCGAATTCCTCGGGCACGTCGAGGCCCCACAGGCCGAGTTCCCGGCATTTGGCGAGCAAGTCGTGTTCTTCCGTGTCGTTGAGGGCGGCCTTCTGTCCGGACATCTCGCGCGCAAGCACTGGCTTTTCCAGCGGGATCAGCTCGCGGTCGACGAATTTCGCCACCAGGTCCTGCAGCATGCGGTGTTCTTCGGAGAGTTCGAACATTTGCCACTCCTTCATCGTTGGGCGCCTATCGTGTCGGTCGCCAAATCCTGGATCGTGTGTCGAACGGTCGCCGTCAAGGTTGACCGGCGCAAGGCTGATGGTGTAGCCGCCAACGCGGGCGCAGTTGCTGTTGCGGGAACGGCTGATTCTGGGAGACGATCAGTTCGTCGATCTCGTGATATGGCAGGTGCCTGTTCGTGCCCCTGGCAGCACGCGTGATTCTAAATATCGGCTGGCCTATGTGGTTGACGGCGTTTGCGTGCTCCGCTTCGACCATGACCCAGGAACAGGCGATCATTTTCGTATCGGCGAGCGTGAAGCTCCGTGTCATTTCCCCACGCTCCATCAGCTCACCGACGATTTCTGGGAAGCCGTCGCGCGGTGAAGAGGCTTGTGACGGCTGTGACGATCGGCATTGCGACTGAAGCGGATGTCCGGGACCGGATGTTGCGGGCGTTCCCTGGCAGCGCGCAGGGCACGCGCATCAGTTTCCCAGCGTGAAGAGGCTGTGGAAGGTGATCACCCCGCGCCGCTGGGATGTATTGCGCGCCATGAGCGGGGCACGTCCGCCCGCGATTCGTGAGGTCGCCGGGCGGACCCGACGGGATGTGAAATCGGTGCACGGCGACGTCCACGCCTTGCTCAAGGCCGGCGTGGTGGAACGCGACGAGGATGGTCGCGTGGTGTTTCCGCATGACGCCGTTCACGTCGATTTCGTTATGCGTGCCGCCTGACCGCCTGGCCCTCAGTCCTTCAGCGTCACCAGTGCATCGGCGATCGTCAGTCCCGATCCTCCTGCGTGCAGGATCACCGGGTTGAACTCCATCTCGGCGATGTTGTCCGCGTACGCCAGCGCTGCGTCCGACAGACGTGCGATCAGCGATGCCGCCGGTCCAAGATCGATCGGGTTGCTGCCACGGAAGCCGGTCAGTAGTGGCGCGGAACGCAGCGAACGGATCATTCGCTCTGCCTCCGCCTCATCCACCGGCGCAGGGCTGTGCGCCACGTCGCCGAACAACTCGACCGTGACGCCGCCGTAGCCCACCATCATCACCGGGCCGAAAGTTGGATCATTGATCATGCCGATCACCAGCTCATGACCTTTCGGCGCCATCTTTTGCACTGCCACGCCATCGATTCGCGCGTCCGGCTTGAATGCCAGGATATCGCGCATCATTGCGTCATAGCCGGCGCGCACGGACGCCGCATCCGTCAGGTTCAGGCGCACGCCGCCGGCTTCGGTCTTGTGCGGCAGGTCGCGCGACTGGATTTTCAAAGCAACCGGAAAGCCCAGCGCCATCGCTGCATCGACGGCTTCGGCGGCGGTGGTGGCAAGTCGTTCCGCTGCTCGCGGCAGGAACGCCGCTAATGCGTGCTTGGCCGCGTATTCCGGCAACACGTGCGGCAGGTCGGCTGGCAGCGGTGCTATGTCGGTCAGGTCAGGCGGTTCGGGGATCGGGCGCGTCAGCGCCTCGGCATAGAAGGCCAGCTTGCTCATCGCGACGCCGACGTTGCGCAGGTCGCTATGCACGAACAAGCCGCAGCCGGCGGCACCGGCGCGGCCGAAGTCCGAGGGCAGTGTGTAGGTCCAGACCGTCATCGGCTTGTTGCATCGTTCCGCCGTGGCGCGCACGCGTGGGCCGTCGAGTGAGATTCGGGTCACGCTGGCCAGGGACGTGATAATCACCAGCATGTCGATCTCATTGCTCTGCGCCAATTGCTCCAAGGCGGTCATCGTTGCGGGCCCGGTCTGCGACCCTTGCGCGGTGACGTCGACCGGATTGCCCGATGCGCCATAGGACGGCATCACCGGACGCAGCTTCACCTGCATGTCGGCGGACAGCGGCGGCACGAGCAAGCCTGCGGCGGAGAGCGTGTCGGCCATCCACACGCCGCCGCCGCCGGAGGGCGTCACGATGCCGACGCGGCGGCCGCGTGGCAACGAGCAGGTCACCAGCACACCGGCGATGGCCACGGCTTCGTCGGCGTCTTCCGCCTCGATCACGCCGTAGCGTTCGAAAATTGCGTGGTAGGCGGTGTAGGAGCCGGACAGTGAGGCGGTGTGCGATGCCGACGCGCGGCTACCGGCAGTGGAACGGCCGACCTTGATCGCGATGATGGGCTTGCCGATGCGGCGTGCCTTGTCGAGTGCCGCAACGAAGCTGGGGCCGTTGCGCACTGCCTCGCAGAACAACATCACCACGTGCGTGTTGGGATCTTCCACCATGTAGTCGAGGAAATCGGCCATGTTCAGATCGGCCTCGTTCCCGGTGGAGATCACGTAGGAAAAGCCGATGCCCGCCGCCTTGCCGCGGTTGAACAGGGCGAAGCCGATACCGCCGGATTGGGCGATGACACCGACGCGGCGGTCGGAGACCAGGACCGTGTGTTCGTCCTCTTTCACCTCGACGGTTGGGCTGAACGTGGTGGCGACCTTGCCGAGTGCGTTGAAGTAGCCTTCACAGTTTGGGCCACAGGCGCGAATGCCGGTGCGCCGCGTCACATCGAACAACGCCGCTTGCATATCGCCGGCGGCGCCGCCTTCCTCGGCGAAGCCGGAGCTGATGATCAGGGCGTTTTTGACTCCAGCCAAGGCGCATTCTTCCAGGGCGGGGGCGACGCCGGCGGCGGGGATCGCGACCAACGCGAGATCAACCGGCGTGCCGACGGCGGCGATGGAGCCGTAACACCGAAGGCCGGCGATTTCCTGGTAGCTCGGATTGATCGGCAGGATGCGGCCGGGGAAGCCGTTCTCGCGCAACTGATGCAACAGGCGGCCGCGGATGCGGTGCAGATCGGGCGAAGCGCCAAGCACGGCGATGGATTCGGGCCAGAAGAAGCTGTGCAATGGGTGGGTCACCGGGCATTTCCTCGTTGCGTTCAGGCTGCGAGTATCGCGGGGGTGCGGCGGATCGCCAATATCCGTCGGCGCCTCCCGCAGAGCGGCGATGTCGCAATGACCTGGCGAACATCCTCAAGAATATCGCGCGGGAGATTGAGCGCATGGGCGGAGCTAGGAGGGCAAGCTGGTGAATTGGCTCCCGGTGACCGACACAGCGGCCGATGCAATCCCGGCGCTCGATGGCCCACTCGCAGGCGCACCGGCCAGCATGGTGCGCTCTTCGCCGGTCAGGTGCACGGATATCAGCCAGCCTCCCGAACTCGCGACGCGTCCGGTCCTCCAGGCTTCCAGCCGGCCTCCCGGACAAAAGAATGGCGGCCCTTGCGGGGCCGCCAAGTTTAGGGAGGAAACGTCCAAGAAAGCAGACAGCGCGGCCAAGGGCCGCATTGCTGCGACGCACAAGGTAGGGGCTCAGTCGTTCGTGTGCAAGCGATTTTTCGCAGCGCAGCAAAAAATCTTCTGGACAACCCAGCTACCCGTTGGTAGCTACCCTGCATACCCAAGTTTAGGTGCAAGGAACGTCGACACGCCCTGCCACTCCTACGGCGGGGCGTTGTCGTTCGGGGGTGCGCGAAAGCGCCTCGGTTGCTCACGATTTAGCGACTGGCGTCGGTGCAACGGGTTGTTTTCGGACGCGATGATGCCTGGGCATGACGCCGGACATCGACGCGATATGCCGATCGGACGCCATTCAGCGGGGCCACGTGCAGCGGCGTAGCGTAAATGCCGAGCCGAGCCCGGCCATGACGAATGGGGATCGGCAGTGAGAAACGGGATCGGCGAGCAGGAGCGGCGCCCGCCATGAGCAGAAACGGCGCCGCCAGAGAGCAGCGCCCGCCACAGATCCCACGATATGTATTTTAACATGTCTCGATAGACCGGGCATTGACGGTTTCTTTCCGGCGCATAAATCCTGGTTTCGATCTGCGCGGGCACAGTGGGATCAGGGTCCATTCGGTGCCGATGCCGCAGTGTCTGCAGGCAGGCAGGCGAGCCATCTCGTTGTGGGGGTATTATGATGATCCATCCGCGGTTGCGCCTGTTTCGCGCGCTGGCAATGGCGATCGTCCTCGCAGCCCTGACGGCGGTGTCCCCGGCCATGGCAGCTCCCCAGTCGACCTGCGACGCGGCAAATGTCGTTGCCCGCACGCTCCCGGCCGTCGTGAATATCTGGGTCGCGAAAATACTCCATGGCGACGAAGAGGGCGGCAATGCCAGCGGCAAGGATCGCTTGGAATTCTTTGTCGGCACCGGGTTCATTGTTGATCCGAGCGGCATCATCGCAACGAACAAACACGTCATCCAGGACGCGGCCATGATCCTGGTGACGTTCCACGACCGGTCGCAGGTGCCCGCACAACTCATCGCGGCGTCCTCGGTGTCCGACTTCGCCCTGTTGAAAGTGAATATCGACAAGCCATTGCCCACCTTGCGCTACGCCGACAGCGATACCGTGCAGTTGGGGCAACCGGTGATCGCGATCGGCAATCCGCTTGGCCTCGGCACGTCGATCAGTACCGGCGTGATCAGCGCGGTGAACCGCAACCTGATGAAAACCCCGGTCGATGATTTCATCCAGACCGATGCCAGCATCAATCCAGGCAATTCCGGCGGCCCATTGATCGATTGCAGTGGCGAGGTGGTCGGGATCAATACCGCCTTGTTGTCGAACAACTCGGTGCTTGGCTCGATCGGTATCGGCTTTGCACTGCCGTCCAATTGCGCCGCAATTCTGCAAGGCTATTTGCTCGATCCAAACCATGTAGGATTGAACTGGGCCGGTCTGGAGTTGCAGGACCTGACCCCAGGACTGGCACAATCGTTTGGCAGTTCTCTCACCGCGGGCGCAATCGTCACTGGGTTGGAAAGGGACGGCCCCGCGGCCAAAGCCTCGCTGGCACCGGGCGACATCATAACGGCGGTCGATGGCCGCCCGATGTACGATGCCCGCGCGGTTCAGCGCACGATCGTCTTGAAACGGCCGGGGGAACCGGTGCGACTGACTGTCTGGCATGACGGCAAAAGCCGCGAGGTAACCGTGCGCGGCGAGCCTTGGCCGGACCTGCTGGCGCTTCGTACGCAGGTGCTTGCCAGCGCCGGCAGCCTTCAAACCGCGGAAGCCGCGAGTGCCGGCCTGCATCTGGCCAATATCACGCCAGCGGAACGCAAGCGCTACAGCCTGTCGGACGCATCAGGCGTGCTGATCGATCGGGTGTCGGTGGGGTCGGAGGCAGAAAGCCTGGGCCTGGAGGCTGGCGACATCATCATGATGGTGGGCGGCCATCCGGCCACGACAGCTGGTGTTGTTATCAGCCGTCTCGATCACCCCGACCTGGCAACTGGCGACCTCGTACCTTTGCTCGTAAAAAGCAAGTCAGTGAAGCATTGGGTGCCGGTTTTCGTCGGTCGTATCAATGTCGCCGACCTGGTGGCACGAGTGCCGGAAGCAAAGTCGGCTCTCGCGCCCGCGTCGGGAATTCCTGGCGTCTCGCAGACCCAACGATAAAGCCAGAAGTCGTCTGCGGCTGTAGGACGGTTGCTCGCGGACGATCCGCACCCATACGCGTATCCTTGTCCGGTCAAACTCGGCGGGGTTGCCTAGCGCGCGCCACTAATACCTGAATATTGGCGCTTCGCACCGGATGAATGTCATGTTGAATCGTGCAGGCCGACACCGGGGAACTGCTCTCGTGCGACAGCGGTGTGGCCGGTACCAGGAAGCTGGAGGGTCAGGATAGCTCAATTGCCGCGAAGGGACCCATGCGCCATCAATTATTCGCGCGTATTGTTCCGGCATTGTTGATTGCGGTCGCGGTTGCGGTCGCGGCAGTACCGGCCATGGCAGCGGCGCCGTCGTCCTGCAACGCTGCGAACGTGGTTGCCCGTGCACTTCCGGCCGTGGTCAACATCTGGGTTGCCAAGATCCTGCCTGCCAAAGGCCGCGGAGCCAAGGCTGCCGGAACGCAACGACTGGAATTCTTCGTCGGTACGGGGTTCATCGTCGATCCGAGCGGCATAATCGCCACCAACAAACACGTGATCCAGGACGGGCGCCATGATTCTGGTCACGTTCCACGATTGGTCGCAAGTCTCGGCGCAACTGATTGCGGCCTCCTCCTTGGTCGACTTCGCGTTGTTGAAAGTGAAGGTTGGCAAGCCGCTCCCCACGTTGCGCTATGCCGACAGCGATGACGTGCGGATCGGCGAACCGGTTGTTGCCATCGGCAACCCGCTGGGCCTGGGCACATCCGTCAGCAGCGGCGTGATCAGTGCGTTAGACCGCAACCTGATGAGATCGCCGCTCGACAACTACATTCAGACCGATGCCAGCATCAATCCTGGGAATTCAGGCGGCCCGTTGCTCGATTGCAGCGGGGAAGTGGTTGGAATCAACACCGCGTTGCTGTCGAACAGTAAGGTGCTGGGATCGATCGGGATCGGCTTCGCGCTGCCGTCCAATGATGCCGCGTTGCTGACCGCCAAGCTGACGGACCCTACCGATGTCCGTCCGAACTGGATCGGACTGGAACTGCAGGACCTAAGTCCGGCGCTAGCGCGATCCTTTGGCAGCTCTTTGACCCGCGGCGCGATTATTACGGAAGTGGATAAGAATGGTCCGGCGGCGCATGCGTCCCTCGCTCCAGGCGATATTGTCGTGTCCGTGGATGGTCGACGGATGTTCAATGCCAGCGCCGTTGAGCGCGCCGTGGTCGTGAAGCCGCCCGGCGAACCGATTGCGCTGTCGATCTGGCGGAATGGCCAGACCCGCGATGTGACGCTTCGCGGCGAGCCCTGGCCGCATATGATGGCGCTGCGTAGTAGCGTGCTGGCAAGCGCTGCCAGCATCAAGAAAGCCGAGGCGGTCGGTACCGGCCTGCATCTCGTCGACCTCAGTCCGGCGATACGCAAGCGCTTCCATCTGAGCGAAATCGCCGGCGTTGTCATTGAGCGCGTGACGCGGGGATCAGAAGCAGAGAGCCTGGGACTTGTAGCCGGCGATGTCATCACGATGGTTGGCGATGCTCCGGCCAAGACGGCCAGTGCCGTGAACAAACGGCTCGACGATCCTGAGTCCGCACCCAGCGGTCTCATTCCCTTGCTCGTACATGAGAAGTCAGCAACGCGCTGGGTGACGGTCTTCGTCGGGCGCATCGATGTGTGCAACTTAATCGCAACGATGGCTCAGGCGAAACCATCCGTGGTACCGGCGAGAAACACTACGGCCCTGCCTAAATAACCAATGTCCACCTTATCTACATGGGGAAAGTAGGCCAGTGCATGCGTTGCCGTTGTGGGTGTCGTGGCATGCGCGCGTCATGCCAATCCCCACCAAGGGTTAGACCTGAGCGGGGATTTCAGTTTGGCAAAGGTCTCCTGATCAGCCTGACTTCGAGACCGGCCGGTTGGGAAAACGTTACTTGCTGCCGCTGACGGGAGCGCTACCAGTGCCCACATTGTATCCCGGCGTGCTCGCGGCCGACGACCCGGTACCAACGTTGTAGCCAGGCGTGTTGACGGCGGAAGAGCCCGTGCCGACGTTGTAGCCGGGCAGCGCCGGAGCATCTGCACGCATCAGCGTCCATCTGCTTATATCTACGTGAGACCTTTTCTTTGCTAGCCACAGCAAGAGCAGTACGGCGACTCCCAAAGTAATTGGCTTTCATGGTCAAGAAGGGTTTAACGCAGATGCAAGCAGAGGACGCAGTTGCACGCGGATAGCGCGTGCCGACCAAATCCTTGGCGGTTCCGTGATCGGCTGTGAGTGCCGCTTTTACGCATCGATCCTGACCAATTTCAGGCAAATGCGGGGTGTATGTTGGAAATCGCAGGAACCGCCCGTGCAGCGGCGCATGCGTCGCGCACGATCAGGTCACGCTCAGGCCGGATTATGCGCTAGGCCAGGCCCCCGGCAAGGTTCTCTAACGCCTGACGATTCAAAATCACGACTTCCGACTGACACGGAATCTCGATCAGCCCTTCGGAGCGGAATCGGGTCAGCGTACGGCTGACCGTTTCGATCGTCAGCCCCAGGTAATCGGCAATGTCGCTACGCGTCATCGGCAGCGGAAACCGCAAGCGCGGATGGCGGCAGGACACGCCCTGGCGGCTTTGCATCGCCAGGAACGACGCGATCCGCTCCCGCGCCGTTTTTCGTCCCAGCAGCAGCATCTGTTCCTGCGCCGCAACCAACTCGTTGCCGGCCACTTCAAGCAGACGCTTTTCCATCGCCGGGAAGTCATCCAGCAGCAGCCGCAGCCGAGCGCGGGAGAAGCGGCAGAATCGCACCTGCTCGATCGCCTCGGCGCTGAACGCATAGATATCGGAGACCGCCAGTCCGAGGAAATGCCCGACACCCGCAAAGCCGGTAATCTGGCGCCGCCCATCCGGCAGCAGCTTGAACAGTTTGGCGGTGCCATAGGTGATGTTGAAGAAGCTGTCGGCTGGCTCGGCTTCTTCGATGAACGTCGTGCCGGCGGCGACCTCGGTCACGACGGCGACGCCTGCCAGCCGCGCCAGGTCCTTATCCGGGATCGCGTTGCACACGCTGAGGGGTCGAGCGTCGCAATGACCGCACGGCTCCATCCCGCGGCGCGGATCCAGCACGACCGGGCGGGACTGCAAAGTGATCATTGCTGCCGTCGCGTTAACGATTGCGACACGATGTGTGATACGGCGCTTCATAGTACGCAATACGGGGAATCCCGTATCCGCGCTCCGCCCAAGCTTGATCTGCGTCAAAGCCCTGCGGAACTGCGCTCTGGCAGTGTCGGTGCGACTGCTGCGGAGACGGCCATCATGTCAGCTTTTACCGTCCGGGCGCTTGCGCCCGATCAGATTTTGTCAGTCTATCCTCTGATCCGCGAGGCGATGCCGGAGATCGCCCTGGCTGCCTGGACCGATTACGCCCGCCGCGTCACCGGGCGCCGCTCTCACCACGCAGGGATCATGGCCGCCTGGCGGGAGGGCCGTTCCTTCCCCTGCGGCCTGTTCTGCTACCGGGTGGATAATACACTGGGGCAGGGGCGGGTGCTGATCGCTGAGCATTTCGTCGCGGTGGATTTGCTGGATCCACAAGGGGTGTTGGCAGCACTGGTGGCGGAACTCGATGCGCTTGGGCACCGGCTGGATTGCAACGCTGTGCGCAGCGTGGTGCATGGCGGGGAACCGGCAATCGCCGGCGGGCTGGTGGCGGCGGGGCATACGCCGGAAGCATCGCTCCTGCTGAAGTCGCTGGCGGCAAATGCGGCGGTGCGCCGGCAGCACGCCGCACGGCGGCCGGCGCACTGACTGCGGCGCGAATCCAGCCATCCCCACCGACGTTTCAGCATTCGCCAGCGATTGCACGTGGAGGTATGTCGGGCCGGCAGAAAAGGCCGATCTGGCTTTGGTCGAGGACGGGTCCTGACGGCCGATCTGGACGGCCCGGCTGAGTGAGCGTTCCGAGACGCCGCTGGCGCCGCCGCGGATGGGCTCGCCGGACCTTGGCGATATGCCAATGGGGCGATGTGCCAATGGGGCGATGTGCCAATGGGGCGATGTGCCAATGGACCCAGCGTCGGCGCGGTACGCGACGGAGCGGTAGCGGGTCGTGCCGCAGAACTTTGGTGAATCTTCATGACGGGGATAGTGCCGTGTCTGACACGGCGAACTGCGTGACCCTCCCGCATTTTGGACATGCGCTGCGATGGCACGCCCGGCAATACGCCTTGCCGCAACCGGCGCAGGGCGCCAGGCCGACGGCACTGACCAGGTGCACGGCATCGTCGCAGGCCAGCCGAGGCCGCTCGGGGGCGTAATTGTCCTCGCAGGCCGGGCTTTCCAGGCGACGCACAACGCGGTTCCAGTCCAGCGTCAATCGGCGTTCCGCCTTGCGGCGGCGTACTAGCACGTCCAACCTTACCACCGGCGTGACAAGTTCCAGCGTGCGCACCCATTCGATTGCGACGCGCAACGCGTATTTGTGCCGCAGGTCGTCGATCCGCGTGCGGTATTCGCGGCCGATCGCCTCAATACGAAGTTGCTCGCGCTTATACGCAGGATCGGTTTCCGGCACGGCTGCGCCACGGCGCAGCGCCTCGTGATACAGATCGTTGTGGTAGTCATGCAGCCGGTCCTGGTCGCGCGTCAGCCGCCGGCGCAGGCCGCGCTCGAACGGCGCCAGCGCCGCTGACAGACGAGGCGGCACCGCGCGATGCAGCACGTCCTGCAGGGGCGTCCGCTCCCAGTCCGGCGGCAGAGCGGCGTCGGGCGGCGGTTCCGAGCCGGCGTCCGGTGCCTCGACCCACGGAGTCAGCTTATCCAACACCGCGTCTGGCAATGCGCCGGTGGCCAGGTTCACCACGCACCGCAGCACGCCTTCCCGCTTTTCATCGGAGAGCGCAGTGTAGCGCAGGTCGAACGCCAGATAACGGGTCCACGCCGGCTGTGCGTCGATCAGCCGCCATGTCGCGTTGTCCAGCGTGAGTTCGTGCGCCAACACCGCCTCGGGATCGCCGAGCGTCGCGGCGCCATCCAGAACGCAACGACTCCAACGGCCCTTCTCCCCCAGCACGCGGGCGCATCGGTCCAGCCAGTCGGATTCGATGCCGACGCGAATCGCATCGCCAGGCAACGTGGCGCCGAAACCAAGCCGGACCATCTCCGGAATGCCGAGCGCCTGCTGCAGAGGCGCCGGTACCACGGCTTCGAAGCCCTCTGGTTCGATGGGTTCGACCAGCGCGCCCTCGGCGGTCAGCAATTCGCCGACGAAGCGTTGCAGCGGGCCGGGCTCAGGCAGCATCAAGTTCATTGCCGAACAAGGCCTCATCGAGTTGTTTGGCGTCTTCGTAACTGCGTTGGCCGGCCGTCAACTGATCTTCCAGCGTGGCGAACGCCTGATCGCGGGCGGCATCAGTGGTTTGCAGCCACGCATCCAGCACCATGGTAGAAAAATCCTGTTGCTCCTCCAGGGCACCGAGGATGGCACCGACCTCGCCGACCACCAGTTCGAACATATTGATCTTTTCGTCGAGAATACGCAGCACCTGATCCTCGATCGTCCCAGATGTGGCGAGGTTGAACACGAACACTTCGCGCTGCTGGCCGATGCGGTCGATACGGCCGATGCGTTGTTCGATCGCCATCGGATTCCACGGGATGTCGAAATTGATCAGCGTGTTGCAGAATTGCAGGTTGCGGCCTTCCCCGCCCGACTCGCTGCATAACAGCACCGGCACCCTGTCGCGGAACGCCAACACCGCCGTGTCCTTGTCCGGCCCGCTCATTGATCCGTCGAACGTGACGAAATCGATGCGCCGCGCCGAGAGCAGACCTGCGAGGTGAGCGAGGCTCTCGCGATGGTGGACGAACACTATTTTTTTCTCGGCGAGATTCCGTTGCAGCAAGTCGAGCAATGCCGCCTGCTTTGCCCCGGCACTCAGAGCAGCGTAGCGGCCGGCCAGTCCGGCCCAGCGTTTGTCGCTGTCATGGCGTTCGTTGAAGCGGGCGATCGCCACGGCGGCGGCGGCGGGTGACGATCCGGCGGCGGACAGCAGATGTTGCGCCGCAAGCCGGTGATGACCGTCGCTGGCAACGCCGCGCACGAGCTCGGTGAGGGTACGATAGCATGCCGCTTCCTCGGCTTCCGGCGTGGCGCGCGTGGTGGTGGCGTGGCGGCGCGGGAGGCGCAGGGCGGCAAGCGCTCGCGTATTGCGGATCATCACGCCGCGCATCAGGTCGCGCAGCTTCTCGCGGTTCACCGGTTCGCGGGGTTTGCCGTGCACCATGTAGGCGGCGCGAAATTCCTTCTGAGTCTTGAATATGCCAGGTTGCAACAGAGTCAGCAAATTGTACAGCTCGATCAAATTGTTCTGTACCGGCGTTGCCGACAGTAACAGCAAAAACCGCTTTTGCAAACTATTCACAAGCTGGTAGCTGGCGCTGGACTGGTCCTTCAGATGATGCGCCTCGTCCACCACCACCGCATCGTAGCGCCGCTGGGCCAGCAGGGCCGCGTGATCCTTGCGCCGCGCCACCGCGATCGAGGCAATCACGCGCGGCTGGTCCCAGAAGGCGGCGGGGTTGTCGCGCAGCAGGCGGTCGTGGGTGGTGGCACAGTCGATGTCGAATTTCTCCGCCATCTCCTCGCGCCATTGGCCGACAAGAGAGGCGGGGGTGAGAATCAGAATGCGCTCGGCCATGCCGCGCAGCATGTATTCCTTCACGGCCATGCCAGCTTCGATCGTCTTGCCCAGGCCCACTTCATCGGCGAGCAATACCCGGCCTCGATACTGCTTCAGCACCTTGCGTACGGTTTCGACCTGGTACCAGTGCGTTTCCACGCCGTGCAGCAGCGGCAGGCAGAGCAATTCGTCGAAGCCCTGGAACAAGCCGAGCTGGATAAGCTCGCCGCGGAGACGGAACCAGTCGGGTTCCGGGATGGTGCCGGTTAGTCGGATTGCGTCGGCGTTGGCAAATTCGACAGTCGTTGCGAAATCCGCGTCGATGCGTGGCAGGTCGGGCAGCGAGAGGACTGGCGCCGCCGCTTGTGCCGGCGCCGGCGTCTTCACCTTTGTTCCAGTTGGCTTCGCGGGCGTTCCGGATGTGGATTTGGTTTTGCCCGTGGTTTTGGTGTCGTTGGCGGATCTGGTTTTGAGGTTTGGCGGCCAGACCTGCGGCCTGCCGCGCCGACGCGCAATTTCGTTGAGGTTGTCGGCCAGCCAGTCGGTCAGGCCTGCGACCCCCTGTGGCAGCACGGCGTGAGCGAGGTACATCGTGTTCAGCCCCGCCGTTTCCAGCAATATGCCAGCGCGCGCGATATGGCCCTGTTGCGCCAGGGCCAGCGCGGTCAGCAGCTCGCTGCGCTTGCCCGGCACCCGGAGCTTCTCGCGGCGCTTGAGCCAGGCCAGTGCGCGATCCGGCTGCCGGGCGACCAGCATGGTCAGCACGGCGAGCAATGGCACGTCGTGATCTTCCGGCACAGCGCGCATTGCTTGTTCGGCGAAAGCCGGCGCCTGCGGATCGCGGGCGGCGAGGGCGGTTCGCAGTCGGTTGGCCCAGGCCTCGGCACTATCCGGCCCAGGGCCACCACCGTCGAGGCCGGGTAGGGTGATCTGGTCGCCGTGTCTCGACAGACTGCCGTCCATTCCGTTCCGTCCCGCGCCGATTCGCGCCGCATTAGACCGCGCGG
>Ga0335072_10006821_pt1 | contig 16666 bp, 12 predicted proteins | sample Lox_Sample_21_FD_206725 | JGI IMG/M metagenome (GOLD analysis project Ga0335072, IMG submission 206725) | Soil microbial communities from Loxahatchee National Wildlife Refuge, Florida, United States - Lox_Sample_2.1 | ecosystem: Environmental > Terrestrial > Soil > Wetlands | place: USA...
TGCACTGTTGCGCCCGGCGCTCCCACTAGGATCGTGACCGTGAGCGGCGGCGACCCAACCCTCACGGCGACGGCGAGCGCGCCGACGGAGCCGCGCGCCCTGTGCCTGGTGTCCTGGAAGTCGGTGGGCACGATCGAGCCGCCGTCCCTGTCGAGAGACCAAATCGAGGAGGAGCTGTGAGCGAGATCGGTTTCGTGGGCCTGGGCAAGATGGGCGGCAACATGGTGCACCGGATCCGCCGGGACTCCGACCACGGGGTGGTGGCGTTCGACTTCGACGCGAAGGCGGTGAAGGAGGCGGTGAAGAACGGCGCGGTGGGGGCGTCGTCGCTGGCGGACCTGGTGAAGAAGCTGAAGCCGCCGCGGATGGTGTGGATCATGGTGCCGGCGGGGGCTCCGACGCAGGAGACGGTGGAGAAGCTGATCAAGCTGCTGGACAGGGACGACGTGATCGTGGACGGGGGCAACTCGCGCTGGACGGACGACAAGCGCCGCTCCCAGGAATGCAAGGCGAGCGGCATCCACTACGTGGACGTGGGGACCTCGGGCGGGGTGTGGGGCCTGGAGGTGGGCTACTGCATGATGGTGGGCGGCCCGAAGCGGGCGGTGAAACGGCTGGCGCCCATCCTCGACGTGCTGGCGCCGGCGACGAACGAGCAGAGCGCCGCGGCGATCGGGGAGCGGGGCTGGCTGCACTTCGGGCCGTCCGGCGCGGGGCACTTCGTGAAGATGGTGCACAACGGCGTCGAGTACGGGCTGATGCAGGCCTACGCGGAGGGCTTCGACGTCTTCGACAAGTGCGAGTACGAGCTGGACAACGCCAAGATCGCCCACCTCTGGGGCCAGGGCTCGGTGGTGCGGTCATGGCTGTGCGAACTGGCGGCGCGGGCGTTCGAAGCGGACGGCAACGACCTGCACACGCTGACCGGCTACACGGAGGACTCGGGCGAGGGCCGGTGGACGATCGCGGAGGCGACGGACCTGGACGTGCCGACGCCGGTGATGACCGCGTCGCTGTACGCGCGGCTGGGGTCGCGGGGCAACGGGGACTACGCGAACCGGGTGCTGGCCGCGCTGCGCAACCAGTTCGGCGGCCACGCGGTGCAGAGCGCGAAGCCGGCCAAGGCGAAGCCCCGCAAGTCCTCGTCGCGCAAATGAGCGACGGGGCGGCGGCGGCGATGGCGGCGGCGCCGTCGGAGAACCCACTGGTGGCGGGCCTGGAGCGGCTGCCGGTTTCCCCGACGACGCTGGTGATCTTCGGGGCGACGGGCGACCTGGCGCGCCGGAAGCTGCTGCCGGCGCTGTACAACCTGGCGCACGAGGGGGCGTTGCCGGAGCACTTCCGCCTGGTGGGGGTGTCGCGCAAAGAGATGGCGGACGGGGAGTATCGGGCGGAATGCGAGGAGGCGATCCGGAGCTTCTCGCGGCGGACGCCGGACGAGGAGGTGCTGGCGGGACTGCTGGAGCACGCGAGGTACGTGCCGGGGACGTTCGACGAGGAGTCGGCGTACGCGAAGCTGGCGGAGGTGCTGGACGGGTTCGAGGAGCAGATCGGGCAGCCGCTGAACCGGGCGTTCTACCTGTCGACGGCGCCGGCGTTCTTCCCGGTGATCGTGGGGGCGCTGGGCGCGGCGGGACTGAACGAGCGCCCGGAGGCGGAGGTGCGAGTGATCATCGAGAAGCCGTTCGGGACGTCGTTGGCGGAGGCGAGCGAGCTCAACGGCGAGGTGCTGGAGGTGTTCGAGGAGTCCCAGGTGTTTCGCATCGACCACTACCTGGGCAAGGAGACGGTGCAGAACCTGATGGCGTTCCGCTTCGCCAACGGGATGTTCGAGCCGCTGTGGAACCGCAACTACATCGACTACGTCCAGATAACCGCGGCCGAGGACATCGGGATCGGGTCGCGGGCGGGCTACTACGACCACTCGGGGGCGCTGCGGGACCTGATCCAGAACCACATGCTGCAGCTGCTGTGCCACGTGGCGATGGAGCCGCCGGTGACGTTCACGGCGGAGGAGGTGCGCAACGAGAAGGTGAAGGTGCTGCACGCGATCCATGCGCCGTCGCCGCAGGAGATCGCCGAGATGGCGGTGCGGGCGCAGTACGCGGCGGGGCACGCCGGCGGCGAGGACGTGGCGGGCTACCTGGAAGAGGAGGGTGTGCGGGAGCACTCGAACACGGAGACCTTCGCGGCGCTGCGCCTGGAAGTGGACAACTGGAGATGGGCGGGGGTGCCGTTCTACCTGCGGGCGGGGAAGCGGCTGGCGCGGAAGATCACGGAGATAGCGATCACACTGAAGCCTGTCCCCCACCTCGCCTTCGACCAGGCCGGGTCGCTGGGGATCCGCCCGAACCAGCTGGTGTTGACGCTGCAGCCCAACGAGGGGGTGTCGCTGCAGCTGGGGGCGAAGATCCCGGGGACGCGGATGATGATCCGTCCGGTGAACATGGAGTTCCTGTACGGGACGGCGTTCCTGTCGCAGTCGCCGGAGGCGTACGAGCGGCTGATAATGGACGCGATGCGGGGCGACCCGACGCTGTTCACGCGCAACGACGAGGTGGAGGCGCAGTGGCAGATCTGCGACCCGATCGTGAGCGCGTGGGAGGCGACGCCGGGTCCTTTGCCGCAGTACGAGGCGGGTTCGCAGGGCCCGCCGGAGGCGGGGGCGATCCTGCGCGAAGGCCAGAGCTGGCGCGCGATCTGATGGCGGCGTCGAGCGACGCGACGTGGAGCGCGCAGGGGACGACGCCGGATGCGATCGAAGCGGCGCTGCGGGGGCTGCTGGCGGAGCGCCACGCGGAGAACGAGGGCTGGGTGCCGGCGCGGGCGCTGAACATGATCGTCTTCGAGGACGCGGAATGGGGCGGGGAGGTGGCGAACCGGCTGCGCGGGGTGGGCCGGTATCACGCGTCGCGCCTGGTGGTGCTCTCCTACAGCCGCCGGCGTGAGCGGCTGGACGCGCGGGCGAGCGTGGTGGCGGAAGGCGACCCGCGGCCGGGCGAGCTGGGGCTGCTGCGAGAGACGGTGGTGGTGGAGCTCGGCGAGCGCCACCTGGACGACCTGTACACGATCGCGGACCCGCTGGTGGTGAGCGACCTGCCGACGCTGCTGTGGTCGCCACACGGCCACCATCGGGTGGTGCGGGAGCTGCTGGGGCTGGCGCAAGCGGTGCTGGTGGACTCGGTCGACGAGGACGATCCCCGGGAGGCGGCGGAGCGTGCGTGCGAGCTCTCCCGGGAGGCCTACGTGGTGGACCTTGCGTGGCTGCGATCGACACCGTGGCGGGAGCGGATCGCGACGGCGTTCGACCCGCCGGCGGCGCGGCGGGAGCTGGGGACGCTGTCGGCGGTGGGCGTCCGCCATCACCCGGAGTCGGGGATCGCGGCGATGCTGCTGGTGGGCTGGCTGGCGTCGCGGCTGGGCTGGGAGGTGGAGCGGCTGGTGGCGCACGAGGGGGCGTTGACGGCCCGGGCGCACGGCCGCCGCCAGGACGTGACGCTGCGGCTGGAGGCCACCCCGGAGCAGACGGTGCGGGGCCTGGCGGGCCTGGAGCTGAAGACGGCGGACGGCCGGGTGCTGCGCCTGGATCGCGGCCCGGGCGGCCTGCACGCGTACAGCCGCCGGCCGGGCAAGGGGGGCGGGGCGGACCGGGAGCTGCGCTGGACGATGCTGGGGGCGTCGCGGGGCGAGGGCGGGATCCTCGGCGAGGGCATCCGCCAGGCGCTGTTGCGGGATCCGACGTACACGCCGGCGCTGAAGCTGGCGGCGAGGCTGGCGCCGTGACCCAGGCGAGGACGGCACCATGACCCCGGCGAGGAGGGCACCATGACCCCGGCGAGGACGGGACGGTGACCCGGCTGAGCACCTTCCCCGACGCCCAGGGGGCGACGGCGTTCGCGGCGCACGAGATGGCGGGGGCGCTGCGCGACGCGCTGACCCGACACGGGTCGGCGCAGGTGGCGCTCTCGGGCGGCAACACACCGCGTCCGACCTACGATGCGCTGGCGGGTCTCCTCGACGACTGGAGCGCGGTGGAGCTGTGGTACGGCGACGAGCGGTGCGTGGGCCCGGACGACCCGGAGAGCACGCACCGGCTGGTCGTCGAATCGCTGCTGGCGGGAATCGCGGGGACCCCGCCGATCGAGCACCGGGTGCGGGGGGAGCTGGGCGCGGAGGCGGCGGCGCAGGCTTACGAAAGGGAGCTGCGGGCACGGGTGGCGGCGGAGGACCCGGCGAGCCCCGGCCTCCCCTCCCTGGACGTGGCGCTGGTGGGTCTCGGGGAGGACGGCCACACGGCCTCGCTGTTCCCGGGCCATGCGGCGGTGGTGGACGCGAGCGGGGCGCTGTGCCTGGCGGTCCACGACGCGCCGAAGCCGCCGCCGGACCGGGTGACGTTGAGCATGGGGGTGCTGCGCGCGGCGCGGTGCTGCCTGATGCTGGTGACGGGCTCGGGCAAGGCGCAGGCGCTGGCGAGGGTGATGGCGGGCCCCGATCCGGCGGTGCCGGCGAGCCTGCTGGGGGGGGATCGGCTGCACGTGGTGGCCGACGCGGCGGCAGCCGCATCGATCCGGAAAGATTGAACGGTGAGCCGGGAAGGCTCAAACGGCGTACAGTGAGTGGAGCCCCGGTATGGCAATGACAAGCCCCACGGCAACAGCGGCGCGGAGCGCGGCGGCGGAGACGCTGCGCGACCTGCGCGAGACCCGCCTGGCGACGGAGGCACTGGTGTCGCACGTGGACGACGCGACGCTGGAGCGGTCGCTGTCGCCGATCATGAGCCCGCTGGTGTGGGACCTGGCCCACATCGCGGCCTACGAGGACCTGTGGCTGGCGCACCGGCAGGCGGGCCTGCCGCTGCTGCGACCGGACCTGGCGGCGCTGTACGACGCGTTCGAGACGCCGCGGGCGGTGCGGGCCGAGGCGGAGCTGCTGGACGCGGCGGCGGCCCGGGAGTACATGGCGCTGGTGCGAGAGCGGGTGGTGGCGGGGCTGAGCGCGGAGGGGGTCGGCGACGGGGTGCTGTGCGAGCTGGTGCTGCGCCACGAGCTGCAGCACTGCGAGACGATGCGTCAGACGATGGCGATCGCGGGGATCCTGCCGCCGGGGGAGCCGCGGATCGAGCCCCTGCCGACGGACCCGGTCCGTCCGAAAGAGGACCTCCTCCCCCGGATAGGCCCATTTCGCCGCGCGGACCCCCTCCCCCGGGCGGCGGGGGCCGCGGACGTGGCCTGGATCGAGCTGCCGGCCGGCCGATTCGCGATGGGGGCGGATGCGGAGGGCTTCGCGTACGACAACGAGCGCCCGCGCCACGAGGCGCGGACGGCGGCCTACGCGATCGCCCGCCGCCCGGTGACGAACGCGAGCTGGCTGGGGTTCAGCGAGGGCGGGGGCTACGAGCGTCGGGAGTGGTGGAGCGACGAGGGCTGGGCGTGGAAGGAGGAGTACGACATCACCCATCACCCCGCCGTGGCGGCCGGCGATCCGCGGGCACCGGCGTGCCATGTGAGCTGGTTCGAGGCGGAGGCGTTCGCGCGGGCGCAGGGGGCGCGTCTGCCGAGCGAGGCGGAGTGGGAGCGGGCGGCGCGGGAGGCGACGCGGCGGCTGGAGGGGGTCGGCGAGGTGTGGGAGTGGACGGCGAGCCGCTTCGACGGGTACCCGGGTTTCGTGGCGTACCCCTACCGGGAGTACTCGGAGGTGTTCTTCGGCGGGGACTACCGGGTGCTGCGGGGCGGCTCGTGGGCGAGCAGCCCGCGGGTGGCGACGGTGACGTTCCGCAACTGGGACCGCCCCCAGCGGCGGCAGATCTTCGCGGGGGTGCGTCTGGCGAGGGATGCGGGCTGAGGCGGGGACGACGGGATGACGGCGAAGCGCTCAACGAAATCGACGGAGGTGCCCTGATGGAGCCGGTACGCGACCCGGTGTGCTCGACGGCGACGATCCAGATCGACTCGCATCTGGGCGGCGCGGAGCAGCGGACGCTGGCGGAGGACGTGCTGGACGGCCTGACGAAGCCGTTCAAGGAGCTCCCGCCGAAGCACTTCTACGACGCCCGGGGGGCGGAGCTGTTCGACCGGATCTGCGAGCTGCCGAGCTACTACCCGACGCGCACGGAGCGGGCGATCCTGGACGACTCGGCGGCGGACATCGCGACGCTGACGCGGGCGGCGGAGCTGGTGGAGCTGGGCTCGGGGACGGCGGCCAAGACGCGGGTGCTGCTCGACGCGCTCCAGGAGGCGGGGACGCTCGAGCGCTACGTGCCGCTGGACGTCACGGAGGGCATGGTGCGGGAGTGCGCCCGGGAGCTGACCGGCGAGTACGACGGCCTGCGGGTGCATGGCGTGGTCGGCGACTTCGAACGCCACCTGGATCGGGTGCCGGACGCGGTGGGGTCGCGTTTGGTGGCGTTCCTGGGGGGCACCATCGGCAATTTCCCGCCGGGCAGCCGCCGGCGCTTCCTGCGCGAGGTCGGGGGCCTGCTGGACGAGGGCGACCACCTGCTGATGGGGACCGACCTGGTCAAGGACGTGGAGGTCCTGGAGGCGGCCTACGACGACCCGGAGGGGGTGACGGCGGAGTTCAACCGCAACGTGCTGCATGTCCTGAACCGTGAGCTCGACGCGGACTTCGACCCGGCCGACTTCGAGCACGTGGCGCTGTTCGACGACCGCCACGAGTGGATCGAGATGCGGCTGCGGGCGCGCCGGGACCACACGGTGACGGTGCAGGCGCTGGAGCTGCCGGTGCACTTTTCCGAGGGCGAGGAGATGCGGACGGAGATCAGCGCCAAGTTCACCCCGCAGCGCCTGGAGGGCGACCTGGCGGCGGCGGGGCTGGAGATCGTGCGGTGGTTCACCGATCCGGACGACCTGTTCGCGCTGACGCTGTCGCGGCCGGCGGGCTGAGCGCAGGCAGCGCTGAACACCCGCCAGCCCCGCCAGCCCGGCCCGCCAGCCCGGCCCGCCAGCCCGGCCCGCCAGCCAGCCCGCCCGCTAGCGCTCGCCCGGGTCGATCCCGGGCGAGGAGACGTCGCCGCGGTCGATCCTCTCCGAAAGTCTCTGCCGAGCCTGCTGGCTGCCCTCGTCGAGGACGCCCGAGCCGGCCGCATAGGCGATCGCGTCGCCCCCGCGTCCGCGCAGGATCGCGGCGCACCCGACCGCCAGGAGGGCTCCCGCCAGCGGGCCGGCGACATACACCCAGTAGCTCGTGAAGTCGCCGCTCACCAGGGCCGGCCCGAACGAGCGCGCCGGATTCATCGAGGTTCCGCTGACGGGGGCCGACCAGAGGCCGGCGAGCGCGATGTAGCCGCCGACACCGAGGGCGGCGATCGCCCCCACGTTCTGGGCCGCCGAGGCGGTGCCGAGGATGACGCTGACGAGCAGCGTCGTCAGCACGATCTCCATCAGCAGTGCCTGACCAGCGTCGTACCCGGGTCCGGGCAGCGTCGCTCCCAGGTGCTGGATGTTCCCGAAGACCGCAGCGAGGAAGAGGCAGGCGAGCGAGGCCCCGACGAGCTGGACGATGATGTAGCCCGGCACCCGCTTCCACGGGAAGTCGCCGCGCAGGGCGAAGGCGAGGGACACCGCCGGATTCAGGTGCGCGCCGGAGATCGCCCCCATGAAGAGGATGATCGCCATCACCATCAGTCCCGGCGCCACCACCGCCGCGGCAAGGCTGATCTGCCCCTGACCGTGCAGGATGCCGCCGCCGGCGGCGACCAGCACCAGCGCGAAGGTCCCGAGCAGCTCGGAGAACAGACGCCGCCACTCCAGGCGCGGGTCGTCGAAATCGCTGCGGTCGCCGAACTCCAGCATCATCAGATGCCGCGTCCGGGGGCCGAAGGAGCGCGGGAGCGATGCCACATTCGGCTGACCGCCGGCCGCGGGCTGGGTGTGATCTCCGATCTGGCTCATGGGGCTGTCGGTCATCCGCTTCAAGAGCGTAGTCGTCGTATCTGTCGCCGCCGTCGGGTTTGCCACGTACGGCCACGCGTGAGAACTACCGATCTCGACGCGGACCACCACGGCTGGGATCGGAGCTAGACTGGCCGGCCCGTGGGAGATCCGGTCGATCGAACCGCTCTCCCGGTGCCCTGTCGCGACCGCGCCGCCCACGTTCCGGACGCGACGAGCCCGCCCCCACCGCAAGAGAAGGAGGAACAGAAGTGGCTGCCACCGATAGCACCGGCCAGTGCCCCGTCGTACACACCCCGGAGGGCGGCTGGCGCAACCGCGACTGGTGGCCGGCGCAGCTCGACCTCACGGCTCTGCACCACCACTCGCCCGAGTCCAACCCGATGGGCGAGGACTTCGACTACGCCGCCGCCTTCGCCACGCTCGACCTCGAGGCCCTCCGGCGCGACCTGCGGGAGCTGATGACCGACTCCCAACCCTGGTGGCCGGCCGACTTCGGCCACTACGGCCCGCTCTTCGTCCGCATGGCCTGGCACAGCGCCGGCACCTACCGCATCAGCGACGGCCGCGGCGGCGGCGGCGCCGGCGCCCAGCGCTTCGCCCCCCTGAACAGCTGGCCCGACAACGTCAGCCTGGACAAGGCCCGCCGGCTGCTGTGGCCGATCAAGCAGCGCTATGGCAACGCCATCTCCTGGGCCGACCTCATGATCCTCGCCGGCAACGTCGCCCTGGAGTCGATGGGCTTTCAGACCTTCGGCTTCGGCGGCGGCCGCGAGGACGTCTGGGAGCCACAGGACGTCTACTGGGGGCCCGAGCACGTCTGGCTCGCCGACGAGCGCTACAGCGGCGACCGCGACCTGCAGGAGCCGCTGGGGGCGGTGCAGATGGGCCTCATCTACGTCAACCCCGAGGGACCGAACGGCAACCCCGACCCCCTCGCCGCCGCCAGGGACATCCGCGAGACGTTCGCCCGGATGGCGATGAACGACGAGGAGACCGTCGCCCTGATCGCCGGCGGCCACACCTTCGGCAAGACCCACGGCGCCGTCACCGCCGATCACATCGGCCCCGACCCCGAGGCCGCCCCGCTGGAGCTGCAGGGCCTGGGCTGGAAGAACTCCGTCGGCGCCGGCAACGGCGCGGACACCTGGACGAGCGGGCTGGAGGGCACCTGGACGCCGACCCCGATCAGCTGGGACAACAGCTTCTTCGCGACCCTCTTCGAGAACGAGTGGGAGCTGACCAAGAGCCCCGCCGGCGCCCAGCAGTGGGTCGCCACGAACGCCGCCGCCCAGAACACGGTCCCCGACGCCCACGATCCCGCCAGGCGTCACGCCCCGGTGATGCTCACCACCGACCTCGCGTTGAAGCTCGACCCCGTCTACGAGCCGATCTCGCGGCGCTTCTACGAGCACCCCGACGAGCTCGCCGAGGCCTTCGCCAAGGCCTGGTACAAGCTGACGCACCGCGACATGGGCCCGCTCACGCGCTACCTCGGGCCGCTCGTCCCCACCGAGCCCCAGCTCTGGCAGGACCCCGTGCCCGCCGTCGACCACGCACTCGTCGACGAGCAGGACGTCGCCGCCCTGAAGGGCAAGATCCTCTCGAGCGGGCTCTCGATCCCGGCGCTGGTCCGCACCGCCTGGGCGTCGGCGGCGACGTTCCGCGGCACCGACAAGCGCGGCGGCGCCAACGGGGCGCGCATCCGCCTCGCGCCGCAGCGAGACTGGGAGTGGAGCCAGGGGACCGCCGACGTGCTCGCCACGCTGGAGCGGATCCAGCAGGACTTCAACGATTCCCAGTCCACCGGCAGGCGGATCTCGCTGGCCGACCTGATCGTGCTCGGCGGCTGCGCCGCCGTCGAGCAGGCCGCCGGGAACGCCGGACACGCCGTCGGCGTCCCCTTCGCCCCCGGGCGCACCGACGCCTCCCAGGAGCAGACCGACGCCGACTCCTTCGCCGTGCTCGAGCCCCGGCACGACGGGTTCACCAACTACCTGCAGCCCGGCCAGGCCCTGCCCGCCGAGCACCTGCTCGTGGAGCGCGCCAACCTGCTCACCCTGACCGCCCCCGAGCTGACGACCCTGATCGGCGGCCTGCGTGTCCTAGACGCCAACTTCGGGCACTCCCGACACGGGGTCCTCACCGAGCGGCCGGGGACGTTGAGCAACGACTTCTTCCTCAACCTCCTCGACATGGGCACCGAGTGGAAGCCCTCCGAGACGGCCGCCGGCGTCTACGAGGGCAGCGATCGCGCCACGGGCCAGCCGAGGTGGACCGCCACCGCGGTCGATCTCGTCTTCGGCTCCAACTCCCAGCTGCGCGCCATCGCCGAGGTCTACGCCTGCGCGGATGCCGGGGAGAAGTTCGTGACGGACTTCGTCGCGGCCTGGGCGAAGGTCATGGACCTCGACCGCTTCGACCTGCGCTGAGGATGACCGCCATCGACGCCGAGCTGGGACTGGTCGCGCTGGCGGCGATGCTCTCCCCCACGACCCTGACCTTCTCGGTGCTCGCCCTCGTCCTCGGCGAGCGGCCGCTGCGCACCGGCGTCTGGTTCTACCTCGGGGCGTTCACCGCGACGATCGTCGTCGGTGTGATCGCGGCGTTCGTGATCGGCGACGTCGCCAGCTCGGGTGGCGCGACGCCGAAGACCTGGGTCGCCATCGTCGACGTCCTCGCCGGCGTCGTCATCGTGGCACTCGTCGCCCGCGCCCTGCGCCACCCCGCGAACCCCCAAAGGACGGCGGCGATGGTCGAGAAGATGAGCGTCCTGGCCTCCTCGCCGGCGGTCGCCGTCCTCGCCGCGGGCGCCACGCTGGCCAACCCCGGCGGGTTCATCCCGCTGGCGCTCAAGGAGATCTCCCAGCTGGACCCGAGCGCCGCCCGGTACTGCCTGTACTGGCTGCTGTTCACGCTGGTCGCCCTCGCCCCGCTCGGCGTCGCGCTGGTCGCGCTGGCGCTCGCCCCGGACTGGACGGGTCGGGTGCTTCAAAGCGCCCGCGCGTGGCTGGAGCGCAACGCGCGGACGATCGCCGCCGCGATCCTGTTGCTGCTCGCCGTGGCGCTATTGCGCAACGGGATCGCCGGGCTGACCGCGTAGACGCACCTCGGGGTCCATCTCGACGACCCCCACCCGCGGCACGCGCCGCAATAGATCTTTCCCGGCGCTTAGATCTTATGCGGCGTGTGCGGGTGGCTGACCTCAGGTGTGCGGGAGGCTGACCTCAGGTGTGCGGGAGGCTGACCTCAGCCGCCGGCCGCTCGCCGGCCGCGCCCGCGCGGAGCGACCCGATTCACCCTGCCCGGGTGAGGCCGCGCCACCCCGTCGTACGCGGAGATACGGGGGCGTGAACGACGCAACCCCATCGCAGAGCGCGGCGGCACCGTCGCCGTTTCCCCCGATCGCGGACTACGCGTTCCTGTCCAACTGCCACACCGGCGCCCTGGTCGCCCCCGACGGAGCGATCGACTGGCTGTGCGTCCCGCGCTTCGACGCGCCGAGCGTCTTCGGCACGCTGCTCGACCGCCAGGCCGGGGCGTTTCGCTTCGGGCCGTTCGGGATCAACGTGCCGACGGCCCGGATCTACGAGCCGGGCACGAACACCCTGGCGACGACCTGGACGACGCCGACGGGCTGGGCGCTGGTGCGCGACGCCCTCGTCCTCGGGCCGCGGCGGGGAGATGACCACGTGACGCCCCACACCCGTCCCCCGACCGACGAAGACGCCGACCACACCCTGGTGCGGGTCGCGCTGTGCCTGGAGGGCGAAGTCGACATCGAGCTGACCTGCGAACCGGTCTTCGACTACGGCCGGACGCCCGCCGAGTGGGAGGTCGGCGAAGACGGCCGCCGCGCCGACGCTAGCGGCGACGGGCGGACGATCCGCCTGCAGACCGACATGGCGGTCGGCGTCGAGGGCGACTGGGTGCGCGCCCGGCACGCGCTGTGCAAGGGCGAGCAGGTCTATTGCGCGCTCTCCTGGGCGGAGGAGCTGGAGGTGCCGATGGACGTCGACGAGGCCAACGCCCGGCTGGCGAGCACCGCCCACTACTGGCGCAGCTGGCTCGACCGGGCGAGGCTCCCGGACCACCGCTGGCGCGAACCGATCCAGCGCTCGGCGCTGGCGATCAAGGGCCTGACATACATCCCCACGGGAGCGACGGTGGCGGCGGCGACGACCTCGCTGCCGGAGACCCCGGGCGGGGCGCGCAACTGGGACTACCGCTATACCTGGCTGCGCGACTCGACGTTCACGTTGCAGGCCCTGCACTACCTCAACCTCGACTGGGAGGCGGAGGAGTTCATGCAGTTCATCGCCGACCTGGAGTGCAACGACGACGGGGCGCTGCAGATTATGTACGGGATCGACGGCCGCCGCGACCTGGCGGAGTCCACGCGCGACGATCTCTCCGGCTACGCCGGAGCGAGCCCCGTCAGGATCGGCAACGGCGCCTTCGACCAGCGCCAGAACGACGTCTTCGGGGCGGCGCTGGACTCGATCCTGCTGCACACGGTCCGCTCCCAGCGACTGCCGCGGCGGCTGTGGCCGATCGTGCAGTCCCAGGCGAAGTGCGCGAGCAGCGTCTGGCGGGAACCGGACCAGGGCATCTGGGAGGCGCGCGGGGCGCCCCAGCAATACGTCTCCTCGAAGCTGATGTGCTGGGTCGCGATGGACCGCGCCTCGCGGCTGGCGGCGATGCGCGGCGACGCCAGCCTCGAGCAGGAGTGGGCGGGCACGGCGCAGGAGATCAAGCAGGACATCCTCGACCACGGCCTGACGAAGGCGGGGGTGCTGCGCCAGCACTACGAGACCGATGCCCTGGACGCCTCGACGCTGCTGGCCGCGATCTTCGGCTTCCTGCCCGGCGAGGACGAGCGGCTGCGGGCGACGGTGATGGCGATCGCCGAAGACCTGACGGAGGACGGCTTCGTGCTGCGCTACCGCACGGATGAGACCGACGACGGGATGTCGGGCAAGGAGGGGTCGTTCTTGATCTGCTCCTTCTGGCTGGTCTCGGCGCTGGCGATCGTCGGCGAGCACCAGCGGGCGCGAGACCTGATGGAAAAGCTGCTGCGCGTGGCATCCCCGCTGGGGCTCTACGCGGAGGAGTACGACACCGCGACCGGCCGGCACCTGGGCAACTTCCCCCAGGCCTTCTCGCACCTGGCGCTGATCGAGGCCGCGGCGCGGATCATCGTGGTGGAGCGCCTCGCGGAGATCACGTGAGGATGCCGTCGGCCGGCGCGGGCGAGCCCGGGAACGCCGATCCGGGCGCGGTCGGCGGCGATCGCGCGCCGGGGCGCCGCCACGTCGTGATCGTCGGCGGCGGCTTCGGCGGGCTCACCGCGGCGCGCGAGCTGCGCGGCGCCGACGTGCGGGTGACGGTGGTCGACCGGATGCACCACCACCTCTTCCAGCCGCTGCTCTACCAGGTCGCTTGCGGCGGACTCGGGGAGGGCGAAATCGCGGTGCCGATCCGTGCGGCGCTGCGCCGGCAGGACAACGTCGAGGTGCTGATGGCGGAGGCGACGGGCCTCGACGCCGAGCGCCGGCGCCTCACGCTCGACGGCGGCCAGGAGCTCACCTACGACAGCCTGATCGTGGCCTGCGGGGCGCGCACCTCGTATTTCGGCAACGAGCACTGGAGCGAGGTGACGAGCGGTGTCAAGACGCTCGTCGAGGCGCTCGCCCTGCGCAACCGGCTCTACGGGGCGTTCGAGCGCGCCGAGCGCTCGCTCGACGAGGAGGAGCGCCGGGCGCTGATGACGTTCGTCGTGATCGGCGGCGGCCCCACCGGCGTCGAGGTCGCGGGCGAGATCGCGATCGTCTGCAAAGACACCCTCAGCCGCGAGTACGCCCGCATCGGCCGCGACGACGCGCGGGTGATCCTGCTCGACGCCGGCGAGCGGGTGGTGCCGGCGTTCAGCGAGCGCCTCTCGCGCAAGGCGGCGGCGGAGCTGACGTCGCTCGGCGTCAGCGTGCGCGAGCGCACCCGAGCGACGGCGATCGACGAATACGGCGTCACCGTGCAGGCCGGCGACGCCGGCGCGGCGAGCACCCACGGCGATGACGCCGCCGGGTCGGGCGCCCGCGGCGCCGGCGCCACCCCCCACGAGGAGCGGATCGCGGCGCGCACCGTGATCTGGGCGGCCGGGGTGCGGGCGGCGCCGTTCGCGGCAACCCTGGCGCAGGCGACGGGGGCTCCGACCGACCGCTCCGGCCGGGTGCCGATCGAACCCGACCTGACGGTGCCCGGCCATCGGGAGATCTCGCTGATCGGCGACGCGAGCGCGCTGAGCGAGCCCGACGGCAAACCGCTGCCGGGCCTGGCGACGGTCGCGATCCAGCAGGCCCGGCACGTCGCGAAGGCGATCCGCGCCGGCCAGCCGGGCGCGGAGACCCCGTTTCGCTACTTCGACAAGGGCGCCCTGGCGGTCGTCGGCCGGGGGCGCGCGGTGTGCGCGATCCGCGACTTCGAGCTGTGGGGACGACCGGCGTTCTTCATGTACCTGACGGTGCACATGTACTACCTCGGCGGCGTCCCCGGGCAGCGCCTGAAGGTCTTGATCGACTGGTTCACGGCGCGGCTGGGGAAGCTGCAGAGCCAGGTGATCGAGGACGCCCTGCAGCGCTGACACGCGCGCGAAACACATAGAACGACCACCCCTGGTAGAGCAGCACGAGGGGCAGGAAGATGGCGGTCACGATCGACATCACCACCAGCCCGTAGTGCCCGGCGGCGGAGTTGGCGACGGTCAGGTCGTAGGCGGCGCTGGTGGAGGAGACCATGACGTGGGGGTAGAGGTCGATGAACAGGGACCCCACGACCGCGGCGATGGCGATGGCGGAGGCGGTGAAGGCCCAGCCGTCGCGGTCGCCGGCGGCGAGGAGGGCGGCGAAGACGACGGCGATGAGCGCGAGCACTTCGACCGGCCCCGGGACCTGGGTGTGGCCGTTGACGATGCGCGTCCAGACGACGAAGCCGACGACCAGCCCGATCGCCGCCCAGCCGAGCGGCCGGGCGGCGATCCCGGCGCGGGCGCGCAGGTCGCCGTCGGTGCGCAGCTTGAGGAAGGTGGCGCCGTGAAGGAGACAGAGCCCGAGCAGCGTCAGCCCGGTCCACAGGCCGTAGGGGGTGAGGAGGTCGAGGAAGCCGCCGGTGAACTCGTGGCGGGCGTCGATCGGCAGACCGACCAGAAGATCCCCGAGGCCGACGCCGATGAGCAGCGGGATGAGGATGCCGCCGAGCGTCATGCACCAGGTCCAGGTCGCCCGCCAGCGGGGATCGTCGCTCTTGCCGCGGAACTCGAAGGCGACGCCGCGCACCATCAAAGCGGCGAGGACGAGCAGCAGGGCGAGGTAGAGGGCGGAGAACATAGTCGCGTACCACCCCGGGAACGCCGCGAAGGTGCCGGCGCCGGCGACGACCAGCCAGACCTCGTTGCCGTCCCACCAGGGGCCGATGGTGTTGATCGCGACGCGCCGCTCGGTGTCGTCGCGGCCGAGGACGGCGTGCAGGGCGCCAACCCCGAAGTCGAAGCCCTCGAGCACGAAGAACCCGACCCAGAGGACGGCGAGGATCACGAACCAGAGGGTGTGCAACTGCATGGGCCGCCCTCAGCCGCCGCTCTTCGACTCGTTCGTGGTGTGTGGCGTCATCTGGCAGTCCCCGGGTCGTGTGAGCATCAGTAGGTGAGGGCCGGAAGCGGAGTGGTCTCCCCCGGCGCGAGCGGCCCGGGCGGGCCGGGCTCGCCACCGGCTGGTTCGAGTCCTTTGCGGCCGTAGCGCACCATCAGCACCGCCTCGGCGGCGCCGAGCGCGATGTAGAGCGCGACGAACACCCCCAGGGAGATCCAGACTTCGGTGGCTCCGACGGCGGGGGAGTTGGCGTTGACGGTCTTCATCAGCCCCTGCACGATCCACGGCTGGCGGCCGTTCTCGGTGAGCATCCAGCCGGCGGTGTTCATCAGGAACGGCGTCACGACGGCCCAGATCGACAGCCCCAAGAACAAGCGCGAGCGGTGCAGGCGCCCGCGATGCAATAGCCATCCCCCCCACAGGGCGAGCAGCAGGACGAGTGTGGCGAGGTAGGCCATGATCCGCATCGACCAGTACTGGATGAAGACGTCGGGGACGTAGTTGCCGGGCCCGTATTTCTTTTCGTACTCCCGCTGGAGCTGGTTCAGGCCGGTGACGCCGCCGCTGACGGAGTTTGTCGCCAGCACCGAAAGCAGGCGGGGGATTTCGATGATCTGCGAGGGCGTCTGGTCGTTTTTTCCGCCGCCGATCTGAAAGAGAGAAAACGAGCAGGGTTCGCAGCTTTCCCACTGGGCCTCGGCGGCGGCGATCTTCATCGGCTGGTACCTGGTCTCGACGACGCCGAGCTCGGAGCCGACGAACATGGTGAGGACGATCGTCGGCAGCAGCACGACGACCGACAGCTGGGCGGCTTTCTTGAACGCCGGGACCTCGCGCTCGCGGCGCAGGTGCCAGGCGGCGACGGCGAGCATCAGCAGGGCGCCGGTTATCAGCGAGGCCAGCAGGACGTGGACGTAGCCCCAGAGGAAGGTGGGGTTGGTGAACAGCGCGGCGACGTTGCTGAGCTCGGGTTCGCCGTGGCCGTTCAGCCGGTAGCCGACGGGGTGCTGCATCCAGGAGTTGGCGACCATGATGAACATGGCGGAGAGCATCGTCCCGACGGCCACGGCCCAGATGCAGGCGAGGTGCACGCGCCGCGGCAGCCTCCCCCAG